>Ga0070678_100000157_pt1 | contig 28388 bp, 24 predicted proteins | sample KBSM73metaG_FD_65647 | JGI IMG/M metagenome (GOLD analysis project Ga0070678, IMG submission 65647) | Miscanthus rhizosphere microbial communities from Kellogg Biological Station, Michigan, USA - KBS M7-3 metaG | ecosystem: Host-associated > Plants > Roots > Rhizosphere > Soil ...
CCGCCGCCGTCGTAGAAATCGAACTGCGCCGGCTGCTCGATCATCGCCGCGAAATTCTGGCCGCCGCCCGAATCGCGACCCGTGATCGGCGCGCCGCCGATGATGCCCTGCTCGTTGGTGAGAACGGCGGCATCGAGCAGTCCCTCCTCCGCCGCAATGGTCGACAATCCGGTCGAAACGCCCGCGCCGAGATTGCATACTGCGCCGGGGAAAAGCTCCATGGCCGCGCGGCGCACGATCACCTTTCGCGGTCCGAACGGCAACGACTTGATGTCGCCTGCCGGAATGCGCAGCTCGCCGGAATAGCTGGGGTCGTAATACGTCGCGTAGGTTTGCCGCTGCTCGGCGTCGACGACGACGAAGTCGACGAGAATGCCGGGAATCCTCACCTGCTTGGCCGGAAGGGTGCCGCTACGCGCCATGCGCTTCACCTGCACGATGACCATGCCGCCGACACGCCGCGCCGCCTGCGCCATCGCGAGCATCTCGCCGAGCACCGCCTCCTCCTCCATGGTGATGTTCCCGTCCTCGTCCGCGGTGGTGCCACGAAGAAAAGCGACACTGACCGGCACCGGCTTGAAGAAGAGCCATTCCTCGCCGGCCACTGTCACCACCTCGACAAAGTCGGGCGGCGTACGCGGGCTTTGCCGGGCACCTTGCTGGCGCGGATCGACAAAGGTGTGCAGGCCCGTCTTGGTGAGCAGTCCCGGGCGGCCCGCCGCCATGTCGCGCATGAGTTGCGACAGGACGCCTTGCGGCAGCGTATACGCCTCGATCTTGTCTTCGGCGGCGAGGCGGACGAGACCCGGAGAATCGACGAGCGCGCTGGTGATCGCGCGCCTGAGCAGGCCCTCGTGGGCAAGGTGCGACGCACCCAACGCCGCGCGATCGCCCACGCCGACGACGCTCACCGACGTCAATCCAAGCGGCTTGTGCTCGGCCAGGAAGCGGCGCTCCACCGCCGCAAGCAACGCCTCGGGCACCGAGTGACCGCCGCCGGATCCGCTGATCAATATCGCGTCGCCGTCCTCGATGAGCTGCGCCGCTTCGTCTGCCGTGATCTTTTGCATGGAATCGTTAATGTCGTAAGCGTTGAGCGTCTTCGATCGTGGGCAGCGGCCGCTAAATGCGAAGCGCGGGTAGCGACAACCTGCAGATCTCGAGGGCGTATACCGCCGCGTCTTCGCGCACGGTTGCGCCACGCGAATGCAGCGCAGGGCCTTCCAGCAGCGCTCTCGCCTTGTCCGCCGCTCCGGGATTTGTGGTCTCGCACAGGACGATCCATGAAGGTACGTCGAACTTGCGCGTGTTCGACTCGGCGGTGTCGACGAAGCTCGCCGAAGCGTCCGCTGCAAGGAGATGACAGGCCACGACGCCGGTCTGATCCATCGCTCGCGGAAACGCCTCTTCCCGAAAGTAGCTGGACATGGCTTCGCTACCCACGCCGGACACGACGAGTCGCAGGGTCAATACGTGGCCGCCCGTGCTCGATCCGATCGAGTGCACAACGCGGCATGCCGCGCGCGAGGTGTTGCGGAAGTAACGGAGCGTGCTGACGGTCAGCGGCGTGGGTGCGTTGAGCCGCGCCAGGTATTCGGGCGACGTCACGACCGCCACGTCATCCGCCTCATACAGCGTCAGCCATTCCGGCGAGTGTCCGCGCCGCGCGAAGCGTCTTCCGCGCCGAAACCCGGGGAGCGCGAGGCGCTCCGGCATGTGCTCCTTGTCGTGCCATTCGTAGAACCGTTCGCGCCCGTCGTCGGCCACGTCGTTCCATATCACGACTGCCCCGCCCCCCAGGAGCGCGCCCTCGAGCGCCCCGCTGCGCCGACTCGCTCGCGCACCCGCAAATGGAGCTTCGTGGCCAAGTGTCGATGGCGTCTCCATGCTCATTTCCCGGCGAATTCGGGCGGGCGCTTCGCAAAAAACGCTGCCACGCCTTCGCGCAAATCACGGCTGTCGAAAATATCCTGCTGCGCGACCGTCGATATCGACAGGCCGGCATCGAGTGGCATGTCATGCGCAGCGTCGACGAGCTTCTTCGCGAGCCGGTTTGAAAGCGGACCGCGGGCGACGATGGTCGACGCCAGCTCGCGTGCGCCTTCCAGAGCCGTACGGTCGTCCACGACCCGGTTCACGAGCCCCCACGCGAGAGCCTGATCGGCCGCGATGGTCGCGCCGGTGAACAGCAGCTCCTTCGCGCGCGATGGTCCGACGAGACGCGCCAGACGGATGGAGCCGTTGCCGGCGAGCCCGCCCAGCCGCGATTCGGTCAGGCCGAGCGCGACACCGCGCTTGCAGACCCGCAGATCGCAGGCCAGCGCGATTTCCAGCCCGCCGCCCAGCGCCGGACCGTCGATCGCGGCGATCGTCGGCATAGGCATGCGCGCAAGCCGGCGGAGCACCATGTCCTCGAAGAGAATCTTGTGCTCGCTCGCGTCGTGTCGCAGGTCCTCGAACTCCTTGATATCGCTGCCGGCGCAAAATGCGCGCGCGTTGCCGCCATGCACTATCAGGCAACGAATGTCGGGCCTCCCCGCGACGTCGCCCAGCACGCGATTCAATTCGCGCAAGAGCTCCTTGTTGACGAGGTTGAGCGGCCCGCTGGCAAGCCCAACCTCGGCGAGATGACCCTTTGTGTCCAGGATGACGCACGCCGGGACCTCCGGCTTCCCTCCGCTCGCGTGACCGGCTTTCGTACTCATGGCCTTGCGTTTTCCCGAGCCGATCCGGATGCGGGCGCGTCGACGCCGTGGAGCACGCCGAGTCGCTCGAACTGCCGATGGATGCGATCGACGTACGCAGAGAACTGCTGCACGTCGCCCAGCACGATAGGTCGCGGACGGGGCAGGTCGACGTGGATCTCGTCCACGACCTCGCCCGGGCTCGGACCCATCACCAGAATGCGGTCCGACAGGCCGACGGCTTCCTCGACGCTGTGCGTGATGAACAGCACCGTGGGTCGCCGGCGTAGCCACAGCGCCTCGAGATCCGTGCGCACCTGCAGCCGCGTCAGCGCGTCCAGCGCGCCGAACGGCTCGTCCATCAGGATGAGCGGGGGATCGTGCACCAGCGTGCGGATGAGCGACACCCGCTGCCGCATGCCGCCCGAGAGCTGCCGCGGGTACTTGTCCATCGCGTGGGTCAGGCGCAGCTGCGCGAACAGTTCCTTGGCCCGCGTTTCGATCTTCTTCTTCGGCAACTTGCGGATGTCCGCGTGCAGCGTGACGTTGGCGAGCGCGGTACGGAAATCGAGCAACAAATGATCCTGGAATGCAATGCCCACGTCCGTGATCGGCTTCGACACGGACGCGCCCCCGATCAGGATGTCGCCATGACTGCGCTTCAGGAGTCCCGCCACCATCAGCATCAGCGTGCTCTTGCCGCAACCCGATGGCCCCACCACGGAGACGAACTCGCCGGCCTGGATCTCGACGGTAATTTCCTTCAGCGCGAGGAAAGGCCGATCGGTGTCCTGGCCGAATGTCTTGGATACCCGGGTGATGCGAATCGGCACGCCGCCCTTCGCGTCCGCTTGAAGCTGCGCCGTCATCGCATGCGCCTCGCTCATGCCTGCGCCGACGAAGGTCGCGTTTTCGACGCCTCGACCGCCGACAACGGAACCTTCGACACCAGGAGCGCCTTGCGCCCGCGCTGCACGACCCTGTCGTTCTGGTCGACGACCTCGACGTCAAATGTGGCGATCGCCTGCGCGGGTCGCGACTTGCTGTCGCGCAACTCGGCGATCCGATAGTTCACGAAGATCGTGTCGCCGAGGAAGATCGGCTGGAGAAATCTCCAGTCGCCGATGCCGAGAAAGGCAATCGCGGTCTCGCGCAACTCGCCGGTGCGCGCCCACATCAGGCCGTGCGCGTAGGCGAGACCCAGCATGCCGTGGGCGACGCGACGTCCGAACTCGCTGTTCTTCGCGTAGACGTCGCTGGTATGAAGCTCCGAGTAGTCCCCGGTGAGACCGGCGAAGGCGACCAGGTCCGCGTCGGTAATGGTCCGCCCCGGACTGCGGAACGACATTCCGACGTGGAGGTCGGCGTATGTGAAGCCAAGTCGCGCGGGCGTGCCCATCATCGATGCCTGGTCCGTGTCACATGCCGGGATTGGGGACGAGTCAGGACTTGCAGGCGCGCATTTGTGCCGCGGGCGGCAGGTAGTCGTTCGAGTAGTACGACTTGGGATCCTGGCCCGCGGGCAATAGCTTCACTTCCGACAGCAAGTCCTGCGACTTGACCCACAACGCGTCCTCCGCCTTGCCGATGTATTTCGCGCCGCCGCTGCAGAAAAGCGGCGTGATGGCCGCCAGCTCCGCCGCCGCCAGCTTCTCGTTGACTTCGGGGAACACGACCTTCAGGTCCTTGACGGCCTTCTCCGGATTGTCGAGCGCGAAGCTCCAGCCCTTGAGACTCGCCGCGATGAACTTCTTGACGATCTCCGGGTTGTCCTTGAGGAACGCATTGCTCGCGAAGATCGAGGTGCTCACCGTGGGCACGCCGTAGTCCGCGAAGCGGTAGACGTCGAGCTGTGCGCCCTGGGCTTCGGCCTGGATCTGGTAGGCGTCGATCGAGCCCAGGACCGCGTCCACCTGGCCCTGGAGCAGCGCCGGCACCATCGACGCGACCGGCATGTCGATCATGCTGATATCCGCCTCCTTGAGGTCATTCGACTTGAGCAGGAGCGGCAACATCGTCGTCTGCGACGAGCCGGACGGGACGCCCACCTTCTTGCCCTTCAGGTCCTTCACCGACTTGATTCCGGCTTTCTTCAGGGCCATCACCGCGTTCGGATTCGATTGGTAGATGGTGGCCACGATCTTCATCGGCGCCCCCTTGGCGATCAGCTGGCTCACCGCCACCGCATCGGCATACGCGAGCTGGCTGCGGCCGTTGGCCACGAGCTGCGCGGTGTTGCCGGAGCCGTTCCCCTGAGTCAGCGTGACGTCCAGCCCTGCATCCTTGTAATAGCCTTCGGCGACCGCGGCGGCGAAGCCGGCATTGGGCCCGCCGGCCATCCAGTTGAGCTGAAAGTTGACCGGCGTCCCGGCCGATGCCGCTGCGGCCACTCCGGCCGCCAGGACGAGACCCGTCGTGAATGTTCCGACGATGAGCGATTTGCCGAACGACTTGGACATGTGACCTCCTCTTGCGATCTGGGCTGGCCGGCCTGATGGACCGGTTCGTTTGTTGCCGACTGCATTCATGCGGAATTGCGGAGCGTTCTCTAGCTGTTCCTCGCGCGCTGCCACGGCGTCATGGCCCACTCGCAGATCTCGACGACATAGTTGACCGCGATGCCGACGAGCGTCAGCACCACGAGCACCGCGAACACCAGCTCGATATCCATCGTGCTCGTGCCGCGCAGGAGCACGTAGCCCAAGCCTTTGTTCGCGCCCACGAATTCCGCGACGATGGCGGCGGTTGCGGCGATGGTCGCGGATGTCTTGATGCCGGAGAAGATCACCGGCAACGCTGCGGGAAAGCGCAGAAAACGAAAGGTCTGCCAGGACGTCGCCCCCATCGATCGCGTCAGGTACAGCAGTCGATCGTCCAGGATCTGGAAGCCGCTGATGCTGGCAAGGAGCAACGGGAAGAACGTCATCAGCACCGTTAGCAGAACCTTCGACTCGATGCCGAATCCCAGCCACACCAGGAACAGCGGCGCCACCGCGATCTTGGGCACGAGCTGCATCAGCATCAGCGGCGGATAGACGAGCTGTTTCGCCAGGGGCGAGAGCGCGATCACGAGGCCCAGCGGAATCGCGGTCACGACGGTGAGACCGAAACCGAGGAGGATTTCGGTCAGTGTCACCTGCGAGTGCGTCCACAACAGCGACGCATCGGTCACCAGTCGCGCGAACACGCCGCCGGGACCCGGCAGCAAGTAGGCCGGGATGCTGAAGATCTTGATGGCCGCCCACCACACGCCCACGATGCCCACGAAGGTCAGGGGCGGCAGCAGGTTCCACGCGATGCGCCGAAGCGTGCGCATACCCTTCGAGCTGTTGCGCACAGCATTGGGCTGAAAGGCTTCCGCGGACAGCGGAGCCTGCCAGTCGTTCGGACGAGCGAGGCTGCCCGACTGCCGGGGTGACGAGGTAACCGCCATCGCTGCCCGCTCCTCTCGGGTCTTCCTGTGCGATGCGTCGCAGCGAACCCGTTGGGGCGCGCAGGCGCGAGCCATCGGATCCTGGTGCGGCGCACTTCGGCGCCTGCGCCAGGAATGGGCTGGCTGTACGAGCTAGACGAACTTTCCTGTCGCTAGCACAGCGAGCTTAAACGTCGATCAATGTTTGAATGGTATTCCAACTTGGTCGGCGAATGCAATTGGCGGAAGCGACGAGCGCCCGCTATCGCCTGCCAGACCCGATGAAGAATCTATTGCGAATCAGACGTCGAGATTGCGCACGCCCAGCGCGTTCGACTCGATGAAGTCGCGGCGGGGCTCGACCTGCTCGCCCATGAGCATGGCGAAAGTGTCGTCCGACGTGATCGCATCCTCGATCTGCACCTTGAGGAGCCGACGCACGGCCGGGTCCATCGTGGTTTCCCACAGCTGTCCCGGATTCATCTCGCCCAGGCCCTTGTAGCGCTGGATTGCGACGCCGTTGCGGGCTTCGCCCAGCAGCCACTCGAGCGCTTCCTTGAACGATTTCACGGCCTGCTGCTTTTCGCCGCGGCGCACGACGGCACCCGGATGGATCAGGCCCTGCAGCACCTCCGCGGCCGCGCGAATCTGCGCCGCATCGCCGCTCGCCAGGAAGTCGGCATCGATTGCAGTCGCATGCGGCGTGCCGTGATGCGTGCGCACGATGACGATGCGACGCACCTCGTTGGCCGCGTCATAACGCGCCTCGACGGTCACCTCGGGATCGTCGATTGCCGCACGCAGCGCCGCGGCACTTGCGGTAGCGGCGGTCTCGGTCTCTAGATCGACGCGGACGCCGTTCAGCATCGAGCGCAGCGCGGCGGGCTCGATGACGCGCGCCAGGCGCTCGATGACCGCCTCCGCCAGCAGGTACTCGCGCGCGACGTTGCCGAACGACTCGGCGGCGAGCGCTGGACGGCCCGCGCCGGGCGTGAGCTCGGCGGCCTTGAGCGCGACGCGAAGGAGATGCTGCTTCAGCTCGTGCTCGTCCTTGAGGTAGACCTCTTCCTTGCCCTGCTTGGCCTTGTACAGCGGCGGCTGCGCGATGTAGATGTGGCCGCGCTCGACCAGATCGCGCATCTGCCGATAGAAGAACGTGAGCAGCAGCGTGCGGATGTGCGAGCCATCGACGTCCGCGTCGGTCATGATGATGATGCGGTGATAGCGGAGCTTGTCGGCGTTGTAGTCGTCCTTGCCGAAGCCGGTGCCGAGCGCCGTGATGAGCGTGACGATCTCCTGCGACGAGATAACCTTCTCGTCGCGCGCGCGCTCGACGTTGAGGATCTTGCCGCGCAGCGGCAGAATCGCCTGGAACTTGCGATCGCGACCCTGCTTGGCCGAGCCGCCGGCGGAATCGCCCTCGACCAGGTACAGCTCGCATTTCGAGGGGTCGCGCTCCTGGCAGTCGGCAAGCTTGCCGGGCAGTCCCATGCCGTCCAGCACGCCCTTGCGCCGCGTGAGTTCGCGCGCCTTGCGCGCCGCCTCGCGTGCGCGTGCGGCTTCCACGATCTTGGTGCAGATGATGCGTGCATCGGTTGGTTGCTCGAGCAGGAAGTCGACGAGCTTCGCCGACACGATCTCCTGCACGATGGGCTGCACTTCCGAGGACACGAGCTTGTCCTTGGTCTGCGACGAGAACTTGGGCTCGGGCACCTTCACCGACAGTACGCACGTGAGGCCCTCGCGCATGTCATCGCCGGTGGTCTCGACCTTGGCCTTCTTGGCGATCTCTTCCTTCTCGATGTAGTTGTTGAGCGTCCGCGTCATCGCCTGCCGCAGTCCGGTCAGATGGGTGCCGCCGTCGCGCTGCGGAATGTTGTTGGTGAAGCACTGCACCGATTCGGCGTACGAGTCGTTCCACTGCATCGCGATCTCGACGGTGGTGCCGTCCTTTTCGCCGATCGCGTGGAAGATCTTCGGATGCAGCACCGACTTGCTGCGATTCATGAACTCGACGAAACCCTTTATGCCGCCCGAGTACGCGAAGTTCTCGCTCTTGCCGTCGCGCTGGTCGGTGAGCTCGATCTTCGTGCCGTTGTTCAGAAAGGAGAGCTCGCGGATGCGCTTGGCCAGTATTTCGTAATGGAACTCGATCCGGCTGAAGGTTTCCGGCGATGCCATGAAATGCACTTCGGTGCCGCGCCGGTCCGTGGTGCCGGTTACGCTGAGCGGCGCCACCGCGACGCCGTCGCGGAATTCCATCTGATACGTCTTGCCGTCGCGCCAGATCTTGAGCTTGAGCCAGGACGAAAGCGCGTTCACCACCGAGACCCCAACGCCATGCAGGCCGCCGGATACCTTGTAGCTGTTCTGGTCGAATTTGCCGCCGGCGTGCAGTTCCGTCATCACGATTTCGGCGGCCGAGCGACGCTCCTCGTCGTCCTCCTTGATGTCGATCGGGATGCCACGGCCGTTATCGACCACCGATATGGAGTTGTCCGCGTGGATCACGACCTTGATGTCGTCGCACCAGCCCGCAAGCGCCTCGTCGATCGCATTGTCGAGCACTTCGAAAACCATGTGGTGCAGGCCCGTGCCGTCGGACGTGTCGCCGATGTACATGCCAGGGCGCTTGCGAACCGCGTCGAGTCCTTTCAGGACCCTGATGCTGGTGGAGTCGTATTCGTTGCCGTTTGCCTGGGGCTTGCCTTGCGGTGGTGTCATCGTGACTTTCGTTGCCGTTCAAGTTCGCCAAAGCACCGACGCCGACTTTTCGGAGTCGGCGTCGGATCGATTCGAGGAGACCGCGCTCACGTTCAGATGCGCATCGGCATCACGACGTACTTGTAGTCGTCGCGGCCGGGCATCGTCACGAGCGCGCTGGAGTTCGCGTCGCCGAACGAAAGCTCGACGGTGTCGCTGCCGATGTTCTGGAGCACGTCGAGGAGATAGGTGATGTTGAAGCCGATGTCCAGGCCGTCGCCTTTGTACGGCACCTCGAGTTGCTCCTCGGCCTCTTCCTGCTCGCTGTTCGTGCAGATGATCTTGAGCTCGCCATCCGCAAGCACCAGGCGCACGCCACGGAATTTCTCGTTCGACAGGATCGCGGCGCGCTGCAGCGCGGCGAGGAGCGTGGGCCGGTCGACGGCGAACGTCTTGGTGTGCCCGGTCGGAATGACGCGGTTGTAGTCCGGAAACTTGCCGTCGACGACCTTCGATACCAGCTCGACGCTGCCGAAGCGGAAGCGCACCTGGTTCGCGAGGATGTCGAGCGTGACCGGATCGTCGGTGTCGGTAAGGAGCTTCGACAGTTCCAGCACGGTCTTGCGCGGCAGGATGACCTCCTGGCGCGTGTATTCGCCAGCGACCGCAATGCTCGCCCACGAAAGACGATGCCCGTCGGTGGCGACGGCCTGCAGCGAATTCTTGTCGACGACCAGCAGCATGCCGTTCAGGTAGTAGCGGATATCCTGCTGCGCCATCGCGAACTCGGCCAGCTTGAACAGCGAGCGCAGGTCTTTTTGCGGCAGCGAGAGCGTCTGCAACTGCTCCTGGCCCAGGCTGATGCGCGGATAGTCGGTGGCGGTCAGCGTCTGCAGGTTGAAGCGAGAGCGCCCGGCCCGCACCGTCATGCGATTGCCCGCGGCCTCGACGTTGAGCGTTGCATCGTCGGGCAACGCACGCAGCAGGTCCTGCAGCTTGCGCGCACCGACCGTGGTCGACTGGCCATCCTTCCCGGGGAGATCGGCCACCGCCGTGATCTGCATTTCGAGGTCGGTCGCGGTGACGTGAAGGTGCCCGTCCTTCTGCTCCAGCAACACGTTGGCGAGGATCGGCAGCGTGTGCCGACGCTCGACGATGCCCGCCACTGCCTGCAGCGGTTTAAGCAACGAGTCCCGCGCCACTTGTTTTAGTTGCATTGTTGAATAATTCTAAGAACAGTTAATAAGGGGCGCCAACAACTGGGGACAGCCGGTAATTATGCCGTTGCATCATCAGCTTGCAGGATGCGCTAGCGGCGGGAAAACCGCGGTTCCCGGTGTGGATCATTTGGGGATCGTTTTGGACTTGGCGCGCTACTGCGAACAATCCACAAATTATAACGTAAAAATGACGATTTTTCCAGTGCGCCCGGGCCCGGCAACGCTGCGCCGCAACGACGTCTGTGCGATCCGGATTTCGCCGGCTTTAATGCTCGTCAGCTCCGCAGCACCTGGAGCAGAAAATTGACGTCGTGATTCAAGTCCGGCTGGGATTCGCGGAGCTTCGCGATCTGGCGGCACGCGTGCAGCACGGTGGTATGGTCGCGCCCGCCGAAGTTCGAACCGATTTCGGGCAGCGACAGCTGCGTGAGCTCCTTCGCCAGCGACATTGCGACCTGGCGCGGCCGTGCCACCGCCCGCGAGCGTTTTTTCGAGTGCATGTCCGAAATGCGGATCTTGTAGTAGTCGGCCACGGTTTTCTGGATGTTCTCGACCGAGATCTGCCGGTTCTGCACCGCAAGGAGATCCTGCAGCGCGTCCTTGGCGAGCGCGAGGTTGATCTCGCCGCCATGAAAATTGGCGTAGGCCAGGATGCGCTTGAGCGCGCCTTCCAACTCGCGCACGTTGGAGCGGATGTGCTTGGCGATGAAAAACGCCACCTGTTCGTCGATGCGCATGCCGGTGGTGGCGGCCTTGGCCAGCAGGATCGCAACCCGCATCTCGAGTTCGGGCGGCTCGAGCGCCACGGTCAAGCCCCACCCGAATCGGGAAATGAGGCGCTCCTCGAATCCCTCGATCGCCTTCGGATACTTGTCGCAGGTGATGACGACCTGCTTGTGCGCCTCGATCAGCGTGTTGAAGAGGTAGAAGAACTCCTCCTGCGTGCGATTCTTGCCGCCGAAGAACTGGATGTCGTCGATCAGAAGCAGGTCGAGCGAACGGTAATGCCGCTTGAATTCGTCGAACGCCTTGTGCTGATACGCGCGGACGACGTCCGAGACATAGGTCTCCGCGTGGATGTAGCGGATCTTGGCGGATGGATTCTGGGCGAGGATCTGGTGGCCGATCGCCTGGATCAGGTGCGTCTTGCCCAGCCCGACTCCACCGTAGACGAACAGCGGGTTGTACGACGTGGGATGGTCCGCGACCTGCAGGCCCGCGGCCCGGGCAAGCTGGTTGGCGCGGCCTGCAACGAAACTCTTGAACGTGAACGTCGGGTTGAGGCCCCCCGGCTCAGGCCGCCGCACCGCGGCGGCGGGCAGCGGCGCCGTGGTCTCGATGACGCCCGTAGGCGAGCTATCCACAGGGAAGGGTGTGGCATCGGCGGGCACAGCAGCGGGCGTTGCCCGGACCGCCGCAGGGGCGCCGTTGGGCGCAGGCGAAGGCGCGGCCAAGGCGAAATCGACCCCGATCGGCCCCCCGGTGGCTTCGCGGGCAAGCGTCTCGATCCGGTCACCGAAACGGTCCTTGACCCACTGCAGGACGAACCGGTTGGGCGCGGTCAGCTTGAGGCGCTCCGCGTCTGCTGCGCAGGAGAGCGGGCGTATCCAGGTGGCGAACTGCTGCGGCGTGAGTTCGCGCTCGAACGCGGCCAGGCAGGCGGCCCAGGCGGCCGGTGTACTTGCGATCTGCAATGGGATTTCTCTTGTTTTTGATCGCTCCGGCCAATCCGGGAGAGATCCATGGCGCCGGCACCCGTCGACCCTTGCGGAAGGAGGTGCGATCGCCTTTGTTGACGCCGATTGTAGACCGCTTGTGCAGGGTTATCCACAGGTATCGGCCGCCAGCTGGAAGGGTCTGCGCTGTCGCGCTGATCCATGCGGGGCACGGCGCAAGTGATTGCTCGCCCCGCTCCTTTCCGACTGGCCGGACCGGCCTTGCATTGACAGATCACCCCATAACGCGCTCTAATGTAAGGCTTTTCCGCCCGTGGCGCCCAATGTTCGGCCCGGGTTAGCTTCAGATCGGAATTTCTCTCGAATCCACGCGCCGGCATTTTGGCCGGCCATTGTTCCGCGTCGCTTGAGACGGGCGGAACACGCAACGCGAAGGCGATCGGTCATGAAACGCACGTATCAACCCTCCAAGATCCACCGTGCCCGGGTGCACGGATTCCGCGCCCGCATGAAAACGGTCGGCGGTCGCAAAGTGCTCTCGGCGCGGCGCGCCAAGGGTCGCGCGCGGCTCTCCGTCTGACGGTCGCTGGGCCTCCGCCCGCCCCGCGCGGCGCACGCGTCCACCGACTTCGCGGCACCGGTGCATTCGAAGCCGTCTTCGCGACGGGTCGCAGGCTGGATGGGCGCTTCCTGCAGATCGTGGCGGCGCCGGCTCGGGTGCCTCCGGGCCGGGTCGGCTACGTGATCGGCCGCAAGGCCATGTCCCGCGCCGTCGACCGCAATCGTCTGCGACGCCGGCTGCGCGAAACGTTTCGCGCCGCGCGGCCAGCGGTCGAAGCCTACGATGTCATCGTTCGCGTGAAGCGCGCGCTCGCTGCTGAAAACATCGTCGCCGCCAACGCCGAGGCCGCCGCGCTGCTGCAGCGGCTGCTCGCTGCAACTTCGGCACCGGCATGAAGGGCGCGCTCGTAGGCTTGGTACGCGGCTATCAGATCGTCGTCAGGCCGATCATCGGCGCGCATTGCCGGTTTTACCCGAGCTGCTCCGACTACGCGATGGAAGCCATCGAGCGGCACGGCGGCGCCAAGGGCATCGCACTCGCGGCGCGCCGCTTGTGCCGCTGCCACCCGTATCATCCGGGCGGCTACGACCCGGTTCCCTGAACCGCCTGCCGCCTTCCGATCGATTTCCGACCTGACTCCGGCGCCGACGCCTGCATGGATACGCAACGCCTCATCCTGTTCCTGATCTTCTCCTTCTCCGCGCTCTTCCTTTGGGAATCGTGGCAGAAGGAGCATGCACCGCCGCCCCCGCCCCTCGCGGCTACCGGGAGCGCCACCAAATCGGCCAGCACGCCGGTGCCCGCGGCCGCGACGCCGGTCCCGGGTGCCGCGCCAAGCGCTGCGCCGGCGATTCCCGTCGGGGCCGCGGCGCCCGTTGCAAGCGAACCGATCAAGGTCACGACCGACCTGTTCACCGCGGAAATCGACCCGAACGGCGGCGTCGTCACGCTCGTCGCGCTGGACAAGCATCGCGACGCGGCCGATACCGCAAAGCCCTATCTCGTGATGCAGCGAAACGGCGAGCGCACGTTCGTTGCGCAGGCGGGGTTGATCGGCGAGGGCATGCCCAATCATCGAACGGTCTACCGGGTGCTGCCCGGTCCGCGCGAGCTGCCACCCGGCGCGGACAAGTTCGACCTGAAGCTCGAGGCGACGGCACCCAACGGCGACAAGGTTGTGCAGACGATGACGTTCCACCGCGGCAGCTACGTGATCGACGTGGCGTTCGAGGTCACCAACGCCGGCACCGCGCCGATCATGCCCGAGGCGTATTTCCAGCTGATGCGCGACACCAAGCAGGCGGTGGCGCAGGTGAGCTCGATGGCGCCTGCCGCCTACGTCGGGCCGGTTCTCTACAACGAAGCCGACAAGTTCAAGAAGGTCGAATTCTCGGAGATCGACAAGGAAACCGCCGACCCCTCGCGCAAACCCGCTTACACGAAGGCGGCGGACAACGGCTGGATCGGCATGATCGAGCACTACTTCGTCGCCGCGTGGCTGCCACCGGAAAAAGGCCCGCGCCAGTTCTACACCACCAAGCTCGACGGCGGGCTGTATACCGCGGGCGTGCGCTTCGCCGCTCCTGCTATCGCGCCCGGGCAAACCGGAACCGTCGCTGCCAGCCTGTATGTCGGTCCGCAGGACCAGGAGGCGCTCGCGAAGCTCGCCAAGGGCCTGGACCTGGTCGTCGACTACGGCATCTTCACCATCATCGCGGCGCCGCTCTTCTGGCTCCTGAAGTGGCTTCACAGCATCATCGGCAACTGGGGCTGGTCGATCATCGCGATGACCATCATCATCAAGAGCGCGTTCTACCCGCTCAATCATGCCAGCGCGCGCTCGATGGCGAAGATGAAGGTGGTGGCGCCTAAGATGAAGGCGCTGCAGGAACAGTACGCGAACGACAAGCAGCAGCTCCAGGTCAAGATGATGGAGCTCTACCGCCAGGAAAAGATCAATCCGCTGGGCGGCTGCCTGCCGATCCTGGTGCAGATTCCCGTGTTCATCGCGCTCTACTGGGTGCTCTTGTCAGCGGTCGAGCTTCGGCATGCGCCATGGATCGGCTGGATCCACGATCTGTCGGCACCGGACCCCTACTTCATCCTGCCAGTGGTCTATGCGATCACGGCCTACCTGCAGGTGAAGCTGTCGCCCACGCCGATCTCCGACCCCGTGCAGGCGAAGGTGATGCAGATCATGCCGGTTGCGTTCTCCGTCATGTTCATCTTCTTTCCGTCGGGACTCGTGCTGTACTGGCTCGTCAACAACTGCATCCAGATTTTCCAGCAGTGGCACATGAATCGCGTGCTGGAGAAGGAAGCGGCGCTGGCGATCGCCAAGCGGCGCTGATGCTTCGGCCGAGGTACATTCGCGGTCGATGAGCGACCGCAACGCACCGCCTCCGCCCGACACCATCGCCGCAATCGCGACGCCGGCCGGGCGCGGCGGCGTCGGCATCGTGCGCGTGTCCGGTGCCGCGTCTCGTGTCGACGCCATCGCGCGCGCCATCGTCGCGCGTCCGTTGTCGCCGCGCATGGCGACGCAGGCAATGTTTCGCGACGCATCGGGTGAACCGCTCGACAGCGGCCTCGTCCTCTTCTTTCCCGCACCACATTCGTACACCGGCGAGACCGTGCTCGAGCTGCAGGGCCATGGCAGCCCGGCGGCGCTACGCCTCATCCTTGCGCGCTGCGTCGGGCTGGGCGCGCGTCTCGCAGGTCCCGGCGAGTTCACACAGCGCGCGTTCCTGAACGGCAAGCTCGATCTCGCCCAGGCGGAAAGTGTGGCCGACCTGATCGACGCTGCCACCGGTACCGCGGCCCGCGCAGCCGCGCGCAGCCTCTCCGGAGAGTTCTCGCGCGCGGTGCACGCGATCGTCGAGCGGTTGACCGAACTCCGGATGTACACCGAAGCGACGCTCGATTTTCCGGACGAGGACATCGAATTCCTGCGCGCGGGCGATGTCGCCTCTCGGCTCGCATCGCTTCGCGCAGCGGTGGCGGCGCTCGTCGTTCGCGCGCGTGCCGGCGCGCGCTTGCGCGAAGGCTTGGCTGTCGTGCTGATCGGGCGTCCCAACGTCGGCAAATCGAGCCTGATGAACCGGCTTGCACGCGAGGAGGCCGCGATTGTCACGGCGATACCCGGTACCACGCGCGACACGATCGAGCGTGAAGTGGAAATCGGCGGCATGGCGGTTTCGGTGATCGACACCGCGGGGCTGCACGACACGGACGACGAAGTCGAGCGGCTCGGCATCGCCCGCACGCTGGTGGCGATCGAGCGCGCCGACATTGCGCTGGTGATCGTGGACGCGCGCGCGGCCGGCGCAACGCTCGACCCTGCCGATGCCGCGCTGCTTGAACGGATACCGGCCCGATTGCCGCGCGTGGTTATTCATAACAAGGCGGACCTCGCGGCGATCGCGCCCCATGTCGAAGAGCGTGAGGGCGACTCGGTGCACGAGCGGCATGTTTGGCTCTCGGCGCTGACAGGCAGCGGCGTCGACCTGCTGGAGCAGGAGGTCGCCGCGCTGGCAGGCGTAACGTCCGCCAACGAGGACGCTTTTCTCGCCCGCGCGCGCCATCTCGTGGCGCTCGACGCCGCAGAAGTTCATCTCGAAAGCGCGTCACGACACCTCGCCATCGACGCCCCCGCCATCGAGCTCTTCGCCGAGGATCTTCGCGCCGCGCAGCAGGCTCTTGCATCCATCACGGGGGAGTTCACGGCCGACGATCTGCTGGGCGAGATCTTTTCGCGCTTCTGCATCGGAAAATAGATCGACGCATCGCAGAATGTTCCGGATGACGCGCCTTCGCCAACCGCTGTTGCAGCTATTTCAGTGGTCGACGGCGCTCGCGGTCGGCGCGCTTGCAGGCTTCGCGTGCGCGCGGTTGCGCACGCCGATTCCGTGGATGCTGGGACCCCTCTTCGCGCTTGCGCTGCTACGCATTTCCGGTTTCGAGATCGCATCGCCTCCCATTGCACGGCAGGCGGGGCAATGGATCATCGGCACCGCACTCGGCCTTTATTTCACGCCGACCGTGGTGCACCAGGTGGCCGGGATTTGGGCGGCGTTGCTGGCAGGCGCAGCGTTCGCAATCGGCATGGGCTACGTTTCCGGAATCCTGCTTGCGCAGCTGGCGGGGATTGACCGCACTACCGGCATCTTTGCGAGCGTTCCCGGCGGCGCCACCGAGATGTCGACGCTCGGGGAGCGCTTCGGGGCGCGCGTCGATCGCGTCGCAGCGGCGCAGAGCCTGCGGATTCTGCTGGTCGTGGCGATCGTCCCCGCAACGTATGCGCTCGTGGGCGTGCACGGCGCCGATGCGTATGTAGCCGGCGCGACGGTGTTCGATGCGCGCGGCTACGCGTTGCTGATGGCCGCGACGCTCGGCGGCTGCATGATCGCCACGGCATTGCGCCTGCCGAATCCCTTCATCCTGGGATCGCTTGCGATCGCTATTCCACTTACCGCCGCGAATGTCGAACTGTCGGCGGTGCCGCAACTCGCATCCAATGCCGGGCAGTGCTTGCTCGGGTGCGCGCTCGGCTCCCGATTTCAGCGTGACTTTCTCACGGGCGCACATCGCTTCGTCGGTGCGGTGGTGATCTCCGTGCTGCTTGCGATGGTTCTGTCCGCGCTGTTCGGCGTCGGCTTGGCCTATGCGTCGGGTATCTATCCCGCGACCCTGGTGCTGGGCACCACGCCAGGCGGGGTCGCAGAGATGTGCATCACGGCGAAGGTGCTGCAGCTCGGCGTGCCGCTCGTCACCGCGTTTCACGTGACCCGGGTGGTCGTGCTGCTTACCGTCACTGCGCCGCTGTTCGCGCACTTACAGGCACGACAGGCCGCGAGGCATCATGCGTCCCCGCTCGACACTCCGCGGAAATGAATCGGTCAGGCCACTAGGCCACAGGGAATTTGGGCCGCGGAGCGGCTTATCCTTTGGGCACGCTACGTGCTAGAGTCATCGACCTTCGATCGATAATCGATCCAGTATTCGAACCTTTTTTCCCATCACGGTGTCCGTTCCGCATGAACCAGCCTGAGTCGTTTGTCACGCTCGCCGCGTCCGTGGGCGCGCCCAATTACATCCGCCATCCGGGACTGCTCGGATGGGTCCGCGAGATTGCAGCTCTGACCGAGCCCGACCGCATCGTCTGGTGCGACGGGAGCAGCGCCGAATACGACGCGCTGTGCAACGACATGGTCGCAAGCGGCACATTGCGCCGTCTCGATTCCGCCAAGCGGCCGAACAGCTTTCTCGCGTGGTCCGATCCGACGGACGTCGCGCGTGTCGAAGACCGCACCTTCATCTGCAGCGAGAAGCAGGATGATGCCGGACCGACGAACAACTGGGTCGCGCCTTCCGAAATGCGCCGCACGCTCCGCGGCCTGTTCGCAGGCTCGATGCGCGGACGCACGCTGTACGTGGTGCCGTTTTCGATGGGACCATTGGGCAGCCCGATCGCGCATATCGGTATCGAGCTGACCGACAGCCCCTACGTCGTCGTGAGCATGCGGATCATGACCCGCATGGGGCGCGGCGTGTACGACGTGCTCGGCCAGGATGGTGCGTTCGTGCCGTGCGTGCACTCCGTGGGCGCGCCGCTGGTCGCGGGGGCGCGTGACGTGCCGTGGCCCAGCAATCGCGAGCACAAATACATCGTGCATTTCCCCGAGTCGCGCGAGATCTGGAGCTTCGGTTCTGGGTACGGCGGCAATGCGCTCCTGGGCAAGAAATGTCTTGCGCTGCGCATCGCCTCGGTAATGGGTCGCGACCAGGGCTGGCTCGCGGAGCACATGCTGATCCTCGGCGTGACATCGCCCGCGGGCGAGAAGCGCTACGTCGCGGCCGCGTTTCCGAGCGCATGCGGAAAGACGAACTTCGCAATGATGATTCCCCCCAGGGGATTCGAAGGGTGGACGGTGACGACGATCGGCGACGACATTGCATGGATCAAGCCGTCGGCCGACGGCTACTTTCATGCGATCAATCCGGAGTCCGGCTATTTCGGCGTTGCGCCCGGCACGTCGTACGAGTCGAATCCGAATGCGATGGAGACGCTCAAGGCGGACGTCATCTTCACCAACGTCGCGCTCACGGATGACGGGGACGTCTGGTGGGAAGGCATGACGGCGAACCCGCCGGCGCACCTGCTCGACTGGCAGGGCCAGTCATGGACGCCGGGGTGCGGACGCAAGGCGGCGCATCCGAATGCTCGGTTCACCGTTGCGGCGACGCGATGCCCGTCGCTGGATGCCGAGTGGGACAACCCCGCGGGCGTTCCGGTTTCGGCATTCATCTTCGGCGCGCGGCGTTCGGACACGGTCCCGCTGGTGGTCGAGGCGCGTACGTGGGAGGAGGGCGTGTACAAGGCCGCGACGATGGGGTCGGAAACGACCGCCGCGGCGGCGGGCGCCGTCGGCGAGGTGCGTCGCGACCCGTTTGCGATGCTGCCGTTTTGCGGTTATCACGTCGGCGACTATTTCAAGCACTGGCTTGCCATGGGAAGTGCCGTCGCGCACCCGCCCCGGATTTTCAGCGTCAACTGGTTCCGGAAAGGATCGGACGGCAAGTTCGTATGGCCTGGATTTGGCCAGAACATGCGCGTGCTCAAGTGGATCTTTGGACGGTGCGCCGGCGCCGCACAGGCCGAAGACACGCCGCTGGGGTTGATGCCGTCCTATGCCGACCTCGATTGGTCGGGAATCGATTTCGGCGACGACAAGTACACGGCAATCACCAGCATCGACCGCGACGAATGGTCACGCGAGCTGGACTCCCACGACGCGCTGTTTGCGCGATTGGGGGAAAAGCAGCCGGCGGCGCTGCGGGTGGAGCGCCAGCAGTTGGAGAAACGGCTTAGCTAAGTAAGCGCTCACTAAGTTAAAAAGGGCGCTGCGGGTGGGCGCCCTCGTTATTTGTATGGTATTGATTTTTGGGGTGCTTTAGGTGGTGGCAGGTGCGTACATTGCTCTTCCACTTGAGCACCAACTGCTTTCTAGCAAGATATTGAGAGTTGTTGCGGCGTAAGCAGGCACCTTCGAGTGTGTCTGGCGTGGGTTTTGGATCGTTGCGAATGTTTCACGTGGAACGACCTTTGGACGCTATCGCTGCTATGGGGCCCGGCCCGGTCTGGTCAATGGCGAAACTAAGGTCGACCAGGTCGCCAACCGCGCATTGATAAGCTGAATGTAACGTCGGGCACATTCCTCGGTACTCTGCGGCGCCTCGATCGGAATGTCGAGCGAAGTAAGCGGAGCAGCTCGACGCCCCGCTCCGTCGCAGGGACTCACTCGAGTGATTCCGTATATCGCAATCACTACATTGCACACGCGGCTCGACGTGGCGGTCAAAGGCGGCGCCAAATGCTCGTCCAAGAAGACCGCCACATGCGGGGCGGGTTTCTCCTTTAAAGGGGGTGTGGGTAGTCTTCGTCCAAGCATGAGACAGCACCAGCTCCAGCGATAGTCCGGGCGAACACGCGGATATCATCGGTATCTCCGATCGCACGGCCGTATCGGCATTCATGACGCCTAAATACGTTCACATCGTCATTCTGCCGGCAGGCTTAGAAGGCTGGAAGGGACGGCGTGCCAGGAAGCGATTCGCCCGCTGTCGTTGGCAGCGAAGCAGTGTGGATTGCCGCTCGAGCATCGAGCTTGCTGAATTTGTCGAATACTAGATCACCTGCATCAGCAATCTCTGCGTTTGCGTCTCGGCCTTCCTTCGGTATCGACTTCCCAGGCTTTGGCGGTATGTGTCAGCGGTGCGCGATTCAGGGTTAACACGAAGCGGACGGAGTGCGCCGAGGACCGACGGTCATGCGGTTACCATTGAGACGTTCCGACGGTAGCGGGTATCGGGGCGCGCTCGGGACGGGGGAGCGTTTCACCTGTAAGAGCGTGGCGGCTGATCGGCAACGGTGCTTCGCGCCGGAATATTTCTCTCCCAACAACGGAGGGCCGTCCGAGGTTCGATGGGCTTATGCGCAAGGGATTAGCCGAGCACATACGTTTCCGGTCGACGTCTCGATCGTGGTGGGAAAACCAAGAGTCCGCTGCCCGATGTTTCACGTGGAACACCGTCTTCAATAAGAACTCGGATGGGAATCTGCGGGCCTCCGGCATTCGAAATGGCGTAAAATACACCTCTGAATGACGACAATCCAGTGTCCAATAAATATAATAACGCTTCAAAATCATGAATTTAGTGGACTCATTCGATGTCATCGTCGTCGGCGGCGGGCACGCCGGCACCGAAGCGGCCCTCGCATCCTCGCGCATGGGATGCAAGACATTGCTGCTCTCGCACAATATCGAAACCCTCGGCCAGATGTCCTGCAATCCGTCGATTGGCGGCATCGGTAAAGGGCATCTGGTCCGGGAGGTCGACGCGCTCGGGGGCGCCATGGCGATCGCTACCGATGAGGCCGGCATTCAGTTTCGGGTCCTCAACGCGAGCAAGGGACCCGCGGTACGGGCAACTCGGGCGCAGGCCGACCGGCTCCTCTACAAGCAAGCGATCAGATCCCGGCTGGAGGGTGCGCCCAACCTCAGACTGTTTCAGCAGGCCGTGGACGATCTGCTGATCGATGAAACCGGCGGCATTCCGCGGGTCATCGGTGTCGTGACCGAGTTAGGACTGGCATTCGGTGCTGTTGCGATCGTGCTCACCACCGGCACGTTCCTGTCGGGGTTGATCCACGTCGGCTTGAAGAACTATGAAGGCGGGCGGGCAGGCGATCCGCCAGCCAGGAGGCTCGCGGCGAAGCTGCGCGAGCTCGCGCTGCCGGTCGGCCGCCTGAAAACCGGCACGCCGCCGCGGCTCGATGGCAGGACCATCGATTTCTCGGTGCTGGAGGAGCAGCCCGGCGACGACCCCGTGCCGGTGTTCTCGTTCATGGGCGCGCGCGAAATGCATCCGCGCCAGGTGCCGTGCTGGATCACGCGCACCAATGCCAAGACTCACGACATCATCCGGAGCGGGCTGGACCGCTCACCGCTTTTCACGGGTGTGATCAAGGGCGTGGGTCCGCGCTATTGCCCGTCGATCGAGGACAAGGTCGTGCGCTTCGCGGCGCGTGAGAGCCATCAGATCTTTCTAGAGCCCGAGGGCCTGGCGACGCGCGAGATCTATCCGAACGGCATCTCCACGTCGTTGCCTTTCGACGTGCAGCAAGCGCTCGTTCGCTCGATGCAGGGTTGCGAGCGCGCGGAGATCGTGCGCCCAGGCTACTCGATCGAATACGATTACTTCGATCCGCGCGCGCTCAAGTCGACGCTCGAGACCAAGGCGATCGGCGGATTGTTCTTTGCGGGCCAGATCAACGGCACGACGGGTTACGAGGAAGCAGCGGCGCAGGGCATTCTGGCGGGCATCAACGCGGCCCGCCAAGTGCGCGACGAGGAAGGTTGGTGTCCGCGCCGCGACGAAGGCTACCTGGGTGTCCTGGTCGATGACCTCATCACCCGCGGCGTATCCGAGCCGTATCGCATGTTCACGTCGCGCGCGGAATATCGGCTGCAACTGCGCGAGGACAATGCCGACCTGCGTCTGACCGAGCACGGTCGCCGGCTCGGTGTCGTCGACGATGCGCGCTGGACCGCGTATGCGAAAAAGCGCGACGCAATCGCGCGCGAGCGCGAGCGGATCAAGTCGACCTATGTGAACCCGGCCGTCGTGACGCAGCATGAAGCATTGCGCGTGCTGGGCGCGCCGATCGAGCGCGAGTACGCGCTTGCGGATCTGCTGCGCCGGCCCGGCGTGACCTACGCATCGCTGATGACACTCGATGGCGCAGGCGCTCCGGTGGCCGATCCGATCGTCGCCGAGCAAGTGGAGATCGACATCAAATACGCAGGCTACATCGAGCGGCAGGAAGTGGAGATCGCACGTCAGCGCGCAAACGAGGAGGCGCGCCTGCCCGGCAATATGGATTACGGCAGTGTGCGCGGCCTGTCGATCGAAGTGCGACAAAAACTCGACGCCGCGAAACCGGAAACGATCGGCCAGGCGGCGCGCATTTCAGGCGTGACGCCGGCGGCAATTTCGCTGTTGCTGGTGCATCTCAAGCGCCACGCGCGTCTCGCCGCGGATGGCGAGCGTGTCCACGCCGCGCGCTCCGCATGAGCTCGCCGGTCGTCGACGTCGATACCGTTGCGGGACTTCGTGCGCTGGACATCGCCTTGCCGGAAGCGGCGCGCGCCAAGCTCGACGCGTACGTTGTGCTGCTTGCCAAGTGGAATCGCACCTACAACCTGACCGCGATCCGCGAGCCGGCGCGCATGATCACGCATCACGTTCTCGATGCGCTAGCGGCGCTTCCACATCTGCCGTCGCGTCGAACGCTCCGGGTGCTCGATGTGGGCTCTGGCGGAGGTGTGCCGGGCATCCCGATCGCGGTCGCGCGACCGGAGTGGAACGTCACGATGGTCGACTCGAACCGCAAGAAGACCACCTTTCTCACGCAGGCCGCGATCGAGCTCGGTCTTGCCAACGCGCATGCCGTGGCGTCGAGAGTCGAGGACCTCGCGGGCCTGGGGCCGTTCGACGTCGTGATCTCCCGCGCTTTCGCCGATCTGCGCACGTTCGTGGACGTCAGCGCGCAACAGCTCGCGCGTGACGGCGCATGGTACGCGATGAAAGGCGTGCTGCCGACAGCCGAAATTGCCGCGCTTCCCCCTTCCGTCGAAGTCGTCGCCTCGCCTGCGCTGCAAGTCCCGGGCGTGGAGGGCGAACGCCATCTCGTCGTCATGAAGCTGCGTGCGCCGTCAGCATGACGCGCATCATCGCAGTCGCCAATCAGAAAGGCGGCGTCGGAAAGACGACCACGTCGGTCAACTTGGCCGCGAGCCTCGGCGCGATGAAGCGCCGCGTGCTGATCGTGGATCTCGATCCGCAGGGCAACGCCACCACCGGGTCCGGCATCGACAAGCGCGGGCTCCCGCACACGGTTTATCAAGTGCTGCTGGGTGAGCGAAAGATCGCCGACGTGCGAGTTCGCTCGCCTGGGGGCGAATACGACGTCGTGCCGGCCAACCGCGAGCTCGCCGGCGCTGAAGTCGAGCTGATCGATCTGCCCGAGCGCGAGACACGACTCAAGGATGCGCTCGCCGAAGCGCTGCGGCAGATGCGTTCGGCCATCACCGAAGTCTCCGGGGACTACGATTTCATTCTGCTCGACTGTCCGCCGTCGTTGTCGCTGCTCACGCTCAACGGGCTCTGCGCCGCCGATTCGGTGCTGATTCCGATGCAGTGCGAGTACTACGCGCTCGAGGGTCTTTCCGACCTCGTGCAGACCGTTCGCAAGGTCCGCGCGCATTTGAACCCGACGCTCGAGATCGAAGGGCTGCTGCGCACGATGTACGACCCGAGGAACACGCTCGCGTTGAACGTTGCGGCCGAATTGGAAAAGCATTTCGGGGACAAGGTGTACCGGACCGTGATTCCCCGCAACATCCGGCTTGCCGAAGCGCCGTCGCATGGCATTCCCGCGTTGAAGCTGGAGCAGAAATCGAAGGGGGCGCTCGCCTATCTCGCGCTGGCGGGCGAGATGTTGCGCCGAATGGAAGCCCGGGAGACGGCGGCGCGACCTGCGGATGCCGCATGAGGAAACGACCATGATTCGACCAAAGGGATTGGGGCGCGGTCTCGACGCGCTGCTTGCGGGCACGGACGACCCTCCGCCCGCATCCGGCGACGGGCTTCGTACCGTGGGCACCGACCGCTTGCGTCCCGGCAAGTATCAGCCCCGCACCCGGATGGATGCCGCTTCCCTGTCCGAGCTCGCTGCATCGATCCGGGAGCAAGGCGTGATGCAGCCGATCCTTGTCCGGCCGATCGATGGCGGCCACTACGAGATCATTGCGGGCGAAAGGCGCTGGCGCGCGGCGCAGGAGGCCGGTCTGCGAGAGGTTCCGGCGCTGGTGCGCGCGGTGCCGGACAACGCGGCGCTTGCGCTCGCACTGGTGGAGAACATCCAGCGCGAGGACCTGAATCCGCTCGAGGAGGCGCAGGGACTCGCGCGCCTGATCGAGGAGTTCGGTCTCACTCACGATGCGGCGGCACAAGCCGTCGGCCGCTCGCGCAGCGCGGTCTCGAATCTGCTACGTCTTATCGCGCTGCCGAAAGCGGTGCAGGACTATCTTCTCGACGGCAAGATAGAGATGGGACATGCGCGCGCGATGCTTGCGCTGCCACCGGCGCAGCAGACCCTCGCCGCGACCCGCGTGGTCGAGGGCGCGCTATCCGTGCGCGAGACGGAGCGCCTCGTCCACGGCATGCTCAATCCGGCAAAACGGGCGACGCGTCGCGCGAAACCCGGCTACGACGCCGACACGGCGCGGCTCGAGACGGATCTCGCGGAAAAATTGGGCGCGGTGGTGCACATCGAACCCGGCCGCAAAGGCGCGGGTCGGCTCGTGATCCGCTATTCGACGCTCGAGCAGCTGGACGGCATCGTCGCCAGGCTGCAGTAACGAGGATCGACGGCGCGCCCGTCTGCGCCCGAGGCAGGAGCGCGGGAGGCGTCGATGGTGGTTTCGATCTAGCCCATTTGCTTCAGCATGGTGTCTCCATCGGACACCTCGTACTTGCCTGGCGCCTCGATGTTGAGAGCCTTCACCACGCCATCGTCGACCAGCATCGAAAAACGTTGACAGCGCATGCCGAGCCCGCGGGCCGACAAGTCGAATTCGAGCCCCAGCTTCTTGGTGTAGTCCGCCGATCCGTCGCCGAGCATACGGATCTTGTCGCCGGTCTTCTGGTCGCGTGCCCACGCGCCCATGACGAACGGATCGTTGACCGCCATGCAGGCGATCGTATCGACGCCCTTCGCTTTCAGCTTGTCGTAATTCGCAAGGTAGCTCGGTACATGCTTGGCGGAGCATGTCGGCGTGAACGCGCCGGGCAAGCCGAAGATCACGACCTTGCGACCTTTGGTCAACTCGTCGACCTTGACGGGATTGGGACCGACGGCGCAGCCGTTTTTTTCGACTTCGAAGAATTCCTGCAGCGTACCTTCCGGCAGCTTGTCGCCGACTTTGATCGTCATTTCATGACTCCTAAGATGCACGTGGATGTATCGTTCGCCGTTGCGCGCTGACAACGGAGTCGGCAAGGATCGCAGCGACTGCGCCGAAATTCAACCCTTCCGTTTGGGAGGTTGCAGCGACCCCGTTCGCGGCGTAGCTTTCGTCCTTCGTCCGGTGCCACCCCCTTTGCCATAGGAGAAAGACAAGATGCCGCGCACCCGCAAGATCGTGCGACCGGCGCCAGCGAAACGCGTTCGCCTGCTGATTGCCACCCGCAAGGGTCTGTGGATGCTGACGAGCGACGTCGCTCGCAACGCGTGGAAACTCGCCGGTCCGACGTTTCTCGGGCATATCGTCCATCACGCCGTGAGCGATCCGCGCGACCCCAAGATGCTGCTCGCCGCTGCGCGAACGGGTCATCTCGGTCCGACGGTTTTTCGCTCGGTCGATTCCGGAAGGACGTGGAAGGAAGCGGCGCGCCCGCCTGCCTTCACCGAGGGCAGCGGACGCGTGGTGGACCACACGTTCTGGCTCGCACCTGGACATGCCTCCGAACCCGGAACCTGGTACGCCGGGACCTCGCCGCAGGGGCTGTTCCGCTCGCTCGACGGCGGCTCCACGTGGGAAGGTGTGGCCGGATTCAACTCGCACCCGCAACGCAAGGCATGGTGCGGCGGCGATCAGGACGGGACGCCGGACGGACCCAAGCTCCATTCGATCCTGGTCGATCCGCGCGACTCGCGACACCTGTATATCGGCATGTCGAGCGGAGGTGTCTTCGAGTCGACCGATGCCGGCAACGACTGGCGACCTCTGAACAAAGGCGTGCGGGCGGACTTCCAGCCGGATCCCGATATCGAGTTCGGCCACGATCCGCACTGCGTGCGATTCGCGGCGACGCACCCGGACCGTCTCTACCAGCAAAATCATTGCGGCATCTTTCGGATCGATCGTCCGAACGAACGGTGGCAGGAAATCGGCGGCACGATGCCGAAGAGCGTGGGCTATGTCGGCCTGCCGCTCGTAGTGCATCCACGCGATCCCGACACGCTTTGGGTCTTCCCCATGGATGGAACGAGTGTGTGGCCACGCACCTCGCCCGGCGGCCGTCCCGCGGTCTACCGGTCACGCGATGGCGGACGGTCGTGGAAGCGACAGGATCAGGGGTTCCCGAAAGCCCAGGCATGGTGGACGGTGAAGCGGCAGGCGATGACGTCGGACAGTCGCGATCCCGCCGGTCTCTACCTCGGCACCACGTCCGGAGAGATCTGGGGCAGCCGGGACGAGGGCCGGACCTTCCGTTCGCTCGCCCGACATCTTCCACACGTCTATGCTGTGGAAACCGCGTGAGTCTGCAAATCGAGCCTGATGCATGAGTGAGCGCTTGCACCCGGCAGATGGGCCCAGCCGGTTACGGGCCCGTATCGCGGCCCTGGAAGGCATTGCGGAGATGACCTCCCGCTTTGGCTCGGAGGCACGCCTCGCGTGGCGCGTGGGCGCGCGCGAGATCGCGCACCTGCATTCCGCGGACGTGGTCGACATCCGCGTACCGGCGTCGCTGCAACGGCAGTGGCGCGGGGACCCGCGCCTCATGCCCCGTCGTCGACGCTCCGACTGGATCGAATGCCGTTTTGCCACCGACGCCGACATCGAGTTCGTCGCGAAGTTGGTCCAAACCGCCGCCCGCTTCGCCGCCGGAGCGCCGCGGTCTGCCCAAGGCTGACGTGTCGGCCAGTTCAAGCCGGGAAGCCGCCGCCGTGATCCGGGTGCGGATACCTTCGCCGCTCCGCTCGTACACCGACGCCGAAGAAGTGGCGGTTGCCGTGCCGGTGCTCGCGCCGGAGCTGCCGCCCACCCTGAGCGGCGTCCTCGCCTCGCTGGATGGTGCGTACCCGGGTATCCGCTTTCGCATGATCGACGAGCGCGGACGCCTTCGCCCGCACATCAAGATATTCGTCGACACGGCACTCACGCGCGACCTTTCGACGCCCTTGCCGGCAGGCGCAACGGTCATGATCGTCGCCGCCCTGTCCGGCGGATAGCGCTCCGTTGCGCCGCAACACGCCGTTGCGAGGGATGCCCGAAAGCAGTTAAAATCCGGGGGTTTGCTCTTTCGCCAGCGCGGCACCGGTCGCTAAAAGTTTTGCGGAGATGGATTCGCCGCTCTCGACCAAGCCGATCCGCAGTGTCCTGAAATGGCAGGCGATCGCCACAGCGGCGACCGCGGTCGTCGCAGGGCTGTGGGCAGGACCGCACGGAGCGCTGTCGGCAGTGCTGGGTGGTGTAGTGAACATCTCCGCTTGCGTCGTCTACGCGATGGTGATGGGATTGGCAAAGCCTGCAAGCGCCGGGGGGACCGTGGTGGCGCTGTTCCGGGCCGAGGCATGCAAGATCCTCGTGATCGTCCTGCAGCTGTGGCTGGTCCTCGCCACCTATAGGGATATCGTGCTGGCCGCGTTTTTCGCGGCGTTCGTGATCACGGTGCTGTTGTTTCGAATGGCGTTGATCGTCCGCGACTGACCGACATCTGACTCAAGCTCCCATCCGTGGCTACCTACGACTCCCCGACCGAATACATCCAGCATCACCTTACGTTCCTGGCGCAGCCGTTGCGTCAAGGCGATTTCTGGACGGTCCACGTCGATACCCTGGCGGTGACCCTGTTCCTGGGCATCGTCGCGTTCGGACTGATGTGGCTCGTGACGCGCAAGTCGACGACCGGCGTGCCGTCGAAGACGCAGGCCTTTGTCGAGCTCGCCTTCGATTTCGTCAACGAGCAGGTCAAGGGCATCTACAACGGCCCCAGCAAGATCGTGGCGCCGCTCGCGCTCACGACCGGGCTGCTCGTCCTGCTGATGAACGCGATGGACTTCCTGCCCGTCGACATCATGTCGTGGATCTACGAGCACGTATTCCACGCCCACTTTTTCCGCCCGGTGCCGACGGCCGACGTCAATACGACATTCGCGCTCGCACTTTCCGTGTTCGCGCTGATGATCTTCTACAGCATCAAGGTGAAGGGTATCGGGGGCTGGATCCACGAGATCTTCTGCTCGCCGTTCGGCTCGAACCCGCTGCTGTGGCTGTTCAA
>Ga0070678_100000166_pt1 | contig 28162 bp, 29 predicted proteins | sample KBSM73metaG_FD_65647 | JGI IMG/M metagenome (GOLD analysis project Ga0070678, IMG submission 65647) | Miscanthus rhizosphere microbial communities from Kellogg Biological Station, Michigan, USA - KBS M7-3 metaG | ecosystem: Host-associated > Plants > Roots > Rhizosphere > Soil ...
CGCAGGCCGGCATTCGCCAGCTCGAGAGCGAGCATTCCGACGGGCCAGCCGCGCCGCGCTCGGTCGGGCTCCGCGGCCTCGAGCTCGAGCGCAACCGCCGAGCGCGCCAGCACGCGCACGCGAACGGGCGTGTAGACGGGAGCGCGATCGACCTCGATTGCGGTGCGAGTGCGCTCGACGACCTCGTCGACCCGGTCGGCGGGCAGGCGGCCGCAGAAGACGAGCGTGACGTGCATGTTCTCGGCGGGGACGAGCCGCGCCTTGCCGGAGCCTCCGAGCGACTCGCCCGCCCACGTCGCAAGTGCCCTCGCCGACGCGGCGGGAAGCGTGTACGCCACGAAGATGAGGGGCCTGCTCAACCTCGCGTCCGACGGCGGGTCACTGCAAGCTGCGCAGGTGCTGATGGACGAAGGCGATGGCCATGCTTCCTTCGCCGACCGCCGCTGCCACGCGCTTCACGGGGCTGAAACGCACGTCGCCCGAGGCGAAGATGCCCGGCACGCTGGTCTCGAGGAGATACGGATCACGGTCGTGGGCCCAGCTGCCGCTTGCGGCGACATCGGCGCCCGTCAATACGAAGCCGCGCTCGTCGAGTGCGATCTCGGGCGGCAGCCAGGACGTGTCCGCATCGGCGCCGATGAAGATGAACAGCCCACCGCTCGGGCAGCGGAGCTCCGTGCCGGCCGCACGATCCCTGATGTCGATCGCCTCGAGCTTGACGTCGCCGTGCACGCCCGCAACTTCCGCGCCGAGCAGGATCTCGATGTTCGACTTGCGCCGGACCTGGTCCACGAGGTACTGGGACATGCTCTTCTCGAGCGCGTCGCCACGGCAGATGATCGTCACGGTGCCGGCGTGGTTGGCGAAGAAGAGGGCCGCCTGGCCGGCCGAATTGCCGGCGCCGATGATGTGGATGTCGAGGCCGTGGGTGCCGGCTGCCTCGCTGCGGGCAGCGCCGTAGTAGATGCCCTTGCCCACCAGCGGCTCGATGCCGGGGATGGCGAGGTGGCGCCAGGTCACGCCCGTCGCCAGGATGATCGTGCGGCCGCGCAGCTCGTCGCCTCCGTCGAGCTGGACGGCCCGCGCGCTCGGATCGAGCCCGGTGATCGTGCGCGTGACCAGGATCTCTGCACCGAGGCGGCGCGCCTGCTGCAGCGCGCGCTTGCTGAGCTCGTCACCCGAGACGCCGGCCGGGAAGCCGAGGTAGTTCTCGATACGCGATGACGACCCGGCCTGTCCGCCCGGGGCCTCCTGCTCGATCACGACGGTGCGCAGGCCCTCCGACGCTCCGTAGACGGCAGCAGCGAGACCGGCGGGGCCGGCGCCGACGATGACCGTGTCGTACTCCTCGGCGGCGGCGCTCGTCTGCAGCCCGAGCAGCTCGGCGACTTCGCGCAAGCTCGGGCGGACGAGTGTCTGGCCGCGTGCACGGAGCGCGGGCAGATCGCCGTCCGGCGGCAGCTCGCCGCCCCAGTCCGTGGACGCATCGCTCGCGTCCGGCGTGATCCACTCGAACGTGATCTGGTTGCGATCGAGAAAGCGCCGCAGATCGGAGCAGGCTGCGTCCCAGCGGTGACCGACGAGGTGCGCGCGAGGCTTCGGTGCCTCCGCGGCGACGCCCTGGAGCCCTCCGATGCGCTCGCGCGCAAGCCCACCGATCTGCAGCGCCACGTCGGGCGCGGCCGCGGCGACCGCGTAGTACTGGTTGACGTCGACATGCATGACGCGCGACGGCTCCGATGCGCGGAAGCCGCTCGGGAAGGACGTTCCGAGCGTGATCGGCACCTCGCCGAAGATCGCGCCCGGCACCCGCTCGCCGAGCACCCGCTCGATCCCGTCGACGACCTTGACGACTTCGATGCGGCCGTCGAGCACGACGAAGAGCGCACGATCCTCGCCTTCGTGCACCGCGTACTCGCCGGCGGCGAGACGGATGTCGGCGCACGCCCGCGAGAGCCGCTGGCGGTCCGCCGCCGTGAGCGACGCGAACAGCGGGACGTCTGCGATCTCTTCGCTCGTGACCATGTGCCGGCACGAGAGTACCGGTCTTGCCTCTGGTGGCCGGCCGGGATCCGGCCGGCCAATCCCTGGATCAGGCCTCGACGAGGATCACGAGGCTGTCGGCCACGACACCGTCGTGCTCCATCGCCGCGGCCGCGCCGGCGGTCTCCATCGCCGCTGCGAGGGCGTCCATGTCGGCCACGTCCATGAGCACTGCGACCTGCGTGGGATTCTGCGGGTTCACGAAGGTCCGGATGTTCGTGACCCCGAGCGGCCCGAAGAACTCTTCCCGCTTCGGGGAGGCGAGCCAGTGCGCGGTGTCCTTCACGTTGTGATGTCCGATCACGGTGGGCATGGCAGCTCCTGGATCTCGTGTGGCCGACGGCTCGACCTGTGCCGGCGAGCATACGCGGTTAGGCTTGAAGGCCATGTCCCGGCGAGGCTCGCTCCCGCTCGACGACGGCCGTCTCTTCCTCACCGACGGCGGCATGGAGACCGATCTGATCTTCCATCAGGGCATCGATCTCCCGTCCTTCGCGACGTTTCCCCTGCTCGAGCGCGAGGAGGGGAGGCAGGCGCTGCGTGGGTACTTCGAGCCGTTCCTCGAGCTTGCGCGCACGCGCGGCACGGGCTTCGTCCTCGGGAGCTGCACCTGGCGCGCGAACGCCGACTGGGGCGCCGAGCTCGGCTACGACGCCACGGCGCTGGCGGCGGTCAACCGTCGCGCGGTCGAGTTCATCGAGGAGCTGCGTGCGAGGGCTCCGGCCGATCAGGGACCGGTGGTGCTCGAAGCGCCGATCGGCCCCCGCAGCGAGGCCTACTCGCCGTCGTTCCTGATGACGGCGGACGAGGCGGAGCAGTACCACTCGGCCCAGCTGCAGACGCTCTCGGACACCGCCGTCGAGCTCGTCACGGCGCTCACGCTCGGCTACTCGGAGGAGGCCGTCGGCATCGTGCGCGCGGCGAGCGCCGCCGGGCTCCCGATCGCGGTGTCGTTCACACTCGAGACCGACGGCTGCCTGCCGAGCGGCCAGACGCTGCGTGGAGCCATCGAGCAGGTCGATGCGGAGACGGACGGTGCTGCCCTGCTGTACATGATCAACTGCGCGCATCCGAGCCACTTCGCGGACGCGCTGGCCGAGGGTGGGCCGTGGCTGCAGCGGCTGCGGGGGCTGCGCGCAAACGCGTCGAGCCTCAGCCACGAGGAGCTCGACGGGTCGGACTCCCTTGACGCCGGCGATCCGGCCGACCTCGGCGAGCGGCACGCCGCGCTGCGCCCGACGCTGCCGGACCTCGCGATCCTCGGCGGTTGCTGCGGCACGGACATCCGGCACGTCACGCACATCTGCGACGCGTGGCTCGGCGTGTAGGGCCGCTCAGGCCAGGAAGTCGCAGAGCGCGAGCGCGCCCGCGTTCTGGAGCTCGAAGAAGCTGTCGTCGAGCGCGTTCGGGAAGGTCGAGAACTTCGCGATCACGACGCGCGCCGGGCGGTGCACCACGATCGACTGACCGTTCATCCCGAGCGCCGAGTAGACGCCCGCCGGGCCGTCGTGGATCCACCACTTGTCGTGGTAGAACGCGCCGGGCTGGTCGGGGTCGGCCGAGCTCGAGGCGCTGAACGCCTCGATCAGCTCGGCGTCGTGCACCCGCACGCGCGCGATCCACTCGGCCGGCACCAGCTGCCCGCCCTCGACCGCGCCGTCCTCCAGGCACATCAGCCCGAAGCGAGCGAGGTCGCGCAGCGTCGTGCAGATGCAGCCCTCGACGAGAGGGAAGCCCGAGTTGTCGAGCATGATCTCGGCATCCTGCTCGGCGCCGATGCGCGACCACACCTCGCGTGAGAAGAGCTCGGCGAACGGGGCGCCGCCGACGCGCGCGAGCACCCACCCGAGCACGTCCGTAGCGAGCGAGCAGTAGCGGAACGGGCCCTCGCCGTGCGCGTAGGGCCCGCGGCCGATCGTGCGGATCCACGTCTCCGTATCGCGCGGGATGGTGCCGTGCAGATCGTGCGTGCGGTAGTCGGAGACGTCGAGGATCGTGAACTCGTCGACGTCGTAGTCCCAGGCATTGCCGGTGCGCATGTCGAGGATGTGCTGCAGCGTGCAGCCGTCCCACGTCGTGCCGGCGAGCTCCGGCAGGTGCTTCGTGACGAGGTCGTCCGGTGCCAGCAGACCGCGCGAGGCGAGCACGCCGCAGAGGATGGACGTGAGCGACTTCGAGCACGACATGAGCAGATGAGTGTCGGTCTCGAGCATGCCGTCGAAGTAGCGCTCCGTCACGATGGCGCCGTCCTGGATCACCAGGAAGCCGTCGGTGTAGGTCTCCTCGAGCATCTGCGCGAGCGTGAACGTCCGCCCGCGGTGGCCGAAGACGAAGTCCGAGAGGTCGCGCTCCGCGCGCGGGAGCTCGCGTGCCGGGGCGTCGCCACGCGCGATCGGAACGGTCCGGGACAACTGGGCGACGTGGCGGAAGCCCCAGCGGTTGTACGGCCCGTCCAGCCAGTTCGCGGTGGTGACGCCGAGCGCGTTGCCTTCCGCATCGATCACGGCGCAAGCCTACGAAGTACGGGTGGGCCCCTGCGGAGGTTCGGTTTGCCACACCGCCGGGCCGTGACCGAGGTCCCTGCCGGCCGGGCATCGCCTGCCCGGGCGTGACGCGAATCCTCCCCCGGAACTCGTGATCCCGGCCTCAGGCGCGCGGGACGGGCCCCCGTCCACGATCTCCTCAGCGGTTCCTACTCACCAACTCAGGAGGTATCTCATGACCGCCATCATCGGAGCTCCCGCTCCCGCATTCGACGCCGAGGCCTACGTCCGCGGTGCAGGCGAGCCGTGTCAGGTCAGCCTGGCCGGCCAGGCCGGGTCGTGGGTCGTGCTGTTCTTCTATCCACGCGACTTCACGTTCGTCTGCCCGACCGAGCTGAACGCCTTTGCGCAGCTCGCGCCGGACTTCGCGGCCGAGGACGCCGTCGTCATCGGCGCCAGCACCGACAGCTACTGGAGCCACCAGGCGTGGTTCGAGACGCACCCGCTGCTGGCAGGCGTCGACTTCCCGGTGCTCGCCGACACGACGCAGAGCATCGCGGCCGACTACGGCGTGCTCACCACCGACGGCTCCGCGCTGCGCGGCACGTTCGTGATCGATCCCGACGGCATCGTGCGGCACGCCACCTTCAGCGACCAGAACGTCGGCCGCTCGGTCGACGAGACGCTGCGTGTCCTGCAGGCCTTGCGCACGGGCGCCCTCTGCCCGGTCGCCTGGCAGCCCGGTCAGCCGACGCTGGCGGCTGCGTAAGCGCCATGGACGAGATCCGCGACGTCATCATCGCCGGCGGTGCGTGCGCCGGCTACACGGCGGCCGTGTATGCCGCCCGGGCCAATCTGCGCCCGCTCGTGATCGAGGGCTTCGCCTCCGGTGGTCAGCTCATGAGCACCTCGGACGTCGAGAACTTCCCGGGCTTCCCGGACGGCATCGCCGGCCCCGAGCTGATGTCCCGCTTCCGTGCGCAGGCCGAGCGCTTCGGCGCCGAGTTCGTCACGGACGACGTCACGGGCGTCGACCTCTCGGAACGGCCGTTCCGCGTCTCGGTCGGCGGGGACGACTACCGGGCTCACAGCCTGATCGTCGCCACGGGCGCGCGTGCGCGGGAGCTCGGCCTCGCCTCGGAGCGGGCGCTGCAGGGCCGTGGCGTCTCCTACTGCGCGGTCTGCGACGCGGCCTTCTTCCGCGACCGGCGAGTCGTGGTCGTCGGCGGCGGTGACACCGCCCTCGAGGAGGCCGCGTTCCTCGCTCGCTTCGCGAGTGAGGTCGTGCTCGTGCACCGCCGGCGCGAGCTGCGCGGGTCGCAGTTCATGCAGGCCCACGCGCTGGCACAGCCCAATCTCACCCTCGTCGCCCCGTATGTCGTCGAGGAGGTGCTCGGCGAAGAAGCCGGGCGCGTCACCGGCGTGCTGCTGCGCGATGCCGAGAGTGGAGAGATGCGCGTGGAGGAGGCCGGCGGGCTGTTCGTCGCCATCGGCCACGACCCCACCAGCGCGCTCTTCCGCGACCAGCTCGACACAGATCCGGTCACCGGCTACCTCGTGACCCGCCCCGGATCGACCCGCACGAACGTCGCCGGCGTCTTCGCCTGCGGCGACGTCCAGGACCCCGTCTACCGCCAGGCCATCACCGCGGCGGGCAGCGGCTGCATGGCCGCGCTCGACGCGGAGCGCTGGCTCACCCATTCCCAGGCTCTCGAGGAGGCCACCCATGCACTGCTCTGAATGCAACGACCAGGACATCCAGACGCCCGCTGTGGCGCTGTGTCAGAACTGCGGCCGCGCGCTCTGCGCCGACTGCCTCGACCCCCGTCCAGGCCCGGGCGGGATGACGAACATCGGCCGGCGCCACGGCCGCACCGTCTTCCTGCTGACCGGAGGGCTTCGCGTTGCCGCACAGGCGGCGTAGTACTCGCCCCGCTCCCGGGTGTGGTCAGCCGCACCCGGGACGGGACACGTTTCCTGGACGATTGAGGACATGGAGCTCTGGCGGGCGGGATGCCTCCCCGGCGAAGCTCTTCCTGTCGGAACCAAACCACTCGAAAGGAACCACGATGACCGGTACGACAATCACCCGCATCCGCCGCCGTCGCTTCGTTCGCGCCATCGAGCTCGCGGTGCTCGGCTTCGTGATGAGCCTGCTCGCGCTGTCGCTCGAGCGCAGCCTCTTCGGTCGAGGCGGGGACGCGCTCCAGCCCGCGCTGCGCTGAGATTCGCCTCAGCCGGTCGCGACGAGCACGAGCGCGACGACCAGTGCGATCGCGGCCGCCAGCGCGGCGGCCGCGATCGCGACCGTCATGCGGCGCACGGAGCGCTCGAGCTCGCGCAGGCCGCGCACCTCGACCTGCAGACCCGGGCCGGGCCGCGCCCCCGTCATCCGCTCCAGGCCCTCGAACAGCCGGCGCGAGCGCACGCGGAACTTCTGCAACTCGTAGAGCGCGACGCGGGGATCGGCGTTGCGAGCGAGGTCGCGGGTGAGGCTGCGCGCGACGAAGCGGCCGATCAGCTCCACCGGCTGGAGGTCGGGGTCGAGCTGCCCGGCCGTCAGCTGCACCTGCGCCAGCGCCTTGCCGGCGAGCGAGAGCGAGGCCGGCATGCGCACCCCGTGGCGCGCCGCGATGCGAGCCATGCCGGTCAGGATCTGGCCCAGCTCGATCTCCGCCAGCGAGCCGTGCCGGACGTAGCTGAGCAGCTCCTGCAGGTCGCGCTCGAGATCCTCGAGGTCGAGCCCGGCAGGAGCTTCGGGCCCCGAGAGCATCAGCAGCGTCTCGGCCAGGAATGGCGCGTCGTCGCGCCAGAAGGCCATCACGAGCAGGAGCAGCATGAGCCGCACGTCGGGCTCCAGCTCACCGACCATGCCGAAGTCGAGGAACCACACCTGCCCGTCGGCCCAGCGCAGGTTGCCGGGATGCGGGTCCGCGTGGAAGAAGCCCTCGCCGAGGACCTGCTGGTAGTAGCAGGAGAGCAGCTGGCGCGCCGCCTCGCGGCGCGCCTCCTCCGGCGCCGCCTCGCTCACGCTCACGCCTCGTACCTCCTCCATCACGAGCACGCGACGGGTGGAGAGCTGGAGGTGCACCTGGGGCGCGGCGAGCCGGTCGAAATCGAGCAGCAGCGGGCGGATGCGCTCGATGCTGGCCGCCTCGATCGAGAAGTCGAGCTCCCTCCGGAGCGATTCGGCGAGGTAGGCGAAGACCGCCGGCAGATCGACGACGCGCCCGAAGGCCGGCCGGTTGCCCGCCTTCTCGGCGAACAGCTCGAGCAGCGCGAGATCCTCGAGGATCTGGCGCTCGGCGGTGGGGCGCTGCACCTTGAGCACGACGGACGAGCCGTCGGGCAACGTCGCGCGGTGCACCTGGGCGATCGTGCCGGCGGCGAGCGGGGTCGCCTCGATCTGCGCGAACGCGTCCTCCCAGGGGACGCCGAGCTCGGCCTCGAGCACCGTCACGACCTCGGCCTGCGTGAGCGGCGGCATGTCGTCCTGCAGCCGCGCGAGCTCGGCGATGTACTCGGGAGGCAGCAGATCGGGACGGGTCGAGAGCACCTGGCCGAGCTTGGCGAAGGTCGGGCCGAGCTCCTCGAGCGCCTCGCGCAGGCGCCGCGCGCGGTCTGCGGGCGGGCGGTCGTCGCGCAGCCCGTGACGCGCGAAGACGCGGCCGATCTCGGTCGCGCGGCCGAGCAGGCGCTCGCGCGGCTCCTCCGCCCTGGCCGGTCCCGAACCGTCGGCCACGAAGACGACGCTGCAGCGGGCGGCGTGTGAGACGCGGTTGGCGACGTTGGCGAGCAGGAACTCCGTGCGGTCGCGCATGCCGGCGTCCGAGAGCACGATCAGGTCGCTGCCCCGGTCACTCGCCTCGCGCACGATCGAGGCGGCCGGGTCCGGGTCGGCCGGATCCAGCGCGATGACGTCCAGGTCCGCCTCGAAACGGTCGGCGGCCTCGCGCGCCCAGGTCAGCGCGCGGCCGGTCGGCTCGGGCACCGCGAGGATCCGTTTGACGGCCACCGGCGCGATTCTGCCCGCTCGCGCACTGCGGCGCGAGGACTTCCCGGCCGCGTCGGGACTCCTGCCCCATGACAACGGGCGCGCGAAGGCGCACCATAGGCCCGTGGGGAGCGAGATTTGAAGAGTCGCGCCGGCGTCATCGCGGTCTGGACATTCGCCCTGTGGGCGCTTGCGGGGTTCGCGCTCGGCGTGGCCGCGGTCGCTTTCGGCTCGCCGTCGATCAACGCGGTGCCTGATCCGCCCTGGACGGCCTTCCTGTTCTTCCCGGCTGCGTCCGCGTTCCCGATCGTCGGCGCGCTGATCGCCACGCGTCAGCCGCGCAACGCGGTCGGCTGGATCCTGCTCGCATTCGGCCTGATGGGTGCGATCCAGGTGCCCTCCGCGCTCTATGCGGATCACCACTTCGCGCACCACGAGGGCCCGCTGCCCGGCGACGAGGTGGCCGCGTGGCTGTCGGACTGGCTGGGCCAGACGGTCCTGTTCGCAGTCGTGCTGTTCCTGCCCCAGCTCTTCCCGACCGGGCGCCCGCTGACACGGCGGTGGCGACCGGTGCTCTGGCTCTCGGTCGTCGTCCTGACCGGCGTCACCGTCGGGCGCATGCTGATGGACGGAAAGCTGGGCTCGGATCCGTGGATCGTCGACAACCCGTTCGGCGTCCTGCCGATCGATGTCTACGACGTGTTCAACATCTCCGGCGCGTTCATCCTGCCGTTGTCGCTCGCCTCACTGGTCGTGCGCTTCCGGCGCTCGCGCGGCGACGAGCGGCTGCAGCTCAAGTGGCTCGTGTGCGCCGCGGCGGTGATGGCGTTCTTCTTCGTCGGAGCCCTGGCCGTTGGATCGTTCTCGTCCACGCTCTCGGACTTCTTCTGGGCGACGGGCATTCTCGGCTTCATCGCCCTGCCGATCGTCACGGGCATCGCGATCCTGCGCTACCGGCTGTACGAGATCGACCTCATCATCAAGCGGACGCTGCTCTACGGCGCACTGACAGCCTGTGTCGTCGGTGCCTATGCAGTCGTGATCGCGCTCGCCGCGGTGCTCCTGCGCGAGCAGGTCGGAATCGGCGCCGCGGTCGTCGCGACGGGCCTGGTGGCAGTCATGTTCGATCCGCTCCGCAACCGGCTGCAGCGCGCTGTCAACCACCTTCTCTACGGCGAGCGGGACGATCCGGCCACCGCGGTCGCCCGCCTCGCCGGCCGGCTCGAGGTGACGGCGGCGCCGGAGGCCGTGCTCCCCGGCGTCGTCGAGACGGTCGCGCAGGCGCTGCGCCTCCCGTACGCCGCGATCGAGGTGCAGCAGGATGGGAGGCTCGAGCGCGTCGCCGCGCACGGGCAGCTCACCGGCCCCTCGGTCTCGCTCCCGCTCGTTCACCACGGTGCCTCCCTGGGCCGGCTCGTGCTCGGCCTGCGTCCGGGGGACGACGAGTTCTCCCCGGAGGACAGCCGCGTGCTCGCCGACCTGGCCGAGCACGCGGGCCAGGCGGTGCACGCCGTGCGGCTCACCTCCGACCTGCAGCGCGCCCGCGAGCGCATCGTGGCCGCGCGGGAGGAGGAGCGTCGTACGCTCAGGCGCGACCTGCATGACGGCATCGGGCCGACGCTGGCAGGCATCACGCTGCAGGTCGACCTCGCGCGCAGCAGCCTCGGCGTGGACAAGCAATCGGCGCTCTCGATGGTCGAGAAGCTCAGAGCCGAGACGCAGTCGGCGGTCAAGGACGTGCGACGCGTGATCGAGGCGCTGCGCCCACCCGACCTCGACGAGCTCGGCCTCGCCGGCGCCATCCGCAGGCTCGAGATCGAATGCGAGACGAGGGGCGACCTCGAACGGCTGCCGGCCGCGGTCGAGGTCGCGGCCTACCGCATCGTGCAGGAGGCACGCGGGATCCAGCGTGTGCGCATCGAGCGCGACGACGGGCTCGAGATCGAGATGTCGGGGCGAGCCGAGGGCGTCACGCGCCTGTCGGCCATGCGCGAGCGCGCCGGCGAGCTGGGCGGCACCTGCACGCTCGAGGCACGCGCCGGAGGAGAGTTCTGCGTGCGCGCAAGCCTGCCCCTGCGCGAGGTGCCGGCGTGATCCGCCGCACTGCCGCGCGCCTGGTCGCGCTCTGCGCCGCGACGCTGGCGAATGGCCCGCTGCTGCGGCGGAGCCTGGTCTACGCGACGGTCACCGCGGTCCTCCTCGGTGCATATGTGGGACTCCTGCTGCTGATCGGCCCGCTGCCTGGCACCGGGCAGGGACTCGCGGTGTCGCTGGTCACGGCCATCCCGGTGGCGCTGTTGTTCGGGCCGTTGCGGCGGCGGCTTCAGCGCACCGTGAACCGGATGCTCTACGGCGAGGACGACGATCCGCATGCGGCGGTGCGCGAGCTCGGACGCACCCTCGCGGCCAGCCTGGCGCCCGCTGCGGCGCTGCCGACGGTGCTCGAGACGGTGATGCGCACGCTGCGCGTGCCCTATGCCGCGATCCTGATCGAGCGCGACGGCGAGCTCGAGCTCGCGGCCGAGCAGGGCGCGGCGCCGGACGAGCGGCAGACCGTGCCGCTGGCCTACGCCGGCGGGCGCGTGGGCGCGCTCGAGATCGGGTTGCGCCAGGGCGACGAGCTCTCGGCCTCGGACCGGTTGCTGCTGGGCGGGCTTGCACGCCAGGCGGGCGTCGCGGTGCACGGCGTCCGGCTCGCCGCCGACCTTCAGCGCTCGCGCGAGCGCCTCGTGACGGCGCGCGAGGAGGAGCGCCGCCGCCTGCGGCGCGACCTGCACGACGGGCTGGGGCCCACGCTCGCGGCCATGTTGCTGCAGCTGCACGCCGCCGGGCATCTCATCTCCAGCGACAGCGCCGCGGCCGACGCGGCCCTGAACGAGGTCAAGGGCGCCGCCCGTGCGGCCGTGGGCGACATCCGCCGCCTGGTCTACGAGCTGCGCCCGCCCGCGCTGGACGAGCTCGGACTCGTCGGCGCGCTCGAGCGGCAGGCCGAGGCGTTCTCCTCGCTGGACGTGCGCGTGGATGCGCCGGCGCCGGTCGGCGGCCTGCCCGCCGCCGTCGAGGTGGCGGCCTACCGCATCGCGGTGGAGGCCATGACGAACGTCGCGCGCCACTCGCAGGCGAGCCACTGCCGCGTGTGCGTCGAGCTCAACGGCGGCCTCGAGCTCGAGGTCAGCGACGACGGCCGCGGCATCCCCGCGCGCTTCCGCGCAAACGTCGGCCTGGACTCCATGCGCGAGCGCGCAGCGGAGCTCGGCGGCACCTGTACGATCGAGCGCGGGCCGAGCGGCGGAACGCGCGTCCGCGCCCGCCTTCCCATGCCCGAGGAGTGAGCCCGTTGGAGCGAATTCGCGTTCTCATCGCCGACGACCATCCTGTCTTCCGCGGAGGACTGCGCACGCTGCTCTCGGCGCTCGGCGAGGCCGAGGTCGTCGGTGAGGCGTCGACCGGGGCCGAAGCCGTCAAGGCGGCCGAGGAGCTGCAGCCCGACGTCGTGGTCATGGACCTGCACATGCCCGAGCTCAACGGCATCGAGGCGACCCGCCAGATCTGCCAGCAGAGCCCGCACATCGGCGTGCTCGTCCTGACGATGTTCGAGGACGACGATTCCGTGTTCGCGGCCATGCGCGCCGGCGCCAAGGGCTACCTGCTCAAGGGCGCCGACCAGGACGACATCGTGCGCGCCATCGCGGCCGTCGGCAGCGGCGAGGCGATCTTCGGTCCGGACATCGCCAAGCGCGTGATCGAGTACTTCACCGTGCCGCGCGCGAGCCACGCTGCACAGGCGTTTCCCGAGCTGACCGAGCGCGAGCGCGAGGTGCTCGAGATGGTCGCCCAGGGGCACAACAACGCCTGGATGGCCCGGCATTTCGTGCTCAGCCAGAAGACCATCCGCAACCACGTCTCGAACATCTTCACGAAGCTCCAGGTCGCAGACCGCGCGCAGGCGATCGTGCGCGCACGGGAGGCCGGCATGGGGCAGCAGTCGACGAAGCTCTGAGCGCCGGGGCGATGCGCGACGGGCTGTGCCTGCTCTCGGCCGTTGACCAGGCCCGGGCCCTGCGCGACGGGACGTGCTCGGCCCGGGAGCTCGTCACGGCGCACCTGGAGCGCATCGAGCGCATCGATCCGCTCGTCAACGCGATCGTCACGCGCACGCCCGAGCGGGCGCTGGCGGCCGCCGATGAGGCCGACCGGCTGCGTGCGCGAGGCGGCGACCTGCCCCCGTTGCACGGACTGCCGATCGCGCACAAGGATCTGCAGGACACCGCCGGCGTGCGGACGACCTACGGCTCGCCGGCCTATCGCGAGCACGTGCCGGTGGCCGACTCCCTGCAGGTCGAGCGCCTGCGCACGGCGGGCGCGATCATGGTCGGCAAGACCAACACGCCCGAGTGGGGCGCGGGCTCGCACACGTTCAACCAGGTCTTCGGCGCGACGCGCAATCCGTGGGACACGAGCCGCTCCGCCGGAGGCTCCAGTGGCGGCGCCGCCGTGGCGCTCGCCTGCCGGATGGTGCCGCTCGCCGACGGTAGCGACCTCGGGGGCTCCCTGCGCAACCCGCCGGCCTGGAGCGGCGTGCTCGGCCTGCGGCCGACGCCCGGGCTCGTGCCGCACGGCCCGTCGGAGGCGCCCTGGGTGCCCTTCGCAGTCGAAGGGCCGATGGCGCGCACCGCCGCCGATCTCGCGCTCCTGCTCGGCGCGATGGCCGGTCGGCATGCGCGCGACCCGCTGTCTGCGCGCGCAGCGCGCTTCGACGTGACTGCACCGTTCGCAGATGTGAGTGGCAGGCGCGTAGCCTGGAGCCCGTCGCTGGGCGGTCTGCCCATCGATCGCGCCGTGCGCGACACCCTGGCGGCTGCGCTCCCGTTGCTCACTGCGGCGGGCCTCGACGTGAGCGAGGACGAGCCTGATCTGAGCGGCGCCGACGAGGTGTTCGAGACCTGGCGGGCGTTCCTCTCGGCCACCGGCCTGGGCGACGAGTACGACGCTCGCGGCGGCGCGATGAAGGCCACCGTGCGCGCCGAGGTGGAGCGCGGGCGTGCCCTGACGTCGTCCGCACTGAGCCGCGCGACGCGCCTGCAGGCCGAGCTCGCCGAGCGGATGCGCGTGTTCTTCGAGCGCTACGACTACCTGGCGTGCCCGGTCACGCAGGTCGAGCCGTTCGCGATCGAGCAGGAGTATCCGGCGGAGGTCGACGGCCACGCGATGGGCTCCTACATCGAGTGGATGCGCTCCAACTCGCGCATCAGCGCGACGCTCTGCCCGGCCATCTCCGTGCCCGTCGGCTTCAGCTCGTCGGACTTGCCGGTCGGCCTGCAGCTCGTGGCGAGCCCGTTCCGCGAGCGGGCGCTGCTCGAGGCTGCACACGCCCTCGAGTCGCGCACGCGGCTGGCCGATCGCCTTCCGCCGCCGGCTCGCTAGGCCAGGCCGCGCTCCTCGATCTCGTGCAGCGCGGACTCGCTCTTGGCGAGCTCCTCGATGCCGAGCTTGCGCTTGACGCCAGGACTGCGCTCGAACTGGATGGCCCCGTAGGCCACGATCTGGAAGTGGTTGCCCCACGGGTCGAGGAAGTCGAGCCCGCGTGCGCCCGGATGCACGATCGTGAGGCCCTCGCGCTCGACTGCGGCCCGCACGGCGGCGATGTCGTCGACGACGAGACCGAAATGGCGCTCGTCGTCGGGCGCCTGCCGGCGGCCCTGCATGAGCGCGATGAACTGGTCGCCCATGTCGATGAAGGCCGCCCCGGGCATGCGGCCGCGCAACTCGAATTCGAACAGGCGCGCGTACAGCGCGAGCGCGGCGTCGACGTCGCCGACCTCGAGCGCCACGTGATTCACCCCGATCAGCCTGGCCCGCCGCTCCACGCCGGGAAGCATAGGCTTGCGCGCATGAGCACGGCCGGGTACTCCGGGACGCCGCTGCCGCGCAAGCTCGGCATCCGCGAGGGCAGCCGCCTGGTGCTCGTCGACCCGCCCGAGGACTTCGGGGCGACGCTGGGCGAGTTGCCGGCCGGGGTCGAGTCGCTGGGAGAGGATGCGAGCGCCGTCGACGTCGCGATCTTGTTCGCCCCGGACGCGGCTGCCGCGCGCTCACGCTTCGCCGCCCTCGCGGCCTCGCTGCAGCCGGCCGGCGGCCTCTGGATCGCTTGGCCCAAGCGCAGCTCCGGCGTCGCCACGGACCTCGACGAGAATCTCGTGCGCGAGATCGGCCTGGCCCAGGGCCTCGTCGACAACAAGGTCTGCGCGATCGACGCCACGTGGTCGGGCCTGCGCTTCGTGTGGCGCCTGCGAGACCGGCCGTCGCATACCTGAGATGGTGTAAGTCCCTGCAAACTGGGAAACTCCGTTCGTCATGCGAAGGGCATTGCACCTGCTCGCCCTCGCTGCCCTCGTCGTGACCGTCTCAGCGCGCGCGCCGGTGGCGGAGGGCGCGACTCCGGCCGTCGACGTCCCGGGTCCGGGATCGACGGTGCGAGTCGACGCCGCCGCGGGAGAGTTCGAGAACGGGAGCGTGATCGTGCGCGGTGTCTCCGGGCATCTGGCCGTGCGGCTCGGCGCGGGCTCCGCGCCGCTGCTGCAGGATGCCCTCTCCGTGCTGCGGCTGACGGACACGCAGGTCGCCGGCCGCGCGATCGGCGATCCCCTGCCACCGCTCACGCAGCGTGCGACGGTCACCGGGCACAGACCGGTCACGCTCGTCCTGCGCTTCCGGGTGCCCGACGCGACGCCCCCCGGCATCTACGCGGGCCGGCTCGATTTCTCGCGCAACGGTCACGGCTTCGCACGCGTGCCCGTGCGGTTGCGCGTGTTCGGCGTGCAGATGCCCGCGCGGGACGATCCGACCGCGTTCCGCACGCTCTTCCTGATCCAGCCGCAGACGTACCTTGCCGCGGTCCTGACCGGCTCGGGCATCGAGCCGCAGAGCGGCGGACCGGGCATCGTCGACCGCCTCTACGCCTTCCTCTCCGAGTACCGCGTGAGCCCGGGCGACTGGGGCTTCGGGACTCCGTGGCCGGAGGGCTACGTGGACCGCACCGGCTGGTTCCGGGCGGCCGCCACCCGCATGGCGGCCGAGGGCGCTTACCCCTTCACCGCGATGCGGCTGCCACTCGGCACGCAGCGCTCGCCTGCCTCGCGCACAGGCCAGTCCGCCCGCGCGCCAGAGACCTGGACGGCGTACCTCACTGGGCAGGTGCTCCCGTTCTGGCGTGACCACGACTGGCTCGACCGCGCGCTCGTGTGGGGCTGGGACGAGCCAGGCCCGGTCTACGGCCGCCAGTACGCGGCGCCGCAGGCATGCGCGGCGCACGCCGCCGGCGTGGCCTACCTCACGACGGGCGCGCCCGCGCAGCGCATTCCGGCTCGCCGCGTCACGATCCCGTGGGGGCAGGGCACGCGCAGCTTCACCATCCGGGCGCACGGCACGGGCAACGGCTTCCTCTGGGATGACCGGGGCTGCGACGACGTCGACATCTGGGCCGTGCTCTCGCGGCGCGTCTACGGCTCCTTCGCGACACCCGTCGAGCACCGCTCCCACATCGACGTCCAGCGGGAGCTGCGCCCCGCGATCGACACGGCGCGCGCGCGGGGTGCGTCGATCTGGAGCTTCACCTACGAGTCGAAGGCCGGTCTCGGGTCGCCCGGGTATGCCGCCACGGAGCCCGCCACGGACGCGCGTGTGTTCGGGCTCTGGAACGCCCTCGAGGGGATGGACGGCACCCTGTATGCGGACGGCATGGTGAGCTACGGCGGCCTCGATCCGTACAAGCGCCTGACCCAGCACGGCCAGCACGTGCTGATCTATCCCGCGCTCGCCAGCACGGACGAGCCGGTCTCCTCCCTCCGCCTCGAGAACCTGCGCGACGGCATCGAGGACGCCGACCTCGCGCGGCTCGTCGTCGCCCGGCGCGGGCGGCCCGCGCTGCTCGCCATCCTCGCGCGCCAGCGCATCTTCTCCATCCGCGGCAACCGGGTGCTGCTGGGTTGCACGTCGGGCTGCGACCTGGTCACGAAGACCAAGTACGCGTGGCCGCGCTATCGCCATGGCGCCGGCACGAACGCTGCTCTGGAGCGCGTGCACTCCGCACTGCTGAAGGCCCTCGCGCCCGTGCCGGCCTAGCGCTCAGCGGCTGTAGATGGCCACGATCGCGGCGGCGCCTGCGACCACTGCGATCAGCGCGACGGCCACGGAGACGAGGCGGAGCTCACGATCCGGCGGCAGCGTGAGGCCCGACCGCACGGCCTCGTCGACGCGCTGCCAGCGCCGGTAGCCGAGCGCCGCGGCCACGAGCCCGAGCACGATCGGGATGATCGCGACCGCCAGGTGCAGCCAGGTCGGCTTGATGTCGGCGACGGTGCCGATCGTCGTGCCCGCGGCCACGAGGGCCAATGCCAGGCGGATCCACGAGAGCAGCGTGCGCTCGTTCGCGAGCGCGACGCGCGGATCGAGTGGCTCGGCCACCGATCCATCGTACCGATGCGCCGCGGTGGGCTACGGAGCGGTGTAGGCCCAGGTACCGAACGCGCCGGTGGCGCTCGTCAGGCTCGCGGCGTGCACGACGAACCCGGAGCGGCTGCCCACGAGTTGTGGAATCGCGGTGCCCTCCACCGTGGTGTCGAGGCCCTGCGTGGCCGAGAGATACAGACAGACCTTGCCGGCGGGCGCCGTCGGGGCGTTCGGCGTCCCGGTGCAGGACAGGTCGACGTCGATGGCGCCGGCGGCGTTCGCGAAGTTGACGGTCTCGTCGATGAGGTCGGTGGGCGCCAGGCCCGGGAGTTGCACGACCTCCCGGAGGTCGTTCGTGGTGCCGCCTGTGACGTTGCTGGAGATCCCGAAGGCACCCGTCACCGTGATCCCGGACGGGATCGTCCGCGTCGCGAACGTGTCGTAGGCGGCAGCAGCCACGCCACCGAGCGCGAGCGCGTTGTCGGCGTTGGTGGCACGCTGCGCGTTGGTCGTGGTTCCGGCCGTCTGCGCCTTGTCGGCGCTGACCGCGCTCGGCACCTTCGCGAGCGTCCCCTCGTTGATCTGCTTGCCGGTCAGGGAGTTCGACTTGATCCTGTCGGCCGTCACGCCGCCCTTGGTCAGCCGGTTGCCGGGAATCGAGCCCTTCTTGATGGACGACCCGCTGATGAGCTTGCCGATCCTGGTCGCGGCGCCCTGTGCCAGCGACGTGCCGCTCACCGCGAATGCCAGCGCGACGAGGGCCACGCCCATCGCCGGGGAGACGCGCATGCGCTTCGAGAACACCGTTCCTCCTTCGTCCACGCCCTGTGGGCCTATCCGGGCGTATCGGCGGGTGCCCCCCGCCGCTTGACCACCGAACGGGGGGAAGCGGCGCGCGAGCCTCTAGTGCGAGCGGTAGAGCCGGAATGCCCAGCGCTCGAACGGAACCGTGGCGAGCGGCGGCACGGAAGCGACGAGCGCGAGCGCCGTCATCCGGTGCGTCCACTTGTACTCCGCGCGCACCAGGAACACGACGAGCACGTAGGCCAGGAACGCGTAGCCGTGCAGGGTGCCGAAGATCTGCAGGGCATTCGTGTGCGAGTCGCCGATGTACTTCTCGTACATGCTCCCGAGCAGCCCCAGCCAGGTGATCGCCTCCGTGATCGCCGCGATGCGGAAGATGCGGATCAGCAGCGGGACGTGCACGCCTGCATCGTAGGAGAGCCCATGGGCCGGGGCATCGACCCTTGAGCGCGCGTCCGGTACGGTGGCGGCGGGCGGTTAGCTCAGTCGGCTAGAGCGCCTGCTTTACACGCAGGAGGTCGTGGGTTCGAGCCCCACACTGCCCATGAATCTCGAAGCGGCGTCGCTCCGCCTGAGCGTCAGCGTCGCGGCTGCCAGGAGACGTCCATACTGAAGTACCCCGGGTCGGCGTGGGCGATCACCTCCGTTCGGGCGCTCTCGACGCCGACGACGACCGCGTCGAATTCGGTGGTGCAGTTGTCGGAGTCCGGTACGCACGTGAACTTGCCGGAATGGACGCAGACCTGACCGTAGGCGACGAAGGCTGGACGGAGTCGCGGGCCTGACGAACGCCCTCCGGGGCGATTGTGCCCCCGGAGGGCCTTCGTCACCGGCCGCACCTCAGGCCGCGACGGGGACCGGGTCGGGCCGGACGAGCACGGTCTCGGCGACCTCGAAGACGTCGCTCGCCGGGATGCCCGCCCGCGCTGCGTGCTCGCGGATCTTCTCGGGGCTCGAGGCCTGGTAGATGCAGAACGTGCCGAGGCCGCCGTCGGCCTCGTGCACGACGTAGGAGCGGATCCAGCGGATGTCGGCGGACATCTCCTCGTCGCCGACCTGCTTCGAGCGTGCTGCGGCGGCCTTGAGCTCCTCTGGCGTGCGCCAGCCACTGGGACGCCTGATGACGTACAGGTTCATCGATCACCCTTCCTGTCGAGAACGGGCAGGACGCCCGTTCAGTAATTAGCACGATCGGTCGTGCTCGACGAGGAATATACGACCGTTCGTGCTAAATTGTCAAGAAATGAGTGACACGAGTTTGGAAACAGGGGCGGCGAAGCCCGCCCGCAAGCGCCGCAGCGACGGTGAGCGAAGCCGCAATGCGATCCTGCGCGAGGCCGCGCAGCTCGCCACGATCGACGGCCTCAACGGCCTGTCGATCAGCCGCCTCGCAGATGCGGTTGGCATGAGCAAGAGCGGGCTCTTCGCGCACTTCGGCTCGAAGCAGGAGCTGCAGCTCGCAACGATCGAGGCGGCCAGCGCGATCTTCAGCGAGCAGGTGCTCGAGCCGGCGCTGCTCGCTCCGACCGGGATGCAACGGCTGCGGTTGCTCGCCGATCGCTACCTGAGCTACATCGAGGCCGCCAACTTCCCGGGGGGCTGCTTCTTCGCGTCGATCGCGGCCGAGATGGATACGCACCCGGGCCCGGTCAGGGACGTCGCTGTGGGGTTCATGGCCGATTGGCTCGCGCTGCTCGCGCAGACCGTCGAGCAAGCCCAGGCCGAAGGCGACCTCGACCCCGAAGTCGAGCCCGCACAGCTCGCGTTCGAGATCGAGGCACACCTGTTGCTCTCGAATGCGCTCTTCGCGATCAGCGCGGAGGCGGCGCCGATCGAGCGGGCGCGCAAGGCCCTCGACCGTCGGTTCGGCGAAGTCGCGACCGTCTCGGCCTGACGCGCGCCGCCCACCGGCGCTCGGGATCAATGCAGATCCGGATCCCGGCCCGCGGCGTGTTGCCCGAGGAAGGCGTAGGCGCGGTTCGCGCCGAGCGGGTGCATGAATGCGATCGCCCGCACGTCGCGGTAGGCGCGGGCGAGCGGACTGCCGTTGAGGTACCCGGCCCCGCCTGAGAGGGCGAGGGCCCTGTCGACGATGCGCACGGCGGCCTCGCCGATGAACGCCTTCGCGCTCTGCGCCTCGGCGAACAGGCCGGTCAGCTGCTCCGCGGTGCCTGCCGAGGACGGGTTGAGAGCGTGGTGCGAGTCGATCAGCGTGGCGGAGCGCGACAGGACGGCGCGCGAGGCCGAGAGATCGACGACGTTCGCCGCCGCGAGGACCTCCGTGCGCGGGTCGTACTGCTTCCGGTGCGCGAGCTGGAACGCGGCGCCGCCATGGGCGCTCTCCGCGATGCCGAGCGCGGCCGCGGCGTGGAAGAGCCCGGTGCTCAGATTGCGCTCCATGTACTGGATCACGTCCCCCACCGGAAAGCCCCCGCGCAGCGCGCTCGCAGGGAGCCGAACGTGCTCGAAGGACACCGAGTGGCTGCCCGATGCGCGCATGCCGAGCGCATCCCAGTCGTCATGCACGAGGACGCCCGGTGTCTCCCGCGGCACCATTGCGTAGCCGTAGCGCTCGAGGCCGTCCTCGCCGCGATAGGTGACGGCCGTGTAGAGGACGTCGGCGGCGGGGGACATCGTGCAGAAGACCTTGATGCCGGAAACGACCCAGCCGTCATCGGTGCGGGTGGCGGTCGTCGCCGGGCGGGTGAGATCCTGCTTGAACTCGCTGCCCGCGGACGCGAACACCGTGCCATCGCGCACGATCCGCTCCAGCGTCGACGCGAACGCTCCGGAGCGTCGCTCGTCGCCTCCGGCGATGGCGCGCCGCCAGCGGCGGACGACGTTGAACAGGTACACGAGATGCATGTTGACGCCGAGAGTGAGCGCCGCGTCTCCCCGCGCCAACCGGCTCGACGCCACCATGACGTCGTGCAGGGAGGTGACGCCGAGACCGCCGAGCTGCTCCGGGATCGGTGCGGTGAAGTACCCGCTCTGCTTGACGACGGCGAAGCTGTCGAACGGGAAGCTCGCCTCGCGGTCGTGATCGGCCGCACGCGGGGCGATCTCGCCCGCGAGCGCCTCGGCGAGCGCTACCAGGCGCTCGCCGGGCTCGGTCATCGCGGTCAGCTCGAGCGACATCAGACAGTCCCTTCCGCCGAGGAACTGGCCACGTCGACGGTGACCGGGACGCCACGCGTGACCATGTCGAAGACGGCCGAGCGCTGCTGTCCACGCGCCACGACCTCGCGCAGCTTCTCCTCCGGAGCGTCCCCGCGCACACGGAACGAGACGCGGATCTGCTCGAAGCCGTTGCGGTGGTCGTCCGACAGGCCGAGCGCGCCGCGCACGTCCATGTCGCCCTCGAGCGTCGACTCGACTTCGGTGAGGTGGACGCCGCGCGCAGCCGCGACATAGACGAGCGAGGTGGTCAGGCACGCGGCGAGCGCGTGCAACAGGCACTCCGCCGGGTTGGGGCCGGTGTCGGTGCCGAGCAGGATCGCCGGCTCGCCGGCATCCAGCACGAACTCCTCGGTGCGCGACCCGTCCTCCTGGTTCGCGGCGTAGAAATCGCGGATGACGGTGCGGTTGTGTGCGCCGCCGATCCAGTGATTGCGCGCCCGGAACTGGAACCGCGCGATCGTGGGATCCGCCTTGACGGCGTCGAGCGTGCCGTAGAGCTGTGCGGTGTCGACGCCGTTGCGGACGGTGTCCTCGGTGGTGCTCATTCGAATCTCCTCCTGTGGGTGGTCGTCCGGCCCCGTGCCGGGTCCGTGGTGACCAGGGGACACGGATGCGGTTGGCCGGCGGTCGAGCCGCCGGTAAAGCCGCGGTAACACCGCCAGGCGCCTCGCCGCTCCGGCCAGGTCTCGCGCGCCGGCGCTTTACCGGGCCTTTCCCTCGGCGCGAACCGCGCGCTTCCGCCCACGGGGTCTCCTGGGTGCGACCACGAGACCGGAGGAGTTCGTATGAAGCAGACGAGGAGCGAGGAGCGCGGCCCCTACCTGGCGGTCAGCGTCGCTCTCTGCACGTGCCTGTTCGCGGGTCAGGCGGCGCTGATCGCGATGTCGCCGGTGCTCGCCCAGGCGGCGAGCGAGCTGCACGTCACGACGGCGGCAGCCGGACAGCTGCGCACGGTCACCGGCCTCGCGGCGGGAACCACGGCGCTCCTGCTCGGAGTCTTCGGCGGTCGTATCGGTCTCGCTCGCCAGTTGCTCGGTGCGTGCGCGCTGCTCGCATTCGGCTCGCTCGCAAGCGCAGCGGCACCGGGCTTCGCGCTGCTCGCCCTTGCCCAGCTGCCCGTCGGCATCGCCGTGGCCGCGCTGACGACAGGCGCGACGCTCGCTGCCGCCGAATGGGTGAGTCCCGAAGCACGCACGCGCACGCTGTCGTGGGCGCTCGTCGGCCAGCCTGCGGCCTGGATCGTCGGCATGCCCGTGCTGGGGCTCGTGGGCGGGCACAGCTGGCGCTACGGATGGCTCGCCGTGCCTCTGGTGGCTGCGATCCTGGCCGCGGTGCTGATCGCGCCGCGTGCCCGGCAGCGACCGGCAACGCGTCGACCCGCGCGCGCCCGCGCGGCGCTGGAGAACCGCCTGCTAGCGCGCTGGCTGGCATCCGAGCTGCTCTACAACTCCGCCTGGGCGGGCACGCTCGTGTACTCGGGTGCGCTCTTCGCGGAGTCGTACGGAAGCTCCGCCGGGCTCACCGGCGTCCTGCTCGCGCTCGCGGCCTGCGCGAACGTCGCCGGCAACATGACCTCCCGGCGACTCGTCACGCGTGAGCCGATCGGCGTGCTCGTCGTGCTCGCCCTCGTCCTGGCAGCCGGCGTCGCCCTGTTCGGGCTCGTGCGCGTCCACCCGGCCCTGAGCACCGCCCTGTTCTCGCTCACGGCGTTCGTCGCCGGCGGGCGCACGCTCGTCACGAGCACGTTTGCGCTCGCCGCGCCGCCGGAGCTACGGCCGGCCGTCACCAGCCTGCGGGCCGCGACGATGCAGTTCGGGTACTTCTCGGGCTCGCTCGCGGGCGGCCTGGCGCTCGTCGCGGGGGGCTACGGGGCGCTCGGCGCGACCATGGGCATCCTCTTCCTCGGCACCGCAGCGTTGCTCGTGAACTGGCCGGTGCGGCGCTTTGGCACGGTGATAGCATCGCTCGCGTTCAGGCATGGATTTCCGGCTCCTAGGCCCGCTCGAGGTCTTCGATGGCTCCGCCCGATTGGCGATCGCGGCGGGCAAGCAGCGGGCGCTGCTGGCCATGTTGCTCCTGCACTCGAACCGAACCGTCGGTCGTGAGCAGATCGTGGACGCGCTCTGGGGCGAGGGGGTGCCGGAGTCTGCGCTGAAGATGGTGCAGATCCACGTCTCGCAACTGCGCAAGGCGCTGCCCGAACCGCGACTGCACACCCGTCCGCCGGGCTACCTGCTCGAGGTCGGCGAGGACGAGCTCGACCTCGCGCGCTTCGAGCGCGCCGTCGCCGCAGCCCGGCGTGCGCTCTCGGAAGACCGTGCCGGCGAGGCGCGGATGCTGCTGGGCGACGCGCTCGCGCTCTGGCGTGGGCGTGCACTGGCCGAGTTCTCCGAGCCCTTCGCGCGGCACGAGAGCGCGCGTCTCGAGGAGATGCGCATCGTGGCGCTCGAGTGGCGCATCGAGGCAGACCTTGCGCTCGGGCTCCACCGCGACGCGGTCGGCGACCTCGAGGCGCTGGTCGCCGAGCACCCGCTGCGCGAGCACGTGCGCTCGCAGCACATGCTCGCGCTCTACCGCTCGGGCCGGCAGGCCGAGGCGCTCGCCAGCTACCAGGCGTTCCGGCGGACGCTGGCCGACGACCTCGGGATGGAGCCATCCGCCTCGCTGCGAGAGCTCGAGCGCCGGATGCTCCGCCAGGACGCGACGCTCGACCTGCCGGGCGGCTCCACGCACGCGAGCACGGTGGCGGCCACGGCGGAGGAGCAGCACGAGCTCCTAGGGGCCGGCCCCGGGGCCGACGTCGCCCACGCGCGCAGCGGCGACATACGGATCGCGTACCAGGTGGTGGGCGACGGGCCCATCGACCTCGTGCTCGTGCATGGCTGGATCTGCTCGTTCTCGGCCGGCTGGGAGAATCCGAGGCTGGCGGCCTTCTACCGGCGGCTGGCGTCGATGGGCAGGCTGATCCTCTTCGACAAGCGTGGCACGGGCCTGTCCGACAGGGTCTCGCCCGACCGCCTGCCGGACCTCGAGACGCGCATCGACGACGTGCGCGCGGTCATGGACGCGGTCGGCTCCGAGCGCGCCGTCCTGCTCGGCATCTCGGAGGGTGGATCGATGTCGGCGCTGTTTGCCGCCATGCATCCTCAACGCACGCTGGCGCTCGTCCTCATGGGCACCTTCGCGCGGACCATGTGGGCGCCCGACTACCCCTTCGGGCGGAGCGAGAGCGAGTACCACAGGCGCCTCGCCCTGGTCGACGAGGACGACTGGGCCGCGAAGGTGACGCAGGATTGGCTGTCGCGCTCGGGTCCCGAGCTCATGAACGATCCGGCCGCGTTGCGCTGGTACACGTCGTACGTTCTGCGGGGCGCCAGTCCGGGCGCCACCAAGGCGCTCCGTCAGATGAACGCCGAGATCGACATCCGAGGCGTCCTGCCGACCATCAGCGTGCCGACGCTCGTGCTCTACCGCGCGGACGAGAGCTACAGGGAGGCCACGCGGTTCATGGGCGAGCGCATCCCGGGCGCGCACATCGTCGAGCTGGCCGGCAGCGACCACCTCCCATGGGAAGGCGACCGCCGGACGCTGCTCGACGAGATCGAGCGATTCCTCGCCGGACGGCGTGACGACGCCGAGCCCGACAGGGTGCTGGCGACGATGCTCTTCACCGACATCGCGGGCTCCACCGCGAGGGCGGCCGAGATCGGCGACCGCGCCTGGAGCGAGCTGCTCGAGCGGTACCTGAGGGTGGCTCGCGCGCAGCTCAGGCGCTTCCGCGGCTGCGAGGTGGACACGGCCGGCGACGGCCTGTTCGCGACGTTCGACGGCCCGGCCCGCGCCGTGCGCTGTGCTTCGGCCATCGTCGCGTCCGTCCACGACCTCGGCCTCGAAGTGCGAGCCGGCGTCCACACCGGCGAGATCGAGCGATCCGACGCGAGCGTGCGTGGGATCGCCGTCCACATCGGCGCGCGCATCGCCACGGCCGCCCGCCCGGGCGAGGTGCTCGTCTCGAGCACCGTCAAGGACATCGTCGCCGGGTCGGGCATCGACTTCGCAGAGCGCGGCGAGCACGAGCTTGCGGGCGTGCCGGGCACATGGCGGTTGTTCGCCGCCGCGCGCTGACCGCTGCGGTCTAGGCTGACGGCATGAAGGCGGAGAGGTTCGAGGTCGCCGTCGAGGGCGGACGGCTGGCAGGGTCCGTCATGGGCCAGGGTGACCCGGTGCTGGTGCTGCACGGAGGCCCGGGCCTGCCGTGGACGTACCTCGAGCCGCTCGTGGAGGAGCTCGCCCCCGCCTATCGCGTGGCGGCCTACCAGCAGCGCGGCCTGCCTCCGTCGACCGCAGCCGCTCCCTACGACGTGCGCACGCAGGTCGCCGACGTGGCCGCGGTGCTCGACGCCCTGGGCTGGGAGCGCGCCGTCGTGGCCGGCCACTCCTGGGGCGGCCACCTGCTCCTGCACGCTCTCGTCGAGATGCCCGGGCGGATCGCCGCTGCCGTCGTGATCGACCCGCTCGGCGGCGTCGGCGACGGTGGGGAGGCGGCCTTCGACGCGGAGATGTCCCGGCGCACGCCGCCCGAGAGCGTGGCGCGCGCCGAGGAGCTCGACAAGCGGGCGATGGAGGGACACGGCACGGACGACGACCTCGCGGAGTCGCTCGCGATCTTCTGGCCTGCCTACTTCGCCGAGCCGGCCGCGGCGCCGCCGTTCCCCGCGCTGTCCTTCTCCGTCGAGGCCTACGCCGGCACGTTCGAGTCGCTCCACGCCGAGCTGCCCGGGCTCGCTGCGCGGCTCGCCGGGCTCACCGTGCCGACGCTTTTCGTCCATGGCGGCGGCAGTCCGATGCCTGTCACGGCCTCGACGGACACGGCCGAGGCGATCGGTGCCGCCGCGACCGTCGAAGTGATCGCGGGCGCCGGCCACTTTCCCTGGCACGAGCGGCCGGGGGCGCTGCGCGCGTCTCTGGATCGGCTCGTCCACGCCACCTGACCCGAGGGAGCTCCGCACATGCCATTCGCAATCGACACCGACACGCCATTTGGGCAACGGGCTCACAGGCGCCTGCGCGAGGACAGGCTCGCCTGGCTCGTCACGACCAGCGACGACGGCACGCCCCAGCCCGTTCCCGTGTGGTTCCTCTGGGATCGCCCGAGCTCGTTCCTGCTCTATTCGAAACCGGGCACGGCGAAGCTGCGCAACATCGCCGAGCGCCCGCGGGTGGCGCTCCACCTGGACGGCAACGGCAAGGGCGGCGACATCGTCGTCGTGCTCGGGGATGCGGCCCTCACGGACGACCCTCCCGCGCACGAACTGCCGGACTACGTCGAGAAGTACGCCGAGTTGATCGCGGGCAACTCGTGGACGCCCGAGAGCTTTGCCGCGGACTACTCGGTGCCGCTGCGCATCGAGGCCACGAAGCTGCGCGGCTTCTAGTTACCTGGTAGCAGCGGCGAAGCCGGGTGCTGCGCCACGCCGCGCGCCTCGGCGAGCCGCTCGAGCACCAGCGCGGTGTCCGCGAAGGGAACGCCCGTGAGGTGCACGTCGCGCGCCTCGAAGTCGGCCAGCACGGCGCGCAGCGCTGGGGCGTAGGCGTCCTCGTCGCGCCGGGCCAGGGCGCCCAGCGCAGCGGCCGTGCGCTCGAACGCCTCGCCGCCGTGCGCCATCTGCGCGGCGGCCGATCCTCCGGCCGTGTCGTCGCCCGCGGCCAGACAGGCGAGCGCAAGCGCGTAGGCGGCAGTCGGCGACTCGGTCCCGAACGCGAGCTCCGACAGCGCATAGGCCGCCGCCTCGGTCGCATTCTCCCGCACGATCGCGGCCTTGAGCATTCCGACGAGGCGCCCGTAGCCTCCCGGCGGAGCCGCCTCCCAGGACTCGCGATAGCGCTGCTCCGCGACGCGCAGGTACGTGTCTGCTCCGGCGCGGTCGCCCGCCAGCAGACAGCGCTGCGCCGTCGCCTCGGCGGCGACGGCCGCGGCCTGCAGCTGCCGGTGCGCTTCCTCGTCGGCCATCGCGCGCAGCTACCAGGCGCCGCCGCCACCGCCGCCGAACGAGCCGCCGCCGCCACCGCCGCCGCCCGAGCTGCCGCTCGACGGCGAGCCGAACGCGCCGCCGAGGCCCGAGGCGAAGCTCGAGGTGTTGAACGTCGAGGCGTACAGCGCCGGCGCGTAGACCGAGGAGGTGGAGATCGCCGGGAAGTCGACGCGTGCGGCCTCCAGCACGCGTTCGGCGATGCCGAACGAGATGCCGTAGACGAGGTAGCTCTCCCAGAGGGGAAGCGTGTCGGCGGGTTTGTCGGCCAGACGCGGGAAGTCGTTGAGGTAGCGGCGGAAGCCCTCCCAGCCTTCGGCCGAGGCCTGCAGCGCGGGCCCGCGGCGCCGCCACACCGATGGCCGCAGCACCAGGACGACAACGGCGTTGAGCGCGAGCGCCGCGCCGATCGCGGTGAGGATCAGGTCCTGGCGCACGAGCGGCGGGTCGGCCAGCCCGGCGATGCCGATGGCGAGGAACCCTGCGCCGACCAACAGGAAGACGACGAACGAAAGCCACTTCATGACCATGCCGTGCCCGCTCCAGAACTTGCGCTGGCGGGCCTGGTTCCTGACGGTGGAGGAGAACGCCTCAGAACGCGCGTGGAACCACTCCCGGTCGCTGGTCGGCATGTGCTTGACAGTCTCCTCGACGTCGGAGAGGGCGGCGGGACCCTGCTCCGTGAGCTTGTCGAAGATCGCCGCGACCGGCTTCTCGACCGGGTTCAGCTCGATGCTCTCGTCGCCACGCGTCAGATCGACGTCGTCGATCTCCTTGTGGTGCAGGCCGAGGAGCGTCGATTCCTCGCGCGTGACCGGCGTCATCTTGTAGCGCCCGCGGCGCACCAGCTCGAACAGCGTCGCGGCCATCTGGTCGCCTCCGGCGATGACTCGTTGCGCGAGCAGCGACGGCACGAGCGCGGGTGCCAGGTCGTCGGGCGGCTCGTGCACGTACTTCGCAGCCGTGCCGGTCGGATGCTCGCGCCCGAAGCGCCAGTAGCCGACGCCGCCGAGTGCGCCGGCCGGGATGATCGCCAGGAGCGCGGCCGCCACGATCCAGGCCCACGGATGGTGAAGCGTGTCCTCGAGCTGGCGCTTGTCGCGCTCCGCTCGGTCGGCCGCGGCCTGCTCGCGCGCGATCGTGGCCGGCAGGATGTCGTCGTGCACGTGCTGCGCGTAGGG
>Ga0070678_100000171_pt1 | contig 27795 bp, 36 predicted proteins | sample KBSM73metaG_FD_65647 | JGI IMG/M metagenome (GOLD analysis project Ga0070678, IMG submission 65647) | Miscanthus rhizosphere microbial communities from Kellogg Biological Station, Michigan, USA - KBS M7-3 metaG | ecosystem: Host-associated > Plants > Roots > Rhizosphere > Soil ...
GGCACGCAGTTATGCTGCGTTCTATGCCGCGGTATGCGGGCGCGGGTGGTATCGGATTGTCACCAAGTATGTCGAGGGGAACACCTTCGATCAGGAGATCTACGTACAGAGGATCAAGAATCCGCAGACGGTTTACATGGACCCGAGCTGCCAGCAACCGGATTACTCCGATGCGAAGTACGCGTTTATTGTCGAAGACCTGACCGAGGATGCGTACAAGGAACGCTACCCCGACGAGGACCTGTCGAGCGCCGAGGATTACCGCTCGCATGGAGATGGATCCCCGGTGTGGCGTTGGGAAGGTGGGGTCAGGATAGCCGAGTATTTCTGCCGGCACACGCGCCAGGAAACGATTGTGATGCTGCAGGACGGCACGGTATTACCGCTTAAGGAAGCGCCGGAAGGAGTGCCGGTAATTCGCAAGCGCACGGTCGACGTGCCCTATGTGGAATGGTCGGTGATCAACGGGGAGAAGGTACTCGAGCAGGCGGAGTGGCCGGGCAAGTACATCCCTCTGATTGGTGTGGTTGGGGAAGAGTACGACGTGGATGGCAAGGTCAGTATGGTGGGCATGGTGCGGCACGCGAAAGACGCCCAGCGAATGCTGAATTACTGGGAGTCGGCGAAGACCGAGATCATCGCGCTTGCCCCGAAGGCCCCGTTTATCGTGGCTGAAGGCCAAATAGAGAACCATGAAAAGGAGTGGGCGCAGGCAAACAGCAAGACGTTTGCGTACCTGCAGTACAAGCCGAAGAGCGTAGGTCAGGAGATGGTGCCGCCGCCCCAGCGGCAGGTGTACGAGCCACCGGTGCAGTCGATCACGGTGGCGCAGATGCAGACCGTGGATCATTTAAAAGCGACCACTGGCGTGTACGACGCGAGCCTCGGGAACCGGAGCAACGAAACCACCGGGGTAGCGATCAAGGCACGGCAGCTGCAGGGCGATGTCGCCAACTACCACTTCTCCGACAACCTCGCGATTGCGATCACTCACGAGACCCGGGTATTAATTGATTTAATCCCAAAGATATACGACCGGCCCGGACGGATTATCCGGATAATTGGTTCGGATAATACGGAGAAGCAGATTCCGGTGGGGATGCCGTTCGACGATCAGGGCATCCAGCGGTTGTACGACCTGGGGCTAGGCCGTTACGACGTGGTGGCGGATGTCGGGCCTTCGTACAAGACCAAGCGGGAGGAATCCCGGGAGGGCATGCTGGGATTTGCGCAGGTGGCACCGGAGTTGGTGCCGCAGTATGCCGACCTGTATGTCGAAGCGCAGGACTGGCCGATGGCGGATGCGATCGCCGAGCGGGTGCGGCCGCCGAATATTCCACCGAAGGGACAGGAGCAGTTACCGCCGGCGGCGATGCAGCAGATTAGTCAATTGCAGCAGCAGAACCAGCAATTGAACGAAGCGTTGCAGCAGGCAACGGAAGCACTTAACGTTCAGAAGATTCAGATGGACGCGAGTGAACGCATGCAGGCTCGGGACATCCAAAGTAAGATGGCGATGCTCGAGCAGAAGCTCGCGAGCGATCAGTCGAGAGACTCGCAAAAGAACCGTGTGACGGTAGCGACTACCGAGTCGAAGGTGGACAGCCAGGAATCGATCGCGCAACTGAACGCGGAGACGCGGCTGGTAGCGGAGAAGATGAAGCAGAACGGCCCGGTTCGACCGCCGCTGACGGCGTTTGAACGAGAAGATTAACGCCTATGCCAGCGTTTGATGTTGCGGGGGCCCGGAAGGCCGGTTATGACGACAAGGAGATTTTGTCGTATGTGGCTGGCGAGGAGAATCCGGACCTGCTTCCAGGCACCGATGCGGAGAAGATCCGGCTGTTGCTCGCCCGCAACGGGAAGCACATGCTCGATGTCGAGTATCTGTCACCGACGCAGCTGGAACCGATGCAGGAGGTGCAGTTTCAGGATTGGGCGAAGCGGAATAAGGTACGTCTCGAGCCGGGTTGGAATGAAGACTACGACATGCGGGGGCTGTGGAAGGCGAATCCGGGTGCGGTTGCTGATCCACGGGGGCACTGGCCGGACACGTATAAGCTGCCGAACCACCCAACGTTCTCGAACCAGTCGGTGTATGCAACGGACGATGCGCCCCGGTGGTACGGGAAGCGGCTGATCGACAGCCAGGGCAAGGTGATTGCGGACGAGTCGGACAGCCCATTAGATTTACCGGATGTACCTGCCCTGAAGTTGCCGCAGGGTCTGAGTGGGCCGCCTGCTTCGGTTCCAGGCAGTGTGCCTCAGACGGGCGAACGTCGCAACATGACGCCGTCTGAAGTGGAGTCGTTATGGCAGGAGCCGGGGTTGCAGCCGACGCTGCCACCGATGTCTTTAGCAGACATGGCAATGCTCCCAATGGGAGCGATGGAGCAGGAATCCGGGATTCCGCTTTCACTGCTTGCGATGGCAAAAAACCCCGCCGGGAAGAGGCTACCGCCCCGAAGGATTATCGGGGAAGGGGCTCTGACAGGCGAGAACGTGCTCAGGGCGGCGGAACGCCTTCAAGCGGGCGAGGGAATCAAATACGGGCCATGGCGCAAGGAAAATCCGGATGCGGGTGCGACCTTATTCGATCTTGCGACCGCCAAGCCCGCTGGTGTATTTCCGCCAGGCCCGCTCCCGCGTACACCGGTAGGGAGAGCAGATATTGACCGTACAGTTGCTGCCTTTCGTAAGCCCAAGGTAGTTGCTCAGTTGCAGGAGTGGATCAACGCGGGGATGCAGAAGATGCCGGACTCCTGGTATCGCACAGGCCCGCTGTACGACGAGTATGTAAAAGAGTGGGGGCCGGAACTGGCGCCGGCAAAGATGCAGAAGCAGCTCGAGTATATTGCCGCCACCTCGACCAGTGCAAAGGTCCCGGACAACCTGAAGATCGGCAGTCTTTACAACTATCTTGACCAGCAAGGCTTGCCGATACCGGAGAGTGGGCCGCCGAAAGGGTATGGGCATAAGTTCTGGATGTCGCATCGTGATGCCTCCAAAGGATTTCGCGAGGGAACCTTCAATCCGCTGGATAATCCGAAGCGTGCTTCCTACGTGCAGAACCTCGGCGGTAACGAGAATGTGGTTACAGCGGACCGGCATTACTGGAGAGCGCTCGGGATGGCTTCCGGGGATCCCCGGTTCCTGAAGACCCGGTTCGAGAAGGAACTACCGGACGGAACCAAGCAAGTCAGGAACCTGCAGAAGGAATTAGCGGAAGGTAAGATCACTATGCGGCAGGCGAAGAAAGAGCCGCAATGGTGGGACGAAGCTCCCCGCCCGAACGAGTACGGGTACGCCGAGGATGCGTACAAGCGGAAGGTAACCGATCCGATGGGGCTTACTGTCGGGCAGGGGCAGGAGAAGCAGTGGGTCGGTGCGAGCGATGTTACCGGGCTGGGCAGTCCCGGGGAACCGATCCTCAGAACGCTCGGGAGCCGGATTGCTTATACCGCATACCAGATGGGGACTACCCCGGAAAAGGTATTACAGGCTTACGTGCAGGGGAAGATTCCGTTGCTTGAGCTGGGCGCGGGCGCTGTTGGGCTGTCCACTCTATCCACTCTTGCCGGGCTTGCAGCTTCTGGTGACGAAAAGCAGCGAGAGAAATTCTAACGAGAACGTCCCGCGGGACGGTGACCGGGTTTCCGCCTGCGTCTTCGATGGAGTCGATATCGACCGAGATAACTGGCTGCCCTTCATCGACATCGTAGAAGGTGTATTCCACGTTTAGCGCCTGGCCGTTCCAGTTATATTGCACGCCCCAACCTTAGCAAATCAGCCATAGAACCCGAGTACTAAAACTTATGTCTCTAGTCGTATCCAGCACCACCGACAGCCAGGAAGCGGTCAACGCCGCCGCCGGCATCGAAGCGCCCCCCGAAGAGCAGGCGGGAAAGCCCACTCCGGTTCCGCTCGAGGATCCCGATACCGAAGAGGAGGAACCCGAGGAGCCGGACGAAGAGGATTCCGACAAGCCGGCTGCGGAGCAGAAGAAACCGAAGGGTGGGTTTCAGCGTAAAATCGAGCGCTTGCAAGCGCAGAACGAGCAGCGGGAGCAGCGTATCCGGGAGCTCGAAGCCGAGCGCCAGCGGTACGCACCGCAACCCACGCAACAACAGCAGCAGCCCGCAGGCCCCCCGAGAGCCGAGGATTACCCCAACGACTACGAGGCCTATAACCGGGCTGTGATCCGTTACGAGGCTCGGCAGGAGATCGAGCAGGAGCTCAAATCCCGGGTCGAGGCACAGCGTCAGTACCAGGAGCAGAAGGCGCAAGCTGAGATCGATCAGCGCTGGTACCAGGGGATTGGGGAACTGCGAAAGAACGTTGCCGATTTCGAAGATACGTTCGAGAGCGTGTCCCACATCATTATGCCGCCGTGGATTGAAGCGGCGATCAAGCGGGACCCAAACGGGGCGAAGTTGGCTTACGAGCTGGCACGCCACCCGGAGGAGTTCCAGAAGATCGTCGAGATCCCGAACCCGCTGGAGGGCGTAAGCGCTCTGGGCGAGTTTCGAGGATCGATCAAGCAAACAGCGGCAGCCCCGCGCAAAGTGGCATCCGATGCGCCCGCGCCCATCCGGCCGGTGGGTCAAAGCGTGTCCGGCAGCCGAGTCACCCGTTCGCTCGATGAGCTTCCCTACCAGGATTTCAAACGGGCCCGTGAGCAGGCGATCAAAGCGCGGAAGCAGCGCTAGGCGACCGTCGTGAGATAGACGTCTAGCGAACCAAATAACTGATTCGCCCTAAAAGGGAGATCCCTTTAGGGCCCAACGGAGCTACTGCCGGGAGGCAGAAGGAGCCTGGATGGCTGGAAATACATTATTGACGATGTCAATGATTACACGCGAAGCTGCGCGTGTTCTTGAAAACAACCTCTGCTTTGCGAAGCAGATCAGACGAACCTATGCCGACGAGTTCGCCCGCAGCGGAGCGAAGATCGGCAGTGTCCTGAATATCCGCAAGCCACCAAAGTACATCGGGCGTGTGGGTCGAACCTGCGCGATTGAAGATGTAGTCGAGACCTCTGTTCCGTTGAGCCTCACAACGCAGTTCGGTGTGGATATGAGCTTCACCTCCGCCGAGATGGCGTTGTCGATTGATGACTTCTCGGATCGTATCTTGAAGCCAGCAATCGCTGTAGTTGCCAATAGAATCGACCGTGATTTGTTGTCGCTGTACTCGACGGTCCCGAATGTGGTGGGCACCGCCGGAGTCGTCCCCAATGCACTTTTGACCTATCTGATGGCGGGAGTGGCTTTGGACGACAATATGGCGCCTCGCGACAACCAGCGGGCCATCGTAGTTAATCCGATCCAGCAAGCAACAATTGTGGACTCATTAAAAGGGTTATTCCAAAGCGCGTCACAAATTGAAGATCAATATGAACAAGGCACCATGGGGCTCACGGCGGGCTTCAAATGGTGTATGGATCAAAACGTGTGGACCCACACGGCAGGGGCTTACGGCGGCGCTCCGGTGGTTTCGGGCGGTTCGCAAGTTGGCAGCAACCTGTTGGTATCGGGCTTCACTGCAGCTGCGGCCCCACGTCTTAAGAAAGGGGACATGTTCACCTTAGCCGGCGTGAATGCGGTCAATGGGCAGAACCGTCAGACGCTCGGGTATCTACGTACATTTACCGTCACCGCAGATGTCTCCTCAGCCGCCGACGGCACGGCAACGGTGCCGATCTATCCGCCGATCGTCGCCACCGGTGCCACGCAAACCGTAACTGCTTCACCGGCCGGTGGAACGCCGCTAACGATGACGTTCACGGCCGGTCAGGTCACCTCGCAAGCCCTTGCATTTCATAAGGACGCATTCACTTTCGCTTCCGCGGATTTACCCCTGCCCGATGGCGTGGATAAAGCAGCGCGTGTCAGCGACTCGCAGTTGGGGTTGTCGATTCGCATGATTCGTCAGTACAGCATCTGTGACGACGCGTGGCCGACCAGGCTCGACATACTTTATGGTTTCGCGCCCGTTTACCCAGAGTTGGCTTGTAGGATCATCAGCTAACCGTTTAGGAAAGGAGATTATGATATGGCACAAGAATTTGACGGCACCAATACATTGAACCCCACCGGGTTCGCTTTCAGCACGTCCGCCGGGCCTTTCCAGGCGCAGCCCTGGCCTCGAGTGGCTTATCACGCGACGGAAGAGCCCCGGGTGATCGGCAGCAAAGAGGAGTTTGAAGCGATCCAACCCGATGGGTGGAGTCTTCAATATATCCACAAGGACTACCCGAAAATGATGTTCGCCCCGAACGGGGACACCGCGGTAGTCAACAACCCGGAAGAGGAAACGGCGCAGGGCAGCGCGGAAGGCGGTCCGTGGGCGGATGCACCACATGGATCGACCGACCCGCAGATGTCGCGCACGACGCGTAGCACCAACTTTACGCTGCAGGACAAGGCGGAAGCGATCCGGGATAGCCGGCGGCTCAGCCTCGACTACGTACAACTCAACCAGGCGCTTGACTGCTACGCCGACAATGCCCCGACGCGGGCGATCAGCCCGACTGAGTTGCCACGTCCGCGAATTCATCCGACCGAGACGGAAGAGCAGGTTCGCAAACGCCGTGAGGAAGACGACGAACGCCGCAATCGTGGCGAAGTTAGAGCGCAGGGAGAACACGCCACTCACCATGAGGCGGGCAACAAGAAGAACCACGGCGCTGAAGCGAAGAGTGCTGACACGAAGAAGGAGAGATCCTGATGAACGCGTCAGAGCAGCCGGAGCACGACCATCTCGCAACACCACCGACGCGGCATACGACCACTGAAAGACGCGACAAGGAGAAGCGAGACCGGGAGCACAAGTCCACATCTATCCCGTTTGCCATCCATGAGCTTGATGAGGAGGATGCGCTGATCATCCGGCTCGACCGTAAGGACCCGGCAAGGCGCAAGATCATGTCTGCGATTCAGGCAGCTCTCGAAGGCGCCCAGCGCACTGATGAGGCAACCCGCGCCAAGTCCTACGCGCAAGAAAAGCTACCTGATGATTGGAGACGCAAGATGCCGTCAGTTACGGGGAATCCGGATGACCCAGGAACCCGCGCCTACCGCAAGCCAGGAGAAGCCGCGCCCTAAATTTATCGTTTACCGAATGCGGTGTAAACGCAGCATTAAGGTGCTCGATACACCGCAAGCCCGGGAAAACGCGAAGCGCATGGGTTGGGTGGAGATTCATGACAGTACAAGACCTCATTGACCGTGCCTTACGCCTGATCGGTGTGATAGCCGCAGGAGAAACGCCGGCGAGCGTTGAGCGGGATGACGCCTTGATTTCGCTCAACGGTATTTTGGCGAACTGGAACGCACAACAACTCCCGCTCTACGGTGTTTCTCTTCAGACGGTGACCCTGACGGGAGCGGCAACGTACACGCTGGCAACGCGGCCGCGGCGCATCAAGAGCGCCCAGGTGATCGCCACCGGTGGGGCTACCCAGGCACCGGTCCTGGTGGATGCCGTCGGCTGGGCCGCGGTGATGGACAAGACACGTACGGGGCTGTTTGCCGAAGCCATGTACTGTGATTATCAATACCCCAGCGCAACGGTGTCTCTCTCTCCCAGACCGACAGGGGGTACGCTCGAGGTTTATAGCTATACCCCACTCACGCAATTCGCTTCGTTAGCCACCACGATAGCTCTGCCGGATGGCTACGAACGGGCGCTGACGTACGCGTTGGCGCTCGAGCTAGCTCCCGAATACGGGCGGCCTATCGATCAGGCTGTTCTGGGCGTGGCCGGGGAATCGAAGCAGGCCATCACCGCGCTAAACGCTTTGGTGTTAGGCGAGACACAACCAGGCGCGGCAGCTTCTGCACAAGCGAAATAACAACATGGCGATCAGCAACGGCGATCTAATCCTGTACCAGGGAGACGATTTTGCGGGAGTCGTGACCGTACGCAACGAGGACGGCACGCCTGCGGATATTACGGCGCATACGGCCAAGGCGCAGATCCGCCGGGCTGTTGCCGATGAGGAGCCTGATGTTGCGGTGGAGATCACCACCGCAGTCGCCTCTCCGAACGTCACGCTCGCGATCTCGCACACGGTGACGGCTACACTCAGCGGCGCCTACGTGTGGGATCTGCAACTGACCACGCCAACGGGAGCCATCATCACGGTGATCAAAGGCAAAGTGAAACTCACCAACGAAGTAACAAGGGTAGGCGCATAATGCCTGAGATTCGCCCTCCGCAGCAGTTGAACGCGGTACTCAGCCAGCAACGCCTGACGGGTGTGCTGACGGAGATCCATCGTTTCACGGTCACGCTGGGACAGCAGCGGTTATCGGCTGGACTCACTTCTATCACTGGGCCGGCTGGGCCTACCGGACCTCCCGGACCTCCAGGAGAGATGGGCTTACCAGGCCCTCCAGGGGAAGACTCGACCGTTCCCGGTCCCGCCGGTCCCGTGGGTCCACCCGGCCCTACCGGAGCAACTGGTGCTACAGGACCGGCATCGACCGTGCCGGGTCCTACGGGCCCGATCGGAGCCACCGGAGCTACGGGGCCAGCGGGGCCGGAGGGGGCCGCTTCGACCGTTCCCGGGCCTGCTGGGCCTGCTGGGCCTGCTGGCGCCACCGGGCCTGCTGGACCAACTGGAGCAACGGGGGCGACAGGTGCGACGGGGCCAACGGGGCCAACAGGCGCAACCGGGCCGGCTGGGCCTACCGCTACGATTCAGGACGAGGGATCGGCATTACCGGCACGGGCCAGCCTGAACTTCATCGGGGCAGGTGTAAGCGCTTCGGACGATTCGTCGGGTAACAACCGTACCAACATCACGATTCTCGGGCTGCAGACGCCATGGAGCAGCAACATCGATGGTGCCGGCTTCGGGCTGTCAAACGCGGCCTATGTCGATTGCGGATGGTTGCGGAGCGCAAGCCTGGACATGGTATTTGGAGTCGGGTCCGGGTATCCGGAGCGGATGCGGATCAACGCAATCACGGGAAATGTGCGGGTTGCGAAAGATATAGAGGTTCCGGTCAGTTCGCACTTCAACGGCAACCTGACCTGGGACGGCAGCAACTGGCGGTACATCGCCAATGGGTCTGGCTTTATCCTGCAGCCGCGGACGGACGGTGCTTCCGTGCTGTACACCGCGTCAAACGGGACCGGGGGGGCGGTCGCAACGCCGGGACCCGGCCGGCTTACTTTCTATGACAGCGGCGTATCGGCTTTTTCCGGCCTGGTGCAGGCTCCGGTGTTTACCAACGGCCGCGTAGAGGGGCTTTCTTTTCTTGGTCTGACGTTGAATGTGCGCTGGGATGGGACGAATACAACTCGTATTGAGGCTGGGCCAGGACTCGCATTCCATGCCGTAACCGGATATGTGCAGTGGTTTCACACACCAACCGGCGCGGCCGGTTCGAGCGCGACGGTTACCGAACGTATGCGCTGGAATGATGACGGTTCCATCATGATGTTTCTCGGCGGCTCGCTGAAGACTCTCAGCGTGGATGGCAGCGGCTTTGTGAAGGCGGCATAGATGGCACAGAACAATATCCTGATCGAGCAATACCGGACATCGCCCGCGGTAATGAAGCGCAACGCCGCGGGGCTCAATGCGTGGGCCGGTTCCGTGACCGCGCAGGTTATCCCCCCCGCGCCCGATGAAGTCTGGGTGAAGACGCGCATCGTCGCAGAGCGCATCCCGCAGCAGATCGATGCGTATGTGTCGAGGACGATGGGCTACTTTATGCAAGACCCCGCGACTGTCACCAATATCTGGGAATTTCTCAACTACAACAACGACGCGAAGGAAGTTGCTCTGAGCGGGCAGATTGAAAGCATCATCGCAGCATTCATGCCGCGATTTGCGGATATCGACGTCACTGACCAGCAGGCCGCTGATTGGAAAACCGCCCATGGCATCGCTGCTTGAAATGACCACGCTCGAGCTCGACGAGAAGACCTGCCAGTTCTTCGAGCGGGGTGCGGCGTTGCGGCGGCAGATCGAGAGCGAGATGCAAGGAGCGTTCAATCTGCTGATTGTTCAGCACTCACTTGAAGGCCAGTGGGAATTGGATCTTGTTAACAAACAGCTCGTACGAAAAGACAGCGCTAAGGTACAGGCGGCTTAAGTCCTGTGCCCGCGGAAATTACGCGACGAAGCAATAGATAACGCTCTGCGTACCCTGCTTCAATGAGGCCAGCGAGCACAGGACGAGGGGATCATAACATATGCCCAGAGTTAGCGTACGCAATCTTCTGTATGATGCTTATCGCACGTTAGGTGTCTTGAGAAGCGGGCAGCAGACCAGCGATGATGCTTTAGACGATGGGCTACGGGCCCTAAACGATTTGGTCGACGCCTGGCATCTAGAGCGGCTGATGATCTACAGCATCGAGCCTGCGGATTACATCCTGACCGGACTTAGTGCCTACACCCTGGGACCGCCCGATGGCACGCTAGGCCTAGTGCGCCCGCAGCGGGTCGAAGGCGCGACGGTTAACAGTTCAGGTTCCACGTGCAACATGACTCCGGTGCTCACGCTACAGCAATACAGGGCGCATGAGGCGGGGGTGTATGTCGATTCGGCGTACCCAAAATCCAACGTGTACCTGCACCCGGTTCCCGCTTCCGGCTCGTTACTGACGTTGTATGCGTGGGTTCCGTTCAGCCAGTTTTCCACAGTGGATTCGGTTGTGGATTTCCCGCCTGGATATGCCCGGGCCCTGCGCTGGAACCTGGCGCTCGAATTGGCGCCGATGGCCCGGATTGCAACCAAGATCAGCGACGTGCTCTACCAGAACATCGAGCGCCAAGCGGTGGAAAGCAAGGCATGGGTGAAGAGTTTTAACTCAGGATCTGCCACACCGGAACTGCACACCGGCTTAGGTTGCGGCGCCGGTTACGACATCTGTTCGGATACCTATTTCTAAAGATGCCACGTTTCGACGCCTTCATGGCCGGCAGTTACCAAAGCTGGTCACCGAACACCGATAACGAGAGAACCATCAATCTGTACGCCGAGGCTGTGGAAAGTGCCGGCGGGAAAAACAAGATTATCCTGCATGGCACTCCCGGACTGACGTTGTTTACCACGCTGCCAACTTCTCCCGTGCGTTGCCTGTGGGCAGGAGAGGAGCGGCTGTTCGCGGTGGGCGGCAGTGAGCTGTACGAGATCTCCGCGGCCGGCGCTTTAACATCTCTAGGAAACGTAGGGGACGATGCGGACCATACCCCGGTAAGCATCTGGCCCAACGGCCACGAGATCATGATCGTCAGCGCGGGTCAGATCTACATTCACAACGGTGTTTCGCTGATCGAGCCGATCATGCGCGAGGGCGAAGGCACCGCGGACACGTTCGGAAACGACGTGATCTTGTGGAAATCCGGCGACAAGTTCAGCCCCTCGCTGGCTGATCCCGGTCACACCATCACGATGGGCGGAACGACGTACAACATCGTGGTCTGGCAGAACCCGGAGACGATCAAGATAGACGAGAACGCGCCTACACATACCGACACACCGTTCACCGTGGAAGGGGTAATTCGTGCGAAGACCGGCACGTACCTCGACAGTTACTTCATCGTCAATCCGCCAGACTCAAAAACGTTTTACTTCTCGCAGCCTAATGACGGTGTCGGCTATGACCCTGTAACCGGAGTGGTCACGGGGTGGGACGGATTAGAGGTCAGCGTCAAAGAGGGCTACCCGGATAACATTGCTGCGGTCTATTCGGACCATGAGGAGCTCTGGCTGTTCGGCACGCACTGGAGCACGGAGGTATGGCGCAACGAAGGCGACCCCAACATGCCGGGAGGGTTCCGGCGCGATCCCGGAGCCTTTATCCACATGGCCTGCATCGCCCCGTGGTCGATCGCCTCTCTCGCATCGGGCCTGCACTGGCTCGGCTCGGACACCCGCGGCGGTACGGTAGCGTACCGGGCGCAGGGCTTTCAACCCGTTAGGGTCAGTACGCATGCCATAGAGCAACTCTGGAACAAATACACACGGGTGGACGATGCGTACGCCTACACCTACCTCGAGCACGGCCACCAGTTCTGGGTCCTCAACTTCATGACGGCCAATGCGACATGGGTCTACGACGTGGCGAGCCAGTTGTGGCATGAGCGGGCCTACTGGAACGGGACGGCGCTCGAGAAACACCGGGGACGCTGCCACGCCTATGTCTGCCTGAACCCCGCGGGGAACCAGACCGGCAAGCACTACGTGGGGGATCACACGAACGGCAAGATCTATCAGATGTCGCAGGAGTTCTTCACCGATGCCGGGACGGAGATCCGGCGGATTCGTCAGGCGCCACATCTGAGCAACAGCCAACTCGCGGTCTTCCATCACAGGTTTCAGTTGGACCTCGACATCACCGGTACTACCCCGCAGGTCATCCTCGATTGGTCGAACGACGACGGGGACACCTGGAGCGCGCAGAAACCCAAGTCCCCATCGATGACCGGAAGGAAGGGGCGCGTGATCTGGAACCGCAACGGCTCGGCCCGCGACCGGATCTACCGGGTGATGGTGAAAGACCCCGTGAAAGTCGCCATCACGGACGCGCTGGTTGACGTCACCCCTGGGACAAGCTGATGAAAAAGGGTCTAACAACCCCGGACAAGACCACGCCTCGCGTCCCCATCCAGACGCCAATGTTCGACCAGAACGGGCAACTGACGCGGACCTGGATTATCTTCTTCGAGCGGTTGGGTAACTGGTCCACGCTGATAGAAGAGGAAGCGCCGCCGGTTGCCGAGCTCGACAGGAAGGCGACCTTCGGCATCGTCAAGGAGCTTGAAGTAGCGGACAGGCTGACGCTGTACTACATCGTGAGGAAAGCCGGAACGTTCGTCGATGTAGTGGCGAAGATCGCGGATGAAGCACCAACCGGATCGGATGCGCTGCTGGATATTCAGCGCAGCATCGACGACGGCGCCACATGGGCCTCGATCTTCCCGCCGGGCGACCTGTTAACGCTGCCCGCAACATCCACCGATACGGTGATCGAATCGACTTTCAGCGACTCGGTGACGGGTGTGGAGGAGGGCGACCTGCTGCGAATCGGCTGCACGCAGGTTGGATCCGTAACCCCGGGAAAAGGAATTGAAGTTGTCTTGCAATGGGTGTGAGCGTTCTTCCTCGCTTAGCTTTAGCTCATGGGTGTAGCGTACTCGCCGCCGGACAAGGTGATCCACGCGGATCTCGACGCCTCGAGTTCGCACTGCCTGCGTCAGGGACTGCACATTGCGGTGCAGAAGGCCGGCTGGGTGATAGACCGGGAGATCACGAACGGGTTTGTCTATATCCTGATCTCTCCACAAGACGCATCCCTGCAATGCAAGGTGCAGATCCAGGACACGGGGCGGCAGATATTCCCGTTCTTCTCACCGATCCTCGACGTGATGTTTATGGATATCGAGGAGGTCAACAAGAGCCCGTTGTATGCGTTACACCACACCAGCCCGTCCTACGGGGCGCCTACGCGCAGGATGCGGGCGCACATCACACCGTGCCAGATTTTCACCTATGTTCCGGGAGTCACGCACAACGCCAACAGCGTGATGGGAGGGATTCCATTTATCGATCCCAACGCACTCGATTCGACCATCGACTTGTGCGCGGACGAAGTCAACGACCTGAAGACGGCACGGGCCTGGTGGAGCTGCAGCGATCTGTCGACCGCGGATTACGACTGGGGTGTCCCGTCGTTCCGCACCTCCTGGCATGCCGGCTGTTCGGCCACGCTGCACAACAACACGTTTGTTATCGAGCCACGCGCCTTCCCCGACGACAGCGCACGGCTGCGGATTCCGGTGATGCAGCGCCCGCAACACTTCCTCGAATCCTACGGCAACGTCAACTCCGATTACCCGGTGATCCTGCGCTGGACGGGGACTGATCAGCCGCTATGCTTTGATCCGTTCGTCGCGTGGTCTGACACGCACCCCGTCAAGATCCGGGGACAGCTCTGGGACGCGATCTATAGAACGCAGTATGTGAGCTGGGAAAGCCCGCTCACGTTTGATTACCTGCTCTGGTTCAGCTATTCGACGGGCGAACGGCAGTACAACGGGGGCGCCCCGCACCTCTATTCGACCGGGGATATCTTTACCCTGTACCTGCGCGATCCGGGGCTGACGCATTTCGAGTGCGATGCCCCGGAGCCGGAACCGCCCACGGAATCGAATTATGCCTACTGAGTCGTTCTCATTGGCAGTAGCGAGCCCGTCCTACACCGGGACGATTGTCAACGAGCGGACCACACCGGAACGTGGCGGCAGCACCCTCGGGGCTTGGCGGGATGCGATGCACGCAGGCGGGTGGACCGACTACGACGACGTGTATGCCAGCATCACGGTGCGACTGGACGTCGCGCAATTGCCGGTCATGACCGTGCCGCCCTTAGACGACAAACTCGACGGCACTGTAATCTGCACCCTGCGCGCTGCGATCATCATCACCGCTACCGGGTTCTTCGAGCCGTTTCAAATCTGGGGCTACGATCCCGGAGCCTATACGCCGCCACCCTGCGATGCCTTCTCCTACGGGCTCACTCAGCAAGACACAGCCGATACCTTCAAGGTGAAGCTGGCGGACGTCCTGAGTATGATCATTGTCGATACCAAGATTGACGGGACCGTCGAGACCCTCACCTATCAGTCGGTGGCACCAGGACCGGGCCCGAACGGCACCGGCGTTGCCGGCTGGGTAAACGGTACCATCTGGTACGGGGGCTACAACCTGCGCTCGGAAACCTACCGGGGAAACTTCCTCGACGTTACTGGTCTAGAGGGGCCGGGGTCTCTCGGCAAGAACCACCACGCCTGGGAGTTCCTGGCGAAGGTCCACCGGGGCGGCGCCCCGGCCGGCGGCGCGGAGCAGCGGTTCGACTTGTGGCTCGACCCGGCACAGTCCTCGCAGCTGGTCTGGCGCATCGTCGTCTGCCCGTATCAGTTTGCGATCTGGATGGACGGGCAGGCGGACGACACCGCGACGGGGACGCCCTACCCGCGGGCTGCGTTTATATCGATGCCGTGGGTTCCGGACGACTTTCGAGGGCACATCGTGTTTGCGTTCGTCGCGACGAGCATTCTCGGAGTGTTCCGCAACACACTGAAGTGGAACGGCTACACCTGGTTCGACGGTGGCCCGTGGTCGACGTCCGAATCCTCGGGAGTGATCGTGCCGGCGCTGCGGACCCGCACCACCGTGCAGACCCCCGGCACACCGGACAGGCTTACGACGACACAGGGAATGCTGATTACGGACAACGCCTGGATCACCGCAGCCCGCGACCCTGCCAGCGTGTTCGTGATCGATCACCGTCTGGCCGGGAAGCTGTGGAACTGCTGCACGGTGAACGACAACTATCCCTCCTCCACAACGTTCGGCACGATGATGGACACGCCCTGGGTGCATGTGAGCTCCGAGAGTTATTACCCCAACTATGCCGCGCCGGGCGTTCCGTTCCTCGACGGGATGCAGAAGGCTTCGGTGTGGTGGCGGGTGGAATCGGGGGATATCCCTCTTCCTGAGTGACGCTATGGCTTCTTTCTGGTCCGAATATCTCAAGAACAAGGTGCTCGATCACATGCGCGGCATTGCTACCTGGACGCCGGGAACGCACTCGCACTTCGCGCTGATGTCGGTTGCTCCGACACCGCTCGGCGGGGGCACCCCAGCCCCTACCATCTCGCGCTTCATGATCCAGAACAGTTCTCTCGACTGGAACGCCGCATCGGGCGCGGTTTCGACCAACAAAGTCCTGTGGACCTTCACAACGGCCGCGGTAAGCGATATCGGGGTGATCGTGGGGATTGCGGAGTACGACGCATCCACCGGCGGCAATTTATTAACGTATGGCGACCTGACCACACCGAAGACATTGCTGACCGGCATGGCGTTCAGCGTAGCCGCTGGCGCTGGGAAATTTACGTATGTCGACGACACCGCGCCTTAGCGCTAAAGCGAGGAGCGCTAAAGCGAAGAGGTTTGTATGTGTGCAATAGAGCTAATTGACGGTTTCGATCACTACACCACTTTGGCGAACCTGCGCCTGAAGTGGGACCCCTCCTCGAGCATTGGGGGCGGGTTTACGGCCGGCCGGTTCGGTGGTGCGGCGGTACGCACCGGCGCCAGCGACCCACTGATATCCCGGGACCTCGGTGCCGTTGCGACACGGGTTGTCGGGTGGGCCCTGAAATACGAAGGGGCGATTCCATCGGGGTCTCCTGTGGTGATGGCGTTCCTCGACGGGACCAGCACGCAGGTGGACCTGCGCGTCGATAGCACGGGCCATTTCATCGTGACCCGCAACGGCACGGTCCTCGCCACGTCGTCGTCAGCGATCTCGGGAAGCACCTGGTATTACATCGAATTCCGGGTAACAGTCCACTCCTCCGCCGGCGCGTATCGGCTTGACGTTTCCTCCGGTGCCTCGACCACAACCTGGCTCACTGCCACCGGTGTGAACACGCAAGCGACGGGTAACGCCACCATGACTGCATTCAAGCTTCTGGGCGGGACGGGCACGTGGCTCGCAACCGATGACCTCTATGTCCTCAACTCCTCCGGTTCGGTAAACAACACGCTACTTGGGGAGCGGCGGGTTCTGACCACGCTGGCAAGCGCGGAGGGAGCCTCGTTGCAGTGGACCCCAAACAGCGGCACCACGCACTACAACCGCGTCAACGAGGCAGACCCGGACGGGGACACCACCTACGTGTCTAGTTCCGGGGTGGGGCAGGTGGACACTTACCAGTTTCCCGATATCACGGCCGGATCCGTGGATGCGGTGCAGGTCACCATCACCAACCGAAAGGACGACACCGGGGCGCGGACCGTCTGCGCGGTGTTTCGCTCCGGAGCCGGGACGAACTACGACGGCACGGCATTCTCACCCGCCACCAGCTACGGGATGAACCGGCAAGTCTGGGACCAGAACCCGGCAACAAGTTCCGCATGGTCGGTAGCGACAGTCAATGCCGGTGAGTTCGGAATAAAAGTGGTTAGTTGATGCGTGAATGGCAATCATTCGTCTGTCCAGGACCGGCTGGACGATCACCGCCAGCAGCGTCTTCAGTTCTCCGACATACAACGCTTCAAACGCGATCGACAGCAACACCGGCACCTTCTGGCACTCCGGTTCCGGCTATCCCCATGACCTCACGGTCGACATGGGGTCGGCGCAGACCTTTAGCGTTGTCGAGTTCGTACCCCGTTCGGATGGCACGCGCACCGATCCGGCACAGGTTGAAGTTTATGTAAGCGACGACGGCATCTCCTGGGGTTCGGCGGTAGCCTCGGCAACGTGGGTTTCGACAGCCGCCACCCAGAGCCTTTCGTTTACTGCCGTCACTAAGCGGTGGTTCCGGTTCCGGGGTGTTACCGGAGCTAACAACGCATTCCTCGCGTGTACGGAACTGTACGCGGGAAGTCCAGGGCCAGTCAGTGCCTTGGTCACGCAGATCGCGGTCGAGTCGGTCGTCAGCAGTGCCACTGCCGCTGCCCGTATTACGCAAGTAGCGGTCGAATCGCTTGCCGGGACCGGCGCACGGGTTACCCAGGTAGTTGTTGAATCGCTTGCCACCGGCGCCGTTACGACGTCCCTGGTCACGCAGGTGGCGGTTGAGTCGCTCGCCGGGGCGGCGATTACAAGCGCCCGCACCACGCAGGTTGCGGTTGAATCGCTTAGCACAGCGGAGACCCCGAACGAGTGGGTTGTCGAAGCGATCCCGCGGGTACGCTGGGAGGGCATCGCGGACGACCCGCTGCATCTCCGTGGCGCGTGGACGGTTCGCTCGATCCCGCGGGTAGAGTGGAGCGGCACCGTTACCGATTCGGCTAACGGGTGGATTGTGAGACCGAAGCCACGGGTGATCTGGGGTACGGGACCGGGGACCGCAAGCACGGAGTGCATATCCGGGGATGGCATCGTACCCCCGCCGGATGAGGCTCCGGTCGAGTCGGGCGAGCAGAATTACGTGTTTTAAGAAGGAGGGTTTATGGCAGGTTGGGCACAGGCAGCAAACGTGGTGATTCCCAGCGTGACGGGCTGGTGGGGTTCGCGCCAGAAGGCGAATGCCAGTAAACGCGCGGGCACCACGCTCGCGGAAGCGGCGCTCGGGGAAGACCCGCGAGCTTACGCGCTCGAGAATCGGCTCAACCCGTTTATCTCGCAGGCCTACACCGATCAGATGGGCCAATTGCTTACAACCGCCGACCAGGCCGGGACCGGGATCGACACCGCGACCCAGGCGGGAATGGCGGGAGCGAGGGGCGTTGGTAGGGAGGCGGCGGGGTATCTCGACCCCTACATGCAGGCCGGGGGCAGGAGCCTCTCGACGCTGGCGGATCTTGCAAATGCCCCAGAGGAGCGGTTCGATCCTAACAACGTCCCTCAGGACCCCGGCTTTGCCTGGCGTTTACAGCAGGGGAACCAGGCCCTTCAGAAGAGCGCGGCAGCCAGGGGTGGGCTGCAAAGTGGAGGAACGCTGAAGGCACTTGCGAACTACAGCCAGGGTCTGGCTTCGCAGGAATACCAGAACGCTTATACCCGGGGCCTCGATACGTTTAAAGCCAATCAACTTGCCCGCCAGGACCGGCTTAAAACTTTGGCAGGGCTTTCCGAGCTGGGTTCCACCGGAGCGCAAGCGGCCGGCCGGTTCTTGCAAACCGGGGAAAACTTCGCCGGAGAACTCGGGCTGCGCGGTGCGTTGGGTGCCGGGGATCTGCGGACCGGGGCGGCGCGAACCGCCGGCGGGTGGGGCATCGATTCTGCCAAGGGCCAGTTAGGCGTATCGCTCGGCGCGGAAGACATCGCTCGCCGGGCACGGCTCGGAAGCGCACAAGCCACTGCGGGATCGCAGATGGGCGTGGGCGATGTGTGGGGCGACTTCTGGGGGCAAACGGGGCAGAACTTAGGGAGCTGGCTGCAGACCAATCCGTTCGGTAGCGGGGGTAGCGGCGGCGGAAGCCCCTCCTCGGGCGGCTACACCTACGACTGGGAAACCGGGCAGTACAAGAGGGTGCCATAAATGGGCGACCCATTCGATTTCGGCAACCTGCTGCGACCCCGTCCGATGGTGCAGCCGGACTTTCAGAAGAGCGTTGTGTTCGGCCGGACCCTGCGCGAACTGGCGGACCGGAGACGCCTCCAGGAGCAGCAGTACCAGATGCATCAGCTCGCGATGCAGGAGAACGCCCGCAAAGCGCAATGGGAGCTCGAAGACCGCCAGCGTGCGATGAATCTGAGCGACCTGCTGACGAAAAACCCGGAAGCCCCGTTCCCCGAGGTGGCAAGGGTAGGAGGGCTCGGACCGGCGCTCAAGATCGAACAGGAGCGGCTGGCGCGGCAGAACGCGCAGAGACTGGCCGAGAAGTCCGGCCTGGATGTCCAAGGGGAACGCGCCAAACGGGAGGCGAACCTGTATGCGGCGGTATTGCAGCTGCCCCCGGAGCAGCGGCAGGACTACTGGGAAAAGAACGTAGGCGGGGGAATCCCGATCGACCTGCCGCCCACAGCGGCTGACGAGCAGGCGCAATACGCACTGGCTTACGGAGGGGAGGCGGCAGAGAAGCGGAAGGAGGAGCGGCGGAAAGCAGCTTCGGCAGCCGTCACGGAACCCTACCAGCGGCAGAAAATCATCGACGAGGCAGAGGGGGTCAGGAGTAAGCGAACCGGCGTGAAGCTGTTCAAGTCTTCCACCCCCGAGGAGTGGGCCCGGAACATCCAGGAACTGCCGGAAACCGAGCGTGCCCAGTGGATAGGGGTTCCGTTCACCCCTGCGAACCGCTACAAGGCGTTGACGTTGGGGCAAACCCCGACCGAGATTCTGACCCAGGAACGCCAGGCGGTTCCGGACAACCTGGACAAGCTGAACTGGTGGCTGGCGCAACCGGACCGGACCGAGGAAGAGAAGCGGGTGGGTCTGGCTGCCAAGCAGGGGATGATCGAATCGAAGGTCGCCACTCAACAGGACCGGCTCTTGAATCCAGCGGAGTTTGCCCAGGCCCTGGAACTGACAACTGCAAAATCGAAAGCGCTCCAGGAAGGCAAGCCACCATCTCAGGGCGAGGAGTTGTTAGCGGGTTATGCAGCCCGGGTAGCGATGGCGAACAAGGGCTTCGAGACACTGACCATGGGCGGCAAGGAGATGGCCTGGAACAAGTGGACCCCCGATTTCCTGAACACGGAAGCCGGCAAGAACTTCGCCCAGGACGAGCGCAACTTCATCAACGCTATCCTGCGACGGGAGTCGGGTGCGGTGATTTCTCCGGGTGAATTTACGAGCGCTCGGGAGCAGTATATTCCGCAACCGAACGACCCCCCTTCAACGCTTGAGAAGAAACGCCGGAACCGGCTGATCGTGCAGCAGAGCCTGATCCGTGGTTCCGGCCGTGCCTATGTAGATCCGGACGAATTGTTGCGGCAGGCAGGAGTAGATCCAGCTACGCTCGCGCCAGGAGCACCGCCACCTGCTGCTGCCCCAGGCACCATCCCATCTCCGATGCTGAGCGGTGGAAAGCCTTCTCCTGCTACATCCGAAGGCGCTAAAGCAGGGGGGCGTGAAAAGTGGGTGCGTGATTCAAAAGGCGTATTACGCAAAGCGGGGAACTGAAGATGGCCAGAGAAGTCGAATACGGCGGAAAAGTCCACGAGTTTCCTGACGATGCGACGGATGATGAAATCCGTTCCGCCTTGGAGGGAGCACAGCCCGCAGCACCACCTCAGGTAAATCTAACGCAGGCCCCCATTGACGTTCTTCGGGGTGTAGCCAAGGGGGCAGGCTCAACGTTGGCTCATACCCTTGATATCGTGCCGCGCATGGCAGGGACGCCTCGCGTTCTCGATCGTCCGGAAGTGCAATCAATGATCACCCCAACCAACCCATGGGAGAACATCGGTTACGGGGCAGAGCAGATGGGCGAGTTCATGGTGCCCGGAGGGTTGGTCCGCAGGGGAGCGCAAGCGGTCGAAGCAGCCACTGCCGGCGCTCGTGGGTCCACTTTGCTGAACTTGGCGACTCGGTCTGGACTCGAAGGAATGGCAAGCGGTGGTGTTGCCGGCTTGCAGACCGGTGGTGACCAAAAGGCTATGGAGCAGGCAGCTTTAATCGGGGCGGGGGTTACCGCCGCGCTGGGGGCTGCTTCAAGCGCGATTCCCGCGGCTGGCAGAGGATTTGAAAAGTGGGCGGAAAACCAATACGGTAAGGTTCTCAACCCTACAATGCGGGGGACCAAGTATCTCTCCCGTACCGAAACCATACCCGGCATGCTCGAGCGGCGTGTTACCTCGGGCCTGGGAGGCATGGAAGGCCTACTGTCGAAAACCCAATCCAAGGTAAACGAATGGGGCAAGGCAGTTGAGAATGCCTGGAGTTCGATCCCGCAGGATACTCCGATGGCGCTTGCTCCTATGATTCAGCACCTCGATGATTGGGTGGCGCCTGCTCGTGTGGGCAATGTTCCTTTAGGGCCAGCCGCTGACGTGAGAATCCGCAACGCTGATCAGATGAAGGAAATGCTAACAAAACTTGCAAAGCCTAACCCACAAACCGGAGCGCTTGAGATTACTGTAGGAGATCTGCGAAAAGCAAAACAGTTTGCCGGTGAGATAGCGGCGGATGCTGGTGCTTACGAGGGGAAAACCATCGATGAAAAAAGCCTTACCAAAGCTTATGAGATGGTGGAGGAGGCTGCCAGGCACCAGATAAACCCCAAGTTTCCCCAGGTCGAGCAGGCGAATCAGCAGTTCCATTTCTGGAAGAACGCTGACAAAGTTGTCGATGAAACCGTTCAGCGTAGAGTAGGTCAGGACCGGGGACTGATCCGAAGCATCGTCACTGCGGGTCTAGGCGGAACAGCCGGGAACGCCATCGCGGGTCCCGCCGGCATGATTGCCGGACCTGTAACTTTGGATCTCCTGCAAAGAGCGGTGACCAGTCCTGCCTGGAGAACCCTCAGTGCGGTAACCAAGCAGCGGCTAGCGGAAGCTTTGACAAGTGGAAATACCGGAGCGATCGAGTTTTACTTACGGCAGATCCTGAAAGGCGGAGCCGGTGCCAAGATTACGATCCCCACCTCTAAGGAGCTTCCGGCTCCCCGATTAGCACCCACACGATCACCGCAAGAATAGCCCACAGCATCAAACGGTCCCCGCCTGCTTCGCCATCCTACGTAGTTCGCTAATCGGAAGATCCGTACGTCCATTCCCGATCTGAAGCATTCTGGTTTTCAAGGTTGTATAGTCCTTGAGCTTTTTAGCTTCATAGTGAAGCTGCGCCTGCATCAGTAGGATGTGCGCTTCGATTTGTTCCGCCGTCGCATCTTCAAGCGCAATCCAATCGCATTCCCCATACATAGGCTTCTCTTTGTCGAGTGGCACGCTCACCTCATCATCCAGTTCTAATTTATAAATGCCGAGATCCAGACATAACTGGTCAATATCAGCCAGGGTTTCTCCGGATTCCGCCTGCTTCTTGAGTTGTGTCCGCATCCGGGCGTCGAGAGCTTCAAGCAGCAGCGTCTCCGAGTATTGATCGACAATCGAGCGGTGATGCATCGCCACCCACGCTGACATGTCGCGTACCTTTTTGCTTCCGGATTTACGGATGGCATCCTGCATTGCTTCCGTCAAGGTGTGAATAAATGCTGCTGCGGTCATCTCTCATACTCCTCGAGTAATTGGGCTAATATGATTTGCGCCTGGCGTATCGTAGCAGGCCAGTCCTTGCTGTAGGAATAGTACTGTTTCATCCACGCCACTACTTCCGGCACTGCGGCGGCGGGAGCAGCCAGCTTTTCAACCGGTTCCACAACCTCGAAGTACCGGTACTGGCGTTCGCTGTTTTCTTCCATCTCCGCCCGTATTTCTTTAATCTTCCGTTCTTTTTCAAGGTCCCGTGGAGGAGGTGGTGGTAGTTGTGCTTTGACTTGCCGCATCACTTCGTTCAGCACTTGTTTCATCGTTGGTTGCGGTCCATTTGCTTCGACCGCTGCTTGCCAAACTTCACGTTGGTCTTCGGGTGCAAGTGATGTTAGAGGACGAACCTGCCGTTCGCTAACAGGAGTGGGTACCGTGGTACCCAAATTCTTCGTTACTTCGGCGGCAGCGATCTGCTTATTAACGTAGTTTCGTTTCCACCCCCAACGTTGAATGCAGTACTCTTCGAACGTCGGATACTCCTCGCGATACAACCGGTGATCTCGTATCTCGAGCAACGCTTGCCCTACCTCGACAAACGTCTTGATACCGCGCTCGATGACACGCTCACAGGCATCCAGTGTTCGGATGGGGACGGCAGATGGCTCACTCATTTTTTAATCCGCGGATTTCAGTCTCTTTCCCTTTCCATCGGGCTCGCGTCTTCTCCAGCTCGCGATTCAGTTCAAGCATTAGCTTCTGATGCTTCTCGCGCCGAAGGCGCTCCCGTATGCCTGCTTTAATCGGGTCGAAACGTTTCGGCGGTAGCATTATCTTCCAATTTCCTCAAATAATCCACTAAATCGTTTGGTTCGTTTATCGTAATTACCGGGATCTTAAACGCCGTTGCGATCTCGAAGTGCTTCTGCTGCTGCACCAGCGTCAGCTGACCCTTCTGGCGTTTGGTCTCGAGGAAGAACCCGGGGTGTGTCTGATGGACACAGATATAGTCGGGCAGGCCCGGGGACCCCATCCGCACGAAGCGTCCATCGGGTGTCTTGAACAAACCGCTCTGCAGGCGCACCACGTACCACCCGCGATAAGCCAGTAAATCCCGGCAACTGCGTTCAACGTCATCCTCACTGAGTTGCGGAGCTAGCGGGGGCTTTAACTTGAAGTGGCGCACCCTGCTATCGTATTCCGAACCGGATACTCCGTCTCATCGCGTCTGTCGATCGTGCATGCACGAGTTGGAAGAACAGAACATCCCGATCCGAAGTGTCCGGTTACGGAAAGTCGTATTAACTCTTCTTCAAATGCTCGTTGACCAGGATTGCGGTCCCGGGAACTTCGATGCCCGCTTTCAGGGCCTGCTTGATTGGCGGTTTCAAGATATCCACGGTAGTGGTCACGCGCTTCCATTCGGCCGGCACCAGATCGGGGTTCACGATCACGAGCGCTTCGCTGGTGCGGATTGAGAACGTGGTGAACTTGCCCTTGAGCTTTTGGTCGGGGCGCTTGCGGAGCACCTCGAGTAAATAAGACTCCAGCCTGTTCTGCGCCCGCTCGGCGGCCTTCTCGCGTGCCCTGAGGCGATCGATCTCGTTCTTTGCGTTCTCCTGCACGGACTCGAGGGACTTCAGCACACCGGCAATTGAATCTACTTTAGTAGCCAACCTGCCAACGTACTGCTCGATCTTCAGGGAGAGCTCCTCACGGTGCTCTTCCGGACACGAGTCAAGCGAGTCGAGTAGCGCTTCGAGGTCCTCCTCAATTTCCCAGAGAGGTTGGGATGCGGCAATCACTGTTGTCATTTTTTGTTTTCCTTTGTTTTTAGCGCAGCCTCGCGGGTCTGGGCTTCGGCGTAGCAATCACGGCAGATTCCGCCCGGGTCCTGTAGCGCCTCGATCAGCACCATCTGCTTGCACACGCTGCACGGCACTATCATCAAAACGGAATCTCACTTTCGATCTCAACAAACGGCAGCGGTTCCTGATGCAGCAGGTCGTAGAGCTCGCGGCAAACAGCTCGCGCCTCGCCGAGGTTACGAAGTTGTTGCCATTCGGTGACACCATGGCCCTCAAGGATTCTCGCGAATTGGATAAAGGCCTGTTCCTGGTTATCGCGGGCGGACAGCTGGTTAACCAGGCCTTGAAGAATACGACCAACGCTGTCCTTGTCGGTCATCGCGGCTTGCAGTTTCTGGAGTTCCGTCTTCGCTTCAGCGCCAAGCGGTGCCGATGCCGGTTGCGCGGGCCTGGGAGCAGGATGAGACTCTTCCACATCCTGCGAATAGAACTGGCTGGCACCGGTAGTGCTCAGAACCGCATCGACCATGGCGCGTTTCTTCGCCATCTTCAGAATGGTGTTAGCAACGTCTGCAAGGTTGCGGCGTTTGTTGTACTGGGACTCGCGGCTGGAACAGGAACCGATGCCGCTGCCCCGAAGGCGGCCGTCTGCACCCCGGAGAGAACACTTTACCTCATAGGCAAAGAACTCGGGCGCTTCCCACTGTTCGATCCGTTGCGTTACATCGATATCGGGGGCAAGGCCAAAGAAAGCGCAAAGCTTTTCGGCACCGGGTTTCAGCAGGGTTGGTTTCGTCCGGGTGCCGGGGATAACGCCGAAATCTTCGCCCTCGATCATGATCTGAGAGACAAATTCCCGGATCGTATCCCAACGCTGCTTGGCTTCAGCAATGGTGAGGGCCGGCATCCCCGAACGCTCTCCGGGTTCCATTAACGCCAGTTCCTGGTTGCTCATTTAACCTTCTTAACCCCATTTGTATCCAAGGACTGATCAAGCAGCGCCTTGATGGTTTCTACTCTTGTGGCGAACTGTTGTTGATGTTGATAGTCTTTTATCCGCCTGAGCCGTGAGGGCTCGAGCAGCATATGGATCGCCTTTGGTTTTTCCGGATCTACCGGCGTGGTAGCTTTCATATCGCAAATATCTCATACACCTGAGAAGATGTCAAGCCCAAAATAATATCTTGACAGCATGCGATATCTCAGGTATCTTAAGAAGCATGGACAGCGTCTATACAGTACGTATCAACTTAAAGATCAACGACGAACCCAAGGTGCAGAAGGAATCCGGGCCGTGGGAGGAATACGCTCGGATGGCTCGTGAGGCAAAATCGGGAGTTGCGCCTTTGAGCCTCGCTCAGATGAGAAAGCCCCGTGCTTTTCAGATACCGAAAAAGGGTGGCAAGTAATGCACATTCCCGGCTACGGCCCGCAAGACGTAGAGATGGTTGACCGAGATTACGAGTACGACGAACCTGTTTGCGTCTGCGCGGACTACGTCGGTACGCAACAAGTGGTGTACTGCCGCGCCTGCATGCTGTACACCGACGACAAGGAGCTGCTAGCGAATGACTAATACCTACGAGTGGGAACTGCTGCGCGGGATGCTGAACGATTTAATCGTCAAGGTCGATGCCCTCGTCCTGGTCAGCAACCGGCATCAGGCGGCTATCGAAAAACAAGAGGCCCGCTGGGACCGGGTTCGGGAAGCGTTCCTCGATGAGGACGAATCCGATGACTAGCACCACCGCCAATCAGATCCTAGCGGGCATCGCCGATGACGATTACCGCTCTTTCGACATGGCCGCGGCGCTGGCGATTAAGGTACTACAGGCCAATGTGGAAAGCTTGTACGCTGAGGTCGCTGTGCTCCGCAGCGCATTGGGTCTGCCCGGGGATACTCATCGTGAATTCTAAAGATCCCGTCTACAGCGCTTATGAGGAGCCGGTGCCGGTGAAGTTCTACTTCTATCGCCGGCAGCACGCGGCGGAGTTTGTGGCCGAGCTCCATCGGCTCGAGGTCTTCGACACCAAGGTGATCCAAACGTTTACAGGCAAGGAACGTTGGATGGTGGTGACGGATCCCGAGACGCTCTGGTACGGTCCGGGGCTCGCGGACTGGTTCCGCAAAGCGAAGGAACGCTGGGCACCTTCTGAGGGTAAACTAGGCGCTGAAGCGAAGACCTGATGGCACGCGCTAAATCGAAAAAACATATCCTGACGCAGGAGCAGTATGCTCAGCAGGCCAGGGAATTCGGTTTCCAGGCCGTTTGCCATTTCTGGCGGCACCTGAACGAGCACGCCTCGCCCGGGGAGCTCAAGGAACGAGGGGATGCCTATCTCCAGCGGGTAGCTGTCATGATTGCCGAGGAGCTCGAAGGGCAACCCATCACCCCGTACATGGCTGAAGCCCTGCAGTTTGCCGGACTCTACGTGCGTAAAGAATGGCTGCAATGAAGAAACTGGATACCTGGTCTGAGGCTAACGATCAGGCATCCCGGATTATTCTCGCGAATCCCGATAAATATCCTGGATTAATGCAGGTATGGGCGCGGCTTTATCTGAAATTAACCACGATGGAGCAGGAATATTGTGCTGAAGCGAAGAAAACTCAGGGCCTGCCGCTCTCACACGGTAAGCCCTGAAGTTGTTCAGCAATTGGGTTGGAGGACCCGGGAACCACGATAGCATGGCGCTGAAGCGATGAGACCAGCGGAGATCCAGGCGATTATTCTCAAGAACCAGCAGGCAGCGAAGATCATCTTGTCGGATCCGGAGCGTTATGCAGGGTTGTCTCTGATCTGGGCGGAAGCGATCCGGAAGAAACACGGGGTGAACGTTTCGGACGAGGCCCCTCCGGAATTACCGGGCTTTGAAGAATGCCTCAAGCGGGAAGAGGCAAAGAACGACAACCGGAACTTGAAGAGCAGGCGTAAGCGGTGGGACCTCAAAGAGTGGCGCGTGTCCCGTAAAGGCAATGCCTACATTGTGAAGTTTCACTTTACGGTTGTCGTTTACCAAAGCGCTAAAGCCAAGGCGCTGAACTGGGAGGCGAAGTGGCGGGTATGGATTACAGATCAACTGCTAAACAACAGCAAGGTAGATCCAAAAGCTTATCGTTCGGAAGCGGAAGCAAAGTCGGCGGCGTTCGATTTTCTGGTAAAAATGCAGCAGGAACGGGAGTTGTCGAATCTATCGATGCGTTAAAGTTCGGGTTGCGACAGGATTACGACGAGCGTAGAATCGAAGGGCCTGATACGGTTTCCACGGCGTATCAGGCCCTCAGACTTTCTTGTTGCGAGGATCACAAATGCCGACGTACACACCCTAGGAAGGTCTATACACGACGTTG
>Ga0070678_100000180_pt1 | contig 27395 bp, 24 predicted proteins | sample KBSM73metaG_FD_65647 | JGI IMG/M metagenome (GOLD analysis project Ga0070678, IMG submission 65647) | Miscanthus rhizosphere microbial communities from Kellogg Biological Station, Michigan, USA - KBS M7-3 metaG | ecosystem: Host-associated > Plants > Roots > Rhizosphere > Soil ...
CTATCGCGCCTACACCGAGTCGCCGTCGCTCACGGCGTTTCGGCCGCACTTCCTCGCGCTGGTCGAGAACACGTCGCCGGAGATCGCGAACGCGTACATCACGTCGGGCGAGCTGATCCTCGATGTCGCCCTGCTGCGGTCACTCGACGACTACGTCTCGGACGAGATGTCCAAGCGCGCGATGCACCTCGTCAACCGCGACGAGTCGCGCCACATCGCGATCGACTTCCACATGACCGAGCACTACTGCTCGGACGACTACCTCGCGGAGATCCGGCTGCGCCCGCGGCCCAGTGTTCGCGAGATGGCCTCGGGCGGCGCCGCGCTCGCGCGCATGATGTGGCACGCCAAACCGTTCCTGCAGCAAGTCTTCCTCGCGCCGATGGACCGGACCGATCCGTCGGGCCGGCGCGTCCAGGAGGCGTTCAAGCGGATCCAGCTCGTGCTGCGCAAGCCCACGGTCGCCCGCACGCCGTTCTCGCGGTTCATGATCGCGATGCAGGACCTCTACAACCGTCCGATCATCGGCAAGCTGCTCGGGCGGTTCCTGCTGCGCGCGCTCGGCGCCGAGGACCGCGCCGCCCGCATCCTGTTCACCAAGGACGAGCTCGCCCGCACGCAGCGCATGAGCTTCGAGGAGCTCGCCGAAGAAGCGCTCGCGGTGAAGTACTCGTGAGCCTGCCGCCCGGGTTGCGCGACCGGCTCGCCGAGCTGTACCCGGAGGCCGCGATCGTGCGCGTCACGGCGCTGCGCGACGACGAGACCGGTGGCGAGGAGATGAAGGCGCTCGGGTATGGGCGGCCGTTGAAGATCGAGCTGTCGGGCGGCCACGCCGTCGTGTTCCACACCGCCCGGCCCGATGACTTCGGCCACGACCGGCGCAGCGACCGCACCGGCAACTTGATGCTGGCGTTCGACACGTTCGGCAAGCTCCCGCACCACGTCGCCGCGATCGACATGGGGCTCGTGCGCGGGGATGGCTCGCTCGCGTCGCTGACCGATACCGGCGAGCCCTATCTGATCACCTCGTGGGTCGATGGGACCCTGTATGCGGATGACCTGCGGCGCGTGGGCACGTCGGGGGTGGCCACGCCCGAGGACATCGCGCGCGCCGAGACGCTCGCCCGCGTGCTGCTCGAGATCCATGCGGTCCCGGGCTCGCACCCCGGCGCGTACACGCGGGCGATTCGCGACCTGCTCGGCCATGGCGAGGGTGTCTTCGGGCTCGTCGATTCGTATCCACCGGGCGCGGTGCCCGCGGCGCGGCTGCGCGCGATCGAGGAGGCGTGCCTCGCGTGGCGGTGGAGGCTGCGAGAGCGCACGCACCGGCTGCGCCGAACGCACGGCGACTTCCATCCGTTCAACCTCGTGTTCGGCCCGCGCGGCCTCGTGCTGCTCGATGCATCGCGCGGCAGCGAAGGCGATCCGGCCGACGACGTGGCGTGCGCGACGATCAACTACCCGTTCTTCGGCCGCGGCCAGGGCCTCGCCGATCTATGGGCGGCGTTCTGGCGCGTCTACCTCGCCGGCGACACCGACGACGTGCTAGCCGCCGTCGCACCGTTCTATGCGTGGCGCGCGCTCGTGCTCGCCTCGCCGATCTGGTATCCGCACCGCGCGCCGTCCGATCGCGACCGCATCCTCGGCTTCGCGGAGCGCGCGCTCGCCGCCGAGCGTTTCGACCCGGCGTGGGGTCTCGAGGCAATGGCATGACGGGCATCGTGGCGTGGTTCACCGGCCTGCCCTCCTCGGGCAAGTCGACGCTCGCGGCCGCCGTGGCCGGCGAGCTGCGTCGCCGCGATATCGCCGCGGTCGTGCTCGACAGCGATGACGTGCGCACGATGCTGCCCTCGCTCGGCTACGACGATGCGGCGCGAGGCCAGCTCTACGCATTGCTCGCCCGGCTCGCGGCCCACATCGCACGCCAGGGTCACGTCGTGCTCGTGCCCGCCACGGCGCACCGCCGCGCCTATCGCGACGCCGCGCGCGGACTGGCCCCGGCGTTCCTCGAGATCTTCGTCGACACGCCGCTCGAGGAAGCGCGCCGCCGCGACACGAAGGGGCTGTACGCAGCGCAGGTCGACGCGGCGCCCGGCGCCGGTACCGAGTACGAGACACCGGTGGCGCCGGCGTTCCGCGTGCGGCCCGGCGAGGCCAACGCGGCAGCGCGGATCGCCGATCGCATCGCGCAGAGCGTGTAGCTGCTAGTGGACCGTGCCTGCAAAGGTCATGCGGTCGAGCTCCTCGTGGCTGCCGGCAAGAAAGAACGGCGCGCTCCAGCTGTCGTCCTCGACGAGCGACAGCGCTGACTTCGGCGCGCCCTTCGATTTCGCCTTCTTCTCCGCTTTCGCCTGGAACGCGCGGAAGTGGCAATGCTCGAACATCCGCATGAACTCGGTCGATCGATCAGCTCTTCTAGTTATGCAATAGACCTCTCTCGCTGATCAGCTGTGTCAATATGCCCGACGTGCTCGGAGCCGACGACATCGAACACTTCGTGGAGCTGGGATGGTGTCGGCTTCCGGCAGCGTTCGCGCGAGATGACGCCGCGGCCGTCCTCGACGAGCTGTGGCGCCGCGTCACCGCAAAACGCGGCATCGCGCGCGACGAGCCCGAGACGTGGCCCGAGGCGTACGATCTCGAGGAGCGGCTAGATGCCCCATCCGTTCATCGCTGCTTCACGGACCGGCTCGCCGGCGCGATCGAGCAGCTCGTCGGTCCGGGGCGGTGGTCCGGGTGCCGGCAATGGGGATTCTGGCCCATCAACTTTTCGTCCGGCGCGCACGAGCCCGAGCCGTTCCCCGTGTGGGGCTGGCACGTCGACGGCAACTGGTTCACACACACGGTGGATTGTCCTCGCCAGGGCCTGCTCGTGATCGGTCTCTTCACCGACATCGCCCCGGGCGGCGGCGGTACGGTTGTGGCGGAGCGTTCGCACCGCAGGACCGCGCGCGTGCTCGCCGAACATCCCGCCGGGCTCTCACACCGTGAGCTCTTCGACCGGGTTCTCGCCGAGCCGCTCGGCGGATTCCGCGAGATGATCGGCGAGGCCGGCGACGCGATTCTCGCGCACCCGTTCCTCTTTCACACGCGGGGGTACAAGCGGCTCGGACCGCCGCGCGTGATCAGCAACACCGAGGCGCCATTGCGAGAGCCGATGCGTCCCGCGTGTCCGAGCGCGCCCGTCGAGTACGCCATCTCTCGCGCGCTCGTCGAGTCGGATCTTGTTCCGCCAGACGCCATGAGGTGTCGGTTCTGATGGTGGTCCGGCGCACGATTCTCGATCCCAGCGAGTGCGCGGCCGTCGCAGACGATGTGCTCGCGCTGCGTACACACTGGATCCGCCGAATGCCCGGCGCCGAGTTCTACACGCTCGGCGCCGCGTCGTATCTCGACGAGCAGCCGCAGTATCGAGCGCGCGCGAACGAGCTCAACCCGTTGCTGCGTACGCATTTCACGCCGCTGCATGCGGTGCTTGCCAGCGCGCTCGCCGATGTTCTCGCATCGCCCATCGAGCTCGCGCCCGACAAGGCGGTGCCCGGTTTTCACGTGTGGGGAGTGCCAGGGATCCCGACGGAGCCGGTCGCCTCTCTGCACTTCGATCTCCAGTACGAGAGATTGGCGTGGCCCGACGACGCCGACCTCTCGCAGACGCTCTCATTCACGTTGCCAGTTCGGCTGCCGCGCCGCGGCGGCGGACTGACGATGTGGGACACGACGAAGCCGCGCATCGATGCATTCTTCCGGAAGTGCCCATTCCCGGCAGTGCTGCAGGACTTCACGATCCTGATGCCGGAGCACTTCGAGCCCTACACGTGTGGCGAGCTTGTCGTGCATTCCGGCCTCGAGCTCCATCGGATCGCGCCGATCGCGAGCGTCGAGCCCGACGATCTGCGAATCACGATGCAGGGACACGGCGTGCGTGTGGGCACACGCTGGCAGATCTACTGGTGAGCCGCGAGGAGATCGGCGACCGCGCGCGTCATCGGCTGTCCCGTCTGCTGCTCGTAGAAGCTGAAGCACGGTGACGGGTTGACCTCGAAGCAGACCCACTCGTCGTCGATCGAGTGGCGCAGATCGATCCCTGCCAGCGGCAGGTCCAGCGCCGCGGACAGAGCGAGGCAACGGGCCGCGACCTCGTCTGGAAGCTCGCACGCGCGCACGCGCGACTCGACGCCCTCGCGCGCCGCATAGCGATAGTCGGCTGCGGCCGAAACGACTTCCGTGGCGAACCAGCGCGTACCGACGACATGCACTCGCACGTCCCGCCCGGCGACATACGCCTGCAGCTGCGTGGGGCACCAGCGGAGGTCATCGAGGCGCTCGAGGTGTGCAGATGACAGCTGGCGAACGATGCTGCGCTGCCCGCTCGTTGACTTGTAGATGACCGCACGGTGGCGGCGCCAGAACGCGAGCGCTGCGTCGGGGTCCGTTGTCACCAGCGTCTCCGGCACCGCGAAGCCGTGGGCGCGTACGAGCTGCGCCTGAAAAGGCTTCGAGTTGTTGCTCGCCATCGCCGTCGGCCGATTGAGGACGCAGATCGGCGCGAGATCAGCGAAGCACCACAAGGCGGCCTCGACCTCGTCGACGTGCGCGGACGCGCTGGCACCACCGCGTGCTACGACATCGAGGCGACGCGCGTCATAGTTGCGTACGAACAGCGCGCTCACGTCATCGAGCACGATGCGATGGCCTGCGTGGTCGACCTGGCCGCGTGTACCGCATGGCTCGAGATCGACCCTCGTATCCATGATCGCGCGCTGATCGATTCGCGCAACCGCGTGCCCGGCTCGCTCGAGCTCGGCGCCAACGTCGTCGAGTGGGTCGTCGCCCGACAGCCCCCACAGGAGGATCATGCGGCCTCCGCGAGACGCTCGCGAAGAGCGCCGAGTGCGTCGGGCGGCAAGTGGCACCACGGGCGCGCACCGGCGAAGCGCGCGCCTGCAGCGAGGCGAACGCCAAGCAACTCCACGTTTGCGACCCGCGCGAGCGCGAGCGCCGCCTGCGCGCTTGCATCATCCGGCGCTCCGAAACAGCGTGCGCCGACCACGACCGCAAGCTCGCCTTCGTCCTCCGCGACCTCTGCAACGAACCCGGCTGCTGCTGCTGCAGCTCGCCAGCGCACCGTGGTGAAGCCTGGTCCCATCAGGGAAGGCGCGGTCGGCCGGTTGAAGCGCGGGCAGCGCAACGCCACGAGGAACGAGAGCAGGAACGCCGACATCTCGGCGGCGATGTAGGCGCGGTCATCGTCGGCAATGTGCGGGAGGTCCGCCGCCTGAACGGCCGAGATCCGCGTCACGACTCCCGTGATGGCCGCCGCATCGATGACCTCGCCGCCGATGGGGAGCACGTCGCGACCGCCGCCGACTGGATAGTGCTGCCAGCCGCGCTGCGAAAGTGCGCGCGGAGTGACGAGCTGCGCACCGAGCTCTCGTGCGATCCGTGCCGCCTCGTCGTCACCGGTGTGGGCGAGTACGAGCCACATCAGGATGGTGTCTCGTTCGAGTACAGGCGTTCGCCGATCGCCGGGCGCTCCTCGGGACGAATGAACGCTCGTCCGGGCTCCTCGGCCGCGAGCTCGACGGCGGGCGACTCGACCTCGAACGGCAGCTCGAACATGGGCGTCTGGAGCTGCTTCTCGATGAAGGCCACCTCCTTGCCGTCCTTGTGCTCCTTGCCGTCCTTGTGCTCCTTGCCTTCCTTCGTCTCCTTGCCGTCCTTGTGCTCCTTGGTGTCCTTCGTCTCCTTGCCGTCCTTGCCTTCCTTGGTCTCCTTGCCGTCCTTGGCGTCCTTGCCCTCCTTCGTGTCCTTGCCCTCCTTGTTGTCCTTGCCTTCCTTGCTCGTCTTCTCGGACTTCTTGTTGAGCTCGGGCACGATCTGGGCGAGGGCGTTGGAGACGTCGAGCCGCAGCTGCGCGATCAGCTGATAGGCATGGACGAGATCGGACTTCACAGAATCGAGGTCGGCCTGCAGCTGCTGCATGCGCGTGTTGAAGCCGACCTCCGTCGGCGTGTCGCCGGCCTGCACGATGTCCTGGCCGTCTACCCAGTTCGTCTGGTGGAAGCTGCGCTGGAACGTCGAGCTGCTGTTCTGGACGGCGCCGGCGAACGGAGGGTTGTAGGCGAAGTTAGCCATGAGAGCTCCTGTCAGGTACGTGTGGAGAAGCGGCGCGGGCCCTGGAACGGACGGAACGTGTGCTGCAAGCCCTGATCGAGCAGATCCGGCACATTGTCACCGTCGAGATCCACGTGCGCTGCGCGGATTCGCGACGTATCGATCGTGATCCCGAGCGGGCAGTAACGATCGAGCATGTTCATCAGATACTCGTACTGCGCGAACGACAACGGCGGCTGGCCGGGGGCATCGATCGCGACGGTGTAGGGCTCGATCCGCTTCGCAAGGTCGACCGGGTCGACGCGTGTCGGCGTCACCGCGACGATCACCGCGAGCTGCGAGGTACTCGTCGACGACGCGTACGTGTAGCGGCTGTGCCCGGACGTGACCTCATCGAGCGAACCGATGCGCGTGTCCTCGCCGAGCGGCAGCGCGAGCCATCGCCATTGCAACCGGCGGTTGTCGAGCGTCGCGGCGCCCGGCAGGTCGACCACGCCGAGAAGGAGGTAGACCGTCGTGCCCGCTACCATCGGCAGCACCGAGACCGCTCCGGCACGCTTCAGCCGGCCGACGATCTCGGCGAGGCTCGCCGCACCTGCCGGCTGACCGGCGAGCAGCGCGGCTGCCGTCGTCGGATCGAGGCTCAGACCGACCCACAGATCAGAGGGCACGTTCTGAAGTGCCGCGACGGTGGTCGCGACGGCAGCCGCCGTCGACGGCATCGGCAGCTGCTGCGCCTGAAACACCGCGATCGCAGCAGCTGGTGCCGGCGCTGCGCCCACGAGCGAGGCCTGCGTCTGGGCGGCGCCGACAACGGTCCACGGCTTCGCGCCCGGCGGCGCGGCGGCGGCGGCAGTCGCGATCGTCGACGCGAGCTGCGCGTTCTGGGCGATCGCAGGATCACCCGGCGCATTCAACGTGGCGTCGACCTGTAGCGCACCCGTCAGTGGGCTCGTCATGAGCTGCGCGCCGTGCATCGGCAGCGTTGAAAGGAAGGTCGAGCCCGTCGCGAGCGGGTGGACCGTGCGCATGCCGCATGCTGACCATAACCAGCGCGCGTGCGGATCGTCGGCCGCTGGCTGCGGCGCGAGCTTTGCGACGAGCGCGCGAACGTCTGCGCTTGTCGTGTCCGTCACCTTGCCGGCGGTCGCAGCGGTTACCAGCGAGGTCAACGTCGCCGTGTCGAAACGCGTGACGTCGATGCCGAGGCCCAGCTCGTAGCGACTACCGCCTGCGTCGTTCTGCGCGCCCGTGATCGTGATCGTCGTGGTGACTCCGAGTGCGGCGAGACAGCGAGCCGCCCGGTCGACTGCCACGGCAAGCGGCGTGGCGACGTATGCGCCCGACGGCCACTTCGCCTCGGTCTTCAGGCGCGCCAGCAGCGTGCGTGCGCGGCTCCGCTCGCCGGGCGAGACCGGTCGCGTGGCCGGCAGCTCGGTCGCATCGAGTGGCAGCAGGAAGTTGGCGCGCAGATATGCGAGGTACGCGAGACGCTTGCTGTCGTCGGGCGGCGATACGATCCGGATCGCAACGGCGAGGTCGGTGTCTGACTCGGCGACGGTCAGGTGGCCGCGATAGCCAGATCGCGCGAGCAGGCCTCCGGCCTCGGCGGCGAGCGCGCTGTCCAGGTTCGGACGGTTCGGGCGCAAGAGGGGCCGGTAGATCTGCAGCCGCGCGCGATACGCCTCGTCCAGCTCGGTCGCCGACGTCGCGGCGAGCTGATGCGCGGTCGGGTCCCACGCGAGTGCCGCGCTGAACCGCGCAACGCCGAGCTCCTGACCAAGTCGGTCGAGTGCCTCGCCCGAGGCGTTCGCGAGCAGGCGTCCGGCGGCAACCGCGCGCGCCGCGGTTCGGATGCGCGTCTTCTCCGCGCCGAACACATAGAGGAGTCGAGCTAGCACACCGTCGAGGTAACGCGCCTTGATGATTCCACCCGCGCCCGCGCTGCCGATCTTGATCGAAACGTCGGTCGCCGTCGTGCTGGCCGGAACCCCGACCGCGAGCGCCGCGCCGCGCGGACTGTGGGGTGCGAACACGAGCCGCGTCGGCGGCCTTCCACCGAGCGCGACGTCGACGCTGCAACCCACGCCGGCAAGATCCGCACGCAGCGCGACGACGAGGAGCGCGCTGCGCGTCGGTAGCGCGATCGAGCCCGTACCGCTCGCGTCGAGCACGAGATCGTCGCCGGCGACGCCGCCAAGCAGCGGACCGATGACGTGGCCAGCCATCGCAGCCAGGGCGTCACCACCCTGGAAATCGGGGTCGACCACGAATGGCGTCGTCATGGTCAGGCGAGCACGAGCTTGGTGTCGTCGTTCGTCGCGAACGCGATCTGCGTCGGCGCGATCGCAACGTTGTCGCCGAGCGGCACGGGTTGGTAGCCGGTCGCCGGATCGGCGACTTGCGGATTCAGAGCCGGATAGCGCATGAGCACGAGGTTCGACACGTCGGTCACACCTGGCTCGTTCATCAGTGCCCACATGACCTCGGCGTAGCGCACGGGCTCGCCGAAGTTCAGGCTCGACACATACCCAGCGACCCGTCCGAGCAGGCGCTGTTTGAGATCATTGGCGACCGACGAGTTGATCTGCGCCGCCGCGGTGCGCGGAATCGGCAGCCCGGATGTCGTGATCGTCGCCGAGATCGTGACGAATACTTCCTCGGCTTCGTACACGCGCACCCCGACGCCGACCGGGCGCAGCTGCTCGAGCGCGGCGCTGACGTCGTCGCAAAGGTTTCCCGGGACCTCGCCGGTGATCGCCGACGGCATGGCTGCGACCAGGACATCCACCTGGTGTGGCGACAACAGATCGCGGCCCTTGGCGAACAGCGACTCGCCGAAGCGAAACTGCCCGAACACCGGCAGATCGACGTCCAGCCCGCCGAGCGCATCGAGGACCTGCGCCTGGCGAACGCCGGGCACGAGCGACGCGGCGAGCCGGATTCCGCTCGCCGACCACAGGGTTCGCGGCGCTTGCAGCAGCAGCGCGCGATAGCGGGCGTCGCTCCAACCTAGCTGGCCGCCGGAAAGCGGTGTCGTGTGTGCGATCGCGACGATCGTCTCGGGGGCGACCGCGTTCTTCTGGGCGAGCTGCAGCAGGCCAGGGTTGTTGCCGTCCCACTCGAGCTTGCGGTCGTTGGCATTCCACTGCACGAGCTTCATCGGGTGGCTGCCATCGGCATCGGTGCGTACGGGATCGAGGTTCGACTCCGGCCCCGGGTAGAACGCCATCACCGCGACCGGCTGGGCGGGATGCGTCCTGGTCAGCGTCACGTCGGCTTGGGTCGCCGCATGATGACCACCGGTCGTCATCAGCCGCGCGCCCTGCGGGATCGTGAGCGAATCGACGCCAGGCAGCGGTGAGTACGTCAACGTCACCACGCCGGTCGCGTTGAGGAACGGCCGCGGCACGCCGAGCTCGCCGCCAAGCGCCGTCAGTGCGTTGCCCGCGGCCGAGGCGATGAACTGATCGTCATACATGCGCGCGAGTGCCGCCCATGTACGAGCGTCCTCGAGCGCGGACAGCTCGAGGAGCTTGCGGATCACCGAGCCCGCGGTGAGATCGAGATCCGCGCCGAGCACGCTCCGCGCGAGCGCGAGCTTCTCGGTCAGGATCCGTGCGTATGGCTTCGGCACGAACCCGCCGTCGGTGATGCCGAAGCCGTCCGACGCCGTCGTGTTTGCCACCGCCTGATCGAGCGAGAGCACATCTGCGAGATCGATTGGCTGGAGCTCGTCTGCCATGACTACGCTTCCTCGAAGTGCGCCGGGAACTGCGTGCGCCACGCGAGCGTGAGCTGCGCGCGCGGCGGTTCGGTGCCGAGGAGCGACGCGACACGGATCTCCCAGGCGATCGGAATCAGCTCGAGCAACGAGCCCGCGCCGCCGTCCTCCGACCACGCACGGTTGGTGATGCCGGCGACGAGCGGAAACGCCGCGACCGGCGCGCCACCGCGGCGCACGATCAGGCGCGGTGCGCTGCCCGGACCGGGCGGGGCTGCGGGATCCTGGACGGCGCGCTCGACGTCGCTGCTCGTGACGAGCGCGAGGGGATCGGCGTCGAGCCACACGCGTGCACTTCCCGAGGGCACGAGTGGAATCACGGTCCATCCGTCGCCAAGCGCGAGCTCTGCCGGGATCGCTGTGGACACCACCAAGTCGAGCACCTGAAAGCCGCTGGGGACCTCGGGTTGCGAGTCGGGGACCACGTACGACTCGATGGCGATGCTCTGTACACTCACACGTCCCCCAACGCGAGCGATGAATCGCGCGGTACTTAACGACAGCGCGCTGCTGAGTGTCAAGGCTGCTTGACCCGCGAAGCACGAGTCTCGTACAAGATTCTGCGGCGGGTCATGGACTTTGTGGATACGACTCTCGTCCGGCTCGCTGATGCAGTGTTGCGAGCGTCGGTTCTCGACGAGATTTCGCTCGCGCAGCTCGTCGCGGCGAGCCGCGACACCGACGGACTCGACGTCGCTGCGCCCTACGCGCCGGTGTTCGACACGCTTCGATTCTTCTATGCGGACGATCGCCCTGCCGCATTTTGCGGCAGCTGGATGACGCTCGGTCATGCAGACCGCACCGAGTTGAACGTGCAAGCATCGGGACTGGGGATGCCGGGGCCACGCATCGATGCACTGTGGGCGGGCGCGATCACCGCGACTGCGCGGCCCGCCGACTCGCGCGTCGATCAGGTGACGCTCGCGTACCTCGAGGTCGCCGGACTCGATGCCGAGATCGCACCACTGCCCACCGACCCGGTGCAGCTCGAGGCGAAGCGCCGCGCGCGACTGCTCGCGCGCATCCAGGCCAAGCTCGATCAGCCCGCCCTGTTCGACGACGAAGCGCTCGGTGGGTGGCTCGGCGAGCTCGGCGTCGGATCTGTCGGCGCCCTCATGGCCGGCCCACAAGCGTCGGCCGGCGCGACAATTCGCATTCACTATACGTCGCCGGCGTCCGTCCAGCCGCGCGCGCAGTCATTTCGGGTCGCCGCCGCGTTGTTGATCCGCGCGCTGCCGATCTCGATCGCAGAGCTGCTCGACGAGACGCGGCGCATCCGCCCGTACCTCGATCAGCTCGGCTTCGCGCCCGCGCGAGACCCCGATCCTCGCGCTCGCCGCACCCCGCTCGTCGCGTGGATCGTGCCGGGCGAGCTATTCGACGATGCTGGCTGGCCCGGCGCCAAGGCGGGCGTGACCGCCGATGTAGCGCGCGCGAGCCGGCGCATGTGGGCCGGCGCATGGCTGGCGAGTGAAGGCATCGGATTGATCGTTCCGCCTACGAACTGATGGAGGATTCATGGTCGCGGCAGCATTCCCATACATCCAAGTAACGATCGACACATCTGCGATGCAGCCGGTCCCACAGCGGGTGCCCGGCGTGATCGCGGTCGTCGGCGTGTCCACCGCCGGCAGTGCAGCCGTGAACACGCCGCTGGTCGTTTCCGATGCGAGGGACGCGGCCGAGAAGTTCGCGTCGCGTGACGCCAACGGCGTCGTGGTGCCGACGGCGCTCTACGGCTCCCTCGTGCTCGCGTTCGAACAGAACCCGCAGCCGCAGAAGGTGTACGGAGTGAAGGTAGCGGCCGACGGCCATGCCGGAGGGCTCGTCTCGCTCGAGGGCGTCGATGATGTGACGCTCGTGTCGCTCGCCAACGTCAGCGCACTCGGCGCCGCGGCCGGTGAAACGACGCCGGCCAGCGGGCTGCTCGCGCTCAAGGATCACGTCGAGCGGGTGTCAGCCGCGGGGAGCCGCCGCATCGGGGTCGCGATGGTCGATCCGACGATCGCGCGCAGCACGACATACGCGAGCACGATCGCGACGCAGTACGCCTCGCTGGAGAGCTCCGACGGCCGCATGATCCTCGTCGCCGCGCGCGGGGCCACGATGGATGTCGCGACCGCCGCGATGGCCTCGATCGCCGGCTACGCCCCGTACACGTCGATCCTGCTCAAGCCGATCGCGGGCGTGACGATGCCGCTCGCTTCGCAGTACTCGGCGAGCGAGATCAAGGCGCTCTCCGAAGCGAACATCGATCCGATCATCGACCCCGCGCTGATCGAAGGCGACGGGATGTACTTCGGAGAGGGCCGCACGTTCAGCAGCGATCCGACGCGCCTGTTCGTCGATACGGTACGGCTGCTCGACGATCTCGAGTTCAGGCTCAAGGCCGCGCTGATCGGCCTGATCGGCGACGCGCGGATCACGAAGTCCGGTCTCGTCCGCGTCAAGACGCGCATCGAGTCGGTCCTCGAACCACTCGAGGATCAGGACGTGCTCTCGGGATTCGACATCGGAATTCCAGTGCTCGACATCGTGTCGCGCCCGACATCGACATGGACTGCAGGCGACACTGCGGCCGTCACGAACGCGCGTGCGAATCGCGCGGTCGATGTCCAAGTCTCGGTCAAGTATGGCCCGGCGGTGCACCGCCTGAACGTCACCCTCGCGATGGGATTCTGAGGAGCTAACCGATGCCCGACTGGAAGAGCCGCCTCGCCGTGTCCTATGTGGACGAGACCAACACCGAGGTGTTGATCACCCCGATCGACTCGTTCACGCCCACGTTCACGCTTTCGACCGAGGTCATCCACTCGCTCGAGCGCACACACGTCGGCGTCGTCTATGCCCCGAAGGGAATGGCATTCTCGATGACCGTCAAGGCGATCGGCGACGTCGCTGCGCGCCTGACGACGCTGGCGTTCGACGGCCGTCGGTTCAACCTGATCCTGCAGGAGACCGACGACGGCAACGACTGGTCGTTCAAGAAGCTGGTGCTGTCGAGCTGCATCATCACGAGCGCCTCGCCGAGCGCCGCGACGCCGGCCGGCGCGCCCTCCGCCACGTTCTCCGGCGTGAGCCTGGGCGCTTCGGCGGAGGCGAAGCAGGGCTCGCCGGTGAGGATCCCGTGATTCGCGACCGGCTGGCCCGTGCTCGGGCGGCGCGGGCGAACATGCCCGTCGCGGTCGAGCAGCAGCACGCGGACGGCCACGTCGACTTTCACTTTCCGGTCGAGATCCACCTCGAGGCGCCGCCGGCAAGCGTCGATGTCGAGCGGATCGCCGAGCATGTCTACGAGCGGCTGGCGCGCCGGCTGAGCGAAGACGCCTGAGCCCGCGGCATGCCTCCGCCGCCGCCGCGCGCACCGACCGCGGTCCGGTTTCCGACGCGGATCAACCTCGTCGGTGAGGTCGACCCCGGCCACGTCGCCGACGTGGTGAGTGACAAGCTCTCGCTTCAGCTCGGCCGCGCCTTCGACGCAACGCAGGCGCTCGGCACACCGCGTCTCGCCTCGGCGACGATCACCTGGACCGGCGCGCAGCCGTCCCCCGAGTACCGCGCTGGCACGGAGACCGCGGTGCTATCGAAGGTCACCGACTCGGTGCGAGTGCAGCAGGGCACACGACCGGTCGGCAAGGCGCAGGCGAAGGCAGCACCTGCCAAGCCGAAGCCACACAAGCGACCGTTACCGCCGAGCTACGCATGGCATGCGTTCGCGAAGGCGGGCGACGACGAATTCCAGTATGCGTTCGCAGCTGCACTCGGAGTGCGCTGGGAATCCGAGGTACCCGACGCCTACGCTGTGATGTTCCGGCTCGCGGGAACAGCCGGAATCCACCTGTGGTTCGTCGTCGGACGCAGCTACGTCGTGCAGTGGACCCTGACCGATCCGAACTTCCTGCCGGGTGGCGCCGACAAGCCCTCGAACATCGATGCCGGTACCGGCCAGTTCGAGCTCGATCTCGTTCCGGACGGCGCCGAGCAGTACAAGAAGCTCGGCATCGACGAGGCATCCCACCAGCTCGCCGGGCTCAAACCCGGGGTGACGCTCGTGCCGGACGCCGAGATCGCGCTGCGCGCGCACGAGACCGAGGCGCGCAAGGCCGTCGAGGCCTACATGGCGAAGAACAAGGACGGCTTCGCCGCCTTCTACAAGCTGCACGCGGCGCACTCGAAGTGGCGACTGCTGCCCGCGAGCACCGACACCGTCGCGGCGCTCGGCAACCGAGCCCACTTCGACGTCGTGTGTCTTGTCGATCTCGTCACCGCTGACCAGGCCGATGCCCTCGACGACGACGAGGCCGAGCTTGGCGGCGACTCCCTGCTCGCGAAGGTTCCCGAGGGCAGCGGCAACGGCACCGGGACCGGCAGCGGACAGGCCGACAGTGGCGGGGGCACAGGCTCCGACGTGACCGCCGAGCCCGGCGAGGGAGGACATGGTGGGCGCGGCAAGGTGATCGCGGACACGTACAAGGAGGGCGGGTCGATGTTCCCGGGCGGCCCGCCGGTCCCTGGTGCAGACCCGTTCGTGCTCACGTGCGAGCCATACGACGGCGAGCCGCCACTCGAGCGGCTCGGAGCGGCGGGCGAACAGATGAAGCAGCTGATCGCGCAGATCGCTGCTCGCCTCGACATGCCGACGTGCAACTACCCCGCGCACTTCTGCATGACGGCGTTCTCGATGATGATGGTGCGGCGGACGCAGGTCGCCGCGCGCTTCTCGCTCACCGAGAAAGGCTTCATCGAGCCGATGGTCGTGAGCGAGCGCGACCACAACGGTGCGTTCACGTTCCGCGCGGTGCCGTCGGTCGCGATCCAGTACCTCCAGCACCTCGCGGCGACTGTTCCGCTGATCCGTCGCTTGATCGACCTCGTGCACGAGAACTCGCCACGACACGTCGAGTACACCGGCTGGTACCTCAGCTTCCTCGGCAAGGTCAGCGATCTCGGCGTGCAGGCGTGCGGCGACATCTACTACAACGCCTGCCAGATCTGCCTGCATCAGCTGCTCAATGCATCGCGCGACGCCGTCGAGGACCGGCAGCGGCGAGGCGACGGCTACGTGAAGATGTTCACGGTCCTTCTGAAGTCGCAGCTCGCGAATCAGATGGAGCTGATCCTGCTCTCGAACGCCCTCTCGAGCTTCAGCGAGGTCGTCGGCGATCGGCGCGGCGACGCCGCGTTCACGTATTTCAAGTACTACCAAGGCATGGTCGCGCAGGTGCAGAACAACGTCTCGATGGTGGTCGTGCTGTACCAGCACGGCGACGACCGCGACCTCGCGCTGCAGCTCAAGGACGCGACGCATTACGTATTCCGCCGCGTCGCGCAGGCAAAGACTGCGGTAGCCGGTGTCGGCGAGATCGTCGAGACGGATACCGGCGCGTGGGCGATCCGCGCCACCAACGGTCAGCTGCACACGCTGGCGGACCTGCAGCAAGCGATCGCGCTCCGCCGCCAGGTCGTCGCCGGCATCGACCCGCTGCTCTCGCAGCTTACCCACGAGTTCGTTCCGGCATTACAGCCGCTGCTCGACGACGAGACGAAGATCCCGGGGTTCGTCGCCGGCCTGCTGCAATCGATGCTCGACAAGAACGCAGATGTCACCGCGGACAACCTGTCGGACATCAAGTACGCGTTCGAGCACGGTCAGATCCATCGGGTCTCGACGGACCCGGACGATCCGCCGGCGATGCGCATCCCGACGGTGGCTGGCGGCCGGTTCATCCTGTCCGGCATCCACGCGATCGCGCACGAGCTGGTCGGCCATTCGTTCACCGGCGACCGCTACTACGAGTTCGTGCTCGATCATCTGCTCGGCCACGAGCTCGCGTCCAAGGAGCTCCGCGACGACCTCGTGTTCTTCGGAACGATCGCGCTGTCGGTGATCTGTCCTCCGCTCGGCGCCGCCGTCGGCGTGATCGCCGGCCTCGTGACCGGCGCGATCGACTACCACCACGCCAAGCAGCAGGAGCAGATCTACGGCGCGCTGATCAATCCCGACGACGTCCTCAGCTACGCCGAGATCCAGGTCGATATCCTCGCGGCGAAGATCGGCATCGGCTTGTCGTTCCTTGCCGCCATCCCCGAGGTCGGCTCCGCCATCAAGGGGATCAGCGCGGCGGGCAAGGAGCTCGCGAAGGAAGGGATCGAGGTGACCGCGCGCAAGGTCGCGCAGCACGCGATCCAGGAGCAGCTGAAGAAGGTTGGCGAGGTCTGCGCGAAGAACTTCCTGATCGGCGTGGCGCGCGAGCTCGCGGTGCAGACGGTCATGCAGAAGGTGATGGAGAAGGCGATCACGCCGTTCATCGAGAACGAGGTCAAGGCACTCGCGGAACAGAGCGGCGATCATCCGGACAACCGTGAGACCGCCGGCGATGTGAAGGACCTCATCGACGATCAGCCCGATGACTTCGACGACGACGATGACTTCGACGAGGACGATGACGAGGACGAGCCGTGACCGAACCGCTGCTATCACCGGAGATTTTCGATCGAGTCTTGAGCTCGAAGGAGGGCAGCGCCTGGTTCTCCAAGCTCCAGGATCGCGCCCGCGCCTCCGGGATCGAGGATCCCCAGGCCGTCGAGGCCGCGGCGAAGGGCGAGATGCGATCGCGACTCAGCGGTCTGCTCGAGAACCTCGCGGCCAAGTATCAGGACATCAAGCTGGGTGCGCTCGAACGGATCACGGAGCTGCAGGAGCGCGCGAGTGCGTTCATCGACGAGACGCTCGCCTCGAAGGACGCTCCGCCAGACGCCTCGAAGCTCGAGGCCGTGCTCCAGGACCTGGATACGGAGCTCGAGAACCTCGAGAAGGGTATCGACGAGGTCCACGCGGAGCCCCAGCCGGGCGAAGCGACGAGCGCGCGACCGGACGAGGCGACGACGAAGGACCCGCACAGGCCCAAGCAAGAACCGGCAGCTCGCCAGCCCAACGAGAAGCTTCGGCGGCGCGACCGTCTTACCAAGGGACAGGCGCGCCACTTCAAGGAGTGGAAAGCCAACATCAAGGCGGCGATCAAGAAAGCGACCAAGGACAAGGCCGGTCCGGAAGAGCTCGCACGTCTCCAAGGGGAGCTCGAGCGCGCTCGATTCGAGGCGAAGCAGACCTCACTACGAAACCAGAACCAGCCGGAGTACCCCTCGTTCGAGAAGTATCAGGCCGTCGTCGCTGCGCGCGACCCTCACGGGGCCCGCGGCGCAACGGCCACCGCGGACGCGGTTCGCCCGGGGATCAGCGAATATGTCGGCAAGCCGCTGGAGTCGGGCGACAGGTTCCCGACCGTCTCGAAGACCGGCAAGGCCAAGAGGACGCGCATCGATGTTGAAGTCACGGGCGTCGGACCGAACGGCGAGACCATCACGACCCGTCCCGACAGCATCACGGTCGGGCCAGACGGCAAACCCGATCCCAGTGGCGTCGTTCACGACCACAAGACGTGGAGGGGCGGCAACGACGGCGTGATCGGCGACGACAAGAGTCAGCTCGCGGCACAGCGCAAGTACGCGGCCGACAACGGCGGGCGCCACGTGGTGTCGATCTCCTCCGACGTGCCGCCGGAGCTCGATGGAGTGCCGCCGAAACCACGGCCTGAGGATTCGGTTGGTGAAGGCAGCGAGGTAGTGTTCGTCGACTCGAATAACAAGGTCAGCCGCGTGTGGTCGCCGACAGAAAAGAAATGGGTGGTGCCGCGTGTCCGATAAGGTCGTCTTCGCGACCGGTGCAATCTTCTCCGCGCCGGTGCACGGTGGGGTCACCGCCATGCTCGCATTCGTTCGCGAGCACGGCGCGGCCACGATCGGCCGGTACGCGCCGCGCGTGCCGATCGAGGTCGCGATCGAGAGCGCAGAGCTGTTCGAGTACATCGAGACCGCGCGCGTCGCGAGCGAGCTTGGCTGGACCGCGACGCTCGGGCTCGCGCCCTACGCGTGGATCGCGATCACATGGCCCGAGGATCGAGGTGGGACGCACGCCGCAATCCGCAGCCTCTACGAGCGCGTGATCGAGCTCGGCGACGTCGAATTCGCGGCGTGCGATCGCGTCCTCGAGCCCGAGCACGAGAGCGAGACCACGCGAGCCTCGCTGCTCGCGCACTTCGACGGCGCCCGCTATGCGCGACTCGGGCCCCTGACGCTCGGCACGCGCACCCTCCTCGGTGCACGCCTGCTCGCGCTGCTCGATCCCGAGCTTCGCGAGGCGCTCGCCGCGGCCGGCCGCACCACCGACCGCGGGCTCGCGCTCGGACAAGATGACGTGCGCGACGACGCGCTTGCCGAACGTTTCGACACGAGCGCAGTCGCCCAGCGCTTCCGCATCGATCCTGCGGGCATCGTGCGCTACAGCGCGGGCCCGGCGTGGGTGCCGCTACCGCCCGGGCCGCCTCCACGTGCGCCGGCGCGCAAGGCGGCAGCGGCGATCAAGAAGCTGCAGTCGACGACGGCGCGCAACGGCAAGGTCGTCGAGGATCTCGAGCTCACCGGGCTCGTCGCGCCGTTCTCGGAGCTCGGGGCGATCCAGGCGACGGACGTCGATCTCGAGGGGGCAACGCTCGCGTTCTCGCGGCTCGAGCGCTCCACGCTGCGCGACGTCGGCGCGGTCGATGCTGACCTCAGGGCGGTCGATGCTGCGGGTTCGGACTGGCTCGAGAGCTCGTTCGACTCGGCCGACCTGCGATGGGCCGACCTCACACGCACGCGCTTCGGCGCGACCGTTTTCGACGACGCCAACCTGTCGCACGCAGTGCTCACCGACTCTGAAGTGCTCGAGGCCGCGCGCCGGACGTGCTTCGATCACGTGACCGCCTTGCGCTGGAAGCCCGACGCGCCCGAGTTCTCGGCGATCATGGCCGGCGCGACGTTTCGGAACGCGGTGCTGAACGACGCGCAGTTCACCGGTACGCAACTCGAGGGTGCGGTGTTCGACAACGCAGACCTTTCCGGCGTCACGTTCACCCGCGCGAAGCTGCGCGGCGCCTCGTTCCGGGGCGCGAGCTTGACGGGCACGACGTTCACAGACTGCGACCTTGAAGGCGCGGTCTTCGATCTGGACCACACCCCATGACGTGCACCGTACAGGCCGTGCATACTGCTTGGCGGGTCAGGAGCCGAGGATGAGTCGATGACGCAGGCGACCAGCTTCCAGAGCACGGTGCTGCCATCCGCGGTGCTCGCCGATCCGCCGGCGATCTTCGTGCCGCTGTTCGCGGTCTCGACGATGTCGCTGTCGGAGACGTACTTCCTGCCGCCGCTCGGACCCGCGCGCCAGCGAATGATCGTCCCGGCGCACGACGACACGATCACGCTGTCCGCGCTGCTGATCGGCGAGGACCGCTTCGAGTGGAAGCTGTTGCTCGAGACCATGGCCGATCTCAGCAAGCGCGGCGGAGTACTCGAATCGCTGACCGGCGGCGCGGTCGCCGGTCTGGTGCTCGTCACGTCGATGACGATCCGCACGGACATGCAGATCCAGTCGCTGACGTTCTCGGCGAGTGCGACCCGCCGTGACGTGCTCGAGGTCAACATGAACCTCGCGTACGTGCCGCGCAGCGGTCTCCTCGGCATGGCCCTCAATGCCGTCTCGGTCGCGGTACCCGCGCTCGCGGACTTCGCGCGATGAGCACGCCGGGACAGCCACCGATCGGTGCGATCGCCGCGTGGCGGATCGACCTCGGCGTGGCGCCGCCGTCGTCGTCGCCGGTAAGCGGCGCGATCCCCGACGCACTCAACCCCGACGTCAAGTCGTTCTCGTCGGTCGACTACCGGGGGCGTGTCGAGGCAACTCTCGCGAGCGGTATCGACCCCGGTCGCTACTCGGTCACCATCGAGGGCATCACCGAGTCGCAGTTCCGCGACATCAAGGCGCTCGCCGGCAAGCAGGCGATGCTGTGCGCCAACCTGTACCTGTACTGGCAGGACGCTGCTCAGATCGGGCTGCCGCCTGTCGTCGCGGTGCTGCGGGTGACAGCACTGCGCCGGCGGCCCGGCAGCTGGCGCTACGAGCTGCTCGTCGAGGCCCGCGAGTGGGTCTACGACCTGCTCGGAGGTCCCGCACCGCAGGTGGCGGGCACGAGCGCACTCGATCGCGCGCAGGCGATCGCAAAGCAAATGAACGTCGTGTGCTCGGCACCGGGCGCGACGGCTGCCGGCCAGCCGGATCCGCTGGCACAGTGCGCTCCCAACAACCGCGAGACCGGGCGCGATGCGCTCCTGCGGCTCGAGGAGCGCATGGTCGAGGACGCGGCACAGGGCACGAAGATGCGCGGTGTGCTCGGCATGTACCTGATCCACGACGGCAAGCTGCTGATCGGGCCTGGCCGCCTCGACGACGCCGCGCGAGACGACCGTATCAAGACGCTGGACGCCGCAAGCGGGCTGCTCGTCGTCGAGAGGCATGGCGCACTGAACGCATCGGATGGAGCCGCACAGGGCGATCTCACGGCTCCTCAGCCGCGCCGGGACCTCTATACCGCGACGTCGCGCGGCCGGCCCGACATCAAGCCCGGTGACGTCGTGACGATGACCTCGCCCGAGCTCGACGACAGCTCAGGAGACTTCGACGTGATGCTCGGTCCGACATCGACGAGCTCGTCGACGTCGGTCACGGTCTATGTGCAGGAAGTCGAGCACCGGCAGTCGCGCGAACAGGGATTCACGACGGTGGTCCACGGAATCGCGGCGGCAACCGATCCGGGCACGCAGCTCGTCGATCGCCTGTGGTTCCCGAGTGATCGTACCGATGGTGCAGCGTCGGCGGGCAGCGGAGAGGCGCGGCTGGCGCGTCAGCTGCGCAAGCGACCCGACCGGCTCGGCACGGAGATCGCGCAGGTCCGCCAGCTGTATCGCGATGGCGATCAGCTCCCGGCACAGACCGAGAAGCTGCGGCGCGGGCTGCGCAGCGACGGCAAGCCGCACACCTCGATCCGCGCGGCGTTCACCGACAAGAGCGATCCGATCCAGGGCGTGCCATACGCGTCGCCGTTCGCGTGGGGCCCGTTCGGGCTCTCGCTCCCTCGCTATCCCGGTATGCGCGTGGTGCTCGCACACCGCGCCGGCGACGCAGACGATGCGATCGACCTTGGCTCGCTGTGGACAAGCGACACCATGCCGCACTCCGAGCCTGGAGACTGGTGGCTGTGCCTGCCGGCCGCCATCGCGAAGGATCAACGCGCGAGCGTCAAGGACGACAGCGATCCACCGGAGCCCAGCGGAAAGGCTTCGAACGACCTCACCGACGGCGATGGTGCGCGCGTGATCTCGGTCGGAAAGCTGACCGTGCGCGTCGGCGATGATGCCCTCACGAACGCCGGCGAACGGCCAGCGCCGTCCGATCCCACGATCTCGATCGAGCTCGCAGGATCCAGCGCGAAGATCACGATCGATCAGAACGGCGCGATCACCATCCACTCCAAGGGCAACTTGACTCTCGAGAGCGAGCAGGACATCGTGCTTGACGGCAAGTCGATCGCGATGAAGGTCGGCACCTCGGTCGCGATCACCAAGAAATGAGCACGATCCTCACAGAGGCCGCGACCGAGAAGTGCTCGCACGGCGGGACCGTGACGCTAGGTCCTGGCGATGGGACGCTGACCATCGACGGCAAGGCCGCGTACACCGCAGCCGCGCTCCCCAGCACGTCGATCGCGTCGTGCACCAACACGAACGCACCCTGCACGAACGCCGGGGATCCCGGCGCCGCATTGCTGACGGTCAACAAGAGCGCCGTACTGCTCGCCGACAAGCTGACGACGGGACCGGCGGGTGCGGTCTCGCTGACCGCCGTCGTCACCGGCGCTCCAACCTACGTGACGACAGACTGATGGCGACCTCGGAAGCGATCGCTCGTCGCGCGCTCGGCTGGGGGGCCGCCGCGCCACTCCTCTCGGCGGACGATCTCGTGCGCGACATCGCCCTTGTACCGCGAGAGGACGGCTCGCTCGACCTCGCGTGCGTCGCGGGACCTGCGAACCTCGGCCAGGACCTCGCGCTCGCGCTGACCACCCGCCTCGGTGCAGATCCGCTGGATTCAGGCTTCGGCTTCGATGGCATGACCGCGCTCGTCGTCGAGACCTCGACGACGATGGTGCGCGAGCGGCTACGAGCAAGTGTTGCCAAGCTGGTCGCGAGAGATCCTCGCGTACGTTCGGTCAACGTCGTCGAGATCGACGACGCCGTGAGCCTGGCGACGCGCACGTTGTCTCTCCGGGTCGAGGTGAACACGATCGTCGGCAGCGGCGCATCTCTCGCGACCGTACTGCCGGGCTGATGCCAGGCGCGTTCAAGTTGCTGCGTCGCTGACGTCTGGACGGCGACGAGAGCTGATATCGTTCCACGCGATGGAGCGTGTGGATGGGCGCGTCGTCATCACCGGTGCGGGCAGTGGCCTCGGCGCAGCCCTGTGCGATCGGCTCGCCGCGCGAGGGGCGCGGATCGTCGCCGCCGACATCGATCTTGCCGCCGCGCGCGCGACCGCAACGCGCTGCGGGACGAACGTTCACGCCGTGCAGTGCGACGTGGCGGACCTCGCCGCGGTCGAGCGACTGGCCGCCGATTGCGACCGGCTGATCGGCGGCGTCGATCTGGTCGTGAACAACGCGGGCGTCGCGGTCGTCGGCCAGGTCGGCGAGGTGCCGATGGCGGACTGGCGCTGGGTGATCGACGTCAACCTGTGGGGCGTGATCTACGGGTGTCACGTGTTCGCGCCGAAGCTGCGCGCGCAGCGCAGCGGACACATCCTCAACGTCGCATCGGCGGCGGGGCTGATCGCGATGCCGTCGATGGCGCCGTACAACGTGACCAAGGCCGCGGTCGTCGCGCTGTCCGAGACGCTCTACGCCGACCTTGCCGGCGACGGCGTCGGTGTCAGCGTGCTGTGCCCGAGCTTCTTTCCGACCAACCTGACCCGCTCGGCGCGCACGGCGGTCGATGCGAAGCTGCATCGCGCCGCGATGCGACTCGTCGAGCACGGCAGCTGGACGGCCGACGGGATCGCGCGCGCAGCGATCGATGGCATCGAGGCTGGCTCGCTTCACATCACGCCGCAGCTCGACCTGCGCTGGGCATGGCGGTTCAAGCGCCTCGCTCCGACGGTGTTCCAGCGGCTCAGCCGCCGGATCGCCGCGCGGATGATGGGCGATTAGCACGGCGGCCGGCGATGAGGACCAAGCCGCCGACGATGAACCCGGACGAGTTTCCCGGGACCGAACGCTTCGAGGTGATCCGGCGGCTCGGCGCCGGCGGCATGGGCGTCGTGTTCGAGGCGCTCGACCGCGAGAAGGGTGTGCACGTCGCGCTCAAGACGCTGAAGCATCGCAACGCCGAGAGCGTGCTGGGCCTCAAGCACGAGTTCCGCGCATTGCAGGACGTCCAGCACCCGAACCTGGTCGCGCTCGGCGAGCTGATCAAGGAGGACCGGACCTGGTTCTTCACGATGGAGCTGGTCCGTGGCGTGGACTTCCTCAAGTACGTGCGGCCGGCCGCAGCGCAACCCGCGCCGCTGACGAAGGAAGACCTGCGGCGCGCGTTCACGGCGACCACGCCGTTGCCCGGGCCCGTTCCCATCGAGGCCATCACCAAGGACTCCGACGGGCCGCGCCTTCGTGCGCCCACGCCGCTGCCGGCGGACGGGCCGGTCCTCGATGCGAAGCTGATCTTCGACGAGGAGCGCCTGCGCCGCGCTCTCGCGCAGCTGACGAGTGGCCTGCTGGCCTTGCACCGCGCCGGCAAGATCCACCGCGACGTCAAGCCGTCGAACATCATGGTCGCCGGCGACGAACGCGTGGTGATCCTCGACTTCGGCCTCGCAACGAGCGTCGAGCAGACCGAGAACGACTCGAACATCGTCGGGACCGCGCTGTACATGGCACCCGAGCAAGCGCTCGGCGGGCGCGTCGGTCCGGAGGCCGACTGGTACAGCGTCGGCGTGGTGCTGTACGAGGCGCTCGTCGGCGCGCCGCCGTTCGTCGGCCCGAACCTCGAGGTGCTGATGAACAAGCAGCGGCTCACGCCGCAACCGCCCTCGAAGCTGCGCACCGGGATCCCCGAGGATCTGAATGACCTCGCGCTCGAGCTGCTGCGCTTCGATCCCGCGACGCGGCCGTCGGGCCACGCGATCCAGCGCGTGCTCGGCATCGCCGGCGAGGCCCACTCCGAGCACGTGTCGACGCGCTCGCAGAGCACGCCGTTCGTGGGGCGCGATCGCGAGCTCGGGGTGCTCGCCGATGCGCTGGCCGACGTGCGGTCGCGCCGGCAGGTCACGGTGTACTTGCTCGGCGAGTCCGGCATCGGCAAGAGCGCGCTCGTGCGTGCGTTCACCAAGCGCGTCGCGAGCGACGAGCGCGTGGTCGTGCTCGCCGGCCGCTGTTACGAGCGCGAGGCCGTGCCCTACAAGGCGCTCGACGGCATCGTCGACGAGCTCGCGAGCTACGTGCAGCGCCTGCCGCAGGTCGAGGCCGCAGCGCTCACGCCGCAGTGGGCCGACGTGCTGCTGCAGGTGTTTCCGGTGCTGTCGCGCATCGAGGTGTTCGCCGACACCCCACGCCACCCGGTCCTCGATGCCAAGGAGCAGCGCACGCGCCTGTTCGCGGCGCTTCGCGAGCTGCTCACCCGGCTGTGCGATCGGCACACCGTGATCATGGCGATCGACGATCTGCAGTGGGCCGACGCCGACAGCCTCGCGATGCTGTCCGAGATCCTGCGGCCGCCCGACGCGCCGGCGCTACTGTTCCTCGCGAGCTGGCGCGAGGCCGGCGAAGCGCCGGGCGGTATCCGCGCACGGCTGGACGCACTGCCGGGCGAGATCCGGCATCTGCCGATCGAGAAGCTGTCCGCGGAGGCGACGACCGAGCTCGCGCAGATGCTACTCGCCCGCAGCGGCGTCGCTCCGGCGCGCGCCGAGGAGATCGCGCGCGAGGCGAATGGCCACCCGCTGTTCGTCGACGAGCTCGTACGGTTCACGGCCGTACGCGGCCGCGACGCGACGATCCCGCTCGAGCTCTCGCTCGACGACGCGCTCGGCAGCCGGCTCGCGCGGCTCGATCCCGACTCGACGCGCGTGCTCGAGCTGCTCGCGCTCGCCGGCGCACCGCTCGAGCAGGAGACGTGCGCGCACGCCGCCGGGATCGCCGTGGGAGACTTCGCGCAGGTCGCGGCCCTGTTGCGCACCGCCAACTTCGCGCGCACCGGCGGTGCTCGAAAGGTCGATCGGATCGAGCCGTACCACGACCGCGTGCGCGACACCGTGCTCGCACAGCTCGACGCCGATCGCCGGCGCGCACTGCATCGCGATCTGGCACGCGCGCTCGAAGCGTCCGGACGCGCCGACTCCGAGGCGCTCGCGGTGCATCACCACGGCGCCGGCGACGACGACAAGGCGGCGACGTACGCGGCCGACGCCGCCGCCGCGGCCACCCGCGCGTTCGCGTTCGATCGCGCCGCGCGCCTGTACCAGATGGCGCTCGAGCTCGCGCCCGCCGGAGCGACAACGCGCAGCCTGCAGATCTCGCTCGGTGCGGCGCTCGCGAAGGCCGGGCGCGGTGCCGAGGCCGGGCGCGCTCTGCTCGCGGCGGCCGGCGGAGCACCGGTGGCGGAGGCACTCGATCTACGCGGGCGCGCGATCCAGGCGCTGCTCAACGCCGGCCGGTTCGATCAGGGCATCGGCGAGCTGTGCGGCGTGCTCGCCTCGCAAGGCGTGACCTATCCGAAGACCTCGCGGCGCGCGCTCGCATCGGTCGTGTTCCAGCGACTGCTCCTGGCGCTCCGCGGCCGGCGGTTTCGCGAGTGCGACGAGAGCCAGGTCGCGCGCGAGGTGCTCGCGCAGATCGACCTCCAGTACTACGCCGCAACCACGCTCGCACCGATCGACAACATCCGCGGCCATTCGTTCCAGGTGCGCGGGCTGCGCCTGGCGCTCGCAGCGGGTGAGCGCTACCGCGTCGCGCGCACGCTGGTGACCGAAGCCGGCTACGTCGCGCTCACGGGCGGTGCGGCGCTCGCAAAGGGCGACCAGCTGCTCGATACCGCCGACGGGCTCGGCGCGCGCGTCGACAATCCGCACCTGCGTTCGCTCCTCGTGGCCGGGCGAGGGACCGCGGCGTTCCTCAAGGGCGCCTACGTCACCTCGCTCGAGCGCTGTCGGGAGGCGCAGACGCTCGCGCGCCAGCACGGCGTGAGCGAGTTCGCCGAGTTCAACCTGATGTACCAGTGGATCGCAGAGTCGCTGACGTGGCTGGGGCGGCTCGTCGAGCTCGACGCGTTCCTCGATCACTCGATCCGCGACGGCGAGGACCGCGGCAACCTCTACCTGTCGACGACGATGCGCACGGCAGCGCTGCCGTTCGTGCGGCTGGCCGCCGATGACTCGGTGGCCGCGCGCGACGGGATCACCCACGCGCTGGATCGCTGGTCGCCGCAGCGGTTTCACGTCCAGCACTTCTATGCGCTGCGTTCGAACGCGTCGATCGACCTCTACGATGGCGCGGGTGCCGCCGCCTACGATCGCCTGACGCGAGAGTGGCCGGAGGTCGCGGGCGCCTTGCTCCTGCGCGTGTCGTTTCCGCGCACGTATATGTGGGACCTGCGCGCGCGCGCGGCGGTGTGCGCATCGATCGACGCGGGCCCGGCCGAGCAGCGGCGCCTGCTCGCGGTCGCCGAGAAGGATGCGCGCCGGATCATGCGCGAGAAGATGGCGTGGTCGCGGCCGCTCGCGGGCCTGATCCGCGCGTGCATCGCTGCGCGACGCGGCGACACCACGACCGCGGCCGAGCTGTTCGAGCAGACGGCCCGCGAGCTCGATGCTGTCGACCTGCGGCTTCACGCGGCGGCGGCGCGCCGGCGCCGCGGCGAGCTGGTCGGTGGCGAGCGCGGCACCACCCTGGTCGCCGATGCCGACGCGTGGATGGCGAGCCAGAAGATCAGGAGCCCGGAGCGGATGACCGCGATGCTGGCGCCCGGGCGACGTGCGCGATGATCTCGCGGGCACCGGCATCGGCTGCAGGCACCGGGACATTGAAGAAGCCGTGTGGCGCGCCGTCGTAGATCACGAGCCGCGTCTGCAGCCCGAGCGAGTCGCGGTGTGCCGCGAGCCGGTGCGCTTGCTCGACCGGCACGAGACCATCGTCGGAGCCGTGCAAGAGCAACGTCGACATCGCCGGTTGTGTGGCGTGGCGCGGCGAGCGCTCGATCCAGGCCGCGCGATCACTCGTTCGGAACAGCAGTCGCGGTAGCAGCGCGGCGGGGCCGCGCAGGTGATCGACCTCGTAGAGCCCGAAACAGCACGTCAGTGACGCGAGCTCGGCGACGCGCGCCGCGGCGAGCAACGCGAGCGTGCCGCCGGCCGACAGCCCGGCGATCGAGACCGCGCCCGCATCGAGCCCGAGCTGCGGCGCCTGCGCCAGCCAGAACTCGCACGCGGCGCGCACGTCGTCGGTCGCCTCGTCGAGCCGGCCGCCGCGGAAGATCATGCGGTAGTCGATCGCGAACACGGCGACACCCGAACCGACCA
>Ga0070678_100000189_pt1 | contig 26997 bp, 44 predicted proteins | sample KBSM73metaG_FD_65647 | JGI IMG/M metagenome (GOLD analysis project Ga0070678, IMG submission 65647) | Miscanthus rhizosphere microbial communities from Kellogg Biological Station, Michigan, USA - KBS M7-3 metaG | ecosystem: Host-associated > Plants > Roots > Rhizosphere > Soil ...
TTGCCCGCATGCGGGACAAGATCACCGACACGCTGCTGAAGGGCCAGGGCAGCATGACGGGAGCGGAATATCAGGGCTTCCGGTCGCAGCTTGGCAGCGCCGCCAAGGACACGGTTGGCGACACGGCAAAGCGAGCTGCACTGAGCGGCATGAAGCGCGACCTCGACGCCGCAATGCAGCGCAACTTGCCAACCAGCGTGGCGGAGCAGTTGAAAGAGAACAATCGCCGCTACTCCAACATGAAAACGTTGGAAGGCGCGGTAGCCAAGGCCGACGAAAACCTTTCGCCACAGGCGGTGGCGCAGGCGGTGCGATCGCGGCGGGCAGCCGACTACTCAAAGCGGCAGGGCAACCTCGATGAACTGGCGCACGCGGCCAACATGGTCATTAAGCCGTTGCCTCAATCCGGCACTGGGCCGCGCACAGCAATGCAAAATCTATTTAACTTTCCAACCATGCTGGCGTCTGGCGGCGGTGGCACCATAGGCGGCATTGTTGGCGGCGTTCCTGGCGCGGCGATTGGGATGGGGTTGCCATTAGCAGCGTCTCGCGCGGTCCTCTCCAGACCCGGGCAGGCGTATCTGGGCAATCAACTCTTGCCGCAGCGCGGGCGCGATGTTGTGGCGCAGACGCTTGCCCAGAAAGCTGTCTCGCAACCAAGCATCATCGACCGAAATGAGCGCGAGCGCAGAGCCTACGAAGAAAAGCGGAAGAACAGGTGACCCATGCCCCAGGACGGTTCAAACAACTATCAATACCCGCCCGGCACGCCCGGCATTCCCGACACCACCATCGAGTCGGAGGCATACAACACGTTCCTTGATGATCTCGTCCTCAATGATCTCAACATCCCGCGCCCTGTGCATCGTGGCGGCACTGGTGCCAGCACCGCCGACGCTGCTCTCGTAAACCTCAAGGCCGAGAAGGCCGAGCAGGTCGTAACGGCATATCTGTCGCACCTCTGGATGCCTGGATCGTTCAGATCAGCAGTTGGTGCCACCGACGCGCCGGTTGCTGGGCATGCGTTCGCCGGCATCTGCTACATCAACGAGCCGCTGGTTTCGCCGCTAACTAACGCCAACGTGACGGTGGAAGCGCGCGACATGACTGACGGCAAGCTGCACGTCCGGCAGAAGACTGCCGGTGTGTGGGGCGCGTGGGTTGCGCAGGCAGGTGGGGTTGCCGATCTCGACACCGCCTATGTCAACGTGACTGGCGACACGATGACGGGCGCGCTGGTTTTACCGGGCAACGCAGTTGGTGCGCTTGAAGCCGCTCCGCTACAGCAAGTTGTGGCTAAAGCCGGCGACACCATGACGGGATCGCTGATACTGCCGGGTGATCCTGTAATTGCGCTGCACGCCGCACCCAAGCAATACGTCGATGCTCGCGCCATGGACGCAATGGCCGACAGCGGGATGCAGATCAACGGCAGCATGGATGTCAGTCAGGAGCGTGGGCTTAACGTCGATAGCTTTGGCGGTTATCAGTGTGACGTGTGGCAGTTATCATATGTCGGCACGATGACTGTGAATGGAAAACAGGTTTTAGGAGGAAGCATTTGGCCGGGGTTTGCTAATGTTTTGGCTTTAAATTGTGTGACAGCACAAGCTTCTCTTGGTGCTGGCGACTTCGCAGCAATTTATCAATCACTCGAAGGTTATCGCACGGCGCGTTTAGGTTGGGGTACAACTAGTGCAAAGCCGATTACCATCGCATTCTGGACGTCGCACACTCAAACCGGATTGTTCAGTGGTGGTGTACGTAACGGGGCAAGCAATCGGACTTACGTCTTTACCTACACCCAGGCTGCTTCCAATGTGCCGCAATACAATGTTGTTACTATACCCGGTTGTCAGGACAGCACTTGGACGGTTGATAATTCGGTAGGTGTGCGCCTTACGTTTTCTCTTGGCTCAGGTAGTACCCTTACAGCACCGTCCACGAACGCTTGGTTAGCTGGGTCGTATCATGCTGCACCCGGTCAGGTAAATGTCGTCGCTACATCTGGTAATTTCTTCCGTATAACTGGCGTCGTCGTTCTCCCCGGCTCCCAAGCACCAACCGCCGCGCAGTCACCGCTGATCATGCGGCCATATGATCAAGAGTTGGCGACGTGCCAGCGATATTGGCACAAGGTTAGCCATGTCGTGGTCAACTCATATCACGGTGCCGGTGGAACTATAAATGGTTCTTTCACATACCTGAGAGAAATGCGGGCTGTTCCGACAATTGCATTGTCGCCGGTTACATTTTCTAACGTGACGGGGCTAACCCTTGGTTATTCTTCAACGACCTCCGCTGTTTTGCAAACAGTAATAATCGCGACAGGCTACGGTAATATTATTGCTGGCGCGACAATGGATGCGAGGCTGTGATGGCTGAATATCAACTCACCGCAACCGACATTGTCATCCGCACCGAGGACGGCGCGTATATCCCCGCCGATCCGGCCAACCGCGACCGCGCGCAATACCAAGAATGGCTCGCCGCCGGCAACACGCCAGACCCCGCTGCACAGCCACCGCCAGTCGTTACGACGGTTGATGCCAACATGCGGCTCGACGCCGGCATCAACGCGGCGCTGGTGGCGGCAGACGACGTGCGCGACAGCCTGCACGCCATAACGGGCGGGTTCAACGCCGCCAACTTCCAGCAGTTTCTGTTACAGGCGAAGATACTGGCCGACGCGTTCGTCGCCATGCTGGAGGCGCAGCAAGTACAACCGTCGCAGCCGCCATGACAACCAGCGCACTGTCATGGGTTAAGGAGAATTATTTTCTGGGCGGCCTGTTCATCGCCCTGTTCAGTGTGACGGCCTACGTTGTCCGACTTGAGACGCGCGTTGCAACTCTTGAAACAAGGGGCAGCCCGCACCTTGCAGTGATCGATAACCGACTGACGGTATTGGAAAGCACCACCAACGAAAACAAGCGACGGCTGGATAACGTGATCAACATCATGACCAAGGAACTGCACATATCGCCATCGAGGTGACCGCCATGATTGGAACGCTCATATCTATCGTACTGCTGCTGATCGTGCTGGGCGTGATCATCTGGGCCATCCAAGCCCTGCTCCCGCTGGTTCCGCTACCCGCGCCCTTCCACACCGTGATAAATGTTCTCATCACCGTCATTGTGGTGTTGGTGGTGGTCTACATCATCGCCGGGCTGCTTGGCGTGGTTCACCCACTGAGGCTGTGATGGGCCACAACTATTTCGTCTACGCCGCGTGCCTGGGCGTTATCTTGATCGCCGTCGCCTTCCTGCTATCCGGCTGTATCGTGACGACTATCGCCGAGCGCCCGCCGTACTACACGCGCTACGAGGTTGATGCCATCACTGCCGAGAACAACTGCCGGGCGCTCGCTCGCAACATGCTACAGATGGAACGCTGTGCCACGCGACGATAGATATAAGTTGACGGCCCTTCTCGACCGACTGGCAGGACGCGACGAGGCTGGTATCATTCCGCAAGACACAAGTGCCGGCATCGACCGGACGCCAAAGGACTGGTGGACTATGGCCAAGCAGCCGCAGGATGTTTTTCACCTACCGGACGACAGTGCGGCTCCCGAGCCAAAGCCGGTCGTCAAGGTCACGCTCAACGTGCCGGAAGGCGTCGAGCTGGAGCTGACCATCAATGGCGACGATGTCTTCCTGGGCGCCAGCGACCACGAATGACGTGGCGCGATCTGGTCATAACGCTGATCGCAACTGCACTCGTTGGAGCGTTCGTCCTGGCACTCGCAATTATCGTTTCTTTGTAAGTTCACTTGAACACGAAGCTGCCCGGTATGCGCGGACTCTTGATCGCCTCTGCACTATCCCGTCGCAGGCGCGGCTTCATGGCGTGCTTGCGATAGTGTTCGACCCTATCGCGCCATTCTTCCGGGGCTGGCAAGTCTGGGATGGGCGTTATGGTGTCGAGCCGAGGCGCCGGGAGTGGCGTTAGCTGGCACCGAAAACCGTCAATGCGGTTATACACAGCCTGTAAGCGGGCGACCTCGTCTGTGCGAAATTTATCTTCCGCTGCGGCAAACTCCGGTGTTCCCTGCGGCAGATCGAGCAGCACTGCGCCGCTCGGCGACACCTCCGCCAGTTCCCGCTTGGCAAGCTGGGCGGCCTGCCGGCAGACCTCGCAGGCGCAGGGGTTGAGCGCCAGGATCGACAGCTTGGTTTCCAGGTCTAGCAGTTGGGTCATCGCAGCCACCCCGTAGCGGGAATAACCATTGGCAGCGCCCTCGGCTGCTTGTCGAAATGTGTCCCATCCCAGCGATCCTGGAACGCCAACGGCTGTCGCTGACCATCCTGCACTACATCAATTGTCGCCAGGTTTGGGACAGCAGGCACCCGGTCATGGAATTTCTTGATCGACTGCGGCGGCGGCGGCTGTGGTGTTGGTTCCAGAGCGACTGCGCTGAGAAAAGTAACTGACAGCAAAAGGCAGGCAGCAAGGATAACATCCGCAAGTTTTCTGAGTGGGCCAAATGTTATCCTTGGAACAAACAGACATTCCCGCACGTCTGGCGCACACTCAGCCGTGCCTGCCAGTGCCACTTGTTGCCGCTCTGTGCCGGATGGAACTTCAAAAACCCCAGTAAAATGGTGGGCGCTGAAGGGATCGAACCTTCGACCTCTCCCGTGTGAAGGGACTGCCTGGTTTTTGTTTTTCATGGGGTTAGCTCGCGTTCCTTTTCTGTCGCCCGTCTGGCGCACGTTTCGGTGTCGGCAGCTCGGCGGCGCGGCGGGCCTCCGCGGTGGGCTCGCTGTGGCTGTAACGCTCGACTGAGGCCATGTCGGCCCACGCGCCAGTCCTGGTGAGCCCCAAGGCGTCCAGGCCGCCATACAACCGCATCCACGTTGCATACGTATGCCGGAAGGCGTGGAAGGCCGTCCGGTGCGGTAAAACGACTCCAGCGGCCTCGCAGGCCATGTCAAGCATGTCCCGCAGCCGTCCGCTGTTGTGGAACCGAAACAGCCTGCCGCGCCTGTCCATGCCGCGGGGGTGGTTGGCGAGCGCAGCCACAAGGACGGGCGGCAGATAGACGGCGCGGGGCTCGCCCGTCTTGGTGTCGGGGATATAGGCGAACTCGCGGTGCAGCTCGACTTGCTCGCACTGCAAGCCGAGCCCCTCGGACAGCCGCAGGCCGGTGTAGTTCAGAGCTAAGCAAAGCAGCCCAAACTCGGGATCGATCCTGGTGGCTGACTCGATCAGCGCAAACGCCTGTTCCGGCTTGAGCCAGAACGTGCGCTTGTTGCCGCGCCAGCCCTTGGGGCGCCGGATCTTGCGATCCTGCCCGACGTGCTTCAGGACGGCCGAGACGGGCGTATAAACTTGGCGGTTGCGCGTCGAGGCCGGCGCCGCCGGGTACAGCTCGTTGGCCAGCGTGTCTATCGCGATCTGATCTATGTTGTGCAAGAGCTTGTCTTTCCACCGGGTTATGATCGGATCGAGGTACTGGCGCTCGCCGCCAGCGTCCATGTACGCGACGGCCGCGGCGATGAAATAGTCGGGCTCACTTACGGGTTCCGGGCGTTTGGAAAACTCACCACGTTCGGCTTGCCTTTTCCATGTGGCGAAGATCGCTTGGGCCGCCCGGCGCTCAGCAGTGCCTGTGCTCTTGTCCAGTGCAATGCCAAGGTATTTGCCCCGGACGAACCAGTAGGGCGAGCGGCCTTCGCGCGGGGGGGTGAGCTTCCAGGGCATGGCAGTGCCTCGATCAGGCGGTTGATGTCCTCACGCGAAAACAGCTTCCTGCGGCCGAACGTCCGATAGTAGGGGTGAACGCGCAGGAAGTCCTGCAAGGAACGGCGGCTTATCCGCAGTTCGCTCGCCGCCTCGTCCATTGTGAATAACGCTGTCATTTCCGGCACCGCCAGCGTGGACCGTCGTACACCCGGCGCATGTTGTGTTTGGCACATATGTCGCCTGAGACAGCCGCGACTTTGCGCCTCGGCAGCGGCGCGGCTGCCACTGGCTCAGTGGACAACGCCATCATCAGCGGATCTCGCTCGACGGGCCTGATGCTTTCAGTCTGCACCAGCCTCGGCTTGTTCAGAGCTTCTAGCCGCGCCGACATCATTGCCAGCGTGCCGATGTCTTCGCGCCAAACGTCTTCCTGAAACGGCTTGTCCCGAAACTGATGCGTCGGCACCGGGCCACGGCCCAGCGCGATCGTGGCCGCGATCGTCGCCATGACGGCGCCACCGATCAGCACGCTGCGGGCTGTTGGCCTCACCTGTCGCGCTCCAGATGCTCGATGCGCCGCAGGATCCAGCGGACCACCGGCACCGCCATGCTATTGCCGAGCGCGCGATAGCGCGGGCCATCGGCGGCAGGCTTGCCGCGATAGGTGATCAGCGTGTAGTCGTCGGGGAAGCCCTGGAGGCGCGAACATTCTTTCGGGGTAAGTCGGCGTACCGCGCTGGTGGCCATCACATGCGCCTTGTCGCCGCCGCCTTGGCTGGCCCGCAGCGCTGATGGCAACTCCGATATCTCGGCAGTCGAGCCGCCCTCGCGACCGCGCAGCGCAATGGCGACCGCCTGATAGCCCTGCCCCGGCTTGCCGCCTGTGCTGTTCAAGCTGTTGGCTTGCTCGCTGACCCGCACCTCGCCGCGCTGGGTTTCCATGAAGGCGACCGCGACATGGACATCTGTCTCCTTGGCCGCATTGATCGTGCCGGGGCCGGGGCCGGTGCCGGTGACATCGTAGGCCTGCACCACGTTATGCAGCCTGAAATTGTTTTTTCCTTCGTGACTGTAGGTCTTGCCCTCGTTGGCCGTGATCGGATCGGCGACGATCAGGTGGCCCTTCTTGGTGTCGCTGTCGGCCCCCTTGGCATCGCGTTCCTGCAGCGCCCATGCGATGTCGGGGGTGTCCTGCGCGGTGATCAGTCCGCCGTTGATGTCATGGTCGGTGCCGAGCCCGCCGCCTGCGCTAGTGCGTGCGCTAATTGTCGGGGTAATTCTTTGCCTCTCTTTGCGGCGCGGCGGATGATGCCCGCGCACGCCCTCGGGCTCAAGTAATACCGCCGCGGGACGTCGCCAGTCGGCTCCAAGATGTCCGACAACGAACACGCGCTCGCGCCGCTGCGCCACTCCGAAGAACTGAGCGTCCAGCACTGACCACGCGCAACAATACCCGAGCTCATCCACTGTTCGCAGGAAAAGCCCGAAGTCGGATCCGCCGGCGCTCGACATAAGACCGGGCACGTTCTCGAAAACGAACCAACGGGGCTTAAGTCGGTCAACAATTCCCAGGGCGACGAGGGCCAGGTTGCCGCGCGGATCATCCAGCCCGAGGCGTCGTCCCGCGACCGAAAAGGACTGGCAGGGGGATCCGAAAACAATGACATCTGGCTTGGCGATGGCCGCCGCTCGCTCTGTGAAGTCATGGGCGGCAACGTCTCCGAGGTTGACACTATGCGGGTGCCGTTGCGCAAGGACCGCGCAGGCGAACTTGTCGATCTCGGCGCACCAGCGCCAGTCCCAGTGAGGCATGGCCTCTTCCGGCGCACCGATCCCCGAGAATAGCGTCGCCGCCAACATCATTCACTGTCCTTGATGACCGGCGCGCTCTCGATGTCATGCTCGCGCAGCACCGCCGCGATCAGCGTGCAGATGGTTTTCCATTTCTCGGCCTCGGCGATCTTTTGATCGCGCATCAGGAAAGCTGACTGCATCCGGGACTCGTTGTCGTTCATGATCGCCGCAGATGCCTCGGCGGCCACCTTGTGCGCGGCAATGTCTGACTTCAGTTGCCAGACCTGTTTCTTGAATTCGTCGCGCTCGGTGATGACATCGTGGTTCTGCTTGACCGCCGATCTAACGACGGCCTCGTAGTCGTCGGGCAGATGCTCTTGGCCGTTCGTCTTGCCGAGTTCGTTCATTGGCCGCTCCCTTGGGTTGAAACACTGGGGTGGCGAAGGGCGAAAACCAACGCCAACCCCAGGCTCGCGGCGCGCATGGAAAGGGTATCGACCCTAACGACGCGCCGTTGAGTGCTTAAGCCTGCCTGCGGCGCCGACGAGCGAACGCGATCAAGCCACCACAAGCCGCGATCAGGCCCGGCAGGCCGGCACCAGCGATCGGGCCGGGCACCGCAACTTGCGCGTTGGGGTTGATGAAGAAGCTATCCGGACCGTCGTTCGCACCCGAGATGCGTGCGAAAAAGATGATCTGGTCACCCAACGCGATGTCGCCGCGGTTGATGTCAAACCCGCTCAAGGTCCAGTCAGGATAGCCGGTGCCGTTGTTGGCGTTCGCCAACAGCGTGCCACCCGGCCCCGGCGAGAACACCGCCAACACCGTGTGCTGCGTCAGGTTCAAGAACCAGAAGCTTTCCAAGGTCTGCGGAGTGTTGGTGTCGTTTACGTCGATGCCAACCGTGAAGTCGGTGCGGCCAAGCAGGGCCAGCTTGAAGGCGGTGCCGTCGCCGATGTTGTAGCCCGCACCGATCTGATCGATGGCGAGGCCACTGCTCTGCCCACCGTTCGGAACGACGGAGGTAGAGAAGAACGACACGTTGGTTTCGTTGCCGGTATTGCCGAACAGGTTGTAGCCGAAATTATCCGGTTGGTGGGTTTGGTTTTTGCCGCAGATGATACAGGGAATATTGTCAACTTGATTCCCAGCCGGGACTGTCGGCGACAGTATCAATGTGCTGGCATTGTCGATGTTCCAGTCTCTCGGCCCGTTAGCGTCAAACCCGAGCGTGACGGTGGCCGCACTTGCTGGCAGCGCGAGCGCCACCAGTGCAGCAGTAGCAAGCAGTAGCTTTCTCATGGTAGTCGTTCCCTCTGGTTAAACTTCACTTCGTACGCACTCACCGTTCACGACTCGCATACACTGGCGAGCCATCAAATTTACGCCACGCGCGCAGGCTGCGCTTCTTTCGGATGCCCATGTTGCGCTCGCGGATGCGGCGGCCCTTGGCTATCCGAGGAACGTCGTCTTTCCCGGTTTTTTCCTTGTGGCACGGGACGCAAAGCACCTTGCAGTTTTCCAACACCGGCTCGCCGCCCAGATCATCCGCCAGTTCGTGATCGTAATGCACCAGCTTGACGCGCAAGTCCGCCCCACAGGCCTCGCAGTGACCGCCCGCTCTGATGTACGCGGCGATCTTTACCTTTTTGCTGAACTCGCGGCGGCTCATTTGGTTATGGCCGGTAGTCCAGCATGTTCAGGAACAGGAGGAGGAAGCAAAATAAGCCTATTGCGAGGAGATATCCGTGCATCAGCATCCCTCCGTTGCCGTCACTTTGACGACGGCGCGCTTGATCTCCAGCACGGCATGCAGCTCGCGCTCGATCTGCGCCTCGGGCAATTGCAACGCCCGTGCCATGTCAACGGTGTCGAGGCGCTCAGTCCACATGCCGCGGATGCGTTGACGCAATTCCTTGCGCTCGTGATAGGGGATCATGCCGCCACCCGCTCGTCATGCAGCTTGACGCCATGCTGCGCGGCGAAGGACTCGATCAGCGTCAGCAGATCGGCCATTTCAGACTTGGACAGATCGGACGAGGACCGGCCCAGGTTAACGAAGCCCGAGCCCTCAAGGTTTGGCACGATCCGCAGCTCGCGGTTGAGGCCGTCCATGAAAATGAGCTTCCAGTCGGCGGCTTTCAGTTTCACGCCGTGCCAAGGCAGTTGCTCGGCAATGTCGGTAAGACTGGCCCAGAGCTTGTCGTTCTGCGGCAACGATCGTCGCGAAGACTTGAACTCAATGCGCGTTCCGTCTGGTGCCTTCTGACACCAATTGACAGCGCGCAGCCTGTCCTCGTTCCCCCGCAATACGATCGTTGCCCGGCTCACGCGGCGCTCCTCTTCAGCGCCTCGCTGGCGACCTCGATGTTGGTGACGATCCTGTCGTGTATTTTCGGGGCGTCGATCGCGACGTTATCAAGCCGCGTGCAGTTGACATCCATCCACGCTTTGATCTCGGCGTCGGTCTTGGCTGCCTTGATCGCGGCGACAAACTTCGCCCCCCAGCGCATGTCGTCCGGTTCAACGATCTGGTGCGGTGTTACTTCGCCGGTTTCGGGGTGGACGGGCGGCTCGACGGCAACCGGCTTTTTGGGCGCGGAAACTGTTATCCCGCCCTTCTCAGCCGCATCTGCGTCGTCGTCGTCATCCGCGGCAATGCCTACTATCGCAGCGAGAGAGTATCTTTTGGCGTATGTGGTTGCGCTGCCCATTTCCTGCGGTTTGCCAGAGGACGGAAGCGGATACTCTGATCGCAGAACTTGGCCAGACGTGTGCAGCAGCATGGTGGCCAGGATCAAACCGCCGTCGCGTATCTCTATGGTTTGAGTCCAGCCAATGCCATTGTCGGACAGCGGCTTTCTGATCGCGTCAATGATGGACGCGAGATCGGCGTACTTGTACGAACGTCCGCTGAAGTTCACGATCTTGTTGAACTTTGCCGGCTGCATTGCGCCTTGCGCCTTGGTAAGGGCCGCAGCAAGTTCGTTTAGGTTCTCAGTCTGCATGGTTATTCCTTGTTGGTGGGACGGAAAAACTCTCCGTGTAATTGCTTGGCTGTCGCCACATAGGCAGCGTGGGCTTCGTCTGCGCTATTGAACGGCCCGAGGCGTTTGTGAACATCGCGAGAGCGAACAGCCGAATACCAATACTTGTCGCGTTTGCTGTAGTAAGCGCCCTTTATTCCTGATGCCCCGTCCCTGTGGCGCGGAACGTTTGCCGCGTTCTGCGCTCTAGTGGCAGTCCGCAAGTTTATTATTCTATTGTCTGAGCGGATGCCGTTGATGTGGTCAATTTCCAATGCTGGAAAATGCCCGTGCATCGCGTACCATGCGAGGCGGTGCGCGTAGCAAAGTTTGCCGCCAGCGTAGATAGTCCAATACCCGAGGGCACTAAGACCACCGGCAATGGCTCCAGCGGCCCTCGGCCCGCGCCTTACGAGCCAATAAAAATTTCCGGTTTCTGGTTCGTATCGAAGATATTCAAGGGGGTTCATATGGTCCCCCGAACCGAAAGGTGGCCAACCTTGTTGCGCTTGATCTCTACGCCGGCCCCGTAGCATCGCGCAGCATCGGCGGGGACCAACGCCTTTAGTTCTTTTTCACTAGCTTCGCAGTCCTTCTTGGCTTGTATGGTGCTGAGCCAAGTCGCCGCCTGTGCAGTCCAAGAATTTAAGCCCGACATATCAACCGTTTTGACGGGCGCCGGGGTTGCGATCTTCTCAACGAAGCCACCCGGCGGCGTTAAACTGAGGACGCAGTCCCAGAACGCATCAAGGCGTTCCCACACCTCGGCCTCGTAGTCGGCCGTCCAAGTGACGGGACACTCGACAGGCTCGGAGCCGCCATGAACGATCAACAGGCTCGCGTTCTCTGCGCCAACGCAGTCTCGTTGGACTATGACTTGCGGCGTGTAGTAAGCGATCACCTCTTCCATCCGGCGCCACTGCCCGACGACCTTGGCGTCGAGGACCGTCTTGTCAGTCTCGCGGTAGCCGTCGAGCGTGCAGCCGAGCCAGGGGCGGTGCGGGTGAGGCACCCACTCGCCGCGGCGCGTAAGCGGGCCATGCTTTCGCTCGTGCCAGTCCAGAACCATAGGTTCAAGATAACGCCCGAGCTGGACGGGCCAATTGTTATCGAAGTTCGGCGGCTCGTAGGCCGGATCGCCAGTGAGGCGCTGCCACTCTTGCAGGATCTGATCGGACTTGCCGGCCATGAGGGCGGGCAGAAAACTTGCGCCAACTCGCGTGTCGCGAAGCGGGCTGAGTGGGGTTGCGTCGAGCATTATATTTCCGATGGTGTTAGTTGTTGCGCAAAGTGATAGATCGGCTTCTCGGTTCCGCCACCAAACTCGGACACCAATGGAAAGACGCGTTCCAGCCTCGCGTATAGTTCCTCGCCATGATCGGTGTGAAACCTGTCGAGCAGCTTGCCGAGCGTTTCGACGGTTTCGGCGATAGTTCCGGCGTCGTCGGCGGCTTGTTGAAGGTTCTTCATGTTCATGGCTGCCCCAATATTGCTGCCCACAAGAGCAGGGTTGCGAGGAACAGCGTCATGACGACGCCTTCAAGCAACAGCGCAGCGGTTTCGTCTCGGTAGCTCATGACCGGCACTCTTCGCAGAGGAACGTATCGACGCCGCAAAATGTTGTGAGGCCCATTGCGCTGCGTGGAAATTTCTCGTCGCAGCAGTCGCATTGGCAGTCTGCGTTTTCCTCCGCATCAGCAGCGTCCGCTGCCGCGTCCAGTGCGGACTGTGTCTGGTCGTAAAGCTTGTCGAGCAACTCGCCAGTGACTTCTGCGGTGGCGACTTCACCGCGCTCGCGGTTGTTGAACGCGGCGAAGGCAAGCTGCGTCCGAATGCCAAGCCAGTCCTGCACCGACAGCTTGACACTCAGCGGGCTGTCGTATGTGACGGGAGCCATTGCTCAGCCCTCCACAACGCGGGTGGCGGCCTTGCGAACCAGCTCAGAGCGGCGGCTCTTGGTGTACTTCCACTCGCCGGTCTTGCGGTCACGCTTAACCTGTTCGCCCTTCCAGCAGTGCGCCAGCTCAGGGGAGACGTTCTCGAAGACTTCGTAGAAGCGGTTGTCTGAGGTTTCGATGATCATGTCCGTCCTCGTTGTTCGTGAGGACAATGAAAGCATAGCTTTAGTCTTGGCGCAAGCCTAAAACAAAGTATTGCTTTATATTTTGTGGAAATTGAAAAGCCTAGATAATGCGGGACTTTAGCGGCCTAGCGGCGGGCGCGGATGCCGGTGACCCTGGCGGCCCATTCGATCTTGACGTCCTTGATCGGGCGCACTTGCTCGTCGTTTGACAGCAAATGCAGGGCTTTTCCGACCCTGACGACCTTCTTGATGAGGATGCGACCGTCCTCCAGCCCCACGACACAGAGCTGGTTCAGCAGGTCGTCGGTAAATGGGCGCCGAACGTCGTCGTAGATGGCATACCAGCGGTCAAATACCTTGCCGAGCGACTTGCCGCGAATTTCGACGGCGACCGCATGGGCCGGATCGAGGTCCGAGGCGTGGATATGGTCGAGTTCGCCGGCCGGGTAGAACGTGGTTTCGCCGCCGGCACTGACATAGCCAACCACGCGCAATTCCTTGCTGTGTCCGGGCTCGGCCTGATCGGTCTCGCTTTCGAGCAGCCAGTCGGTGGTGGTGTCGAGCAGGACAGCCAGGGAGCCTACCCGATCAACGTCCGGCCGATCGGTGCCGCGTTCCCAGCCTGAGATGGCCTGCGACGATATCCCAAAATAGTCGCCAATATCCTTCTGCGTCAGGCCTTTGGCGCGACGCGCTTTCAAAAGCCTGTCTTTGAACGCCATCCACACAGGATAAAGACCAGCTTTATTTTGATAAACAAAGCCATACTTGCATTTTGCTGTCAAGTATGGCTTGGATATGCGCCATGAAAAACCGTGATAGGGCGCTTGAGCGCGCCATTAAAAAGCTCGGCACTGCGTCGGCGTTAGCGGCGCGTGTGGGCATCACCAACCAGGCAATTTCGCAGTGGCGGCGGGTGCCGTACTTGCGGGTGCTTGAGGTTGAGCGCGCCACCGGCATCCACCGCACCGAGCTTCGCCCAGATATTTACCCGCCGGAACTTGAGCGCGGTGTCGCATGACAGATCAACTGCCTGCGGCATACAGCGCCGCGCAGAAGGCACTCGCCCGTGCCGTCAAGATCGAGCAGGCCGCGCATGTTGCGGGCGTTGCCGAGAAGATGGAGGCGTTGGCGATCAGGGCCAAGGATGCGTTGCTGTCTGGTGATGCAGCCGAACTCAAGGTCCGCGCGACTCGCAAGGTTGGTGTGCTGATCAAGAACGAGAAGGCGGCGGGCACGCTGGCGAAGCCAACTGGAGGACACAGACCTAGAGGGCAAAGGGTTTTGAAAAACCCGTTGTCCCTCGACTCTCGCGGCGTAGACAAGAACCTCGCCCACCGCGCGCGCAGCCTTGAGGCAATGCCGGAAGATTCGTTTGAGCTTCAGGTTACTAGGATCAGGCGGTTGGCGGCGGCGGCGGCGGAAGGCGACCGCGAGGTTGTGCTGGCGGCCAAGGCCGAGCGGCACGCCAAGGCGCGCGCGCGGCGAGCTGAGCGCGAGACTGCAGTCGCCGACAAGATCGCGGCACTGCCGGATAAACGCTATGGCGTGATCTACGCTGACCCGGAATGGAAGTTCGAGACCTACAGCGCCAAGGGTAAGCTCGAGACATCGGCGGAAAATAGCTACACGACCAGCACGCTCGATGAGATCAAGGCGCGCGACGTGTCGTCGATCAGCGCCAAGGACTGCGTGCTGTTCCTGTGGGCCACGGTGCCGATGCTGCCGCAGGCGATCGAGGTGATGGCGGCGTGGGGCTTCGAATACAAGTCGCATGCGATCTGGAAAAAGGACAGAGGCGGCACGGGCTACTGGTTCATCAACTGGCATGAAATTCTGTTGGTAGGTACGCGCGGCAGCATCCCGGCGCCGGCGCAGGGTCTTCAGTGGGGGTCAGTGATCGATGCCCCACGTGGGCGGCACAGCGAGAAGCCAAAAGCGTTCCATCATCTCATCGAGGACTACTTCCCCAACATTCCGAAGATCGAATTGAACGCGCGCGCCAAGCGCGACGGTTGGGACAACTGGGGTTTTGAGGCACCGTCTGAGGCTGCGGAATGAATGACCCAGCCTATGAGAAATATCGAACAGCCAAGATCGAGAGTGGCAAGGTTTATCAGGACTTTGTCGTTGATGCCTGCTGGAATCTGCTCGGACTGGCGATCGTTCAATATTCCAGCCGGGTCTACCAGCAAACCATTGGTGAAAGTAAAACCGGCGCCGAGATCAAGCACGACGAGAAATTTTCACACACCGGCAACCTCTGGATCGAGATCGAGGAAAAAGCCCGGCCGCGCCCCGGTCCTTATGCGGCCGCCGGCATCTATCGCAACGACAATACCTGGCTGTATATCATTGGCAATTACGATCACGTTTTCATTTTTCAAAAGACATTGCTGCAGATATTGCACCGCTCGGGCAAGTGCCGGGTGATCGAAAACAATACGCAGACATCGCGTGGATTCCTGTTGACCGAGGCTAACGCGATCAAATGGGCGGCAGCGGTCCTGCACCCACTCGCGTCGGAGCGGATCAGCAAGGTGATCGGCGATATGTCGAAGCTCGGGCGCGAGCTGCACGAAGCTACCAAACGGAACCTCGATCAGCTCGATCTGTTCGCCCATCAAGAGCCAAGGGCGGATGAACGCCCATGAGCGGCCCCGCCCAACGAAATGCTGCCCTGGTACCGCGTCAAGCATCGGCCGGCCCGGCACTTGTGGCGTCCGGGCCGAAACGCCGGCATGCGGAAGACGACTTGCAGCGCGCTGTGGTGCTGCACCTGCGGGCCAGAGGCGTCCCTGGGTTAGTTTTTTTCCACGTCCCCAACGGCATGAGGCTGGGCGGCAAAACTAACGCACGTGGCGTGCCCCTACAGGCATTACGGGCCAAGGGCCTCGGCGTTCAGCCGGGCGTATCGGACCTGATCCTGCTGCACCGCGGCAGGTTTTTTGCGCTGGAGCTGAAGGCGCCAGGCGGACGGCCGACTGAAGCGCAGATGGAGTTCGCGAGCAACGTCAAATTTGCCGGCGGCAGTAGCTGCATAGCGTCCGGCCTCGACGCAGCGTTGCTGGTGCTGGAGCGTTGGGGACTGCTGCGTGGGGAGGTGGGGTGAGCCATGGCCTTTGAGATCGACATCAAGAAACGGACGTCCGGACGCATCGACATGCTGCATGAGGGCCGGATCGTCGTGCAAGTCGTTCCCGACAAAACCTATCCAGGCATGTACCGCGTTCTGGCGAACAATGAACTGTCCGACACGGTGAACCTCTCGCGCGCGACAGACGCCGCGCGAATGTTGGCGCAGTCCATACTCAATAGAAACGGCACAGCAGCCGAATAAGCCACGGCTGGTGAGTTATTTGTAAAAACCCGTGCGTGAGTAGCCGCCCCCCCCTAATTTTAACCGGCCAACCTCAATGCACGACTCCACAAGCTTTGACTGGAACGCAGACGCGCTCGCCACGCTGAAGGAACTGCTCGCCGCTGGGCGCACGTCCCGCGAGATCGCGCAAGCTCTCGGCGTCACCCGTAATGCCGTGATCGGCAAGTCGCGCCGCATTGGCCTGAACTGGGCCGCCCGGAAGGGCAAGCCACCCAAGCCGCCATTGCGCCGCCCCCGCAAGCGCAAGCCGCTGCCGTTCATGGCACGCCGCGCCAAGCCCAAGCCGTCAGGCCCGGTGCATTTCCGCGACCTCGAAGCCCACCACTGCCGCTGGATACCGGGCGAGCCCAGCACGCAACTGTACTGCGGTGCCGAGCGCGTCGAAGGCTCGTCGTATTGCGGCACACACACCCGCGCCGCTTATGCACACCCCCCTGCCAAGCTGAGGCAACAATGGGCACGCTGAGATGGTACAAGCGCGATCCGCGGGCGGCGCTCATTGGCATGCAGGGCATGACCAACGAGGAAGTTGGCGCATACAACCGTATTCTAGACTTGATCTATATCCACGACGGCGCGCTGGGCGATGATGCCGACTACATTTGCCATGCACTCAAATGCAACATTAGAACCTGGCGGCGGCTTAAGGCGCGACTGCTCGACCTCGGCAAAGTTTATGTCCACAACGGATGTCTGCGCAACGAGCGCGCCGACGACGAAGTCGCAAACGCCCAAAGTTTGCTGAAACTTTCGATCGAAAGTGCCAATAAAAGGTGGGCCACCTACAATGAAATCAAGCGCTTAACGAATGGGTACCCAATGCTACCTACACCTACAAAGAAGAATTACTTAAGCGCAAGGATCGTGCCAATGGCCAAGGGGACAACCGACAAGAAATAAGGATAGCGAGGATAAGTCATGGACAACGAACCAACACTGGACAACCCTGCGCTTCTCGACCGTCGTCGAATATGCGGACGGCAGCGAGCAGTATCTGTGCCGCTTGGTCAGCGTCAGTATGGCGGTTGTGATCTTCAAAGATGCGGTCGAAACGGCGAAGCGCGTGCCGCACATCATGACCAGGGTGCTCATCACCGATGGCGGCGATGAGGTCGCAAAGGAATGGCCGGATGGCTCGTCGAGCTAAGCGATGGAATGAGATACTGGAGATCGAGCGGCTGCGCGCCGAGATCGAACGGATGCGCGCTGACGCTGAGAAGATTGCGAATACCTCTCTCCATCAACGCGCTGATCTGATGGCCGAGAACGAACGGCTGACGCTGGAGAACTGGCAACTGAAAGGCGCGCTCGGATATGCGGTGCCGGGCCACATCCCCGAAGGCGATTTCAAGTGCGGGCTGTGCGATGCCAACGCCAAAGGATATTTCACGTGAAACTTAGCGAGCGAACGCGTACTATCGCGCGGGCGAGGCACACCATGGCCGGCGGCAAAACAATTCCGATCATCGACAGCGCCGTCGAAGCCGGCGACCAAGCCCTGCGCGAGGAATTTGCCGCCATGATCAACGCCATCGACGCCCATATCGCACTGCTCGAGCACAAGCTCGATCTCAAGATCGCTGAGTTGATCGCAAAACGAGACGAGGAGGAGGGGGCAGCCCCTTAGCTAAATGGCTAAAATGCCAGCAGATTTGCGGTCTTTATGCCGATCCTACACAGATACGACAGTCAGGATGGTGGCCGGCATTGCCAAGGACGGCACCAGCGAGACGGCAAGGCTCACGGCAGCCCACATGCTGTGGGAACGCGGCTGGGGCAAGCCGCAACAGGACAACACCCTCGAGATCAAAGGCGAGATCAAAGTTGTGCTGCGCAAAATGCTCGAGGACGACGGTGAAGACGAAAACAAATTTCGAGCGGATACAACGCGAACGAGCCGATAAATGAACGCGCCGCTCGGCAAAACCTACCTGCCGCACCAGGGCTGGGAGCCGAGGCAACACCAGAAGAAGCTTTGGCGCTATCTGATGCGCGGCGGCAAGCGCGCGGTGGCCGTCTGGCACAGGCGCGCCGGCAAGGACGAGATCTGCCTGCACGCGACGGCAATGGCGATGATGGAGCGCCCGGCCAACTACTGGCACATGCTGCCAACCTACACGACGGCCCGCAAGGCGGTGTGGGACGCCGTTAACCCGCACAGTGGCCGCAGGCGCATTGACGAGTGTTTTCCACAGGCACTGAGATCAAACACCAGGGAAGATCTCATGCAAGTCCGCTTTCACAACGGCAGCACCTGGCAGGTTGTCGGCAGCGATGCAGTGACGAGCGGCTCGGGCATTGGCTCGTCGGTTGCCGGGATCGTTTTCTCAGAATATGCGCTCGCCAACCCGGCGGCCTGGGCCTACTACCGCCCGATCATTGAAGAGAACGGTGGCTGGGCGGCGTTCATCAGCACGCCGCGGGGCCGCAACCATTTCCTGCAGCTCTACGAACACGCCAAGCGGACAGACGGCTGGTTTGCCGAGTTGTTAACAGCCAGGGATACCGGCGCACTCACCGAGCAGGCGCTCGACGAGGCCCAGAAGGAACTGAACGCGCTCTATGGCGCCGATCACGGGCGCATGATGTACGAGCAGGAAATGCTGTGTTCGTTCACGGCGGGCGTGCTGGGCTCGTTCTACGCACTGGAGATGGCCGCGGTGCGATCGGAGGGCCGCGTCGACGAGATCGAGGCGTTGCCAGATCAATTTGTCCACAGGGCCTGGGACCTGGGGGTAACTGACGACACCAGCATCTGGTGGTTTCAAATTGTTGGCGCCCAGGTGTTCGTGTTGGACTGCTACTCGGCGAGCGGCGTTGGCGTCGAGCATTACGCCGAGGAGATCAAGAAGCGGGAGCACCAGCATGGCTGGCGGCATGGTACTGACTTTGTCCCGCATGATGCCAAGATCAAAGAGTGGGGGAGCGGCAGGACACGCGTCGAAACCATGCAGGCTCTTGGCCTTAAGCCGTTCTTGGTGCCTATGGCTTCTATTGCTGACGGGATCAACGCGGTGCGGCGCACGTTGCCGCTGTGCGTGTTTCACCCGCGCACAGAGGAAGCGGGGATCGCGGCGCTCGAACAATACCGGCGCGAGTGGGACGACGAGAAGAAGGCGTTTCGGGCAACGCACGTCCATGACTGGACGAGCCACCCGGCTGACGCCTTTAGATATCTTTCGCTGGCGTGGCGGCATATCCCGCGGCAGCCAATTGAGACTAAGATCGAGCCAGGCTCGTGGATCATCCCGCCACCGACAGACGAGCGCGACATGAAGGGGCTGCGGCTGTGACGTTGTCCGAGCAGATCGAGGCCAACAAGCTGACGATCGCGGAGCTTGAGGCGGTTGTGAGTATACTGGACGAGGTGGTGAGTATTGGTATTCCTGACGACGCGCCGTTGTCTGGGGCTTTGAAGGCCGCGACGGCAAAGATGCACTGGCACATTGCCGCGTCTCGCAACGAGGTGGAGTACTCATGAAGAAGCGCGTATCGAAGCGCCGCTGGAAGGCTCGAGCCGCTGCCGGGCGCGAACTGCCGCTGACGGCGATCATCGGGTACGATCTGGCGCGCTGGTTTAAGTTCGTGCAGGCTAGTCCGCTCCGAGAGGTTTATCGGGTGCAGCAATGACACCGGCACAGCGCAAGTACGACATTGATCTCGTTGCCTCGATGCGGCGCATGGCGCAGCGGATCGAGCCGCGCAGCCGTCAGCTATCGGATGCCCTGAAGCTCGCAGCTACGCGCATTGATGCGCTGAGTTCAGCGGCGCCGGTTGAGCCGGAACCTAAACTAGCGCAAGATGGCCAGCTAACTCACCAGCCCGCGTCAAACAAGCCGGATCAAGCGCACGCTTGAACCGGTGAGGGGTTATGGCAGACGAAGACAGAAGCCTGGAGCCGGCTGAAGAAGAGCTGGCGCCGACAGGCGCCGACGAGCGCGCGGGCGATCAAGAATACAACCCGGCCATGGAGCCTGAGAGCGCCAAGGCATGGATCAACATGCTGCAAGAGTCCGAGAAGGCGTTCGAGGAGTGGAACGAGTCTTGCGACAATATCGAGCGCATGTTCGCGAACCTGAGTTTTCTGCGCTCAACGACACGCGATCGGCAGTTCAACCTGTTCTGGGCCAACTTAGAGATATTGAAGCCGAGCATTTACGCCAAGCCGCCAGTCCCCGTGGTGGTGCCCAAGTTCAAGGATAGGAGGCCGTTGTACCAAACCACCAGCGAGTTGCTGGAGCGGTGTTCGGTGGTGGCGTTCGATCTGACGCGCATTGACGATCTGCTGAAGCTGGTGCGGGACGATCTGGCGACGACAGGCCGCGGCGTAGCGTGGTGCCGGTACGAGCCGGCCGACGAGGACCGCGAGCAGTCCGAGTACGTCTGCGTCGACTTCAAGGGGCGCAAGGACTTTTTACACAGCCTATCGCGCAACTGGCGCGAGGTGACGTGGGTTGCGGCGGCCTCGTACATGACGCGGGCGCAGGCCAAGTCGCGGTTCAGCAAGTACTCAGGCGACGAGTACCAGCGCGCCGAGTACAAGGTTGACAAGGACGCGCAGGAGATCGGCGGCGCCGACAACCGCGAGCGCGCGCAGTTCTGGGAGATATGGCACAAGGGTTTGCGTAAGGTTGTGTGGGTTGCCGAGGGCTGCGAGGACGTTCTCGACAGCGCCGAGCCCGACGAGCTAGCCGATCTCAACAACTTCTTCCCGTGTCCCATGCCGGCGTATGGCGCCACGCAGCCGGGGAGTCTGATCCCGGTCCCCGACGTGCTGCAATACAAGGATCAGTTGGACGAGGTAAACACGCTGACCGGGCGGTTGCACGCCTTGAGCCAGTACCTGGAGGTGAAGGGGTTTTATCCGGCCGGCAGCGCGGAGATCTCGGATGCCGTGCAGGCCGCCGTCAAGATGAAGTCGCCGGGGCGCGTGCTGGTGCCGATCAGCAACTGGGCGGCGTTCGGCGGCAGCACGGAAGTGATCATTTGGATGCCGATCGACATGATCGCGCAGACGATCACCCAGGTCATTGCGGTCAGAAAACAAATTATCGAAGACATTTACCAGATCATGGGTTTGTCCGACATCATGCGCGGCGCCACCGATCCCGGCGAGACATTGGGCGCGCAGCAACTGAAGTCGCAGTACGGCTCAGTGCGCATCCGCGACAAGCAAGGCGAAATGGTTAGGGTCGCGCGTGACATTGAGGAGATCACGGCCGAGATCATGTGCAGCGACTTCCAGTTCGAGACGCTGCTGCAGATGTCGCAGATGGAGATACCGACGGCCGAAGAGCAGCAGCAGAAGATGTTTGGGCTGCAACAGCAGATGCAGATGATCCAGCAGCAGGCCATGCAGATGGCGCAGCAGCCGCAGCTCGCACCGCCACAGCCGGGTGCCCCGCCGCAACCGCAGCCGCCACCACCGCAGCAGAACCCGGAGGCGATGAAGCAACTGGAGCAGCAATATACCAAGCTCCAGGGCGACATGGAGGACGAGCAGCAGAGGCCGACGCAGGAGCTGATCCAGCAGTTTATCCGCGACTACCGCACCACGGCGTTTGTCTTGGATATTGAAACGGACAGCACGATCCAGGCCGACGAGAACGCCGAGAAGCAGCGGCGCGGCGAGTTCATGCAGATGATGGCGCAGTTATTGCCTCAGTTGGGCGCGTTGGTTGCGGCGCAGCCGGGAGCGGCCGAGTTCTGCGGCGAGTTGCTGAAGTTCTCAGTGGCGCCGTTCCGCGTTGGCCGCACGCTGGACGGCTCGATCGACAACTTGGTTGAGCAAGTCGAGATGCTGGCGTCGCAGCGTGTCGGCAAGGGCGATCCAAAGCTGGAGGCCGAGAAGCAGAAGCTCGACGCCGTGACGCAGCTTGAGATCAAGAAGCTGGAGGCCAAGAAGGCCGAGAGCGACGGCAAGGCGCAGCTTGAGATGGCGAAGCTACAGCAGCAGGGCGCGATCGAGAGCGCGAAGCTGCAGGGCGAGCACCGTGTCGCGATGTTCGAGGCCGAGAGCAAGCGCCGGCTTGAGGAGTCCAAGATGCAGCAGATGGGCGTCAAGATGCAGCACGACGCCATGCAGCACGATCAGAAGATGCAGGAGGGGCAGCAGAAAATGGCGCTGCACGATCAGGTTGCGCAGCAGAAGGCGGTGGATGCGCAGAACAGGTCTGCCGACATGGCGTCGAGGCGGCAGTTGAGCGAGCGTAACCAGTTGTTCAAGGAGCGGCAGGCGCTCGATCCCTATCCATCAGTGTTGGGCTAAATGGCGCTTGAGTTTGAAAAACCTGTGCGACATGAGAACGTGCTTCCCGACGAGGTGCGCCGGCACGTCTATGACTTTCTCAATGAGCCGGGCTGGGAGACGGGCTGGAAGAGCAACAGCAAGCGGGATGGCTACTCGTTCCTGCACAAGCACTACGCCGGGCACCGCAAGGTTGGCGCCGACAAGGCGTATGACTGCGAGGACGAGCTGAAGAAGACTGCGCCGGTTATTTACGATGCGTGGTTCCTGGTTAAGGACAAGGTATTTGCCGGCCACACGCTGGTGCGGTGCTACGCCAACGGCATGGCCTACGGCATGGACGGCACGGTTCACAGTGACGCCAGCGAGCCTGGAAATTACACCGCCGTTTATTACCCCCACGAGCGGTGGTCCCCCAACTGGGGCGGCGAGACGATGTTCTTTAACCGAGGAGAGGACCGTATCGTCGCCTGCTTTTTTCCCAGGCCCAACTCGATAGCCGTGTTCGATGGCCGCATGCCGCACCGGGCCAATGGCGTGACGCGAAGCTATCCGGGGATGCGGATAACCTTGATGTTCAAGACAACGAAGGATGCTCCCAATGCCGCAACCGTATGATGCCGGCCGCGACGACGTTACCGACGCGCTGATGGGACAGAACAAGGGCGGGGCGCTGGGCTACGGCCTGTCCGGCCTTGCCGGCGCCATGCCGGCCAACATGCCTACGGCGGCTCCTCCCGGCCTGCCGCAGACGCCTGCCGGTGGTGTCCCAGGTAGTGGGCTGGCACCGGCAGTGCCGTCCAACATGGCTCTGCCGCCGCGGCCACAGCAGCAGGGCATGTCGTTGCAACAGAACAGCATGGGGACGATGCCTGAGTTGAGCGGCATGGGCGCCGCGCCGCAGGGCATGCCAATGGGGATGCCGCAGCTTGGTGCGATGGGCGCCATGCCGCCGCAGGCACAGGGCATGCCGCAACTTGGCGCACCGCAACGAGGACGGCGGATCTACTGATGAACGATCGGCAGCGCGAGTTCCTGATCAGCCTGGACGCGAACAAGACGCGCCACAGCGGACGCACGCTGTTCGAGCACTTGAAGGGCGTGCACGATCTGTTGCGCGACTGGGACAACGGCACCGACGTGTGCCTCGCCGGCCTGTTTCACAGCATCTACGGCACCAACGTGTTCAAGCACCAGTCGCTGCACGATCGCGGCGCACTGGTAAACATGATCGGCGTCAGGGCTGAGTTGCTTGTGCATATCTTTGCTACCGGCGATCGTCCGCTGTTTGAGAGCGTCGAGGACAAGGACACGCGGCTGAAGCTGCAAGAGATCGAGGCCGCTAATTTGCTTGAGCAGGGCGGCAACGCCAACACGCTGCGCAAGCTGGCGCGGATGAAACTGAGCAACGGCGCCAAGGCGGCGCTCGGCGAGGTGGTGTGATGAGCGACTGGTGGCTGGGCCAGTTAGCGAGGCAGGATCAGTACGGCGAGCCACCGCCGGCCAACTGGCCTGAGCAGTCGCCACCTGATGCGTTCGAGGCCGCCGCCGCGCGTGTGCGTGCGCCATATCGCAACGCAGCGCCAGTTGGTGCCAGGATCGGCCAGCTTGCCGAGCAGATCACGTCGATGCCGAGCTGGGCGGACGTGGCGACAGAGCAAATGAACAAGGATAAAGAGGCGTTTAGGACGGGCGGCATTGGTAGTCTGTTGGCCGACACGTCTGTCGCTCAGGAGCTAGCCGGCGGGTTTGGTGGAACCACCAAGGCAGTTGGCAAGCCGGTGATAGGCGAACTTGCCAGTCCGTTCTACAGCGCCGCCGGTCGCGCCGTCGAGAACGCCAAGCTAGGCAAGGGCACGGGCGAGCAGTGGCTGGGCTATCTCCGCAACCAGCCCGGCGTGAAGCCGGAAGAACTGCAATATGTGTTCGGCAACTTGCCCAAGGAAGGCATGCTGACCAAGGCGCAGATGCAGGCGCATGCGGCTGAGAATGCGGTGACGCTGGGGGAGGTGGTGAAGGGTAAAAGAACCGAATTACCAGAAGAATGGTTAAACAGACCGTTTGAAGAAATGACACCTGATGAGTTGGCTAGGTTAAACACAAGAGACAACCCGACCAAATACTCCCAATGGCAACTCCCCGGCGGCGAGAACTATCGCGAGACGCTGCTGACGTTGCCGAGTGAGATGCCGAAAGAAATGATAGCCGCAAGAGATAATGTTACCCGGCTGGAGCGGCAGGCAGCCGATCAGATGGCGGAATGGAAGGGTTTGGCCGAGGCTAGTCCGCCCGGCGATCCGGCAACACTGGCTGCGTATCAACGTCTTGCCAGTACCCGCAGAGAATTAGGTGCTGCCGATGAATTGGCTGGGAGACTTTCCAACCAACGTGCAGACGCTACTTTCCGCTCCTCCCACTGGGACGAACCCAACGTCCTGGCGCACGTCAGGACCAACGACCGCGAGATACCGGGCGTAGGCAAGTCGCTGCATGTGGAAGAGATACAAAGCGACTGGCACCAGAAGGGGAGGGGTGAGGGATACAGGCAGCAAATTCCAGAGGCAGAGAGGCCTGCGGCCATTGAGAAATTACATGAGTTTGAAACCAGACTGAACGAACTAGGGCCGCAACGCAGCACGGCAGAAGGTGCCGCAGCGTATGACGCCTTAAGGGCTGAAGCCACTACGCTACGCAACAGGATTACCGGCGAAGGTGGCGTCCCCGACGCCCCATTCAAATCCACCTGGGCCGATGTCGCGCTGAAGCGCCAGATCCGCGAAGCCTCCGAGAAGGGCTACGACGCCATTTCATGGACGCCGGGAGAGGCGCAGGCGGCGAGGTATGATCTGAGCAAGCATATCGACAGTTTGAAATGGTACAGGGACGGTGACAATTATCGGATCAGTGCCGGAAAAGATGGCGAACTTGTTCTACACGAACCAGTAGTGCCTCCTGAGAAACTTGCCGACACTGTCGGCAAAGAATTAGCCGAGAAGATCGCCAAGAGTGAAGAACAGCACGGCGTAATGTCCGGCCTCGACCTCAAAGTCGGCGGCGAAGGCATGCGCGCCTTCTACGACAAGATGCTGGTCGATAAGGCCAACGCCATTGGCAAGAAGCACGGCGCGAGGGTGGAGCAAGGTCCGCTGCCAGCCGAAAAACCGTCAGAAATAGAGTTAAGACGGCTGCACGACAATACGAAGCCAGACGAGATAGCCACGGCAAAATACAGCAAGCAGTGGGACGAGTTGGTTGCCGACAAGCATGCAATCCTAGCTCAGAACAACGATCCAACACTAAAACAGTCGCCGCTCTATAAGCAGGCTGGACTAGCCAGGATCAACCAGATCGAGGGTGAGCTAGATAAGCTGCACCAAGTCATGGTTTCCGAGACTGTGAAGCGAGTAGTAGCCGAGAGAAAGGGTCCAGCCGCGCACGTCCTCCGCATCACGCCAGAGCTACGCGCCGCCGCCATGAAGGGCTTTCCGCTGTTTACTGCCGGCGGCTTAGTTGTTGGCGGCGCAATGGGCGAACTGGCGCGGCAGGACAAGTACGGACGAAACGAGTAACAACGCACAACCCCAGGAGGACGACATGGCTAAGCATCCCAGGACAAAAGACGAGGACGACGACGACACCGACGTGATGACCAAGGCGATCAGGACGCGGACCAAGGACGAGGACGAGGCCGAAGGCGTTGCTACAACAGCCGACGAGGTCGAGCCGTTTCTCGCCAGCGACGTGGCGCCTGGCTTCACGGCCGGGCCTATCCCAGGTGCCGGCTCGATCTCGGCCATCAAGGTGGACACAGCCACCTACGGCACCGAGACGCCGCCGCGGCAGACGCCACCGACCAGCATCGAGAACTTCATGAAGCACTCGCCGCCGAGCTTCCACGACAGCAATGGCGCGAAGATCGTTAGCCTAGCCCCGACGCTGTCCGGTATCTCGCCGGCCACCGCGGTGGCGGTCACGGGTGCCGATCTGACGGTAACCGGCACCGGCACCAACTTCGACCGGGCGACGTTCCTGACTGCCGGTGGCGCCATCCTCACCAACACGCAGTTTGTCAGCGCAACATCGTTGACGGCTGTGATCCGGCCGGCGCTGAACGTTCCCGGCATCGTCAAGGTGACGGCGAAGAATCCTGGCGGCGAGAGCGTGCAGAGAGACTTCACATTCACCTGAGGTGAAAAATGGCGCTTCCCGTAAACACCGTAGCGGCGGGCGGCTTGCCCGTTGTTGATGTCACTGCCACGTTTCCAAATATGGGTGCGCCTGTCACTGAGGCGGCGGCTGGCCGTGGAACAGCCGTCACCAAGGTGACCGCGCTGGGCGTCCCGGTGACGTTCGTGGTGGTGTCAACGACGGGCGGCAACCCAAAATGAGCGTCCTGGTCGAGGTCGCGCCTGGGAGGTGGCGCTTCGTCAGGCCTGAGACGCCTCTGGCCCGCAGCAGTCTGCCGCTTCCGTATGTCATCAGCGATAGCATGCCGCCAACCGAGCAAGTTGATGGCGTGTTCTACGAGAGCAAGTCAGCGTTCCGCCGAGTTGGAAGGCAACTTGGCTTAGTCGAGGTGGGCAATGAAAAGCCGAAGGCAAAAACTAGGGCAAGCAGTCAAGAGCGGGCTGAAAAAGCGCGTCGAGAAGCGATCGGCAAGGCAATCTCGCAATACCAAGCGGGCCGACGAGTTCAAGTTGGTGCGCAAAAGGATCGATGAGTTCGCCAAGACGCATCCTGGCTTCGACAAGCTGGCCGAGGAGATCATCTT
>Ga0070678_100000202_pt1 | contig 26370 bp, 19 predicted proteins | sample KBSM73metaG_FD_65647 | JGI IMG/M metagenome (GOLD analysis project Ga0070678, IMG submission 65647) | Miscanthus rhizosphere microbial communities from Kellogg Biological Station, Michigan, USA - KBS M7-3 metaG | ecosystem: Host-associated > Plants > Roots > Rhizosphere > Soil ...
CGGCGGCCGGCGACAGCGCGGTGCCGTTCTCGATCCAGAGCGTCTCCAAGCTGTTCTCGCTGACCCTGGCGATGCGCCTGCTCGGCGATGCGCTCTGGGAACGCATCCACCGCGAGCCCTCGGGCAACCCGTTCAACTCGCTGCTGCAGCTCGAGAGCGAGCAGGGCATACCGCGCAATCCGTTCATCAACGCCGGCGCGATCGCCGTCGCCGACCGGCTGCTCAGCGTCCTCGGCGGCGGCGCCAAGGCGAGCCTGCTGGAGATGCTCTCGAGCCTCGCCGGCGAGGCGATCGATTTCGACGCCGAGGTCGCGGCGTCGGAGGCGACCACCGGCTTTCGCAACGTCGCCCTCGGCAACTTCATGAAGAGCTTCGGCAAGATCGACAACGACGTCGACGCCGTGCTCGACTTCTACTTCCACCAGTGCGCGCTGCGGATGAGCTGCCGGCAGCTGGCGAAGGCGGCCGGCTATCTCTGCCGCGACGGCGCCCATCCCGTGGCCGGCGACGGCTCGCCGGTGGTGAGCGAACGGCAGGCGCGCCGGCTCAACGCCCTGATGCTCACCTGCGGCACCTACGATGCCGCCGGCGAGTTCGCCTTTCGCATCGGCCTGCCGTGCAAAAGCGGCGTCGGCGGCGGTATCGTCGCCGTCGTTCCCGATCAGCTCACCCTGTGCGTCTGGTCGCCTGCGGTCGACGAGAGCGGCAACTCGGTGCTCGGCACGCGAGCGCTGGAGCTGTTCGCCGGCCGCAGCGGCCTGTCGATCTTCTGAGGAGCGCGCGATGGCCTGGTTCGAAGGTTTCGAGGGCGGCTTGCACGCCGCCGGCGAGGTGGAGCTGTTCGCCCGCACCGGCGGCGACCCGGCGAAGCCGCCGCTGCTGCTGCTCCACGGCTATCCGCAGACGCATGCGATGTGGCATCGCGTTGCCCGCCGCCTCGCCGCCGACTTCTCGCTCGTCATCCCCGACCTGCGCGGCTACGGCGACTCGGCCAAGCCCGGCCCCGCGGCCATGCCCGAGGCCGACCATGCGCTGCACAGCAAGCGGGCGATGGCCGCGGACATGGCGGCGCTGATGAGCGGCCTCGGCCACAGGCGCTTCTTCGTCGCGGGCCACGACCGCGGCGGCCGGGTGGCGCATCGGCTCGCCCTCGACCACGCGGAGCGCATCGAGCGGCTGGCACTGATCGACATCGTGCCGACGCTCGACATGTACGAGCTCGTCGACATGCGCGCCGCGATCGGCTACTACCACTGGTTCTTCCTGATCCAGCCTCAGCCCCTGCCGGAGCGGATGATCGGCGGCGACCCGGCCTTCTACCTGCGCTGGACGCTCGCCAGCTGGGGTTCGGACGGGCTCGGCCACATCGAGCCCGAGGCGCTGGCCGAGTACGAGCGCTGCTTCTGCCGCGCCGATGCGATCCACGCCAGCTGCGAGGACTACCGCGCCGGCGCGTCGATCGACCTCGAGCACGATCGCGCGTCGCGTGCCGCGAACGAAAAGATCGGCTGCGACCTGTACCTGCTCTGGGGCGCGCGCGGCCTGGTCGGCAAGCGCTTCGACCCGCTCGCGCTCTGGCGCGCGCGCGCCTCGGGGCGGGTCGAGGGCGGTGCGATGGAGGCCGGCCACTTCATCCCCGAGGAGCTACCCGACGACACGGCGCGGCGGCTGCGCGACTTCTTCCTCGCCGCCTAGGGCGCGTTCACGCTTTCCACGAGGACCCGGTCACGGGGCGGGCCTACCATCGCGCCACGCCCGAGGAGGAGCGCCATGTTCGAGTGGATCAACCGGCTGGACCGCTACTTTCCGATCCGCTACGGCGCCTGGGCGCTGTGCATCGTCGGCTTCATCGCCAGCATGGCCGGCTGGATGCGGATGGGCTTCGAGCCCTGGCTGGCGATCGTCTTCGGGGTGCTGGTGCTGATCGGCCTGCGCGACGTGCTGCAGCCGCGGCACGCGATCCTGCGCAACTACCCGGTGATCGGCCATCTGCGGTTCCTGCTCGAGTTCGTCCGCCCGGAGATACGCCAGTACTTCATCGAGGACGACCGCGAGGCGGCGCCGTTCTCGCGCCAGCAGCGCTCGCTGGTCTACCAGCGCGCCAAGGGCGACTCCGACAAGCGGCCCTTCGGCACCCAGCTCGATGTCGGCGCGGTCGGCTACGAATGGATCAACCATTCGATGCAGCCGACGCTCCTGAAGACGCACGACTTCCGGGTGCTGATCGGCGCCGGCCGCGCCCAGCCGTACAACGCGAGCATCTTCAACATCTCGGCGATGAGCTTCGGCGCTCTCTCCGCCAACGCGATCCTCGCCCTCAACGCCGGCGCCAAGCGCGGCAACTTCGCGCACGACACCGGCGAAGGCTCGATCAGCCGGCACCACCGTGTGCACGGCGGCGACCTGATCTGGGAGATCGGCTCCGGCTACTTCGGCTGCTGCAAATCCGACGGCTCGTTCGACGAAGAGAGGTTCACCGCCAACGCCCGCGATCCGCAGGTGAAGATGATCGAGCTCAAGCTCTCGCAGGGCGCCAAGCCGGGGCACGGCGGCGTGCTGCCCGGGCCGAAGGTGACGCTCGAGATCGCCGAGGCCCGCCACGTCCAGCCCTGGGTCGACTGCGTCTCGCCGGCCTCGCACGGCGCCTTCCGGACGCCGATCGAGATGATGCATTTCATCGAGCGGCTGCGCGAGCTCTCGGGCGGCAAGCCCACCGGCTTCAAGTTCTGCGTCGGCCATGTCTGGGAGTGGTTCGGCATCGCCAAGGCGATGCTCGAGACCGGCATCACCCCCGACTTCATCGTCGTCGACGGCGCCGAGGGCGGCACCGGCGCGGCGCCGCTCGAGTTCACCGACCACGTCGGCGCGCCGCTGCAGGAGGGCCTGCTGCTGGTGCACAACACCCTGGTCGGGCTCGACCTGCGCAAGAAGATCCGAATAGGCTGCGCCGGCAAGGTGGTCAGCGCCTTCGACATCGCCCGGATGCTGGCGATCGGTGCCGACTGGTGCAACGCTGCGCGCGGCTTCATGTTCGCCCTCGGCTGCCTGCAGGCGCAGACCTGCCACACCGGCGCCTGCCCGACGGGAGTGACCACCCAGGATCCGCAGCGGCAGAAGGCGCTCGACGTGCCGACCAAGGCCGACCGCGTCTACCACTTCCACCAGAACACGATGATGGCGCTCAAGGAGCTGGTGCAGGCGGCGGGGCTCGACGATCCGGCGGGCATCACCGCCGACCACATCGTCCGGCGCAACTCGGAGCATGGCGTCAAGCTGCTTTCCAACCTGCTGCCGTTCGTGAAGACCGGCGAGTTGCTCGACGGCGAATCGCACCTGCAGGTATTCCGCACCTACTGGCCGATGGCCAGCGCGAGCAGCTTCAGCGCCAACCCGGTGCCCGCGCCAGCCGCCCGGGTCGCCGCCGTCGCCGCGGCGTGAGCGGGCGGCGACCCCGCGCGTGACCGTCGTCGCCGCGGCGTGACCCGGCCGGGCGCCGGGCCGCCCCAAGCCCGGCCGCGCCCCCTCGGGGGGCAGCGAACGCAGTGAGCGTGGGGGCCCTATTTCGGCGGCGCGGTGTCGATGAAGCTCTGCCGAGCGTTCATCTTGTCGGCGAGCCGTCCCAGGTTCGCCCGCTCGCGCCAGGCGATCTGCGGGAAGCGGAACGCCAGGTAGCCGAGGGCACAGCCGACCGCGATGTCGGCGAGCGTCATGTGGATCCCGCTGCACCAGGGCTTCTCGGCCAAGCCGGTCGAGATCGCCTCGAGCGAGGCGTCGATCTTCTTCATCTGCCGGTCGATCCAGGCCTGGCTGCGCTGTTCGGCGGTCCGGCCGGCCCAGGTCGCCTCGAGCCGGGCGAGGATGGCGGCGTCGATCATGCCGTCGGCGAGCGCCTCCCAGGTGCGCACCTCGGTGCGCTCGCGGTTCGGCTCGGGGATCAGCCGGGCCAGCGGCGAGCGGGCGTCGAGGTACTCGACGATCACCCGCGAATCGAACACCGCCTCGCCGCCTTCCATCACCAGGCAGGGCACCTTGCCGAGCGGGTTCGAGGCGAGGATGGCGTCGCTGGCCCAGACGTCCTCGATCTCGAACTGGTAGTCGAGCTTCTTCTCGGCCATGACGACGCGCACCTTGCGCACGTAGGGGCTGGCGAGGGATCCGATGAGCTTCATGGGTCGAGCGCCGCTTTCCAGAATTCGATTTGTTCCGCTTTGCCTGATCGCGCGGTGTCGAATTCATTCTAGGCGCAGCCGATAATGGCTGGCTGCGCTCGTCCTCCCTCGCTCGCCTGATGCCCGTATCGCCGCTCTTCGCCCTGTCGCCGCTCGATGGTCGCTATGCCGGCAAGGTCGAGGCGCTCCGGCCGCTGCTCTCGGAATACGGGCTGATCCGCTGCCGGGTCCGGGTCGAGGTCGAGTGGCTCATCGGCCTCTCCGAAGCCGGCTTCGCCGAGCTCCGGCCCTTCGGCCCCGAGTCTCTCGCCTTCCTGCGCCAGATCGTCGAGCGCTTCTCCGAGGCCGACGCCGAGGCGATCAAGGCGATCGAGCGCACCACCAATCACGACGTCAAGGCGGTGGAGTACTGGCTGGCCGAGCGCATCGCCGCCGACCCGGAGCTCGCCCCGGCGACCGGCTTTCTCCACTTCGCCTGCACCAGCGAGGACATCAACAACACCAGCCATGCGCTGATGCTCGGCGCGGCGCGGCAGCAGGTGCTGCTGCCGGCGATCGACGCCGTGCTCGCATCGCTGCGCGAGAAGGCCGGGGCCTACGCCGAGCAGCCGATGCTGTCGCGCACCCACGGCCAGACGGCGACGCCGACGACGCTCGGCAAGGAATTCGCCAACGTCGCGGCGCGCCTGGCCGTGGCCCGGGCACGGATCGCCGCGGTCGCGCTGCCGGCGAAGATGAATGGCGCGGTCGGCAACTACAACGCCCATCTCGCCGCCTACCCGGGCTTCGACTGGGAGGCGCTCTCGCGCCGCATCGTGGAGGAGCGGCTCGGCCTGGCCTTCAACCCCATGACCACCCAGATCGAGCCGCACGACGGCATCGCCGAGCTGCTCGATGCCATCAAGCGCTGCGACACGATCCTGATCGACTGGTGCCGCGACGCCTGGGGCTACATCAGCCTCGGCTACTTCACGCAGAAGACCAAGGCGGGCGAGGTCGGCTCGAGCACCATGCCGCACAAGGTCAACCCGATCGACTTCGAGAACGCCGAGGGCAACTTCGGCCTTGCCAACGCCGTGCTCGCGCACCTGAGCGAGAAGCTGCCGCTGTCGCGCTTCCAGCGCGACCTGACCGACAGCACGGTGCTGCGCAACCTGGGTGTCGCTCTCGGCCACGCGGTGCTGGCGCTCGACTCGCTCGGCCGCGGCATGGCCAAGCTCGGCGTCGATCCCGCCGCCATCGACGCCGACCTCGATGCTGCCTGGGAGGTGCTGGCCGAGCCGGTGCAGACAGTGATGCGCCGCCACGGCATCGCCAATCCCTACGAGCAGCTCAAGGAGCTGACCCGTGGCAAGGCGATCACCCGGGACGCCCTGCACGCCTTCGTCCGCCACCTGGCGATTCCGCCCGAGGAGCGCGCACGACTGCTGGCGATGACGCCGCGCAACTACGTCGGCCAGGCCGCGGCGCTGGCGCGGCGCGAGGCCGGAGCCGGAGCAACGGAGCCGGCCAGGAAGCTCGACCGATGACGACCTTCACCGAGATGCTGGCCGGCGCCGAGCGCGCCAACGACTCGATGCTCTGCGTCGGCCTCGATCCCGACCCGGCGCGCTTTCCCGAGAATCTGCGCGGCGACCCGGCACGCATCTTCGACTTCTGCTCGGCAATCGTCGACGCGACCCGCGACCTGGTCATCGCCTACAAGCCGCAGATCGCTCATTTCGCCGCCAACCGCGCCGAGGAGCAGCTCGAGCGGCTGATCGCCTACATCCACCGAACGGCGCCGGCGGTGCCGGTGATCCTCGACGCCAAGCGCGGCGACATGAGCTCGACCGCCGAGCAATACGCGCGCGAGCTGTTCGATCGGTACGACGCCGACGCGGTGACGCTCTCGCCCTACCTCGGCTTCGATTCGATCGAACCCTATCTGCGCCACCCCGGCAAGGGCGTGATCCTGCTCTGCCGCACCTCCAACCCCGGCGGTGCCGACCTGCAGGAGCAGCGCCTCGAATCCGGCGACCGCCTGTTCGAGCACATCGCCCGGCTCGCCGCCGGCGCCTGGAACACGACCGGCCAGGTCGGCCTCGTGGTCGGCGCCACCTTCCCGGCCGAGATCGCTCGCGTCCGCGAGCTGGCGCCGCGGCTGCCGCTGCTGATTCCCGGCATCGGCGCGCAAGGCGGCGATGCCGCCGCGACGGTGCAGGCCGGCTGGCGCGGCAGCGCCGGCGCGACCACGGGGCCGATCATCGTCAGCTCGTCGCGCGCCGTGCTCTATCCGGCCGGCGCCCAGGGCGCGGATTTCGCCCTCGCCTCGCGTCGCGCCGCGGAGGCGGCACGCGCCGAGCTGGCGTCGGCCCGGAACCTCGTCCTCCGCTGATCGGCGATGACGGCGGCGCAGCGACGCAAAGCGCCCCTTCCCCGGCCGCCCTGGCCCGTCTTCGCCGTGGTCGCGATCGCGGCGGTGGTTCTGCTTCTCGCCGCGCTCGGCCTGCTGTTCGAGGTGGGCGGCTTGCCCGCCCGGCCGGCGCTCGGCCTGCTCGCCCTCGGCGCCGGCGCAGCCCTGGTGGCGAGCGCGCTCGCGGTGCGCATCCTCGGCCAGCGGCTGCGCGAGGCCGAGCTCCTGGCGCGCCGCTCGCGCGATGCGCTCCGCCTGGTGGCCGACTGGTACTGGGAGCAGGACCGCGACTTCCGCTTCACCTACATCTCCGACGCCGCGGCGCCGTCCGATCGGAGCGCGCTCGACCGGCAGCTCGGCCATGCGCCGTGGGAGCTGCCGAACCTCGGCATGAGCGATGCGCAGCTCGACCAGCACCGCGCCGACCTGGAGGCGCATCGATCCTTCGCCGGCCTGATCGTGCGCCGTCGCGACCCGCAGGGCCGCACCCGGCTGCACAGCATCAGCGGCGAGCCGCGCTACACGCCGGAGGGCGTGTTCGACGGCTACCGCGGCGTGTCGCGCGAGGTCACCGACGAGCTCCGCGCCCAGCGCGCCTTCGCTGCCAGCGAGACGCGCTACCGCGAGCTGTTCGAGAGCTCGCCGTCGCCGATCTTCCTGCATCGCCACGGCATCGTCTTCGATGCCAACCCGTCAGCGGCGCGCCTCTTCGGCTTTGCCGACACCGAGTCGATGAAGGGGGTCCGCATGGTGGAGCTCCATCCGCCCGGCGAATCGCGGCAGCGCGTCGTCGACCGCATCGCCCAGCTCGAGCGGCTGCCGGTCGGCGAAGGCGTGCCGGTGCGCGACTTCCACGCCCGCACGGTCGACGGCCGGCTGATCAGCGTGCAGGCGACCGGCGTTCGGGTTGAGGCCGCAGGCGGCCCGGCAACGCTCACGATCATGTTCGACATCACGGCCCGCCTGGCCGCCGAGGCGGCGCTGCGCCGCTCGGAGGCGATGCTGTCGCAGCTCTTCGCCACCAGCCCGGACTGCATCGCCCTCTACGAGGCCGACTCCGGCCGCCTGACGCTGGTCAACGCGGCCTTCAGCCAGCTCACCGGCTTCCCCTCCGAGGAGGCGGTCGGCCGCACCGCCGACGAGCTCGGCCTCTGGCATGACCCGAACGATCCCTGCCGGCTGCGCGCCGCGCTCGACGGCGAAGGCCGGATCGATGCGATGCCGGCGCGCATCGCCACCCGCGCCGGCCGGCTCGCTTCGGTGCTGATCTCTGCGGTGCGCTTCAACATGGACCGGCGCGACTACGTCGTCGTCAATGCCCGCGACGTCACCGCCGCGGAGCAGACCCGGCTCGAGCATGCGGCGATCTTCGAGCGCGCCTCGATCGGCATCGCCCTGACCCGCGACCGCCGCTTCGTGCAGGCCAATCCGCGCTTCGAGGCGATCTTCGGCTGGCCGGCCGGCGAGCTGCGCGACCAGCCCGGCTCGGCCGTCTGGATCGACGATGCCGAGTACGCCGAGATCAGCCGGCTCGCCGGGCCGCTGCTCGCCGCCGGACAGCCGTTCGAGATCGAGCGCGAGATGAAGAAGCGAGACGGCGACCGCTTCTGGTGCCGCCTGCTCGGCCAGGCGGTCGACCCGGACCGGCCGGGTGAAGGCGGCACGATCTGGATCGCTGACGACGTGACCGAGCGGCACCGCCTCGACGCCCTGCTCGCCGCCGCCCGCGATGCCGCCGAAGCGGCGAGCAAGGCCAAGAGCGCCTTCCTCGCCAACACCAGCCACGAGATCCGCACGCCGCTGAACGGCCTGCTCGGCCTGGCTCGGCTGGCGCTGGCGGAATCGCTGCCGCCGGAGACGCGCCGCTATCACCTCGAGCAGATCCTGGCCTGCGCCCAGGGCCTCGAAGGCATCCTGTCCGACATCCTCGACTTCTCGAAGATCGAGGCCGGCAAGTTCACCCTCGAGACCAGCGCCTTCGACCTGCGCGAGCTGCTGGCCGCGGTGCAAGCGTCCTATCGGCCGATCACCGATGCCAAGGGCCTGACGCTCGAGCTCGAGGTCGAGGCCGGACTCGCCTCGGTCGTCAACGGCGACCCGGTGCGGATCCGCCAGATCCTCGGCAACTTCATCACCAACGCGGTCAAGTTCACGCTCGAGGGCGGCATCCGCATCGTCGCCACCGCGGGCGCGAGCGGCGGCGTCCGCCTGGCCGTCGTCGACAGCGGCAGCGGCGTCGACGAGCAGCTCCTGTCGCGCCTGTTCCAGCCGTTCTCGCAAGGCGACGCATCGACGACCCGCGCCGTCGGCGGCACCGGCCTGGGTCTGTCGATCTGCCGCCAGCTCGCGCGGCTGATGGGCGGCGACGTCGGCGTCGAGACGCGGGTCGGCGCCGGCAGCACCTTCTGGGCCGAGCTGCCGCTGCCGCCGGCGGTCCTGCCCGGCGACGCGCTGATCAGCGAGGCCGGCGAGCACGAGCGGCTGCGCGACGCCCGCATCCTGCTGGTCGAGGACAACCCGGTGAACATGATGATCGCGGTGGCGACGCTGGTGCAGTGGGGCGTCGACGTCGCCGAGGCGCGCGACGGCCGGGCGGCGATCGAGGCCGTGCACGAGGCCGCCCGCGCCGGCCGTCCGTTCGACCTGGTGCTCATGGACGTGCAGATGCCGCTCATGAGCGGCCACGAGGCGGCGACCGAGCTGCGCAAGACCTGGGACGCGCATGCGCTGCCGATCGTCGCCCTGACCGCGGCGGCACTGGTCTCCGAACGCGACCTCGCACTCGCCGCCGGCATGAACGACTTCCTGACCAAGCCGATCGATGCGCCGAAGCTGCGCCGCACCCTGGCGCGCCACGTGCGCCGGTCGTCGGGAACGCAGACCGCCGATTCGGCCTGAAGGCGGCCCGGGCCGATTCGGCCGCGTACCCGGAGCTGCTCTCAGGCGGTAAGCGGCAACTCCCGCTGGCGCTTGCCGGTCAGTGCGAACAGCGCATTCGCCAGCGCCGGCGCCAGCGGCGGCGTGGCGATCTCGCCGACGCCGCCCGGCGGGTCGGCGCTGGCCACCAGATGGGTCTCGATCCGCGGCGAATCGGCCAGGCGGACCATCGGATAGCTCGGGAAGTTGGTCTGCCGGACGACGCCGTCGACGATGTCGATGCGGCCATGAAGCGCGGCGGTGAGGGCAAAGACCACGGCGCTCTCGAGCTGCTGGGCGACGATGCCCGGGTTGACGACGATGCCGACGTCGGCCGCGCACACCACCCGGTGCACCCGCGGCAGCATGCCGACGATGCTCACCTCCACCACTTGGGCGACGATACTGCCGAAGCTTTCGTGGAGGGCGACGCCGCGTGCGCGCCCCGGCGGCAGGGCCTGGGTCGTGCCGTAGCCCGGCCAGCCGGCCTGCTGCGCCGCGAGCAGCAGGACGGCGCGGTGCCGCGGCGAATCCTTCAGCATCGCCAAGCGGTAGGCGACCGGATCCTGCCCGGCGGCGTGGGCGAGCTCGTCGATGAACGCCTCGCTGAAGAAGGCGTTGTGCGAGTGCCCGACCGAGCGCCAGAAGCCGACCGGGACGCCGCTTTGCGTGGCGACGTGAGCGATGCGCTGGTTGGGAATCTCGTAGACCTGGTCGAACAGGCCTTCGCTCGCGGTCTTGTCGGGCGTGTCGACCGGTCCGGCCAATTGCGGCAGGCCGCGCTCGAGCCAGCGCGGCGTGATCGCGTCGCCGGCGCTGGTGATCCTGAGCGAGCTCGGGCGGCCGTCCTCGCCGAGGGTGGCGCGCAGCACCGCCACGCCGGCCGGCCGATAGAAGTCGTGGCCGAGGTCTTCCTCGCGCGACCACACGAGCTGCACCGGCTTGCCGCCGCACTCGATCGCGATGCGCACCGCCTGGCCGACGAAATCGACGTCGAGGCGGCGACCGAAGCCGCCGCCGAGGTAGGTGACATGGACGGTGACCGACTCGGGCGATACGCCGGCGACCTCGGCGGCGATGCCGCGGGCCAGGCCCGGCACCTGCGTCGGCACCCAGACCTCGACCTTGCCGTCGGCCACCCGGGCGGTGCAGTTGATCGGCTCGAGCGCCGCATGCGCCAGGTAGGGGGCGCGATAGACCTGCATCACCGTTCGCGGGCCCGCCGGGGCATCGGTTGGCGGCATCTTGCCGAGCGCGTAGAAGGCGAAGCCGCCGTCGCCCGCATCCGCGTCGCGGGCGCGCCGCTCGAGCTCGGCGAGGATGGCGGCGCTGTCGAGGCCGCCGGCCGGGCGCTGGCGCCACTGGACCGCAAGCGCCGCGGCACCCTGCTGCGCATGCCAGCCGCTCCGGGCAACGACCGCGAGCGCCTCGGTCGAGCCGGCATAGCTGCCGAGCCGGACCACGCGCTCGACGCCGGGCAGCTTCAGCGTCGCGGCGACATCGACCGCGCCGACGCTGCCGCCGATCATCGGGCAATGGCGGATGGCGGCGAACAGCAGGCCCGGCGGCCGCACGTCCATGCCGAACTGCGCCGTGCCGTTGCTCTTGGCCACGACGTCTAGCCGGGGCGCGGCGCTGCCGATCAGCTTCCACTCGCTCGCCGGCTTGAGCTGGACGGTGCCGCTCGGCGTCGATGCCGCCACCTTCGCCAGCTCGCCGTAGTGGGCGCTGGCGCCGCTCGGATGGCTGATGACGCCGTCCTTGACCTTGAGCTCGTTGGCCGGCTGCTTCCAGACGAGCGAGGCGGCACCGAGAAGTTGCGCCCGCGCCGTCGCCGCGGCCAGGCGCAGCACCTCCCAGGCGTCGACGACCGACGACGAGCCGCCGGTGACGTTGATGCCGAGCTCGCGGGCGATCTTGGCAACGACCCACTGGCCGCTGCGGACCATCGTGCTGTCGTGCCGCGCCACCTCGGCCGGATGGAACGGCAGGCCGGAGACGAACATCGCGACGTTGCCGTAGATCCGGTCGTGGCCGGCGGGGATCAGGCGCACCCGGGACAGCGGCACGTCGAGCTCCTCGGCGACGAGCATCGCCAGCGCCGTATGCACGCCCTGGCCCATCTCGCTGTGGTTCATCGCCAGCAACACGCCGCCGTCGGCGGCGATCTTGATCCAGCCGTTCAGGGCGACCTCGCCGTCGACGACCGGCAGCGTGTCGACGCCGCCGAGTCGCGGCCGCGGCGGCATCACGCCCCAGCCCACCAGCAGCACGCCGGCCGCGCCAGCGCCCGTGAGCAGGAAACTCCGGCGCTTCATCTCTGCGCGGCGACGGCGCGAATGGCCGCGCGAATCCGCGGGTAGGTGCCGCAGCGGCAGATGTTGGTGATCGCGGCGTCGATTTCGGCGTCGCTCGGCGTGCGGTGGGTCGCGAGCAGCGCCGCCGCGGCCATCAGCATGCCGCTCTGGCAGTAGCCGCATTGCGGCACCTGCTGCTCGAGCCAGGCTTGCTGCAGCGGATGCGGCCGTTCCGGGCTGCCGAGCGCCTCGATCGTGACGACGCGCTTGCCGCGCACAGCCTCCAGCGGCGTGACGCACGAGAGCACCGCGCTGCCGTCGACGTGTACCGTGCAGGCGCCGCAGGCGGCGACGCCGCAGCCGAACTTGGTGCCGGTCAGGCCGAGCAGGTCGCGCAGCGCCCACAGCAGCGGCATCTGCGGCGAGGCCAGCTCATCGGGAAGGGCGCGCGATGCGCCGTTGACAACGATCTCCACACCACTCCTCGCTGCGGCGGGCCGATTGTGCCCGTGCGCCAGAATAGGCCATGCTCCGAACGCTCTTCGCGGCCGCACTGGCCACCGCTGCGGCACTGTGCAGCACCGACGTCCACGCGCAAAACCTGGTTCTCTACGGACTGCTCGACGCCTCCGGCAGCTACAGCCGACCGCTCGGCGGCGACTACCGCTGGCAGCTCGACAGCGGCAACATGTCGCGCAGCTTCGTCGGCTTTCGTGGCAGCGAGGACCTGGGCGGCGGCCTGCGGGCGGTGTTCCGGCTCGAGTCGTACTTCAGCGTCGACACCGGCAATACGGGCGGCTACGGCGGCGATGCGTTCTGGGGCCGAGACGCCAACGTCGGCCTCTCGGGCGCTTTCGGCAGCACCGTGCTCGGGCGCAACGTCTCGCCGCTCTACCTCACGACCATCACCTTCAATCCGTTCGGCGAATCGTTCGGCTTCTCGCCCAGCACCCGCCAGTACTTCGCCGGTGCCGTGCTCGGCGACCGCAGCTGGAACAACTCGGTCGCCTACCTCAACAATCCGCGTGATCCGCTGCGCGTGCACCTCGTCGCCAACGCCCGCGAGGAGACGAACGGCGTGGAGGATCCCGGCCACAACTTCGGCGGCAGCGTGTCCTATCTGTCGGGGCCGTTCGCGATGGCGCTGGCCTGGGAGAAGATCCAGAACAGCGCCCTGGCGGTGCCCGCCGGATTCAACCAGCAGACGGTCACCCAGCTGAGCGCGACCTACGACTTCAAGCTGGTCCGCCTCTACGGCCAGCTCGGCCGCGCCCGTACCGATGCCAACCTCAACGTCAAGCACATCCTCTTCCAGTTCGGCGCCGCGGTGCCGATCGGCCAGGCCCTGATCCTGGCGGCGTACGGCACGTCGGAGGCGAAGACCGACTTCTCGCAAACCACCGACCGCATCTATTCGCTCGGCTACGACTACTTCATCTCGAAGAACATCGACATCTACCTCGCGGCGATGCACGAGTCGTCGTTCCAGGTGTCGTCGGGAAAGAGCTTCGCGGGTGGGGTTCGGCTGCGGTTCTGACGGGTCGAACGTCGAAACCGTCGCGGGCGTTCGGAGGGGTTCGGGAGGGGCGCGGCCGGGCGCGCTGCTCCGCTCATGTCCCCCGACCCGCGGCTGCGCCGCGGCTCTCCTCCTAATACTTCGCTACGCAGCGCACCCACCGCACCCCTCCCGAACTCCACCGTCGGTAGCGCGCACCGGTTGCCACGGGCATGGGGCGGCCCCCGCAGCGAAGTATTAGGAGGAGAAGGCCGCCGCAGGCGGCCTTCGGGGGACATGAGCGGAGGGGGCCGCCCCGTGCCCGAGGCCAACCATCGCCACACGCAAGCGGCCACATGCTGACCTTCACCGAAGCGCAAGTCCTGGCCTGGGTGACACCGATCCTCTGGCCGTTCATCCGCGTCCTCGCGCTCTTCGGCTCGTTGCCCCTCATCGCCCAGCGCAGCGTGCCGCTGCGCCTGCGCATCGGCCTCGCCGGACTGATCGCGTTCTGCGCCCAGGCGACGATTCCGCCGATCGCGCCGATCGAGCTGGCGTCCGCGGCCGGCTTCCTGGCGGTGGTGCAGCAGTTGCTCATCGGCGTCTGCATGGGCTTCGCCGTGCGGGTCGTCTTCACCGCGGTCGAGTTCGCGGGCGAGATCATCGGCCTGCAGATGGGCCTCAATTTCGCCGCCTTCTTCAACCCGATGACGGCGAGCAGCGACACCGCCGTCAGCCGCTTCTTCGGCGTCTCGGTGGCGTGGCTCTTCATCGTCACCGGCGGCCACCTGATGCTGATCGCCGCGGTGGTGCAGAGCTTCACCGCGTTTCCGGTTTCGGCCGAGCCGTTCGCCTTTCTGCGTGCCGTCGAGCCGCATCGCTGGGGCGCGGAGATCTTCAGCCTGGGCCTGTGGATCGCCCTGCCGATGGTGGCGATGCTGCTCTTCACCAACCTCGTGCTCGGCGTCATCTCGCGGGTGGCGCAGCAGATGAACATCTTCGCGATCGGCTTTCCGATCACGCTCGGCGTCGGCCTCATCGGCGTCATGCTGACCCTGCCGATGATGCAGGTGCCGTTCACCATGGCCCTGGAGAAGATGCTGGCCTATTTCCAGTAGGCGGCCGGCGGCGTAGGAATCGGCCCGCAATGCGACGCGGCGTCGACCCGAAGCCGGCGGACCGACGGGCTTCTACGATGGCGCTGCACCCCCGGAGCCGCAGCCATGGACATCGCCGACATCCTGAAGCAGTACGCCGACCGCCCCACCGACACCCATACCGACTTCGACGAGGTCGCGCGCCAGGTTCCGCCCGACGTTCTCGGCAGCGGCATCGCCCAGGCCTTCCGCTCGGAGCAGACGCCGGATTTCGGCAACATGGTCGGCAGCCTGTTCGGCGGCTCGAATCCGCAGCAGCGCGCCGGACTCCTCGGCCAGCTCATCCGCTCGGTCGCCCCGGCCGTGCTCTCCGGCCTCGCCGGCGGCGCGCTCGGCCGCGTCTTCCAGGGCGCCAAGGCCGGTGCCGCCCCGACCGTCTCGCCGTCCGACCTGGTCGACGTCACGCCCGAGCAGGTGCGCGAAGTCGCCACCGCGGCAGAGAAGAACGACCCGAGCGTCATGGATCGCATCGGCGCCTACTACGCCGAGCATCCCGAAGTGGTGAAGGTGCTGGGCGGCACCGCGCTGGCGATCGCGCTCGGGCAGATGGCGACGCGCATGCGCCGCTGATCGTCGCGCCGGCGGGTGCCCCGCCCGTCGGCAACGGCCCCCATTCGGCGCCGCTGCACCATACCGGGTTTTACCGAGTGTGGCTCCCAGGGGCAGGCCTATAGTGCCTTGCGAAAGCGAACGGTCGTTCGTTTCCTGGTGACGATCGGCTTCGCTTCGGCCCCCGGGCGAGCCGTGGCTCGCCTCCGATGCGCACATTCGAGGTCTTCCGCATGAGAGCTTTCCGCACCCTGAGTCCGTGGGTCCTGTCGACGACCCTGCTGCTGGCCGCCTGCGGCGGCAGCGATCCCGACGTTCCCGGCAGCGGCTCGCCTTCGGGCGCGCCGACGGCCCCCGGCAGCTTCAGCGCGGTGGTCTCGTTCGGCGACAGCCTGAGCGACGTCGGCAGCTACGCGCCAGCGACCTCGCTCGCCGGCGACGGCTCCGCCCCCTTCTTCGGCGGCAAGTTCACCACCAACGACACCACCACGGGCGCGCCGACGGCCACGCCGCTCGGCAAGGTCTGGGTCGAGAACCTCGCCGCCTCGCTCGGCCTGATCGTCACGCCGGCCGAGGTCGGCTTCGCCGGCACCACAGTGCAATGCCCGGCGGCGGCGGCGGTGCCCGCGCTCGCCAGCACCTGCACCGCCTACGGCCAGGGCGGCGCGCGCGTCACCGACCCGAACGGCATCGGCCACTCCGCCGGATTTGCGACGGTGCCCGTGGTGACGCAGATCGCCAACCACCTGACGCGCTTCGGCTCGTTCAAGAGCAGCGACCTGATCCTGGTCTACGCCGGCAACAACGACGTCTTCACCCAGTTCGGCGGCTTCGCGGCGGCGGCAGCGCAGATCCAGGCGGATCTCGCGGCCGGCAGCATCAGCGCCGACCGGGCCAACCTGGAGCTCTTCACCGCCCAGCAGACCGCCCAGGAGGCGATGAAGACGGCGGCGCTGGAACTGGCGACGCTGGTCAAGACCCAGATCCTCGCCAAGGGCGGCACCTATGTCGCGGTGATGACGCTCTCGGACATCGCCGACACGCCGTTCGGCAACTCGCCGGAGGTGGTGCCGGCGCGCTCGGTGCTGACGGCCCTGTCGCAGACCTTCAACCTGTGGCTGCGCGACGGGCTCACCGGCCAGCCGGTGCAGATCATCGACACCTTCGCTCTGTACAAGACCACCTATGCCAATCCCGGCCAATTCGGCATCGTCAACAACACCGTGCCGGCCTGCGACGCCGCCAAGATCCAGGCGGTGACCGGCGGCGCCGTCACCGACGGCTCGTCGCTGTTCTGCAATGCCACGCCGGGCGCGCCCTACAACACCATCGTCACCGACGCCGACGTCAACACCTGGCAGTTCGCGGACAGCGTCCATCCGACGACCGGCGGCCACAAGATCATCAGCGATGCCTTCGCGGCCCAGCTGCACGCGTTCGGCTGGATCTGAACCCCACGCAACGAGGCGACCTCCATGAAAACAATTTCCTCGCTCCTCGTCGCGGCGGCCCTGGCCGGTAGCGCGTTCGCCGTCCAGGCGCAAGACAATGTCTTCAAGATCGGCGCGACCCGCTACGACACCCACGCCAAGACCAGCGGCATCGAAGGTGTCGGCGTGCCGCCGGGAGCCGACGTGAAGGTGGGCGACGCGACCACGGTGATCTTCGTCTACGAGCGCCTGTTCGGGCCGAACTTAGGCGCCGAGCTGGTGATCGGCATCCCACCGACGATCAAGGCCAAGGCGGCCGGCAGCGTCGAGTTCCTCAACGCCACCGGCACCGTGCTCGAGACCGAGAACTGGTCGCCGACCGTGCTCTTCAACTACCACTTCTTCGAGCCGGGGGCGACCTGGCGGCCGTATGTCGGCGCCGGGATCAACTACACCAAGTTCAAGAACACGAAGTCGAGCCTCGCGCCCAACGCCGAGCTAGGCAGCTCCTGGGGCCCCGCGGTCCAGGTCGGCATCGAGTACGCGATCACCAAGGACATCAGCGCATTCGCCAGCCTGGCCGCGCTCAAGGTGAAGAGCAAGGTCGTGGCCAGCGACGGCACGGTGCTGACGACGACGGTCGACTTCCGGCCGACGACGTATTCGCTCGGAGTTGCCTACAAGTTCTGAGATCGGCAGACTACCCTCGCCTCGGGGGTCCGACGGCGTGTCCGACGGCCGGCGATTCGCGTAAAGTCCGCCCCGGTTTACGGGAGCACGAGGGAGCGCGATGGGTTCGTCGTTGTTGGAAAAGCTCGGCCTGCCTTCGGTCGGCGACGCGAAACAACCCGCTCCTGCCAGCCGGCCGCTGACCGATGCCGACTTCCCGGTCGACGCGAACGGGCGCAAGCGCGCCGACGCCGAGGCGAAGAAGAAGGGTCAGGCGATCAACGCCGAAGCCGCCAAGCCGCCCGGCAAGGGCCCGCAGAAGGGCTTCATCGACAAGAAGATCGACAAGGCGGTCGACGACTTCATCGACGACAAGACCAAGAAGGCGCGCCAGCTCAACAAGGACACGATGCCGACGTTCGATCTCTTCGAGGAGATGACGCCGGAACGCGAGTTCGCCGAAGACCTGGAAAAGGGCATCAAGAACGCGACCGAGCAGGTCAAGTTCATCAAGCAGACGATCGAGTACGCCGAGAAGTTCGGCGACAAGACCGCGCTGGCGCCGATCAGCGAGGCGGCGAAGAACCTGAAGAAGGTCACCGACGGCGTGCTCGGCGGGCTCGGCAAGGCAGCCAAGGTCGCCAAGCTCGGCAAGGAGGTCGTCGTCTTCTTCCAGGCGCTGGACAGCTTCGCCGAGGCGAGCGAGAGCATGAGCGCGAGCCAGGGCGAGTCGGTGGCGGCCTGGGTCAAGTCGCTGCAGTCGGTGTGGAACGCCGGCAAGCCGTTCGTCGACCGCCTCAAGGACGAGGTCTTCACCGCCGCCCTCGCCGGCTCGGAAGCCGCCGGCGCGCTCGGGGCGACGCTGGCGATCGTCGGCGCCGAGCTCTTCATCGGCCTGAAGGCGCTCGAGGCAGGCGTGAACGTCGTCAACGCCTACTTCAAGCGCCTCCACGAAGCGACCAAGGAGCAACGGGACGGCGTCGTCGCCCGGCCCGACCCGCCGCAGCCGCCGCTGCCGTTCTCGACCCGCGCCGAGACCATCGCCAGCATCAGGAAGCACGAGGAAGACAAGAAGCGAATGGCGGCGCTGCGCGAGAAGAACGCGAAGGAACAGGTGGCCGAGGAATCGGCGAAGCAGCTCGTCGAGCGCTTCAACGACGAGGTCTTCCCGAAGCTCTATCTCGGCTACCGCAAGAAGATCAAGTCGTTGATCTACGCCGCCTACCTGAAGACCGGCGGCGGCGGCGGCAGCGCCGAGAGCGACTGGTGGGATTGCCTGCGGCCGCTCGACGAGTCAGCCGAAGAGTGGCCGAACGACATCGAGCCGCGCAAGGACAGCATCTCGGCCTCGGAGGCCAAGGACGAGGTCGTCCAGTTCATGAACCTCGGCGAGCCGTGCGGGTTCTTCGACGCCATCTACCAGCACGAGCTGAAGGCCTTCCTCGCCAAGCAGGCGAAGTGAGGCGCCGGCCGCCGCGGCCGGCGACGGCGATCAGCGGAACTCGGGCAGCTGGACGGTCTTCAGCTCGCCGGGCAGCGACGAGAGGTAGCCGGACAGCGACTTGATCTCGGCATGGGTGAACGGTCGGGCCATGCCCATCATGATCGCGTTGCTGCGGCCGACGCGCGGGTTGTGATCGGTCTGGTAGGCCTTGAGGGCGACGTAGAGGTAGTCGGCGTACTGGCCGGCAAGCTTGGGATAGCTCGGATCGATCGGCGTGCTGAAGTTCTTGCCGTGGCAGGACTCGCAGTTCGCCTTCGTCAGCAGCTTGGCGATGTCGGCCGGAGCCTCGGCGGGCGCGGCCGGGGCCGCTGCGCCCTTCTCGAGCTGCTCGTAGAAGGCAGCGACGTCGGCCATGTCCTGGTCCGAGAGCGAGCCCGCGATCGCCCGCATGCTGGGGTGCTTGCGCTCGCCCTTCTTGTAGGCGTTGAGCGCGGAGACGATGTACTTGGCGTTCTGCCCGGCGATCTTGGGCACCTTGTAGATCTCGGGGAAGCTCGCCTGGTAGCCGGGGAGGTTGTGGCAGCCGGCGCACATCTGCATCTTCTTCTCGCCGGCCTTGGCGTCCTGCGCTCGGGCGGCGGTGCTCACGATCATCGAGCCTGCGGCCAGGAGGGCGGCGAGCGTGGCGAGGGAGATTTTCTTCATGGGCCGGATGCGTTGGGTCGAAGGGCGCAAACCGCGAATTATAGGGGGGCCCTTATACTGAAACGCCCCCCGCCCCCCACGCCCGATGAAGTTCAAAGGCTCGGAAAACTACGTCGCCACGCCCGACCTGATGCTGGCGGTGAACGCGGCGGTCACGCTCAAGCGGCCGCTCCTCGTCAAGGGCGAGCCGGGCACCGGCAAGACGATGCTGGCCGAGGAGGTCTCGGCCGCCCTCGGCATGCCGCTGATGCAGTGGCACATCAAGTCGACCACCAAGGCGCAGCAGGGCCTGTACGAGTACGACGCGGTCAGCCGGCTGCGCGACAGCCAGCTCGGCGACGAGCGGGTCAAGGACATCCACAACTACATCGTGCGAGGCGTGCTCTGGCAGGCGTTCACCGCGCCGGAGCCGGTGGTGCTGCTGATCGACGAGATCGACAAGGCGGACATCGAGTTCCCGAACGACCTGCTGCGCGAGATCGACCGGATGGAGTTCTTCGTCTACGAGACGCGCGAGCTGATCAAGGCGACGCACCGGCCGATCGTCTTCATCACCTCGAACAACGAGAAGGAGTTGCCCGACGCGTTCCTGCGCCGCTGCTTCTTCCACTACATCCAGTTCCCGGACGCCGACACGATGCGCGCCATCGTCGACGTGCACTTCCCCGGCCTCAAGAAGGAGCTGCTCGGCGCGGCGCTGAAGAACTTCTACGAGGTGAGGAACCTCCCGGGGCTGAAGAAGAAGCCGAGCACCAGCGAGCTGCTCGACTGGCTGAAGCTGCTCGTCGCCGAAGACATCCCGCTCGAGGCGCTGCAGAGCAAGGACGACAAGGTGGCGGTGCCGCCGCTGGTCGGCGCGCTGCTGAAGAACGAGCAGGACGTCTCGCTGTTCGAGAAGCTCGTGTTCATGCAGCGGCACAACCGCTGATCGGATGCTGCGGGTCGAGCCGGTCACGCTCGCGGACGCACGCGTCCGCCTCGAGCCTCTCGGCCTGCAGCACGTCCACGGCCTGAAGCGCGCCGCCGCCGACGGCGAGCTGTGGAAGATCCGGGTCACGAGCGTGCCCGATCCGGACGACACCCGCGGCTACGTCGAGCGGGCGCTGCAGGGCTTCGCCGAGGGTCATCGCCTCGCGTTCGCGGTGATCGACGCCGGCAGCGGCGAGGTCATCGGCTCGTCGAGCTATCACGACATCCTGCCAGCGGTCGAGCGGCTCGAGATCGGCTACACCTGGTACGCGAAGAGCCGGCAGCGCACCCACGTCAACGCCAGCGCCAAGCTGCTGCTCATGACCCATGCGTTCGAGGTCCTCGGCGCCAAGCTGGTCGGCTGGCGCACCGACAACTTCAACTTTGCCAGCCAGCGGGCGATCGAGCGACTCGGCGCCCGGCGCGACGGCACGATCCGCCACCACGCCCTGCGCCGCGACGGCACGGTGCGCGACACCGTGATGTACAGCATGACCGCCGGCGAATGGCCGGAAGCCAAGGCGCAGCTGCGCTGGAGGCTGGCCGCAGGCGGCTGAGCGCGGACGGCGACAAGAACGAGAACCCCGGGGAGAGCGGATGGCGGAGCGCAAGGTCAGGCTGATCGACGTCGACACGCTGTGGCGGATCGAGCGCATCGGCGCCGTCTCGCTCTCGCCCGACGGCGCCCAGGCCGTCTGCTCGGTGACGAGCCATTCGATGGAAGAGAACAAGGGCTCGACCAGCCTCTGGCTGCTCTCGACCTTCGGCGGCGTGCCGCGCCGCCTCACCGCCTGCGGCGAGAAGGACGGCCAGGCCGCCTGGTCGCCCAAGGGCGGGGCGATCGCCTTTGTCTCCAAGCGCGAGCAGGAGGGCCACAAGGACGACACCGCCCAGCTCTACCTGATCTCGCCGGACGGCGGCGAAGCCCGCCGCATCACCGATTTCGCGCCCGGGATCGAGGCCTTCAAGTGGTTCGCCGACGGCAAGCGCATCGCCTTCGTCTCCTGGGTCTGGCCGGAGCTGAAGGGCGCCAAGGCGCAGGCGAAGCGCTGGAAGGAATGGAAGGAGCGCAAGGAGAGCGGCTACGTCACCTCGGAGGCGCAATACCGCTTCTGGGACCGCAACTTGCCGATGGGCCGGGTCGCCCACTTGCACGTGCTCGACGTCGCCAGCGGCCGCATCGTCGACCTGTTCGAGGGCACCGGGCTCGAGCTGCAGCGCATGGACCCCGACGCCAACGTGTTCGACATCGCGCCGGACGGCCGGCACATCGTCTTCGTCTTCGACCCGTCGCCGCAGAAGCGCCTCGACAACTGCAAGGCGCTGGCGGAGATCAACATCGCCAGCGGCCGGAGCTCGACGCTGGCGATCGATCCGGCCTGGGACTTCGAGGCGCCGCGCTATGCACCGGACGGCCGGCGAATCGCCTTCCTCGCCAGCAACATCGGCCGCCGCCACACCGCGCCCGCCAACGCCGCCTTGCTCGAGCGCAGCGGTTCCTGGAAGGTGCTCACCGGCGCCTGGGACCATGCGGTCAATGCGCCCTTGCGCTGGTCGGCCGACGGCAGCGCGCTCTGGTTCACTGCCGAGGATCGCGCCCGCGGCCATCTCTGGCGCTTCGCGCTCGAGAGCGCCAGCGCCGCGATCGCCGCCGAGGGCGGCTGGGTGCACTGGTTCGACGTCGCCGGCGACACCGTCGTCACCGTCGCCGACACGATGCAGCATCCGGCGCGGGTGCATGCCCGGCGCGAGGGCGGCCGAGCACTGCGGATCGAGCGCTTCAACGACGAGCTGCTCTCGAGCCTGCCCCTCGCGGAAGTGGAGGAGCGCGTCTTCGCCGGCGCCAACGACGAGCCGGTGCAGATGTGGCTGGTCTACCCGCCCGGCTTCGACAAGAAGAAGGCGAAGAAGTACCCGGTGCTGCACAGCATCCACGGCGGGCCGCACTCGGCCTCGGGCGACACCTTCCACTACCGCTGGAACAACCAGGTGTTCGCGGCCCAGGGCTATGTCGTCGCCTGCGTCAACTACCACGGCTCGAGCGGCTTCGGCAACGCCTTCCTCGACAGCATCACCCATCGCTGGGGCGACCTCGAGCTGAAGGACGTGGAGGCTGCGACCGACTGGCTGCGAAAGCAGTCGTGGGTCGACAGGAACCGCATCTTTGCCACCGGCGGCAGCTACGGCGGCTTCATGGTCGCGTGGATGAACGGCCACGTGAAGCCCGGCCGCTACCAGGCCTACGTCTGCCACGCCGGCTGCTACGACTGGCGGGCGATGTACGCCGACGATGCCTACACCTGGCACGCGCGCGAGCTCGGCGCGAACTACTGGGACGACCCGGCGAAGATCCAGTCGCAGAGCCCCGACACCTTCGCCGCCCGGTTCGCGACGCCGACGCTGGTGATCCACGGCGCGCTCGACTACCGCGTGCCCGACCAGCAGGGCCTGGCCTACTACAACACCCTCAAGGCACGCGACATCGACGCGCGGCTGGTCTGGTTCCCGGACGAGAACCACTGGATCCTCAAGCCGCGCAACTCGCGCCTGTGGTACGGCGAGTTCTTCGCCTGGCTGAAGGCGCACGACCCGGGGGCGAAGGGCAGCGCGGCCGCGCCCGGAACCTCGCGCAAGCGGGCGGCCGCATGAAAGCGATGCGGGTCGCGGCGCTCGTCCTCGCGGCCGGCCTGGCTGCGCCGGGGGCGGGTGCCGCCGAGCTGCGCCTGCTCAGCGCCGGCGCCGTCGAGCTCGGCCTGACGCCGGCGCTGGCGGTCTTCGAGCGCGAGTCCGGGCATGTCGTCCGGGTCGAGTTCGCGGCGGCGCCGGCGCTTGCTGGCCGGTTCACGACGCCGCCCGGCTACGACGCGGTGATCGCGCCGCCGGCGGTGCTGGACACGCTCGCTCGCGCCGGCGCGGTCGGCAGCGAACGGGTCGGAGTCGGCAAGGTCGGCATCGGCATCGCGGTCCGGCCCGGCGTGGCCCCGCCCGACATCGGCAGCGTCGAGGCGCTCAGGCAGTCGCTCCTCGGCGCCGATTCGGTGGCCTTCAACCGCGCCTCGACCGGCCTCTACGTGGAGAAGCTGATCGTGCGGCTCGGCGTGGCCGATGCGGTCAACGCCAAGGCGACGCGCCACCCGGACGGCGCTTCGGTGATGCAGCACCTGCTCGCGAGCAGCCGGCCGAACGAGTTCGGCCTCGGCGCGATCACCGAGATCGTGCTCTTCAAGGAGCAGGGGCTGAAACTGGTCGGCCCGTTGCCGGCCGCGGTACAGAACTACACCTCCTACCTGGCCTCCACCGCCGCGCCGGGCGCGGACGCGGCCCGCGCCAGCGCCACCGCGACGCTGCTACGCTTCCTCGACAGCCCCCGGGCGCGCCGGATCTTCGCCGACGTCGGCATCGAGGCCGCCACTCCCTAGCGCGATCGCGACTGCGGCAGCGCATCCAACGATCGAGAGAGACGACATGGACCACGACCTGCCGGCGTACATGCGCCACCCGACCCTGCACGGCGAGACGATCGTGTTCGTCGCCGACGACGACCTGTGGACGGTGAGCGCCGCCGGCGGCATCGCCCGGCGCCTGACCGCGGGCCTCTCCGAGCCCTCGACGCCCTGCCTGTCGCCCGACGGCAAGCTGCTCGCCTTCGTCGGCCGCGACGAGCAGCATCCCGAGGTCTACGTCATGCCGGCCGAAGGCGGCCCGGCCCGGCGGCTGACGTGGCTCGGCACCGACACGCTGGTGCGCGGCTGGACGCCGGCGGGCGAGATCGTCTACGCCACCACCCAGGGCCAGGCGTTCTTCCGCAACCATCATGCCTTCGTCATCGACTCTGGCGGCGGCACGCCGCGGCCGCTGCCCTGGGGCCAGATCAACCACCTCGCCTTCGGCCCGGGCGAGCGCAAGGTGATCGGCCGCAACACCGCCGATCCGGCGCGCTGGAAGCGCTATCGCGGCGGCACCGCAGGCGCGCTCTGGATCGACGCCGAGGGCAAGGGGAGCTTTCGGCGAATGAAGGAGCTGGCCGGCAACCTCACCAGCCCGATGTGGATCGACGGCCGCGTCTGGTTCCTCGGCGACGGCGACGGCGTCGGCAACCTCTACTCCTGTCGGCCCGACGGCAGCGAGCTGCGCCGGCACACCGATCACGAGGCGTTCTACGCCCGCCATGCGCAGACCGACGGCCGGCGCATCGTCTACCAGTGCGGCGCGAAGATCCGCCTGTTCGACCCGGCGAGCGACAGCGACCGCGAGGTCGAGATCCGCACGCCGGCGCATCGCGCCCAGGCGGCGCGCAAGTTCGTCGCCGCGGGCGAACACCTCGAATCGTTCCGCCTTCATCCGGCCGGCCACTCACTGGCCCTCGTCGCCCGCGGCCAGCTGTTCGGCATGGCGCTCTGGGAGGGTGCTCCGCGGCGCTACGCCGGCGACGAGGCCGGCCGCATGCGCCACGGCCAGTGGCTCGGCGACGGCAGCACCCTGGTCGCGGTGAGCGACGCTTCGGGCGAGGAGCGGGTGGTCGCGTTCTCCGGCCACGAGGCCAAGGTCCTGCCCTGGGACACCGGCCATGTCACCCGGATGCGTGCGGCGCCGCAGGGCAGCCGGGTGGCCTTCGCCAACCATCGCAACGAAGTCTGGATCGGCGACATCGCCTCCGGCGAGCTCCACGCGGTCGACGCCAGCGCCGACGGCCGCAGCGACGATCTCGCCTGGTCGCCCGACGGCGCCTGGCTCGCCTACACCTTCGCCACCAGCACCCGGCACGTCGCGATCAAGCTGCACGAGGTCGCCGCGCGCACCAGCACGCTCGTCACCGAGCCGGAGTTCCGCGACTATTCGCCTTCGTTCGATCCCGAGGGCAAGTACCTCTACTTCCTGTCGCTGCGCACCTACGACCCGGTCTACGACAGCGTCCAGTTCGAGATGAGCTTTCCGCGCGCCGCCCGGCCGTACCTGATCGCGCTGCAGGCCGGTGGGCGGCCACCGTTCGAGCCCGATCCGAAAGGCCTGCGCGGCGAGCCCGGGCGCGACGCCGCGGCCGGCGCTGCGCCTGCGGCCGCGGCACCGATCCGCGTCGACCTCGACGGCATCGTCGGCCGGGTGGCCGCCTTCCCGGTGAGCGAGAACCGCTTCGACCGGCTGGTCGGCGCCGCCGGCCGCAAGGTCGTGTGGAGCATGCAGAACATCGTCGGCGCGCACGGCCGTGGCGGCCACAAGGAAGCGGCCGGCAAGCTCGAGCGCTTCGACTTCGCCACCGGCCGCGCCGAGACCCTGGCCGAGAAGGTCGACACCTTCGAGCTGGCGCAGGACGGCACGACCCTGGTCTACCTCGAAGGCAAGCGGCTGCGCGCCATCGCTGCCGACAAGAAGCCCGGCAAGCCCGAACCCGGCGACAACGACCCTGCGCCCTCGCGCAAGAGCGGCTGGCTCGACCTCGAGCGGCTGCGCGTCTCGATCGAGCCGCCGCGCGAGTGGCAGCAGATGCTGCGCGAGGTCTGGCGCCTGCAGCGCGACCAGTTCTGGTCGGCCGACATGTCGGGCGTCGACTGGGAGGCGGTCTATCGCAGCTACGCGCCGCTGGTGGCGCGGGTGGCGACCCGGGCGGAGCTTTCGGACCTGATCTGGGAGATGCAGGGCGAGCTCGGCACCTCGCACGCCTACGAGATGGGCGGCGACCACCGCAAGCCCCCGGCGGTGGCGCTCGGCTACCTCGGCTGCGAGCTGCGCCTGGCCGCGGAAGACGGCAGCTGGGAGATCACGCGCATCGTCCGCGGCGACCCCTGGGACGCGGGCGCCGATTCACCGCTCAACGCCGTCGGCGTCGAAGCCCGGCCGGGGGAGCGGATCGTCGCCGTCGGCGGTCAGCCGGTCTCGGCGACGGTGCCGCCGCAGGCCCTCCTCGTCCACCAGGCCGGCGCCAAGGTGCAGCTCACGCTGAAGAGCGGCCCCGGCGGCGAGGCGACGCTGCGCGACGTCACCGTGACCGCCCTCGCCGACGAAGTGCCGGCGCGCTACCGCGAATGGGTCGAGAAGAACCGCGCCTGGGTGCATTCGCAGTCCAAGGGCCGGGTCGGCTACTTCCATCTGCCCGACATGATGGCCGCCGGCTTCGCCGAGTTCCACCGCTACTTCGGCGCCGAGTGCGAGCGCGAGGCGCTGATCGTCGACGTCCGCT
>Ga0070678_100000229_pt1 | contig 25426 bp, 14 predicted proteins | sample KBSM73metaG_FD_65647 | JGI IMG/M metagenome (GOLD analysis project Ga0070678, IMG submission 65647) | Miscanthus rhizosphere microbial communities from Kellogg Biological Station, Michigan, USA - KBS M7-3 metaG | ecosystem: Host-associated > Plants > Roots > Rhizosphere > Soil ...
ACCGACAAGATCGACCTGACCGCGATCGGCTTTGCCAGCTATCAGGACGTGATCAACGCCACCCATGATGTCGGCGGCAATGCCGTGATCGACCTCGGCAATGGCGACCAGGTGACGCTGACCGGGGTCACCAGCGCACAACTCCACTCAGGCGACTTTATCGGGGTCGGCAACAGCGCCGCCGCTCCCCAGATGCAGCTCTTTGCCGCAGCCGATACCTGGCATGGCGGAGCCGATATGATCTCCGCACTCCATGGGTGAGCGATAGACCTGTAGTAGCGATCGCCCCCCACCTCCCATCAACCTGATGGCTGATGCGCCCGCAAGGCGAGAGGGGTTAATCTAAAAAAGCCGGATCGCACGCGATATGATCGCATTGGATTCACCCTGGTCTGGGTCTATTGCTGATCGCCGATCAGTAGAAGGCGTAAGATGGCGCGGCCGGGGGGCAGTAAGGAATCCGAAATCCGCGCCGCGCTGGCCAAGCTGCGCGGCGGGTTCGGCGCGATCGTCGCGCTCAGCGCGTTCATCAACCTGCTGACGATCACCGGGTCGCTGTATCTGATGCTGGTCTATGACCGCGTGCTGCCGGCGCAAAGCCTGCCGACCCTGTTCAGCGTCTTCGCGCTAATCCTGATCGCTTACGCCTTTTACGGTGTGTTCGACGTGATGCGGTCGAAGATGCTGGCGGACGTCGCCGCGTCGCTCGACCGCTCGCTGTCGGGGCGGGTCCAGGCGATCGAGGCGCGGATCGCGCTCGAACGGCCCGAGGCCAAGGAACAGGTCAGCCCGGTGCGCGACCTCGATCAATTGCGCGCGTTCATCGCCAGCGCGGGGCCGCCGGCATTGATCGACCTGCCCTGGATCCTGCTGTTCCTGATCATCCTGACCGCGGTGCATTATTGGCTCGGCGTCGTGACCCTGGTCGGCATGCTGGGCCTGGCCGCGCTGACGCTGGTCGCCGAACGCGTCAGCGGTCGCCATGTCGCGGCGGTCGCGCAAGCGGCGGCAAAGCGGCGATTGCTCGCCGACCGCCAGTGGCGCCATGCCGAGATCATCACCGCTTTGGGCATGCGCGACCGGCTGATGCTGCAATGGCGGCGGATCCATCACGACTATCTCGATCAGCAGGCAACCCTGACCGACACCACCGCGACGCTGGCGGGGATCAGCAAGGTGGCGCGGATGGTGCTGCAATCGGTCGTGCTGACGGTCGGCGCGATGCTGGTGATCGACGGCAAGGCCACCGCGGGGATCATCTTCGCCAGCTCGATCCTGTCGGGCCGCGCCTTGGCGCCGGTCGATTCGGCTATCGCCAATTGGAAGCATTTCGTCGGCGCGCGCCAGGCCTGGGCACGGCTCGACAATTTGTTCGGACAAGTCCCGCCGCCGGTCGGCGAACGCACCGAATTGCCGGCACCGTCCAAGTTGCTGACCGTCGACACGCTGTCGTTGACGCCACCGGGCAGTCAGTTGACCACCGTCGCCGGCGTCAGTTTCCAGGCGCAGGCCGGGCAGGTCGTCGGGATCATCGGCCCCAGCGCGTCGGGCAAGTCGTCGCTGGTGCGCGGCGTGCTCGGCGTGTGGAAAGCGGCCAAGGGCGCGGTTCGGCTCGACGCCGCGGCGATCCAGCAATGGGATAGCGAGACCCTGGGCCGCTCGATCGGCTATGTGCCGCAATCGGTCGAATTGTTCGCCGGGACGATCGCCGAGAATATCGCGCGGTTCGAAGTCGGGGCGCCGTCCGACGTGGTGATCGCCGCGGCCAAGGCGGCGGGCGTGCACGAGTTGATCGTGCAATTGCCGGGCGGTTACGATCTCCAGGTCGGCGAGGACGGCCAACACTTGTCGGCCGGGCAGCGCCAGCGCATCGCGCTTGCCCGCGCGCTCTATCGCGACCCGTTCCTGGTCGTGCTCGACGAGCCCAATTCCAATCTCGACCCCGATGGCGAGATCGCCCTGGCGCGCGCGGTCGCCGGGGTGAAGGCGCGCGGCGGCATCGTCCTGCTGGTGGCGCATCGCCGCGAGATATTGAGCGTGGTCGACCTGTTGCTGGTGATGCGCGGCGGCACGACGCAGGCCTTCGGGCCGCGCGACGAGGTGCTGGCCAAGCTCGCGCCGCCACCGCAGCAACCGCCCCGGTCCGATCCGGTGGCGCGCGGCGGGAGTGACGGCAAGGGACCCGGCGGGCTGGTCGTCAGCAAGAAGGCCGGGCAATGACCGCGCAGGTGCCCCTCCATGCTTTCTGGCCCGATGCCGAGCCCGATCCCGGCGCCGAGCGGCTGCATCTCCGCACGCGCCGCGCCTATCTGCTGATCGCCGCGTTGGTGCTCGGCTTTTTCGGCCTCTCGGCGATCCTTCAGGTCGGCGGCGCGGTGGTCGGGTCGGGCGATGTCGCGGTCGAATCGAACGTGAAGACGCTGATCCATCCGACCGGCGGCATCCTCAAGGCGCTGATGGTCCGCGACGGCGATCATGTCGCCAAGGGACAGCTACTGATGCGGCTCGACCAGGGCGTGTCGTCGGTCGGCGCCGAGTCCGCCGCTTTGGGCCTCGAGCAATTGCTGGCGCGGCGCGCGCGGCTGGAAGCGGAGCGCGACGGCGCCTCCTCGATCCTGTTCCCGCCCGAGCTGACCACCAAGGCCGACGCCCGCGCCCGCGAAGCGATGGCGCGCGAGCGGCAATTGTTCGCGCTGCGCCGGCGCGAGCGCGACGGATCGATCGCGCTGCTCAAGCAACGCGTGCAGCAATATCAGGAACAGATTGCCAGCTATCAGGCGCAGATCGCGGCGATCGAAAGCCAGATGACGCTGATCGAGCCCGAGCTTGCCGGGCTGCGCAAGCTCCATGATCGTCAGTTGGTGACGATCAACCGCCTCAACGAAATGGAGCGCACCGCGGTCCAGATGAAGGGCAGCAAGGCCGCGCTCGAATCGAACATTGCCGAGGCGCGCGCGCATATCTCGGAGGCGAACGAGCAGATCCTCAACGTCGACAAGCAGATCCGCAGCGACGCCGGTACCCAGCTCGCCGAAGTGGTCGGCCAGCTCAACGACCAGCAAGTGCGCGTCGCCACCACCAGCGACACGGTCGACCGCAGCGAGATCCGCGCGCCGCAATCGGGCGTGGTCGACAAGATCGCCTTCACCACGATCGGTAGCGCCGTACCTCCCGCCCAGCCGCTGCTCCAGATCGTGCCCGACCGCGACAGCATGATCGTCGAGGCGCGGATTCGTCCGCAGGATGTCGACCAGGTCCGCGTCGGCCAGGCGGCGCGGATCACCTTCTCGGGCTTCAATCGCCAGACCACGCCCGACATTCCCGGCAAGCTGATCTTCGTCTCGCCCGATCTGACCACCGACCAGCGCACCGGACAGAGCTATTATCGGATCAAGGTGCGGCTCGACGCCGACGCGCTGGCCAGGGCGCCGCAGATCGCCCTCAAGGCGGGCATGCCGGCCGAGACGTTCGTCCAGACCGGCGACCGCTCGATCCTGTCGTTCCTGCTCAAGCCGCTGCTCGACCAGCTGCGCTATTCGATGCGCAGCGAAGGTTAGGGTGCGGACCGGCTGGTTGTAACCGTTTACCGGGACGGGGCGGCTGGTCTAAGGTTCGGACAAGGCGCCGCGCCCTCCATCGATCGAGCGCCGTCCGAGGGGATCATTGCATGACCGCGCCCAACGCGCCGCTCAAGACCATCACCATCGTCGGCGGCGGCACCGCCGGGTGGATGGCCGCCGGGCTGCTATCGCATCTGTTCAAGAGCTACAAAATCCGCCTGATCGAATCCGACGAGATCGGCATTATCGGGGTGGGCGAGGCGACGATCCCGGCGATCCGCGACTATATGACCATCGCCGAGATCGATCAGGTCGAGATGATCCGCGCGACCCAGGCGACGTTCAAGCTGGGGATCGATTTCGTCGGCTGGAAGAATGGCGAGGACCGCTATTTTCACGGCTTCGGGCGGATCGGGCAGGACTTCATGTGGCTGCACACGCACCAATTGTGGCTGCTCGAGCGCGCGGCGGGAAAGGCGCGGCATTTCGACGATTATGCGCTCAATTGCGCCGCCGGGATGGCGAACAAATTCTCCTTTCCCGATGGGCGCAATCCAGCGTCGCCGATGGCCGGGCTGGACTTCGCCTATCAGTTCGATGCGTCGCTGCTGGCGCGCTTCCTGCGCGTGCGGTCGGAAGCGGCGGGAGTCGAGCGGATCGAGGGCAAGATCGTCGACGTCAGGCTCGACGGCGAGACCGGCTATGTCGATCACCTCGTGATGGAGGACGGGCGAACGGTCGATGGCGACCTGTTCGTCGATTGTTCGGGGATGCGCGCGCTGCTGATCGGCCAAGCGCTCGGCATCGACTATGAGGACTGGAACCACTGGCTGCTCAACGACCGCGCGCTGGCGGTGCCGTGCGAGCGGGTCGAGCCGCTGACGCCCTATACGCGGGTGACGGCGCGCGATCATGGTTGGCAGTGGCGGATTCCGCTGCAGCACCGCACCGGCAACGGGCATGTCTATTCGAGCAATCACATCTCGGACGACGAAGCGGCGTCGGTGCTGCTCGCCAATCTCGATGGTAAGCCGCTGGCCGATCCGCGTCCGGTGCGGTTTCGCCCGGGCAAAAGGCGCAAGGCGTGGGAGAAGAACGTCGTCGCGATTGGGCTATCGTCGGGATTCCTCGAGCCGCTCGAATCGACCAGCATCCATCTCATCCAGACGGGCATCATCAAGCTGCTGGGCCTGTTCCCGCACCAGGGGTTCGCCGCCGCCGATATCGCCGAATATAACCGCCAGCACGATTTCGAATTCACCGACGTGCGCGACTTCATCGTCGCTCATTACAAGGTGACCGATCGCGAGGGCACGCCGTACTGGCAGTATCTCAAGAATATGGCGGTACCCGACAGCCTCACCGAACGGCTCGAGTTGTTCGCCTCGTCGGGCCGCTTCTACAAGCGCGCGGCGGCCGAGCTGTTCCGCGTCGAAAGCTGGGTGCAGGTGCTGCTGGGCCAGGGTCTCGCGATGGGGCACGACCCCAATGCGGCGATCATGCCGGCCGAGGTCCGCAGGTCGTTCCTGGCGGATATCGAGGAAGTGATCGCCGATGCCGCGGGGCGGATGCCCGATCACGCCGCCTTTATCGACCGTTATTGCAAGGCGCCGCCACTCGCTGCCTGAAAGACAAAGGGCGGGCCGATGGATCGACCCGCCCCCCTTTCGTCTTCGAAACCAACGGCCTCAGAACTTGTAGCGAGCGCCGACCTTGAAGTTGCGGCCCTGGCTCGCGACTCCACCCAGATCGTACCGGCCGCTTGCCCCGGCGTCGCCGACGTTACGGAAGCCGCCACCCCACATCGAGTAATTGCGGTTGACCATGTCGAACGCGTTGAGCGCCTGGAAATAGACAGTCAGCTCATGCGACTTCGCCCACGGCATCTTGAACGACTTCGAGAAATTGAAGTCGATGTTCGCGTAGCCGATGCCGCCCGGCTTGTAGATGCCGAAATTGGTCGTGTAGCAACCGTCGACGGCGGGAGCGGGAATGCCGCACAGGACGCCGCCATAATAGGGTCCCGACGACAGGGTCAGGAAGGTCGTCGCGCGGATATCCAGCGGCAACCGGACGGTGCCCGTCCCGACGAACCGCCACCGTTCGAGCCCGCTGGTCCTGCCCCAGCCCTGGGCGCCGATCGTCGGCGCATCGAAGTTGAACGGATCGCCGATATTGGCGCCGTTGCGTGAGTCGTTGGACCGGGCGCTGGAAATGGTCAGCGTCGTGCTGAAGCCCCAGCCAGATTCCTCGGTGTAGGGCTTGTCCGCCTGCAGGTACAACGCGGCATAGGTGGCCTTGCCGTCGCTGTTGCCGATGAAGATGCTGCCGTACCCAGGCAACGGTGCGGTGCTGAGGGCGCCTGACGGGAAGAAGATGCCGCCAGCATAGACGTTGCCGTCGTATGTGAAGACCGGGTTGCCGCCCGGGTTGTAGCTTCCGTCCGGATTCCGGTTGCCGACGACTTCCTGATAGATGTTGTGCGACTTGATGTACGAGAACGAAATCGAGGTGTTGATCTTGCCGAGCCGCTTCCGGACCCCGAAGTTGAACTGGTCGGAATAGGGCACCTTGGTGTTGTTGTTCATCAAATGCACTTCGCCGCCCTGCATTGCGGCCAGCGCGCGCAACTGATCGACGCTCGTCGGGATCGTCGCGATGCAACCCTGGCTACCTAGAGTACAGCCTGTGGCAGGGGTTTTGAACGTGACGACCGATTCATAGACGTCCTTGATCGTCTCCAGCGCGGAATCGATGAACAGCGACCGGTTGTAATAACGGCCGCCGCCGATCGTGAAGACCAGGTCGCGATCACCCTTCACGTCGTAGGAGATGCCCAGACGCGGCTGGAACGCGCCCGTGAACGGCTTGCGGTTGCTGCCGGTCGAGATGTAGTCGTCGGGGTTGATCCCCGCTGCCTTCCAGCCCGGATAGGCGCGGATCGCCGCCGCGATGCCGGCGGGCGTCACGAACTTTTCGTTGCGCGAATTGGACTCATAGTCCCAGCGCAGGCCTGCGGTGACCTGCCAGTGCTCGTCAGGCTTCCAGTCGTCCTGGATGAACAGACCGATCTCGGTGTTCTTGGCCGTGACCGGGCTGACCGCTGCGCTGTTGATCGTCGCCGCGAACGGCACCGCTGTGCCGCCGAGTCCGGCAAAGTTATTGCCGTTGTAGTAATAGGTGCCCTGGCTATCGTTATCCTCAAGCCGCTGCAGCTTGGTGAAATTGACCTTCACCCCGGCTTTGACCGTATGTGCGCCGCCGAAGAACGTCACATTGTCCTTGAACAGCGTCTGATATTGGTGGTCATCTTGCGTGAAATTGGCGCCGCCAAGGGCGAGGACGACCGCTTTGCCCACGTCCGGCTTGTTCGGCGTGCAGTTATTCGCCAGATCACATGATAAACCGGGATCGACTATAAGATAAGACGAACCGGAAACATTCGGTATTGCGCCGTTAGCTGCGGCATCGCGCGCGAAGATGAATTCATTGAGCCAATTCTCGCCGCGATGGCTCCAGGTGAGCTGATACCGGTGCTCGTCGTTTCGGTTCCTCGTGGATGCGTCGGTGGTCGTCGGGCCGCCGTTGATCTGCAGGTTGGACTCGTTGCGAATGAACGCACTGACATTGACGGTGTCTTGCGACGTCGCGAAAAACGTCAATTTGCCGAAATACAACTTCTCGTTGAAGTCAGCCGCGAAACTACCGTTATATTGCGATCGCGCGCTCTGAGCATAGGCAAGCGCTGCCGCATTAGGAGCGCTGAGGCCGTTCGGATAGACGCTGATATCGTTCGAGCCGAAGGTCTTCTTAGTGCCTTCGAAATCCACGAAGAACGTCAGCTTGTCCTTGATGATCGGGCCGCCGAGATTGCCGCCATAATATTTGGTGTCGAAATCGGGCTTGGGTGCGTACGGTGCGGCAGCATTATTGCGACCACCCGGCCGGTCGTCAAAGTTGCGACTGATGAACGCCTTGGGCTGCCATTCGCCAAAAACCTCGCCGTGGAATTCGTTGCCGCCCGTCTTCGTGATCGACGAGATCACTGCCGACCCTGCCTGTTCGAACTCGGCCTTGAAATTCTGTGTCTGGACATCGAATTGATCGACCGCCGATGCCGGGAACGGGTTGCCAGAAGAGAGGTTCTGCCCGAGCGTGCCGCCGTGGTTGACCAGGTTCTTGATGCTGATGCCGTCAATGAACGTATTGGTGTTGTCCGAATTGACGCCGCCCGCCTGAACCCTGCGCGCCTTGCCGCCGAGCGTGGGCGCTTCGACGGTGACGCCGGGCGCCAGCGCGGCGAAATTCAGGAAGTTGCGGTCGCCGTTCGGCAGGTTCTCGAGCTGGAAGCGCGAAATGTTGGTGCTGATGACCGGCGTCTTGACGTCGCGCGCGCGCGATCCCGTCACGACGATGTCCTTGGTGTTCTCCGGCGCCGCGATCAGATCGGCGGTGACGGCCTGGTTCAGCGGCACCACGACGATGACGGACTTGTCGCCCGACTCGACGCGGTAGGTGCTCGGCGGCACGCCGACCAGGACGTAATTGCCATTGGCATCGACCTTCACGGTATCCTGATGGCCGGTGTTCGTGTCCGTGAGAACCACGGTCGCGCCGGCGGCGGCACCATCGACATGCCCTTGAATGGTCGAGGTCGTCTGCGCCGCGGCAGGCGTCGCCAGCGCGAGCGCGCCGCCGGCCAGGATGGTGGTCGCGAGTGCGGCCCGCAGGCTTGCCCTCATCAGGTTGGTCATCTCAATTCCCCTAGCTCGGGCGCCAGCGCCCTTTGTCCGGTTGTTCGTCGGTTATGATGTCACAATGCTTCGCGCGCGCCGCGCGTGGCGGTCGCCAGCGCCGTCCTGGCGCCTCGCAGCTATCGATCGATGTGATTGGCTTGCAGCCATTGCCTTAAATCTGAATCCTCTCCTCCGCCGGCATGCATCGCCGGGTGGACGGGACGACTCTAACGGCCGCGTAACCGGTTCCACAGTTGCACCGTAACCGGTTTCATGCGCATTCGCCAAGAAGAAATCGACTGCCGCGAATCGCGCGGTCCGGATTTGCCGGACGTGTGGCGGGACGGCATCACCACGGAGTAAAAGCCATGTCCGACCTGTCCCGCCGCGATCTTCTCAAGGGCGCATCAGCGGTCGCGATGGTATCGGCGGCGCTGCCCGCGCTGGCCAAGGCCAAGCCCGCGAGCGACCCGTTCCTCGAGCGGCTGATCGCCAGGATGAGCATCCAGGACAAAGCGGGCCAGCTGTCGATCTATTCGGACCCGCTGGCGGCGCGGACCGAGGGGCCGGTGCTCAACCCTGGCCTCGCCAAGCAAGGGATCGACGAGCTCAAGGCACGAATCCGGCGGGGCGAGATCGTCGGGCTGTTCAATGGTATCGGCACGACGATCGGCCGCGAGCTGCAGCGCGTCGCCATCGAGGAATCGCCGCACAAGATCCCGCTGATTTTCGCCGGCGACGTCATCCACGGGATGAAGACCTCTTTCCCGGTGCCGCTGGGAGAATCCGCGAGCTTCGATCCCGGTCTGGCCGAGCGCACCGCGCGCGCCGCGGCGGTCGAGGCGTCGGCCAAGGGGATCCAATGGACCTTCGCGCCGATGGTCGATGTCGCGCGCGACCAGCGTTGGGGGCGTGTGGTCGAGGGGTCGGGCGAGGACACCTGGCTCGGCGTCCAATTGGCGCGCGCCCGCGTCCGCGGCTTCCAGGGTCCCGACATTCGCCGCGACGATTCAATGCTCGCCTGCCCCAAGCATTTCGCCGCCTACGGCGCCGTTCAGGGCGGGATGGAATACAATACCGCCGACATCCCCGAGACGACCCTGCGCGAAATCCACTTGCCGGGATTCAAGGCGGCGTTCGACGCGGGGGCGATCACTACCATGTCGAGCTTCAACGACATTGCCGGGGTGCCCTCGACCGCCAACCACTATCTGCTGACCGACATCCTGCGCGGCGAATGGGGATTCAAGGGCCTGGTGGTCAGCGATTACACCTCGGAAGAGGAATTGATCCTGCACGGTTACGCCGCCGACGGCCCCGATGCGGTGGTCAAGGCGCTGACCGCGGGGTGCGATATCTCGATGCAATCGGGCCTCTATTGGAAGCATCTGCCCGATCTCGTGAAGAGCGGCAGGATCCCGATGTCGGTGGTCGATACAGCGGTGCGCCGCGTGCTTTACGTCAAGAAGGCGATGGGGCTGTTCGCCAACCCCTATCGCTCGCTCGATCCCGTGCGCGAGGCGCGCGACGTCCGCCGCCCCGACGCGATCGCGCTGGCGCGCGAGGCGGGGCGCAAATCGATGGTGCTGCTCAAGAATGAGGGCAACCTCCTGCCGTTGAAGAAAGAAGGCAGGATTGCGCTGATCGGACCGGCGGTGAGCCAGAAGGGCGATTATCCCGGGCCCTGGGCCAATTTCCCCGATTACGAGAGCTGCGTGACGGTCGAGGAGGGCTTCCGCGCCGCGCTGGAGGGCAAGGCCAAGCTGAGCGTCACGCGCGGCTCGGATTATGAGGCGCCGATCGACGGTGAGATCGACAAGGCAGTGCGCATGGCGAAGGACGCCGACGTCGTCGTGCTGCTGCTCGGCGAGAGCGCCAGCATGTCGGGCGAGGCGCAGGCGCGCGTCGATATCGGTATCCCCGCGCCGCAGCTCGCCTTGGCTGAGGCGGTCGCGGCGACCGGCAAGCCGATCGTCGTGCTGCTCCGCCACGGCCGTGCATTGGCGCTGACCGGTGCGGTCAGGAATGCGCCGGCGATCATGGCGACCTGGTTCCTCGGCTCGGAGACCGGCAATTCGATCGCCGACGTGGTGTTCGGCGATTACGCCCCCCAGGGACGCTTGCCGGTCAGCTTCCCGCAAGCCTCCGGCCAGGAGCCGTTCTATTATAATCATCGCCGCACCGGGCGCCCGCAGCTGACCGCGGACAAGAGTTACAAGGCGCGCTATCGCGAAGTGACCGACGAGCCGCTCTATCCGTTCGGGTTCGGCCTGACCTATTCGGTCGCGAGCTATTCGGCGACGAGTGTCAGTGCGGCGTCGATGCCCTGGGCAGGGTCGGTCACCGTGACGGCGACCGTCACCAACACCGGCACGCGGCGCATGCACGAAGTCGCGCAGCTGTACATCAACGACAAGGTGGCGAGCCTGACTCAGCCGGTACGCTCGCTCAAGGGCATCAAGCATCTCGATCTCGAGCCGGGCCAAAGCGCGATCGCGAGCTTCACGCTCAGCCGCGCCGATCTCGGCTTCGTCCATCCCGACAAGAAGAGCTATGCCGAGCCCGGCGCGTTCGATGTATGGATCGCGCCCAATGCGATGGCGGGCATCCCTGCCACCTTCGTCCTCAAGGCTGGAGCATAACCTTGCGCCTCAGGCACCTGATCCTCGCCACCGCCGCTCTGGCTCTTCCCGGTGTGGCGGCGGCGAAGTCCGTCGATCATTACACCGCCTCCGCCAACGGCATCAAAATCGAGATCAGCGCGCCACGCGCCGACATCATCCGCGTCCGCGCTGGCGAGGGTGCCTTGCCCGAGGACGCCTCCTGGGCCGTTCTGCCGCAATCGCGCGACACTCGCGTCCCGCTGACGATCAGCGACAGAGGTGACACGACCGAAATCCGCACCTCGCAACTGATCGTCCGCGTCGACGACAAGACACTCGCGATCACCATTACCGACCTCGCCGGCAAGACGATCCTGGCCGACGCTCCCGGCACCCCAATCCGCTTCGACAATGGGGGGTTCCGGGTCCGCAAGGCGATGCCCAATGACGAGCATTTCTTCGGCCTCGGCGACAAGACCGGCCCGCTCGACCGCCGCGGTGGCGCGTACACCTTCTGGAACACCGACCAGTTTGGCTATTCGCCGGCGAGCGACCCACTCTACAAGTCGATCCCGTTCGTCATTGGCTTGAACGAAGCTGGCGGCACGTACGGCCTGTTCATGGACAATAGCTGGCGCGGCTTCATGGATCTCGGCAAGTCCGAGCGCGCGGCCTTCTCGTTCGGCGCCGAAGGCGGTGGGGTCGATTATTACGTGATGACCGGGGCGACGCCCAAGGACGTGGTCCAGGATTACGCCTATCTCACCGGCCCCGCGCCGCTGACGCCGAAATGGGCGCTCGGCTTCCAGCAATCGCGCTGGAGCTACATGACCCAGGTCCAGGCGCAAGGCATCGCCGACCGCCTGCGCAACGACAAGATTCCCGCCGACGTGCTGTGGCTCGACATCGACTATCAGGACCGCAACCGGCCGTTCACCGTCGACCAGAAGGCCTATCCTGACCTGCCCGGGCTGGTTTCGAAGCTCGACGCGATGAAGATGAAATTGGTGGTCATCACCGACCTCCACATCGCCAGCGCGCCGAACCAGGGCTATGCGCCGTACGATAGCGGCATGGCGGCGGATGTGTTCATGAAGAACCCCGACGGCACGCCGTTCGTCGGTCCGGTCTGGCCGGGCGCCGCGGTCTTCCCCGACTTTACCCAGGCCAAGGCGCGCGACTGGTGGGGGCGCAACTATGCCGAGTTTGTCGGCATGGGGGTCGCCGGTTTCTGGAACGACATGAACGAGCCGGCGGTGTTCAACTCGCCGACCAAGACTATGCCGATCGACGTGGTCAACACGATCGACTCGCCAGGCTTCAAGACGCGCAAGACGACTCAGGCCGAGACGCACAACATCACCGGCATGCTCAATTCGTGCGCGACCTATGACGGCGTGAAGAAGCTCGCGCCTGACCGCCGGCCGTTCGTGATGACCCGCGCCTCCTACGCCGGCGGCCAGCGCTGCTCGGCCACCTGGACCGGCGACAATACATCGAGTTGGGCGCATCTGTCGCTGTCGACGACGCAGCTCTCCAGCCTCGGCCTGTCAGGCTTCGCCTATTCGGGCGCGGACATTGGCGGCTTCGCGGGCAACGCGCCGTCGCCCGAATTGCTCACGCGATGGATCGAAGTCGGCGCGTTCAATCCGATCATGCGCGACCATTATCAGAAAGGGAAACCCGAACAGGAAGTGTGGGTGCATGGCGCGCAGCAGGAGAATATCCGGCGGCGCTATATCGAGGAGCGCTATCGGCTGATGCCATACCTCTACGGCCTGGCCGAAGAGAATAGCCGCACCGGCCTGCCGCTGATGCGGCCGGTCGTGCTCGAATATCCGGCGGTGGTGAAAGGCGGCGATCGCGTCGGTGGCACCGAGGACCAGTTCATGCTCGGGCGCGATCTGCTGATCGCCCAGCCGCAGACCTGGGAATCGGCCGCGCCATATGACGTCGGCCTGCCCGGCGTCGGCTGGTATGATTACTGGACCGGCGAGCAGGTCCAGGGCGCGTCGGTCAAGGAAACGCCGCGGCTCGACCGCTTGCCGGTATTCGTCCGGCCGGGCGCGATCATCCCGCGTCAGCCGCTGGTTCAGTCGACCGCGGAGACGCCGAAAGGGGCGCTGGAGATCAACGTCTATCCCGGCAATGATTGCTCAGGATCGCTCTATCTCGATGACGGGGTCAGTTTCGCCTATCAGCGCGGCGGCTTCCTGCGCCAGGCAATACGGTGCGATACGGGCTCGCTCAGTTTCGAGCCGCGCACCGGCAGCTACAAACCCTGGTGGAGCGGGTTCGACGTGGTGGTCCACGGTTGGAAGGGCGCCGCGCCCAAGGTGGCGATGGGATCGAAGCGCATTCCCGCCCGGGTCGCGGACGGCGCGCTGCGCTTCTCGCTTCCCGATCTGCCCAGGGGAGCCCGGATCGCTATCCAGCAATGACGCCGGAGCTGCGCCATGTCGGCGAGGCCCAGAGCCCGGTGGTGGTCATCGACGACTTTACCGGCGCGGTGGATGACGTGGTTGAGCTGGCCGCCAAGATGGCGCCATTCCCGTCGAGCAGCGGAACCTATTATCCTGGGCTGCGGCGTCCGATCACGGTCGGGGACGCCGCCTATGGCTATGTCGAGCGCCTGCTTGCGGCCGCAGGGCCGTTCATTGGCGGAGGCTTCGACGTCGACACGTTCGAGCTGCTCGAGGCCAGCTTCTCGATGGTGACGATGGCGCCCGGCGCGCTCGATCCCGCGCAGCGCGCCCCGCATTTCGATACGACCGATCCCGATTATCTCGCGGTGCTCCATTATCTCAGCGATACGCCCGGCACCGCCTTCTTTCGCCAGCGCGCCACGGGCATCGAACTGGTCGACGACCATAATGTCGAACGCTTCGTGGCGACCGCGCGCCGGGTGAACAATGACCTGTCTGGCTATACGTCCGGCTCCAACCAGCATTACGACCAGATCGGGCAGGTCGAAGGCGTGCGCGATCGACTGGCGATCTATCGCGGGTCGATGCTCCATTCGGGAATCATCCCGCCCGACATGGCGTTCAGCGCCGATCCGCGCGTGGGGCGGCTGACCGCCAACATCTTCATCAAGGGACGCAGGGAATTACCGTAAAGTGCCCGTCGGTCCGCGGGTGCACACCAGCCTGGATCAGCCGCGGTTCGCGGCGATCCAGCGGGCGATCGCGTCGAGCGGGATCGGGGTGTTGAAGGCGAGCCCGGCATTGCTCGAATCATGCCAGCGCGCAGTGCCTTCGATCGGCGGCAGGCCAGTCACCGAGAGCACGATCGGCCCGTCGATCTTTTCCCAGACATTGGGATCGGCAGAAGTGATGCGCGCGCCGCCCTGTGAGATATCGCGCAGGTCGACGGCATAATAATGCGCGCCGCAGCGCAGGCGCCCGCGCGCCGCGATGTTGATGCGCGGTGCGCGTGCGTGGAAACCCGGTGCGGGATCCTCGTCGCCGCCCAGCACCATCGGCACATCGATGTCGCCGTCGAATTGCATGCCGATCCGATTCTCGCGCCGCCATACGACATGGCCCGAGGCGCGATGCCCCGACTTGAATTCGGCGGTCAGCAGATCGCCGATCGCCAGGTCCGACCAGATATTGGCCATCAGGCCGCCCGGCGAGATATTGCGGACCAGGCAGAGTTCCTCGCCATGCCGCGTGTGGAGCTTTGCGACGCGCATGACGGCGATATGGCGGGCACCGTGGCGGCGCTCCGCATCGAGCGGGGCTGCGCTCGATTGCGCAATGCCCCGGGGCGCATCGTCGTGCGATTCGAACATGCGGCCCTCCACTTCGAAATGTCACCCCAACGATATCCGCTCGCCATGACGACGGCGCCCGGCTCCAGCTTCGCCCTACGCGATACACTCCCGGCTGGACGGCGTCTTCTCCGGGAAAACCCCATCGCCGCAGTCCACCGGTGTCCACTCTGACGAAGGTTTGTTAATGAAGTGCTGACGGGCGGCCCAAGTAACGGCGATCGTGACGAAAAACCCTCGAATGAGCGATTTTTGCGCACGATTGTTACGCTTGCCCCGCAACGGCGGATGGTCGACAGTCGCGTTCGAACAACAAAGGGATCGTTAATGAACAAGCTCGGACTGGCCGCGATGGCGGCGGCGTTGGTGGCCACGGCGGGCGCGGCGGCGCCCAAGACGACGGCGCATCCCCAGGCCGAAACCGAAGCGCTCGAGCTTGCCAAAAAGGCGATTGCATTGCGGTCGGTGGCGGGTCCGAACAACCAGACGCCGCAGGTCGCCGCGCTCTACAAGGCGGCGTTGGTCGCCGGCGGCTTCGCCGACAAGGATATCGAGATCGCCCCGGTCGACGACACCGCCTATCTGATCGCGACCTGGCCGGGCAGCGATCCCAAGCTCAAGCCTCTGGTCATTTCCGGCCATATGGACGTGGTCGAGGCCAAGCCGTCCGACTGGCAGCGCGATCCGTTCACCCCCGTGGTCGAGAATGGCTATCTGTTCGGTCGTGGCGCGACCGACATGAAGCTCGACGGCACGATGGCGATCGCCGCGCTCAACGAGTTGCGGCGCGAAGGCTACAAGCCGAAACGGACGATCATCATCGAATTTTCGGGCGACGAGGAAACGCGGATGAAAACCTCGGCGATCATCGCCGAGAAGCTCAAGGACGCCGATCTCGTCCTCAATATCGACGGCGGCGGCGGCATCCTCGACGAGGCGACCGCCAAGCCCAAATATTGGACCTGGCAAGGCGCGGAAAAGACCTATGCCGATTTCGAGCTGACCGTGACCAATCCCGGCGGCCATTCCTCCGCGCCGCGGCCGGTCAACGCGATCGTCGAATTGTCGAGCGCGCTCGAGAAGATCGGGGCCTATCATTTCAAGCCCGAACTGAGCGATTTGACGCGCGAGGCGCTGAGCAAGGCCGCGCCGTATGAAGAGCCGGAGGTCGGCGCCGCGCTCAAGGCGTTCGTCGCCAATCCGAACGACGAAAAGGCGCTGGCGGTGCTGCGCAACAACCCCGCCACGGTGGGACGGATCGGCACGACCTGCGTGCCGACGATGGTCAACGGCGGCCACGCCATCAACGCGCTGCCGCAAAAGGCGACCGCCAATATCAATTGCCGCATCTTTCCCGGCCATAAGCCCGCCGAGATCATGGCCGAGCTGCAACAGGTCGCCGGCGACCCCGCCATCGCGTTCAAGGACGTGACCGAAGGCTCCGTCGCCAATGACGCTTCGCCGATGCGCCCCGACTTCATCGCCGCGGTCAATCGCGCGATGGGCAAGGTCTATCCCGGCGTGCCGGTCTTCCCGGCGATGTCGTCGGGCGCGTCGGACAGCATGTGGTTCCGCTATCACAACGTGCCGAGCTATGGCGCCAGCCCGACCTTCATCAAGGAATCGGAGGATTTCAGCCACGGCCTGAACGAGCGCACGCCGATCAGCAACATCGCCCCAGGGATCGATTACTATCTTTCGCTGGTCGCCGATCTGACGAAATAGCTCGCCAATTGTCGTTCGGCGAGGCCGCGTGCCTCGTCGGCGGTGAAGCTGTCGGGCGACAGGCAGAGTTCGAGCCATAGCCCATCGACCAACGCGGTGATCGCGATCGCGGTCAGCCGCAGCTCGGTCCGTGCGATGCCGCATTCGGCCAGCAACGCCTCGAGGTCCTCGCGATAGCGGGCGTAGATCGCGTCGTGGCGTTCGGCGATCTGCGGCTTGCCTGTCAGGCTCCAGAACGCGATCCAGGTCGCGAGCAACGCGCGATCGGCGATCGGCGGCGCGAAGCTCGCGGTGACATAGGCAGTTAGGCGTGCGCGCGGATCGTCTCCCGCGGCGGCGACCGCGGCGGCCAATGCGTTGCTGACCTGGTCGCCGACCGCCGAATAGGTCGCCGCGATCAGCGCGTCGATGCCGGCGAAATAGTGATTGATCAGCCCGGGCGACACCCCCGCCTCGACCGCGATCGGACGGACCGATGCGCCGGTCGCGCCGTCGCGCGCCAGCACCCGCGCGGTCGCCTCGATCAGGCTCTGGCGACGTGCATCGGGTTCTGCGCGCCTGTTTAGCCCTCTCCCGCTCGCGGGAGAGGGTTGGGTGAGGGTCTTCTTCCTTCTTTCTCCGACGCCAGCCAAAAGACCCTCACCGCTGCGACTAAGGCCGGCTGCGCCGACCTAAGTCTCGCTCCTCTCCCGCAAGCGGGAGAGGGCTATTGCTCATCACCGAAGCTTATTATACGATCGTCCAACAAGCAACGGGAGTTCGCGCATGGCGCACCGATACGCGGACATCGAGGAGCACGATCCCGACGCCGACTGGAGCCTGCCCGGTTGGCTCTATACCGACCCCGAATATTTCGAGGTCGAGATGGCGCGTGTGCTGCGCCCGTCGTGGCAGATCGTCTGTCACCAGAGCGACATCGCCAACCCCGGCGACTTCCACACGATCGACTATCTCGGCGAAAGCGTGATCGCGATCCGTGGCCAGGATAGTCAGGTCCGCGCCTTCGCCAACGTCTGCCGCCACCGCGCGATGCGGCTGGTCGAAGGGCCGGCGGGTTGCGCGAAGAAACTGGTCTGTCCGTATCACGCCTGGGCCTATGAGACCGACGGGCGGCTGTCGGGCGTGCCGATGAAGGGCGATTATCCCGCGCTGCGGCTCGAGGATAACGGGCTCGCCGCGCTTGATGTCGAGATATGGCGCGGCTTCGTCTTTGTCCGGCTGGAGGATAATGGCGGCCCCTCGGTCGCGGCGATGATGGCGCCGTACGATCAGGAGATCGCGCCTTATCGCTTCGAGGATATGCGCTGCATCAGTCCGGTCCGGCTGCGCGAGCGTCAGGTCAATTGGAAGAATGTTGGCGACAATTATTCGGACAACCTCCACATCCCGGTCGCCCATGACGGGCTGACGCGCCTCTTCGGCAAAAGCTACGCGATCGAAGCGCAACCCTGGGTCGACAAGATGTCCGGCGTGTTGGCTGATCGCGCTTCCGGAACCGACTGGGAACGCTTCTATGCCAAGCATCTGCCACGCGTTGACCATCTGCCGGAAGCGAACCAGCGGTCGTGGCGCTATTACAAGCTGTGGCCCAACATGGCGTTCGACATCTACGCCGACCAGATCGACTTCATGCAATGGCTGCCGTTGACGCCGACCACCAGCGTGCTGCGCGAAATGGCGTTCGCTTTGCCTGATGACCGCCGCGAGATGAAGCTGGTCCGCTACGCCAATTGGCGGATCAACCGCGTGGTCAACGCCGAGGACACCTGGCTGATCGAGCGCGTCCAGCAGGGCATGGCGAGCCAAAGCTATACGGCGGGTCCGATCGGCGCGAGCGAGGTGTGCCTGCGGAGCTTCGCCAAGAAGATCCGCCACCTCATCCCCGAGGCGCGCCAGCACCGCGCACCGGCGCCGGGATGGTCGCGGCGGCCGAGGGTGGCATAGTTCCCTCTCCCGCTTGCGGGAGAGGGTGGGGCCCGCCGCGAAGCGGTGGGAGGGTGAGGGTCTTCTTTCTTCTTTTTCAGCTTAATTCGCTTGGAAGAAGAAAGAAGACCCTCACCCAAACCCTCTCCCGCGCGCGGGAGAGGGCTTTTAGGTAGAGAAGGCTAGGGCGGGACATGACCAAGAAATACGACGCGATCATCATCGGCGGTGGCCATAACGGCCTGGTTTGCGCCTTCTACCTGGCCCGCGCCGGCCTCAAGGTGCGCGTGCTCGAACGGCGCGATATCGTCGGTGGTGCTGCGGTGACCGAGGAATTCCATCCCGGCTTCCGCAACTCGACCGCGAGCTACACGGTCAGCTTGCTCCGCCCCAAGGTGATCAAGGACATGCGCCTCCACGAGCGCGGCTGGCGGATCATCGAGCGCACGATCAGCAACTTCTTCCCGCACGAAAACGGCTATCTCAAGCTCGGCGGCGGTGAGGACCGCACCCGCACCGAATTCGCGCGCTACAGCCAGAAGGACGCCGATACTTTCCCCAAGTACGAGGAAGCGCTCGAACGCGTCGCCGACGTGCTGCGCGACCTGTCGCTCAAGACCCCGCCCAATGCCGGTGGCGGGCTGCGCGCGCTGATTGCCGCGGCGGTGCAGGGCAAGAAGCTCGCCGGCATGCCTATCGAGGCGCAGCGCGACGTGATGGACTTGTTCGTCAAGTCGGCGCGCGACTTCCTCGATGGCTGGTACGAGAACGAGTACATCAAGGCGGCGTTCGGCTTCGACGCGGTGGTCGGCAATTACGCCAGCCCCGACACGCCAGGCTCGGCTTACGTCCTCCTCCACCACGTGTTCGGCGAGATCAACGGCAAGAAGGGCATGTGGGGCCATTCGGTCGGCGGCATGGGCGCGATCACCAAGTACATGGCCGAGGCGTGCGAGGAAGCCGGCGTCGAGATCAGCCTGGAAGCGCCGGTCGCCAGGGTGCTGGTCGACGGTGGCAAGGTCGCCGGCGTCGTGCTGGAAAGCGGCGAGGAGATCGCCGCGCCAATTGTCGCCTCAAACGCGGGGCCGGCGTTGCTCTTCCGCCAATTGGTCGACCGCGCCGATCTGCCCGCCGAATTCGCGCATCGCATGGACCGCTTCAAGGCCGGGTCGGGCACGTTCCGGATGAACGTCGCGCTCAGCGAATTGCCCGATTTCACCGTGCTGCCGGGCAAGGAAAAGGCCGAGCATCACACCTGCGGCATCATCATCTCGCCGACGCTCGATTACATGGATCAGGCCTTCACCGACGCGAAGGCGTTCGGCTGGTCGAAAAAGCCGATCGTCGAGATGAAGCTGCCGACCTCGGTCGACGACAGCCTGGCGCCGCCGGGGATGCACATCGCCAGCCTGTTCTGTCAGCAATTCGCTCCGACGCTTCCGGACGGACGGTCATGGGACGACGAGCGCGAGGCGGCGGCTGATCTGATCATCGACACGGTCAACGAGCACGCGCCCAATTTCAAGGCGGCGATCATCGCGCGGCAGATCCATTCGCCGCTCGATCTCGAGCGCAAGTTCGGGCTGATCGGCGGCGACATCATGCACGGCAATATGTCGCTCGATCAGCTCTGGGCGGCGCGCCCGGTGCTGGGCCACGGTGATTATCGCTCGCCGATCAAGGGGCTCTATATGTGCGGCGCGGGCACGCATCCCGGCGGCGGCGTCACCGGCGCGCCGGGGCACAACGCCGCGCACGAAATCCTCCGCGATCGCTCGGTGCTAGGCCGGCTGTTCGGCTAGGGTTGCCCGGGGGCGCAGGAAGTAGAGCGGGATCGCGGTCAGCATCAGCACGACGCTGAGGCCGGCGGCTTGCCAGCCCGCGCCCCAGAAGGCGAACAGCGAGAACGCCAGGCCGATCGCCGCGGTCGGCATCGCGACGCGGCGAACCAGGGCGGCGACGCAGATCGCGAGATAGAGCCACAAGGTCGCGCACGATGCCAGGATCGCCATGAACTGAAACACGCCGCCCAAGGTCGGGCTCGTGGTGCAGAGGATCAGCACGGTCGCCAGCGTCGACGAGACGATCAGCACCCGGATCGGGACATCGTGGCTCGATACGCGCGCGAACCAAGCAGGCAGCAATCCGGCGCGCGCCATGCCGAGCGGTACTTCGCCCTGGATCAATACCCAGCCGTTCAGCGCACCGATCGCGGCGATGGCGGCGAACAGCGCGACCAGCAGCGAGGCGCCGCCTCCCCAGAACTGACCGACGAACAAGGCGAAGGGCGCCGACGATTTGGCGACCGCGTCGGCCGAGAGGATCAACACGATCGCCGAGCAGACCAGGACGTAGAGCAAGCCGGTGACCGCGGTGCCCGCCATGCTGGCGCGCATGATGTTGCGCGCGGGATTGCGCACGCGCTCGGCGACGACACCGGCGGATTCGAACCCCACCAAGGGGAACAGCGTGAGCGTCACCGCGGTGGCCATGCTCGCGATCACCGCCTGGCCGGTCGGCAAGGCTGGCAAATGCACATCGCCGCCCACGCCCAGCGACAGCGCGATCACGATGACGGCGATCAGTGGTGCCAGCTTCAGGACCGTGGTTACCACCTGGAATCGCCCGGCGGCGCGTGCGCCGGCGAGATTGAGCAAGGTCAGCAACCATAGCAAGGCAATCGACGTCAGCGCGCCGAGCCAGGGAGTCGCATTGAGCGGCGGGAAGATCGCCGCCAGATAACTCGCCGCGGCGGTGGCGATCGCGGCATTCGCCGTCCACACCGATACCCAATAACTCCAGCCGACCAGCACGCCGGGAAATTCGCCCAGCGCCGCACCGGTAATCGCGACGGCCCCGGTCGCTTCCGGCATGGCCTGCGCCATCCGGCCGATCGTATAGGCGATGGCGAGCGCCCCGGCGATGCTGACGATCCAGGCGAGCGAGCCGGTCCAGCCGAACGGCGCAAGCGCGGCCGGCATCATGAAGATGCCCGATCCGATCATTCCACCGACGACCAGCGCGGTCGCGGTCCAGAATCCGAAAGGCCTTTTGTCGCTGGTGTCCATCGCCTGGCTCCCCTCGACGCTCAGCAAAGCACGTCATCCCGCGCGGCGCCACTGGTCCTTTTCCCGCGACCTGGGCTAGGACACCCATCATGGCGAGCGGGGCACCAGACAGAACAGGCGGGATGGCAATGGCCGGGCGCTATCATCCACGCCTGGTCGAGGCGGCGATGGCGCTCAACGACAATGCGCTGCACGTCGCCGAGCCGTTGCTCAAACAGCATCTCAAGGACGACCCGTTCGATGTCGCGGCAATGCGCATGCTGGCCGAACTGGCCGGGCGGATCGGGCGTTATCGCGATTCCGAAGCGCTGTTGCGCCGCGCGATCGAACTGTCGCCGGCCTTCACCGCCGCGCGCGCCAATCTCGCGCTCGTCCTGTATCGCCTCAACCGCCCGGCCGAGGCGATCGATGAACTCGAGCAAGTGGTCGCCGAGGATCCCGACAATCCCGGCCATGCCAATCTTCAGGCGGCGGCGTTCGGCCGGGTCGGCGATTTCGATGGTGCGATCGCGCTCTATGACCGCGTGCTCAAGGACGCGCCCAACCAGCCGCGCATCTGGATGACCTATGGTCATATCCTCAAGACGGTCGGGCGCCAGCAGGATGGCATCGCCGCCTATCGCCGCGCGCTCGCGCTGATGCCGGCCCTGGGCGAGGCGTGGTGGAGCCTCGCCAACCTCAAGACGGTCAAGTTCGACGACGCGGATATCGCCGCGATGGAAGGCGCGCTCGCCGATCCGGGGATTTCGGACGAGGATCGCTTCCACCTCGACTTCGCGCTGGGCAAGGCGTTCGAGGACCGTCGTCAGGCCGAAGCCGCGTTCCGCCATTACGATGCCGGCAATGCGTTGCGGCGCACGAAGCTGGTCTATGAGCCAGACGAGACGCGGCGCTTCGTCGATCGTTCGATCGCGCTGTTCACGCCCGATTTCCTGGCGGAGCGCGCTGGCCAGGGGTGCGACGCACCCGACCCGATCTTCATCCTGGGCATGCCGCGCGCGGGGTCGACCCTGATCGAACAGATATTGTCGAGCCACAGCCTGGTCGAGGGCACGTCTGAACTGCCTGATATCCCGACCCTGGCGCGGCGTGACCAGAATTATCCCGAGGGCATGGCCGATTTTGCGCCCGACAAACTGCGCGCGCTGGGCGAGGAATATCTCAAGCGCACCCGCATCCAGCGCCGCACCGACCGGCCATTCTTCATCGACAAATTGCCCAACAACTGGGCGCATCTGCCGTTCATCCACCTGATCCTGCCCAAGGCGAAGATCATCGATGCGCGGCGGCATCCGCTCGGCTGCTGCTTCTCCAATTTCAAACAGCATTTCGCGCGCGGCCAGGCGTTCAGCTACGCGCTGGAGGATATGGGGCGCTATTATCGCGACTATGTGCGGCTGATGGCGCATGTCGATCGTGCGCTGCCCGGGCGGGTCCATCGCGTGATCTACGAGGACATGGTCGACCATACCGAGCGCGAAGTGCGCAGCCTGCTCGCTTATTGCGGGCTGGAGTTCGAACCCGCCTGCCTCGCCTTTCATGAGACCGAGCGCGCGGTGCGCACGGCCAGTTCGGAACAGGTTCGCCAGCCGATTTTTCGCGAGGGGACAGAGGCTTGGAAGCCGTTCGAGCCGTGGCTGGATCCGCTCAAAACCGCGTTGGGCGACGTGCTCGACGCCTATCCGGCCGCTCCGGCCGCGTTGTAAAAACGCAACGCGTCGGCACGTAAATATCGCGCTCCCCGCTCTACGCTTGACGAATGCTGCGTCTGCTAACACGCTGGCGTAACAAAAACGAAATTGGGGATTTCGATGCTCTTTGGCCGCCGTCTCGCCGTCAGCGCGCTGCTCGCTTCCGCGGCGCTCGCCGCTACTCCGGCCATGGCACAGGACGCCCCGCCGGCGCCCGACAGCCAGGCCAATAACCAGCCCGACAATGGCGACATCATCATCACCGCGCTGAAGCGGTCGGACAGCCTGCAGAACGTGCCGATCAGCGTCCAGGCGCTGAGCACCAAGAAGCTCGACGAGCTCAACATCTCGAACTTCCAGGATTATGTCGCGTCGCTGCCGTCGGTGTCGTTTCAGGCATTGGGCGGCACGCCGGGCACCAACGTCGTCTATATGCGCGGCGTCGCATCGGGCGGCGACGGCAACCATTCGGGCTCGCTACCCTCGGTCGGCGTCTATCTCGACGAACAGCCGGTGACGACGATCGGCGGCAATCTCGACGTCCATATCTACGATATCGCGCGCATCGAGAGCCTGTCGGGGCCGCAGGGCACGCTGTACGGCGCCTCGTCCGAAGCCGGCACGATCCGCATCATCACCAACAAGCCCGACACGTCGAAGACCTATGGCCGCATCGATCTCGAGGGCAACAAGGTGAGCAAGGGCGGCTGGGGCGGCAAGGCGGAGGGGATGATCAACCTGCCGCTGTCGCCCAACATCGCGTTCCGTGCGGTCGGCTATTACGAGAAGGATGCCGGCTTCATCGACAACGTGCCGGGCACGCGCGACTTCATCTCGCCCGCGGTTTTCGGCGGGCCGCCGGCGGTCACGACCTATCCCAACAACACCATCCGCCCCGATGGCGGGATCAGCGTCAACAACGCGCCCTTCGTCAAGAAGGACTATAACGACACCGAAATCTGGGGCGGCCGCGCCGCGCTCAAGGTCGACCTCGACAGCAATTGGACGATCACGCCGAGCTTCCTCTACCAGGACACGCGCAGCCACGGCTCATACGGCTTCGACCCGAAGGTGGGCGACCTGGAAGTCCAGCATTTCTTCCCGGAATATCGCCGCGATAGATTCTGGCAGGCGGGGCTGACGATCGAAGGCAAGGTCGGCAATTGGGACGTGACCTACGCCGCCGCCTATCTCGACCGCAAGGATCTGCAGTCGAGCGACTATACCGACTATTCGGAAGCCTATGACCATATGTATTCGTCGGTCGGCGGCCTGGCCTATTATTTCGCGTATTGGGATAAGAACGGCAACAATATCGATCCGCGTCAGCGCGTCGTCGGCACCGACCATTTCAAGAAAATGAGCCAGGAATTCCGCGTCGCGTCGCCGTCGACCGACCGGTTCCGGATTGTCGCCGGTGCCTTCTACCAGCGCCAGAGCAACCTCATTCACCAGGATTATCAGATCCAAGGGCTCGACCCGTTCTTGTCGGTCAACGGCTCGCCGGGCACGCTCTGGCTGACCCAGCAGCATCGCGTCGACAAGGATTACGCGATGTTCGGCGAGGCCAGCTACGACATCACGCCGACGGTGACGTTTACCGCCGGTGGCCGTGCGTTCATCTATGACAATACACTGATCGGATTCTTCGGCTTTGGCCGCGATCCGCGCAACGGCTTTACCAATTCGCCGCCCAATGCCGCCTTCAGCAACCGCACCGGCGTGGCGCAATGCTTCACCACCGCCGGCGAACGGCTCTATAACCGCGATACGGACACTTATAGCAGCTCGCTGACATTGCTGCCGCCGGCGGTGGCGGGCGGTCCGTGCACCAATCTCGGCGTTTATACCAATGGCGGTGTCATCCCCGTCGAAGCATCCGGGCAAGGCGTGACCTATCGCTTCAACCTCAGCTGGAAGCCCCGGCCCGGGTTGTTGATGTACGGCACGGTGTCGCGCGGTTTCCGTCCCGGCGGTATCAATCGCCGCGGCGATGTGCCTCCCTATCAGGCCGACTTCCTGACCAATTACGAGATCGGCGCGAAGACCACCTGGCTGGGCGGAAAACTCCGATTCAACGCCGCAGTCTACCGACAGGATTGGGACGCGTTCCAATTCTCGTTCCTGGGCGCGAACAGCTTCACCGAAATCCATAACGGCCCGAATGCGCGGATCTGGGGCGCCGAGTTCGACAGCTCACTGACGCTTGGCGGGCTCAGCCTGACCGCATCGGGATCCTATACCGATGCCAAGACGCAGAAGGATCTGTGCGGCTACGACGACCGGACGTTCACCTGCACCACGCCGGGCCCCGATGGCCAGATCAACTATGTTTCAGCGCCGGC
>Ga0070678_100000243_pt1 | contig 25022 bp, 24 predicted proteins | sample KBSM73metaG_FD_65647 | JGI IMG/M metagenome (GOLD analysis project Ga0070678, IMG submission 65647) | Miscanthus rhizosphere microbial communities from Kellogg Biological Station, Michigan, USA - KBS M7-3 metaG | ecosystem: Host-associated > Plants > Roots > Rhizosphere > Soil ...
AGGTCCATCGAATAGGGTTTCGCCATGCTCGCTGGCCTCCAATCCCCAGCCAGCAGCTTGAATCAGAAAATCACCCTAAAGGGAATCCCTTTTGATTCAGCCAAACGTCATCCCGCTCTAGTCTGCGTTGGGCCGGCATTCATCACGTCTATTCGACATGGTGGTCCCACGCTCGGCGAGAGCAAATCTACGCCTATGTCGCTCCTCGGATGAAAATTTGCGGCGTACGCGCGAGACCGGCGGCCTGACCCTCACTCGATCGGCAAGTTGAACACCAATTCCCGCACGAACCGTCCCGGCGGCGAGCCATGCGCCAGCACCGCGTCGTTATAGGCCTTGAGGTCGAACTTCGCACCCCAGCGGCGCTTCGCTTCCTCGCGCATCGCCATATGCTCCTCATAGCCCGAGAAATAGCTGAGAAGCTGAGTCGAGGAGAGCTGCGCGCGGACCCATTTGCCCGCCGCCTCGCGTTCCTGCTGGAATGCGCCCTTCATCATCAACTCCATCGCCTGGTCGCGGGTCATGCCTTCGGTCTGGATGCCGATGTCGAGCAGGGTGTTGGTGATCGACCTGAGGCGCATCTTGAGCACGGTCAGCTTGAACAGGGGATCGCCGTTCAGATAATCCTGATCCGCCATCATCCCCTCTGCATAGACCGCCCAGCCTTCGACGAACGGTCCCGACGACAGCACCGCACGCAGCACCGATTTGTCCTGGTTCGAATGGTCGATCTGCAGCCAATGCCCCGGCATCGCCTCATGGATGCTGAGGTCGTGGATCATATAGCTGTTATATTCGCGCAGGAACGACGTCGCCTGCGCATCGCTCCAATCGTCCGGGATCGGCGAGATCGCGAAGAACGTATCCTGGCCCTTGTCGAGCGGACCGGGCGAATCGCAATAGGCGACGGCATTGCCCTGCTGGAACTTTGGCATGGTGATGATCTTGACCGGTGCTGTCGGCATGGTGACCAGCTTGTGGGCGCGGACGAAGTCACTCGCGCTGGCCAGGGTCGCCTTGGCCGCAGCCTCGACCCCGTCGCGCGCCGGACGCTGCGCATAAGTCAGGTCGAGAGCGGCTTCGATCGCCTGTTGCTGCTGGTCGCGGGTCGGATTGGCGGGGAGGGCGGGGGCGTTCGCCTTGCCCTCCAGTACCTGTTTGGCCAGCCGATACATCTCGGCGCGTGTCGCCGCGGCGGCCATGGTCGCCTTGGCCTTGAGCTCGGGCCGCGTCATCGTCGACATCAGCGCGAACTTCATCTTCTGATCGTAAAGCTTTGCACCCAGGCGGAAATCGCCCTTGGCCGCCGGCACCAGCGTCTTGTCGAGCCAGACCTGCTGATCGGCCACCGCGGCCTTCAATTTGCTCAGCGCGGCATCGAACCGCGCCTTGTCGGCGGGCGCAAGCTCATTGGCGTGCGGGGCAAGCATGCCCTCGGCGATCTCGACGATTCCCGAATTCTGTTTCGCGACCGTGCTGGCATAAATTTGCGGCACCTTGGCCGCGATCAGCTGTCGCCGCGTCTCGAGCAGAAAGGCGGGGAGCGCTTCCATCCGCGCGGTCGCCGCCTTGAGTCGCTTGGGCCAGGGCGCGAAGTCGCGCGCGGCAAGCGTGTAGAGCGCGCCGGCCGCGGCATCGTTGTAATTCTGCGCGTTCCACGACCAGCTCTTGAGCGCCTGGACATCCCAGAGCTCGTAATCGAGCGCGTTCTTGAGCAGCAGGAAGTCGACCTGATTGTCCCGGCTCAGCGCCTTGAAATCGATCCGGGCCATGTTGCCGAGCATCGCCTGGTCGAACGCCACCTGGTTACCGCGGCCGCGCGCGGTGATGTCGGGCAATTTGTCGTCGAAGCGATGATCGCCGAGTTGCGTCCCGCTGACCGGCGAGAAGCGCGCCAGGCTGTCGACATAGCGTTTCGACAGCGCCGCGAACTGCACATTGGCGCTGATCCCTTTCGATACGGCCGGCGTCGCGGCGGGCATCGAAGCGCCGAGCGTCGCAGTGGTGGCAAGCAGCAGGAAAGCGGTGCGGCGCATGATCATCCCCTCTGTTGTTGAGAGAGCGTCTAAAGCTTGCCGGCCATCTCCGCCAGCTTGGCGACGGTGTTCATGTTGCGCGCCGTGCCGGTTTTCGCGCCGGGAATCTTGAGCTTCGAATCCGCCATGCCGTGATCCGTGTAGCGGATGTAGATCTCGCGCTTGCCGAGCGCCATTTCCTCGCCATTGACGTTCGTCGCCTGTTCGATGGCGTCCTTCGCCGGCGCCTCGTCCAGGAAGGTGGCGACGACGCGATTACCTGGCGCATCCGCGAACGGATTGGCGTCGCGCACCGCGGCCATTTCGGCGGCGGTCCGCACCATCACGCCGACCGGCTTGCCGGCATAAGCCTGCATCGCCTGTTCGAGCGCGGCCTTCACCGCCGCCTCGCTCTTGCTCGAGGTGAAGACGACATTGCCGCTGGCGATATAGGTCTTCACCTTGGCGAACCCGGCGGCTTCGCACATCGCCGCCAATTCGGTCATCGGCAGCTTGCCGGTCCCCCCGACATTCACCGCACGAAGCAGGGCGATATAGGCGGTCATCTCGGTCTCTCTCCCTCTCACGACTGGCTTGGCCGCTCCCGAGCCCTGGTCGATCTTGCGCGGAATATGCCCGGCAACAAAGGTTTTTGGCAGCACATTCGAATTCCACGCGGCCGATTGACCTGGATCGATGCAAGCGCCACGGAATGACGCTAATCGGGGCCGGGGGGAACCACGAGTGGATGATCGAGAAGCGCGCACGGCCGTATTGCGGCCGCTGGTGGGAATCAGGTTCATCGCGGTCGGGGCGACGGTCTTCCACCATTCAGGCGCGAACTGGCTCTCCTCCCAGCCCTGGGCGCCTAAAATACTCGCCAATTCCGCCTTGCACGCCCAGATGGCGCTGGGCTTCTTCTTCGTGCTCTCCGGTTTCATCCTGCAGACGCTGTATCGCGGGCGACTGAGCGAGCAGGGGGCGTGGCGGCGCTACGGCGTCTCGCGGATCGCGCGGATCTATCCCGTTTACCTGATCGGCGTGTTGCTGATGGCGCCCGCCTATGCCGTGGCGGCGTGGGGCGCCCTGCCGCAATTCGTGCTGATTCAGTGCTGGGCGACGCTCGGCAACACCTGGGAATGGCAGAATTGGAACCCGCCGGCATGGATGCTGTCGGTCGAATTCTTCTTCTATCTGTGCTTTCCGCTGCTGTGCGGCCTGGTCGAACGCGTGCCGCGCTACCTTCTATTCGCCGGCGTCGCCATGGTGGCGCTGTTCGCCATCGTCACCGGCAGTGTTGATCCGCCGACGGAGGCGCAGCGTTTCCCCTGGATGAACTATCTTCCGCTGCCGGTGCTGCGCCTGCCCGAATTCTTCGCCGGCATGTTGCTGGCCGAGTGGCAGGCGCGCCGCGGTATCCGAGCGCTGCCGATTCCGCCCGAGCTTTCGTTGCTGGTGTTCGTCATCGTGCTCGGCCGGGATTCGTTCGGCTTGCAGGCCGCTTGCGCCGTGATCCTCGCGACCCTGGTCATCCTGGGGCTGGTCAACGCGCCGCGCGCGCCGTTCACGCGATTGATGAACACGCGCATGTTCATGCTGTTGGGGGCGGCGAGCTATGCCCTCTATATCATCCACGAACCGGTCAATTTCGCCCTGCGCACGATCGCCGGCGGACGGTCGCTGCTCATCCTGCAATATCCGATCGATCTCGCGCTCTCGATCGCCATCCTGTTCCTGGTCGAGACCCCGGCGCGGAAATGGATCAACGCGCGGTTCGCCGCGATCGCAAAGAAGCGTCAGAGCGGCGCGGTATCGGTGGTTTCGGCAGCGACCTTCTGACGATTATGGGGTCGCGCGTCCGGTCGCGGCACGCTACCAGCATGGTCATGTTCGACCTGCCCGGTTTCGACCTCTCCGCTTTCGTTCGGACCACGCTCGCCGAGGATCTGGGCGACGGGGGGGACATCACTTCCGAAGCCGTCATCCCGGCCGAGGCGCGCTTCACCGGCGTGATGGACAGCCGCGACGCGATCGTCGTCGCCGGCCTGCCGATCGCCGAGGCTTTCTTTCGCGCGCTCGACCCCGGGGTGGCGATCGAGCGGCTGGTCTCCGATGGCCAGCGGGTCGCCGCCGGCACCGACCTGATGCGCCTCGAAGGCAGGGGCCGCGCGATGCTCACCGCCGAACGTTCGGCGCTCAATACCATCCAGCATCTGTCGGGCATCGCCACGATGACGCGCGCTTATGTCGACAAGATCGCCGGGACCGGCGCCATCCTGCTCGATACGCGCAAGACCATTCCCGGGCTCAGGCTGCTCGAAAAATACGCCACGCGGATGGGCGGCGCGACCAATCATCGCATGGGGCTGTGGGATGCCGCGATGATCAAGGACAATCATGTCGCGGTGGCCGGATCGGTTGGGGAGGCAGTGCGCCGCGCCGCCGCCGCCGGCATCGAACGGATTATCGTCGAGGTCGATCGCGTCGATCAGATCGAACCGGCGCTCGCGGCAGGGGCGACGCATTTGCTGCTCGACAATATGGACGTGCCGACCCTGCGCGGGGCGGTGACCCTGGTCGGCGGACGCGTGCCGACCGAGGCGTCGGGCGGGGTGCGGCTCGACACGATCCGCGCGATCGCCGAAACCGGCGTGACCTATATCAGCGTCGGACGGCTGACGCAGTCGGCGCCGGCGGCGGATATCGGTCTTGATTTCGCGGCGATCGACTGACCATTATAAAGATATCAGGGGTTTAGGGGGATTTCCATGGTAAGACCGAAGTCGATCCGGCTATTCGAGTTGTTCTATCTGGGATCGGTGCTGGTGGAGGCGGTCAATACCGCCATGACCTGGGCGGAGACCAATACCAACCCGCAGACGATGCAGGTCAAGCAAATGTTGGGCCCCTGGTTCCCGGCACTGCTCACGGTGTTCACGTTCACCTTATGGCTGCTGCTGTGGTATTTCGCTGCACGGGCGCGCAGCAACGTCGCGCGTTGGGCGATCGCCATTCTCTACGTGCTCGGCTTGATCGGGTTCGTCTTCTCGCTCACCGTTGGGGGCGCGCAGGCGGCCGTACCGCTCGGCCTGTCGGTGGTGTCGCTGATATTGACCACGCTCGCGGTTGTCTGTCTGTTCCGACGGGACGCGTCTGCCTGGTTCGGAGCGTCGGCATGAAGCTGCGTCTGTCGTTCGTTGCGGCGATGCTCGCCGCGTTGCCAGGCATCGCCAATGCTCAGGCATTGGTCTGCACGCCGGGTGCCAATCCGCCGCGGCCCAACCCGGATTTGCCGACGGCGGACCAGCCGCAGCGCGTGCTGCCGATCGGCGGCTATACGCTGGCGATCACTTGGGGTCCGCAATTCTGCCGCAACGGCGGGTTCACGCCTTCGGCGCGGTTTCAGTGCGGCAGCGGCAACCGGTTCGGCTTCACGCTGCATGGCCTGTGGCCCGACGGCGTGGGCAAGGACTGGCCGCAATATTGCACGGCAACCGATCTCGTGCCGCCGGCAGTGATCAAGGGAATGCTCTGTTCGACCCCGTCGGCGCAATTGATCCAGCACGAATGGGCCAAGCACGGCACCTGCATGGGGACGACCCCGGCCGCCTATTTCGCGCGATCGAGCGCGATGTATGCCAAGCTCCGCTATCCCGATATGGACGCGCTGTCGCGCCGGCCACTGACCGTCGGCCAGTTCGCGGCAGCGTTTGCCAGGTCCAACCCGGGCATCCCCGCGAGCGCGATCCGCGTCACCGCGAAGGGTGGCTGGCTTGACGAGCTGTGGCTGTGCCTCGATCGGCGCTTCGCCTATGAGCGCTGCGAGCCCAATACCGGCGGGCTTCCCGGCACCGCGCGGCTCAAGATCTGGCGCGGGCGGCGCTAGACCGCAACGTCCACGCTAGCGTTAGTATCGTTCGCGCTCAGCTTAGTCCGTCATGCCGGACTTGTTCCGGCATCCAACGTGCAACGTCGGCTGAATTCCGTGGGGGAGAGTTGGACCCCGGCACAAGGCCGGGGTGACGATTCAACTTTAGCCCTCGACCACCGCGGTCGACGGGTGATGCTTGTCGAGATGCTTGCGGATGATCTTGAGGTTGCGGCTGTTCGACCGGAAGAAGAAGTCGGGCACGGCGCCCACCCAGGGGATCAGCCCCAGCGCGAAGTCGACACCGACATTGCCGAACATCCGCGCCATCTGCGCTTTCGACATGCCCAGGTTGCGTGCTTCCCACACCATGTACGATCCGAGCGCCGCGCCGACCAGGTCGCCGATGCCGGGGATCAGGTCCAGGATCACGTCCAACCCCAGTTTCTGGTTGGTGCCGGGGATCTTGATCAGCCCTTCGAGCAGATGCTCCATCCCTTCGATGCGCTTGCGCACGGAGGCGGCGTCACGTCCCATCGGGACGATCTGACTGATATCGGGACGCGGGATACGGGTCGTGTTGGCCATGGTCCGATCTAGTTGGTGTCGTTCCGTAGTCGATTCAACGGGTGCCATGCGCGTGGGTTCCCCTGCCATTGCTGCAGCCGCAGCGACACAAGCGACCAGCGCAACGGGGTTGCGATCGGGATGAAGGCGATATCGGCGGCCAGCGCCGCGTCGGCTTCGGCGATGTGCGTGGCGCGCTCCGCCATGGTCGGGGCGTCGCGCGCGGCGGTCAGCGCGGCCTGCGCGTCGTCGCTGCACATCGCGCAGGCGGTCGCGAGATACCAGCGCGCGCTGTCATAGGGTGCGACCTCGTCGACCAGCCGCAGGTCGGCGTCGGCGCGCATCGCGACGCGGATCGGTCGAACGCCGATCGTCGCCAGTCGCGCGCCGATCTGACCCCACAATATGTTGCCGCCCGGCGTGTCGGGCAGCGCCACCCGCAAGGCGACTTCCCCGGGATTGGCGAGGCGATAGGCCGCAACTTGCTGGCGAGCATCGGCCATGCGGGCATCGGACGTCAGCGTCGCCCAGGCCGATACCGCAGGTGCGCTCGCCGAATCGAGCTTGTCGGGCAACAGGCGCTCGACCGGTTGCCCCCAATCGGGGGTGAAGGCAGCGATCAACGCAGGGCGATCGATCGCCTCGGCAATCGCGGCGCGTCCAGCTGCCGCCGCGAGCAATCCGTCGCGCTTGACGATCGCCAGGCCGAACAGGCCGGCCGCGGGATCCAGGCGGATATTCGCCGGCGCGACCTTGGTCATCGCGACCAATGGCCAGTCGCCGACCGACCCGCCGACGACGAAATCCGACTCCTTGTGCGTGAACCGCAGCAGCGCGCGCGCGGCGCTTTCGCCGATCAGCTGGACGTTCTGCTCGGGGCCGGGCTCGGCGACCTCGTCGTCGGGCGATCGTGCCGGATCGAAAGCGGGGCGCAACATCACCGAATTGGCCGCGGCCGCGGACACCCGGAACGGTCCGCTCCCGCCAGGTGGATTCTCGCGCCGGACCGCCAGTTCGGGCTGGGCGAACAGCTTGAGCAGATCGGGGCGCGGGCGACTGAGCCGCACCTCGATCACCTGGTCGGTCATCGACACGATATCGTCGATCGCGGTCAGGAACGGCTTGAGCGGATTGTGCGATGACGGGGCGATGGCGCGTTTCAGGATGATCGCGACATCGGCCGCGGTCACCTTGCCGCCGTCGCTCCATTCGGCCTCGCGCAGGCGGAAGATATAGGTGCGACCCTGATCGATCACGATCCAGCGCTCGGCCAGCCCCGGTTCGATCTGCCCGCTCGCGTCGAAACGGACCAGGCCCTGCGCGGTCGAGTCTAGCAGCAGGCGCTGCGTGGTGTCGGCTGGGCGCTTGTTGACGTCGGGATAGGACGGCCGCCCGCCGATCGCGCTCACCACCACCGGCCCGGTGTCGGGGCGCGGATTGCACGATGCGAGCAGCAGCAGGAGCAGGGCAGGGATGCGGCGAGGCGCGGTCATAGGCGCGTTGTGCCAAACTCCGCGGCGTGGCGCCATGGTGCGGACGACGGGACCCGAAACCCGTAGGAAGGGCGCGCAGAGCTCCTAGGCATAACGCCTTCAAGTTCTTTATCATTTTATAGTTGCTGGAAGCCCCTCCGGTCGTCCGATTTGGTCACGCAATCGGCCAAAACAGTCGGTGTCCGCAATTGCTCTGCAGCCATAGCTTCGCGCTCCGATTTCGTTCGTTGACCGTGTCGGTGATTTACCATCAAAGCCGGCGCTCGACTGTCGTCGCCCACTCTTCCGGCAATCGCGATCGACGGCCGAGCGTTAACTATTGCGCTTTTGCACCGCGCGATTTCATCAGTTCGCCGCGCAATGGGCTCCAATTATCCCTGCAACCACCGCCACCACACGAGGCGTTCATCTGCGCGAAAGGTTGGCCCGAACACCCAGCAAGTCCCTGATGTTCGCGTACGGCTACGCGCCGCACATCCCGAGGGAGCTGGTGTGGTGTGTTCAAACTGCCCGATGGGCAACACGGAGAGGACGGCCGGACAATGAGTGCGACCACGAAAGCCCGGCTGGTCAGATTTCAAGGAGCAATTCGATGACTGCTATTTCCAAAAACCCCAGAATGCTTTTCATGCTCGCCCTGCTTACCGGCACGATGTCGGCTGGTGTGCATGCGCAGCAGACCCCGCAGGATGCGGCGCCGGCACCGGCCGCCGCGCCGGCCAACCCGGACATCACCGTGAACGGCACCGCGCCCGCCGATCTGTCCGGAATGCCGGACGGCCCGGATGTCGAAGGCTTCATTTCGGCGCGCAACGACCAGAAGATGCAGGTGACGACCGCCGGCGGAACCAAGACGGTGGTCCTGCTCAGCGACGGAACCCGGATCAAGTCCAAGGGCGGCCTGCTCGGCATCCGTAGCAACAAGCTTGCCGCGGACCAGCTGCTCAACGGCCTGCCGGTCACCATCAAGACCGTGCAATGGGGCGGGGGCCTGGTGGCGAACCAGATCGCGCTCAAGAGCAAGGATCTCCGCACCGCGTCGATGATCCGCAACGGTACCGACCAACGCTTCGGCGAACAGGCCGCGGCAACCGAGGCGCTGCGCGGCCGGGTGGCCGATATCGACCAGTATAACGTCAAGGGCACGACCAACGTGACCTTCGCCACCGGCAAGGCCGATCTGTCGCCCCAGGCTAAGGCCGATCTCTGCGCCGCCGCAACGCAAGCCGAAGGCATGAACAACGCCTTGCTTCTCGTGGTCGGCTACACCGATTCCACCGGCAGCCAGGATTTGAACCAGTCGCTCAGCGAGAAGCGCGCCAGCCGCGTCGTCAATTATCTCCAGCAGGCGTGCCACTGGAAGCCCTATCGCATGCTGACTCCGACCGGGATGTCCGAGGCGGATCCGGCCGCACCCAATGACACCGCCGCCGGCAAAGCGCAGAATCGCCGCGTCGCGGTGAACGTCATGGTCAGCAAGGCCGTCGACGGCATGTAAGGCACGTTCGGGGTGGGCATCGCCCACCCCGAACCGCTTTGCCTGCTACCTCCCTGGCGGGGCAGATCGTAGTCCCGAATTCCTATGTGATGGCCCTCCCCGGCGGGGGGAGGATTATGTCCGCTTCGAAAATGCATGCGGTCAAACCGCGCCGTCGCAGACGGCGGCAATCCGCCATACCGAGCAACGCTGAGCCAACGCGCCGCTGGCCATGATAGCGCTACCTATTGACAGCGCCTCCACAATAAATCAGACAAATAAGATTAAGCCATAATGATGGCGACAGCCCCGGCTCGAGCATTTGCCATGCAGGGCTGATCAAACGTGGAGTGGGCGGGGGATGAAAGGCGTGTTCAAACCGATTTTCGTTGCGGCTATATGCGGCGCGGCGCTCGTCGCTCCGGCGCAGCTCCTGGCTGGGCCTAAAATTGCGACGCAGTCCTTTTCCTGGAAAACGGTGCCTTGGGGCGGGGGCGGATACATTCCGGCATTCCTGTATCATCCCAAGAGCCCGAAGATCCTGTACGCGCGCACGGACGTCGGCGGACTGTACCGCTACGATTACCAGGCTCAGAAATGGATTCCCCTGCTCGACGATCTGAGCCGTGGCGACGCGGACCTGATGGGCGTGCTGGCGATGGCCATCGACCCCAACGACCCGCAGAAACTTTATGCGGCGTGTGGCCTGTACATCTCCCAATGGGCGCGAAAGGGTGCGATCCTGCGGTCGAGCGATCAGGGCCGGACCTGGCAGAAATTCGATCTCCCGATCGGGGTCGGCGGGAACGCTGACGGGCGCGGCACCGGTGAGCGGCTCGTCGTCGATCCGGCCAACGGCAAGGTGATCTATTACGGCAGCAACCGCGACGGCTTGTGGAAGAGCAGCGACGGCGGGGCCAGCTTCGCGCGCATTTCCGCGCCGGCGAGTTCGATCTCATTGCTGTTTTTCGATCCGCGCGACCATGTGCTCTATCTTGGCGGCGTCGACGGCCAGGGCCATTTGTTCGCCAGCAAGGACGATGGCAAGACGTTCACGCCCGTCTCCTCGACTCCGGACATGATCCCGCAGCGCATGGCGCAGGGATCGGACGGCACGCTGTTCGTGACCTATGCCCGGGGCGACAAGGAGGGCGAGGTCAATCCGGCCGCTGCGACAACCGGGGGCGTGTGGCGCCGGGACCTGCAGGGCAAATGGGCCGAGATTACGCCCGAGAAACCGGCGAACGGCGCCAAGTTCGGTTATTCCGGGGTCGATGTCGGCCCGGACGGAACGCTGGTCGTCACCACGCTCGACCGGTGGTGGCCGGGAGGGGAGATCTATCTCTCCCGCGATTCCGGCAAGACGTGGATGGGTCTCCACGATCAGGCCAAGCGGTCGGAGGGCGATTATGCCTGGGTCAAGGACTGGCAGAATAACGGCTGGTTCGGCGGCTGGATGTCGGACGTCAAGATCAACCCGTTCAACAAGAACGAGCTGATTTACCAGGACCAGGGCGCCTGGGTGGTCACCAATCTCAGCGACGCGGGCTCCGGCAAACCGCTGAACGTCATATTCCCCGACGAGGAATTGGAGGAATCGGCACCGCTCGACCTTGCCGTCCCTCCACAGGGCGCCCAGTTGTTGCTCGGGATGGGCGACAATGCCGGCGGAGCCTATTTCGATCTGACGCTTCCGCCGGACCAGGGCCTGTTCCGCCCTGCCCGGGGGAACGTCCCGGGCATCGATTATGCTGGGTCGAAGCCGCTTTATGTCGTTCGCACGTCGGATTCGGCCAAGCACAAGGGCTACGTGTCCAATGACGGCGGGAAGAGCTGGGCGGAGCTGCCGAATTCGATCTTCGAAACGCCGGGCTATCCGAAGGCCGACTGGTATGATCCGGGACGCATCGCCGTATCGGCGGGCGCCACCTCGCTCGTCTGGGCGGCCGGTAGCGGCCCGCCTTATTATTCGAAGGACGGGGGCAAGAGCTGGACGAAATCGGGGGGCGTACCCGATCTCAAGGATCGCAATTTCCGCCCCATCGCCGACAAGCGGCTCGACGGCGTCTTCTACATCTTCGATCCCGCGGGCCGCATCCTGGTCAGTGCCGATGGCGGAGCCAGTTTCACGCCGATCGTAACGGGATTCCCGGAGGTCGCGCCATGGCAGCGGGCGAAGCTCGAAGTCGTGCCGACAACCCTCCGCGACTTGTGGCTCGCCACGTCCAACGGCTTGTTCCACTCGCCGGATTCCAAGCACGCCGCCAAACAGATCGGCCATGTCGATGCGGCCTGGGCGGTCAGCTTCGGTGCTCCGCGAACGCCCGGCGGCTACCCGACAGTCTATATGGCGGGGAAGATCAACGGCGTAAGCGGACTCTGGATGTCCGAGGACGAGGGCGGATCCTGGGCCGAGATCACCAACGATGGTCGCAGGATGGAACTCGTCAACCTCGTCGCTGGCGACATGAAGACGTTCGGCGTCGTGTTCGTCAACACGCCCCATGGCGGGATCATGGTAAGCGGCACGGCCGACGCGGCAAAATAGCGACGTTTGATCGGCGCCACGCTGATCCCGAATCTCGATACCCGGGCGGCAACGCGCGCGGCTGGACCGCATTTCGCGTTAATAAGCCGGCCAGCGCTCGTTGCGGAAGTCGAACGGCTCGTCGCTTTGCACCATGGACGTCACCGCCGGACCCTCTACAGCGTATGACGATGCGCGGATGTTCTCGCGCCTCCTGAAGATCGAGTATTCATGCGCGTACCCCGCATTTTTTCCACGACGTCCAACGATATGGCGATCGACCTCGGCACGGTGAACACGATCGTTTACCTGCGCGGCCGGGGCATCGTCCTCAACGAACCGTCGGTCGTCGCGATCGAACTGGTCAACGGTCTGCCGCGGCTGCGGGCGTTCGGGATGGAAGCCAAGCTGATGATCGGGCGGACGCCGCAGGGCACGTCGACCGTGCGCCCGATGCGCGACGGCGTCATCGCCGACGTCGATATCGCCGAACAGATGATCAAGGCGTTTATCGACAAGGCGCATGGCGGCCCTTCGCGGCTCCCCCGACGGCCGGAACTTCTGGTCTGTATTCCCTCGGGCGCGACCCAGGTCGAGCGGCGGGCGATCCGTCAGGCCGGGACCAATGCCGGCGCGCGCAGGGTTCGCCTGATCGAGGAGCCGATGGCGGCGGCGATCGGCGCGGGATTGTCGATCAACGAGCCGATCGGGACGATGATCGTCGACATCGGCGGCGGCACGACCGAGGTGGCGGTGCTCTCGCTGGGCAACCTCGTACATCACGCGTCGGCCCGTGTCGGCGGCGACAAGATGGACGATGCCATCGCGTCGAGCATTCGGCGCAACCACAATCTGGTCATTGGCGAGACGACGGCGGAGCGGATCAAGCTGGAGATCGGCGTCGCGCGGATGCCGGCGGACGGGCGCGGGCTCGTCATGCCCGTACGCGGCCGCGATCAGGTCAATGGCGTGCCGCGAGAGATCGATATCTGCCAGGGCGACATCGCCGGGCCGCTCAGCGACCTCGTCGATCAGGTGGTCGAGACCGTGTTGCGCACCCTCGGCGCCACCGAGCCGGAACTCGCGTCGGACATCCATGATCACGGTATCGTCATGACGGGCGGCGGGTCGCTATTGGCCGGCATCAGCGACGCGCTGGCCGAGGCGACGGGCGTGCCGGTCATCGTTGCCGAAGATCCCCTGACCAGCGTGGCCGTAGGCGCGGGCAGGGCGCTCGAGGATGAGGCCTATTCGGGGGTGATGATCGATAGTTAGGGGTTGCGGTTGTTCGCAGTTGTGGCTTCGATGGACGTGCTTCGGGCCATGACGGTCAGCCGGCAACGCTCGCTATACCGATCAACTCCGACGTGAGCGCCTCGGGGCGGTCGAGCATGACGTCGTGGCCGCACGCGATCTCGCTCGTCGTCCAGCGGCGCGCCTTCGCGCGATCATACGAGACGGTGAACGGTGTTCCTTCCCAATCCGACGCAAAGATGAAATGGTTCCGCGAAATCGGGGACAGCCCGCCATTCAGCCGGATTGGCTGCTGGAAGGTGGCCAGCGGTTGGGGCGTGCACTGCCGGTCCACCCAATCGCGGTCCTGCGCATTGACGTTGAAGATCGCGGCCGGGATTGGCGGCACCCGCCAGCCTTCCCCATATTCATTCGCGAGATTGACTTGGATCTCCCGCTGTTCCGCGGGGAGAAGGTCATGGAGACATTCGCCATCCTCCAGCAGGAAGGCGTCCAGATAGACCAGGCCGGCGATCCGATCCGGCAGCACGTCCGCGACGCCGCTGATCACGCATCCGCCATAGGAGTGGCCGCAGAGGATCACGGAATCGAGCTCCTCCCAACGGATCAGGTTGGCGACGTCATCCACATGCCGCTGGAGGTCGATATCGCGCGACAACGTGTGGCTTCGTTCCCCCACGCCGGAGAGCGTCGGCGTAAACACCTGATGTCCTTGGTCGAGGAGCGCCCGCCTTACGCGTGCCCAACACCAACTGCCGTGCCAGGCACCGTGCACCAGGACGAATGTCGCCATCCTTTAACCTCCCCCGTTACCCGTCTCCTGGATAACATGGGCTCGTCGGGGCGAAAGTAAAATTCAATTATAGTATGATGTCCCGTGCGGGCGCGGGGCCGGAACTCGCGCATTTCATAGCGTGAGGTCGGCGATCAGCGGACTCACTGCGTTAAAATGCGCCAGAATATGCTTGCGATTGTCGCTATTAAATTCGGAATTGCTTGATAAGTCGATGTAAAGCGGCTGTTTAAGTCTGAGACATCGTCATCGGAGAGTGGCACCGTCAGCGATCAGTAGGCGCGACTAAACCGCCATGCGGGGCGACGGGATAGCGCTTGGTCCACGCCGCGCGCACCGCTTTGCGGCCGGGACGCTCGACCAGATGGAGCGCCACATTCGCCAGCGCCAAAACGACGATCGAAAAGGTCACATAGAGGGCGATGACGCCCGTCCAGCTGGCATGCGACTTGCCGAGCGCGGCGAAAAAGAGGTTCAGGACCGGATAGTGAACCAGATAGATTCCATAGCTGCGATCCCCCAGCCACAGTAACGGGCGCGCTTCGAACGTCCCGATGCGCAGCACCAGCAATAACGCCGACGGCCAGGCCAACAGGTCCAACGGCAGCAATGGGCTGTAGGAGCCGACATTGATCGTCGCGCCGATTGCCAATGTCAGGACAAGGACGATGGTCGGCACCCGCGCCAGTATCTCACGATGTTGCCACATCAGCTGACCGATGAAGAAGCCGAGCACCCCGCCGATCAGATAGTCGGCGCCCCAAGGTCCACCGGGCAATCCGAGCAGGGCCAGTTTCGCCACGATGAGCGCGACGAGTGCCACTGAAACCCAGGTGACTGCTCGTTTGCCCGAACCAGCCGCCAGCGCGAACAGGATGTAGCAGAGGATTTCGACGGAGATCGACCAGCTCGGGCCGACAAAGCCGCTATCGGCCCCGGGCACGAGCCCTTGCAGCATGAACAGGTGGCACAGGAAGATCGGGAGCGTGTTTTCCGGCCTGCCCCAATCCAGCACCGCCACGATCAGCAACATCGTGAGGTGAAGCGGATAGAGCCGCGCTACGCGGGCCACCGCGAAGTCGCCAAACTGGCGCGCGGTTCGCAGGTCCGCGCCGCCGCGATAGACATGGGCGAAGATATAGCCGGAGATCAGGAAGAACAGGTCGACGAAGGTCCAGCCCCAGCGGAAGAACCAGCCGGCAACGCCGCCAAAGAAGTCGCTCAGGCCGTTATAATAGAAGATCTGGAGGTGATATCCGGCGACCACGCACGCGGCGATGCCGCGCAGTCCGTCAAGCCGCGCCAGGCGGGGAACGGCAGAGGCGTTGCGGGGGATATCTGCGCGCGGCTCCATCAGGGTCCGCGCTAACGACCCGACACTATTTTATGATTAACGCGAGCCGGTCGCGCGTCGGCCCTTCAAATCTGGCGCGGACGCCGGGACTCGAACGTTCTTGCAGGGGACTGGAGGGAGTGCGGGGGCGTAAAGTATTCAAATTTCATAATTCTGATCCCCTGGAAGCCCCTCCATTCCCCTAATTTGGCCAAGCAATTGGCCACGACGAAATTCTCTTTGGCGAAGACAGCTTTGCGCCCTCAAGTCGGACATCCGAGTATTGTGACCGGTTTCCCAAAAGCCGTCGTGCGCACCTTAACTTAACTCGTGGAAGCGTCAGCCCACTATGCGCGCTATACGAAGGCATAATCCTTCGACCCCACCGTACACTGGTGGCTCCGCCAAGATCGGCCCAAAAATCCCGGCAGGCGGTCGGGCAATTGCCGCCCCGCCGTTCGCAGGAGGAGAAGACAGATGGATACCGAGTCACGTCTGAGCCGTCGGCAGTTGATCGCCGCGTCGGCGACCGCGGGAACGTTGTGCCTCATGACGCAGGCGGGGTTCGCTGAACCAGCGGGCGCTGCGGCCGCGCCGGTGTCATTTGCCGGAGGCGAGAGCATTCGCCCGTTCCGCGTGCATTTCCCGGACGCCGATTTGTCCGACCTCCGTCGTCGAGTGCTGGCCACGCGCTGGCCTTCGAAGGAAGTCGTCACCGACGACACGCAAGGGGTTCAGCTGGCGACGATCCAGGCACTCGCGAACCACTGGGCCACCAAGTATGACTGGCGCCGCTGCGAAGCGCGGATCAACGCTTTCCCGAACTTTCTGACCGAGATCGACGGGGTCGACATCCACTTCATCCATGTTCGCTCGAAGAATCCGAACGCGTTGCCGGTGATCATCACGCACGGCTGGCCGGGCTCGATCATCGAGCAGATGAAGGTCATCGAGCCGCTGACCAATCCCGAGAAATATGGTGGGGCCGCCGCTGACGCGTTCGACGTCGTCATTCCGTCGCTGCCCGGGCACGGCTTTTCGGGCAAGCCGACCGGGCTCGGCTGGGATCCGATCCGGATTACCAAAGCCTGGGCGGTGCTGATGAAGCGGCTCGGCTACACGCGCTACGTCGCGCAGGGCGGCGATTGGGGCAATGCCGTCACCGAGCAGCTCGCACTTCTCAAGCCCGCCGGTTTGATCGGTATCCACACCAACATGCCCGCGACGCTGCCGGACAACGTTTCTGCCGCGCTCGCTGGCGGGCCGGTCCCCACCGGTCTCGCGCCCGACGAGCAGTCCGCATGGAACCAGCTCGACTATTTCTGGAAGCACGGCCTCGGCTATGCGCAGGAAATGGCGGGCCGCCCGCAGACGCTCTACGCGCTCGAGGACTCGCCGGTCGGCCTCGCCGCCTGGATGCTCGACCACGACATCGCCAGCTATCGGATGATCAGTCGCGTGTTCGCCGGCCAGACCGAAGGGCTGACCATGGAAGACGTGCTCGACAACATCACCCTCTACTGGCTGACGCGGACCGCGGTGTCGTCGGCGCGGCTCTACTGGGAGAGCAAACTCGCCTTCTTCGCGCCCAAGGGCGTGACGCTGCCGACTGCGATCAGCGCGTATCCGGATGAGATTTACACCGCGCCGAAGAGCTGGACCCAAAAGGCCTATCCCAATCTCATCCACTACAGCCGGATGCCCAAGGGCGGCCACTTCGCCGCGTGGGAGCAACCGGCGCTGTTCGTTTCCGAGCTTCGCACTGGCTTCCGGTCGCTGCGCTGAGCTCGGGGACCCGGGCGACCGATCGTCCCCCCTCGCTCTCGCGGGCGCCCGGGTCCTCACCCCTTTCTGCCACCTGAAGGGAACGAGCGATGAGCGATTCAATGGCAATATCCTTCGATCTCACTCCGCCGAGCGCGGCGCAGATGCACCGGTTAGTTGAGGACCTGAGCGAGGAGGAACGGCACTTGCTGCTCGACCATGGCGAGGAGGCCCCGTTTTGTGGGATATTCCTCGTTGAGAAGCGGGCGGGCGCTTATACCTGTCGCCTTTGCGGACTGCCGCTGTTCAACGCCGGGGCAAAGTTCGAAAGCGGTACTGGCTGGCCGAGTTTCACCTCGCCGTTCGCCGAAGCGTACCTCGATCAGGTTCGCGACACCCGCTACGGAATGGTGAGGGCGGAGATCGTCTGTGCCCGGTGCGGCTCGCACATGGGGCATGTCTTCCCGGACGGGCCGCCACCTACCTACCAACGCTATTGCATCAACTCGGGTTCGCTCGAGTTCACCCCCAAAGGCGACACCCTTCCGGACAAATTGGGTCGCGGCGCGCCGGAGGGATCGATCCTATAACCGGAGGAACATGAGATGGCCCGCAAAACACCCGTTCCCGATACGATCGACGGCCAACGTCGCCACCTGCTCAGCATGGCGGCGACCGGCATCGCGGCAACGCCATTCCTGACGAGAGGAGCACTGGCGCTGCCCGCGGTCGAGACACAGCAAGCGGCCGGGTTCGGCGGGCTACAACGGATCGACGCAGGCGACCTCAATATCCAATACGCCGATGTTGGGCCAAAGGGCGGCAGGCCGGTGATCCTGCTGCACGGCTGGCCCTACGACGTCCATGCCTTCGCCGACGTCGCGCCCTTGCTGGTTCAGGCTGGCTGCCGGGTGATCGTTCCCTATCTGCGCGGCTACGGCGGCACGGTCTTCCGATCGCCGGCCACCGTCCGCAATGGTCAGCAGTCCGCGCTGGCGCTCGACATCGTCGCGCTGATGGACGCGCTGAAGATTCCGCGGGCGCTGCTCGGCGGGTTCGACTGGGGTGCGCGCACCGCTGATATCATCGCGGCATTGTGGCCGGAGCGATGCCAGGCGCTGGTGTCGGTCAGCGGCTATCTGATCGGCAGCCAGAAGGCGAACGAGGCGCCTTTAGCGCCTCAAGCCGAACTCGCTTGGTGGTACCAATTCTACTTCGCGACCGAGCGGGGCCGCGCCGGCTACGAGCGCAATCGCAACGACTTCAACAAGCTGATCTGGCGCACCGCCTCGCCGAAATGGAATTTCGACGGCGCTACGTTCGATCGTTCGGCAAGGTCGTTCGACAATCCCGACCATGTCGCGATCGTCATCGACAATTACCGCTGGCGGCTGGGGCTGTCGCGCGGCGAGGCACGGTTCGACCGCTACGAGCTGAAGCTCGCCCAGGCGCCGGCGATCGGCGTCCCGACGATCACCATGGAAGGCGACGCCAACGGCGCGCCGCATCCCGATCCGGCGAGCTATGCCGCGAAGTTCACCGGCCGATACGCGCACCGCCTGATCACCGGTGGGATCGGCCACAACCTGCCGCAGGAAGCGCCCAAGGCCTTCGCCGATGCGATCCTCGCGGTGGGACAGGCCGGCTGAGCCGTGATGTACCGGTTGCTCGACATTGACCGGAACGGCGGCGCAATGGCATTTGCATCCCCGTCTTCCGGAGATTGGTCGATGCTCCCCGCCGAGTCCGAGCAAGCAATTGTGTATGTCGTCGACGACGACATGTCGCTCGCGGCCGCTTTGGAATCGCTGTTCCGGTCGGTCGGACTGACGGTCCGGACGCATGGCTCGGCGCGCGATTTCCTCGAGGAGAAGCGCGCCGATCTGCCGGGATGCCTGGTGCTCGACGTCCGCCTGCCCGGCATCAGCGGCCTCGATTTCCAGGATCAGCTCGCCGAGCATGGCGTGACGCTGCCCGTGGTCCTCATGACCGGCCATGGCGACATTCCGATGTCCGTCCGTGGGATGAAGGCGGGCGCGGTTGATTTCCTCGCCAAGCCGTTTCGCGATCAGGACATGCTCGACGCGGTGACTGCTGCAATCGAGCGCGATCGGCGCGCGCGCGACGCCGACGCGGCCAAGCAGGGGCTACAGGAGCGCTACGACAGCCTCTCTCCACGGGAACGGCAAGTAATGGCGCTGGTGACTGCCGGACGGCTCAACAAGCAGGCGGCGGGCGATCTCGATCTGAGCGAGATCACGGTCAAGATCCATCGTGGCTCGGCAATGCGCAAGATGGGAGCGCGCACGCTGCCGGATCTGGTCCGGATGGCGGAGGCGCTGGGCGTGAAACCGCCGCCTACCAAGTGACTATACCATTGTATGATGGCGGTCATCTTGTAACCTGCGACAGTTCGTCGATGCGTAACCCGGGTTCATCTGTGCAGGCCGAACGAGCCATTTCCATCATCGAGGACGACGAATCGCTGCGACGGGCGCTCGTGGGCCTATTGCGGTCGATGGCGCACGAAGCCCATGGCTACGCGACCGCCGAAGAGTTCCTTGCGGCCGACAAAGGCGGTCTCGACTGTGTCATCAGCGACATTCAATTGCCTGGCATGAACGGGCTCGAGATGCTTCGCCGCCTGCGCGAGCGTGGCAACACCGTGCCCGTGATTATCGTCACCGCGCGGGACGAACAAAGGTGGCGGGCCGAAGCGAAAGCAAGCGGTGCGCTGTGTCTGTTACGCAAGCCGTTCGAGACCCAAGACCTGCTCGATTGCCTGGATCGCGCGTTCGCGGCATGATTGCGACTTCGCCGGCCGAGGGCGCGCCATGATCGAAGCGGTATGGGCGGAAGCCCCGGAGATCCTCGATCTCGTCCATGACAGCATTATCGTCCGCAGGATGGACGGCACCATCCTGCAGTGGAATGCTGCGGCCGACGCGCAATACGGCATCGCGAGAGCCGATGCGCTCGGTCGGCGCTTGCAAGACTTGTTGCCCGGCGAACCACCGGAACGCCTGGAGGAGGCGGAAGCTGAGCTGCTCGAAGCGGGAACGTGGGAAGGCGAACTGACCCGGCGCAACAAATCCGGCGACGAGATGATCATCAACATTCGCTGGTCGATCCGGCATGGGGAAGACGGCACGCCCCGGCAGATCGTGGAGACCGGCCGCGACGTGACCGAGGTACGTGCCAATGAAGAAGCGGTGCGGCTCAGCGACTATCGCTTTCGGAACCTGTTCGAAGCGATGGCGGTGTCATTCTGGGAGATCGACTTCAACGGCGTCGGTGCGATGCTGGTGGCGCTGCGCGACCAGGGCATCGAGGACATTCGCGGTTATCTGCTCGACAATATCCCCGTCGTCCGGGAAATGCTGCGGCAGACGCTCACGCTCGACGTCAACGCCAAGACGCTCGAGATGTTCGCGGTAGCTTCGAAGGACGAGATCGTCGGGTTCCATACCGAGCGTTACTGGCCTCCCGAAAATCTCCCGGTGTTCATCGACTCGCTGATCGCGACGCTCGAGAAACAGCCGACCTTCATTCGCGAGACCGTGCTGCTCGATCACAACAACAACCGGCTCAACGTGATGTTCACCGTTACCTGGTCCCCCGACACACGTAAGCGCGGCGTGGTCACGCTGGGCGTCATCGACATCACCGACAGGGTCAATGCCGAACGCAAGCTCCAGCAGATCCAGGCGGACTATACGCATGCCGCACGCGTCGCGACCCTGGGCGAGCTGACCGCGTCGATCGCGCACGAAGTCAACCAGCCGCTCGCGGCGATCGTCACCAATGGCGAGGCGAGCCTGAGATGGCTCGGCCGAGCCGAACCCGATGTCGGCGAGGCACGCGAGCTCGCCATTCGGATGGTTGCGGACGCCCGCCGCGCGGCCGATGTGATCAGCCGGATTCGCGATATGGCGACGCGTCAGACCACCGGTCGCGAGCTGCTGTCGGTCAACGACGTCATTACCGACACGCTCAATTTTCTCCGTCGCGATCTGCAGTCGCACGACGTTCTGGTGGCATTCAACGGCGCGCCTGGCCTGCCGCAAGTCGAAGCGGATCGGACGCAGCTCCAGCAGGTGCTGATCAACCTCGCCGTGAACGCGCAGCAAGCGATGGTCCAACAAGGCGTCGAGAACCGCCGGCTCAATATCCGGACCGCGCCGATTCCGGGCGGACATGGCGTTGTGGTGGAGATCCGCGACAACGGTCCGGGCATTTCGCCGGACTTGGCGAGCCGGCTGTTCGAGAGCTTCGTGACGACCAAACCGAACGGCCTCGGTATCGGCCTGTCGATCTGCCGTTCGATCATCGAGGCGCATGGCGGGCATATCGAGGTGACGAACAACGGCGGCGCCTGCTTCACCTTCTCCCTGCCTGTTCAGACGCAGGAGGCAGATGGCGGCGACCAATGTTGCGAAATGGAAGCGCCCGCCACGGACATGGCAGGCGCTTCCGCCAACTAATCGTCAGGCCGGCTCCACCGCCATTGGCACCGGCAGCGCCTCGAGCAACTCCGCGGTGGTCAGGATCGCGTGCGCGAAAGTCGGGCCGTTCAACTCATGCGCTGCGTGCATCATGTCTTGCGAAAAGGCCGCGGTGGCATCGCGGACAAGCGTCACGTGATAGCCCAGCTCCATTGCGTAGCGGCCGGTCGACTCGATGCAGGTGTTCGCCAGCAGACCGATGATGATCACCTGCCGGACGCCGTGCTGCCGTAGCTGCTGGTCGAGGTCGGTATTGGCGAAACCACTCTGCGCCCAATGCTCCTTGGCGATGATGTCTCCGGCCTGCGGGGCGAAGTCGGGATGCCACTCGCCACCCCATTCGCCGCGGGCGAAGCTATGGCTGTGCATCACGCGCTGCTGCGTCGGATTGGCATAATCCCAGTCTTCATAGTCGCCGGGTTCCCAGCGGCGGTGGGGCGCGATGAAGACGCGGAAACCGCCGCTTCGCACGGCCCGGACGATCGCGCGCAGATTGTCGAGCAATCCGACCTCCTCCGCGACCGGCTGGATGCGCGGCCAGATCCTTCCGCCTTCCGACAGAAAGTCGTTGTAAGGATCGACGAACAGGAGCGCGGTCGTCTCCTTCGCATATTGAGGGGCTGACATCATCATTCTCCTGGTGGCGGTTGCAGGTCAGTTGGCGCGCGCGGCACGTTCGATGCTTTCGGCGAACAGCGGGGTCTCGCCGCTATTGTGTGCGATCGACATCGGCTGACGCTGGGCGCGGAACACGTCGAACGGAATGCCCTGACGGTCGAGCAGCGCGAGCATCTCGTCGGTCGCGCGCGACTGGACATGGTTGGTGAACTCGCAGCGGCCGCCGTCGATCGCCTTGACGCGGAGTTCCCACGTCACCTCGATCGTCGTGCGACCGTTCGGCGTGAAGACGTCGGACACCGACTCGAGCACGAGATGATCCTTCTCGCCGACCGACTCGACATAATGCTGGACCATCAGGCTGCCGCCGATCACCTCGACGTTGATCGACATGCGCTTGCCGTCGGGCGCGGTGGTGAAGCCGGCGGCGACATGCGCGGGCGAGCAGCCCTGATATTCCTTGTCGGGCAAGCCGAAAGCCCAGGTCGGCAGGTCGATCTTCTCGATCGGCGCATTGATCACAGCGGCGAAGCTGGAATCGACAATCTGACGGTCGTTCATCTCGAAGCTCCTCATTCTCGAACTGCGCGAACGGGCCATCCCGCCGCTGCATGATCCGCGCGACTTCGGCGCGAACGAGGATTGTCTGGCCGCAAAGGAGGTTTGGGGACCATCGCACGCATGGGTGGGCGATCCATACGATCGTTCAATTCACGCGGCTCGGCATCGGGCCGATCATTTCCGACGTCGGCCACCCGGCCAGAACGAAGGAGCAGCATGATGCGACGCCAGATCGAAATCGAACGCCCGGCGCCCGGCTATTGGCGGGCGACTATCTCCAACCCGCCGATCAACCTCATCGACCCCGATACGATCATGGAATTGTCGGAGCTGGTCGATCGTCTGGAGGCCGATCCCGACGTCAGGGTGGTCGTGTTCGCAAGCGCCGACCCGGATTTCTGGCTCGCCCATTACGACGTGCTCGTCGACAAGGCGCGCACCGCGGCGATGAAGCCCGGCCGGACCGGCATGCATCCCTGGCTCGACGTGCTGACCCGCCTGAGCCGTGCGCCGGTCGCCTCGATCGCGTCGATCCGTGGCCGGGCGCGCGGTGCCGGCAGCGAGTTCGCGCTCGCCTGCGACATGCGCTTCGCCAGTGCCGAAAAAGGCATCCTCGCGCAGTTCGAGATCGCCGTCGGCGCGGTTCCGGGCGGCAACCCGATGATCCGGCTCGCCGGCCTCGCGGGCCGTGCTCGCGCGCTGGAAGTGGTGATCGGCGGGGACGATTTCCCGGGCACGCTCGCCGAGCGCTATGGCTACGTCAATCGCGCCCTGCCGGACGCCGAGCTCGACGACTTCGTCGACACCTTCGCCCGTCGCATCGCCGGCTTCGACAAGCGGGCGGTAGCCGAGGTGAAGGGCATCATCGACGACGCGACGCTGCCGGACGACGCCGCGTTCGCCGGGGCCCTCCCGCACTATTTCCGATCGACCGCGCGCCCGGAAACGCAGGCCCGGACAGCGGCGCTCGTCAGGGCGGGCTTGCAGACCCGGTCGCCTGTCGAACTCGGCCTCGGCCGACATCTCGCCACCCCGCTCATCGATGCCTGAATCCCCGAGGCTCCCAACCCGAAAGGACACGACATGACCGCCAAAGTTCTTTGCACCGGCAAGACGCATACCACCAACGGTCGCAATGCCGCCGCCAATAGTGACGACGGTTTCCTCGCCATCACACTTCCGCAGCCGCATCCCGAGGCGGAGGATTTGTTCGGCGCCGCTTGGTCCGCCTGCTACATGGGCGCGATCGAACTCGCCGCGAGCCGACGGAAGGTCGAGCTGCCGGCTGACCTAGCGGTGGACGCCGAGATCGACCTCAATCTGGACGGTGTGGAATTTTTCCTCGCAGCGCGGCTCAGGGTGAGCGTGCCCGGTGTCGATCGTGAGGTCGCGGCTGAGCTGATTGAGGCGGCGCACGGGATTTGCCCTTATTCGAAGGCCGTGCACGGCAATATCTCGGTCGAGACGACCCTGGTCTGAGGATATCCGGCTGCCGATCCGGTATGGAGATCGGCAGCCATCCCTGAAACCAACGAGATGCAACATGGTCTTCACTGGACGCCAACTGCGATCGACGATCACAGCAGCGGCAGACTCGCCCTCTCGATCGAGCAGATCGGCAGGTGGCGGAATTTTGTTTTGGCCGTGGAACTGGCCATGGCCAAAACGAAATTCAAATATACCATGTGCTTATGGTGCGGACGGCGGGACTCGAACCCGCACACCCATAGGGCGAGGGATTTTAAGTCCCGTGCGTCTACCAATTTCGCCACGTCCGCGTGTCGGCACAGGTCGCGCAGGCGCGCGGCTTGGTCAAGCCGGGAGTTGAAAGAGAAGGGACGTCACGCGCGTAAATCGCGCGACGTCGGTCAGGCGCTACGCGCCTGCCGGCCGGCCGTCGGCGAGGCCTGTTTCAAGCCAGGCTTGAAACAGGCCGCCTTGGCTCAGGAAACGTTGAGCCGGACGCGCATTTCCTTGCCGGGCTTGAAATAGGGAACGCGCTTGGCGTCCACTTCCACGACTTCGCCCGTCCGCGGGTTGCGACCAGTGCGCGCACCGCGCGCACGCGTTGAAAAAGCGCCGAAGCCCCTCAGTTCGACGCGGCCATCGGCCGCCAGGCGCCGCGAAATCTCATCGAAGAACGTTGTCACGATTGCTTCGACATCGCGGAGCGCGAGATCTGGATTGGCTTCTGCAAGCTTCTGAATCAGTTCCGAACGAATCATACGAACACGGTCTCCCCAGAGT
>Ga0070678_100000254_pt1 | contig 24734 bp, 17 predicted proteins | sample KBSM73metaG_FD_65647 | JGI IMG/M metagenome (GOLD analysis project Ga0070678, IMG submission 65647) | Miscanthus rhizosphere microbial communities from Kellogg Biological Station, Michigan, USA - KBS M7-3 metaG | ecosystem: Host-associated > Plants > Roots > Rhizosphere > Soil ...
GCCGCCATCCTCCATCTTGGCCGCACCCCAGACGCGATGTTCGAACGCGATCCGCGCCCAGGCTCGCGCCGCGGGCGCGAGCAAGCGGTATTTGGACGCGAACGCCTCGACCGTCGTGTCGTCGAGTTCCTTCGCGCCGAGCGGATAATTGACATAGCCGGTGTCGTCGAAACCGAACGGGGAGAAGCCGATCGCCCCCTTGCCCAGCGCTGGCCACAGGAAACGCGCATATTCGGCGGCGTTGCCTGTTTCGGGCACCATCAACGGATTGTCGGGCCGCGCGTAGAGGTCCAGATACTTGGCATAGGCCTTGGGATCGCGATTGTAGATGTCCGGCGCGACCAACGCGATGTGCGGCGCGGCGGCGCGCCACACATCGATCACCGGCCAGTCCGGGCCCCCGCTGGCGCCGCCCGACACGGCCGGCCCGAACGGGTCGCTCAGCGCCGCGTTGCAATACATGGGCAGGTTCTTGATCGCCTGACCGGCGGCGGCGACTTCGTCGATATAGCGTGCGACGTACCAGGCGTTGAATGCGGTATCGGCCAGCTTGCCGAACGCCTGCGACCAGGTGCCCGACTTGCCCGTCTTTGCCGCGAGCGGTTGCGGTATCGGCTGGGCGAACAGTTTCTGCGCCTCGGTCGAGAAGTCGCGCGCCGAGCGGTAGCTGCCGCTCTCATTCTCGACCTGCACCATGATCACGGTATTCTGGGGATCGTCGGCCTTCAGCCGCTGCATCAGCGCGGTGAAGGCGCGCTTATCGGCGTCGAGCGTGGTTCGCGCGTGCGGGCTCAGCGCATAATGCGCCTTGCCGTCGCTGGTCCGCATCCGCGGAAAGCGTGCATCGTCGCTGCGCACCCAGGCAGGGGCATAAGTGGAAGAGGTGTTCTTCCACGCGCCGAACCACAACAGGACGAGGCGGAGCTTGTGCTCGCGCGCGCCTTTCAGCAACGCGTCGAGATAGGAGAAGTCGAACTTGCCCTCCACCGGCTCGATCTGTTCCCAGGCGATCGGGATTTCGAGCGTATTGGCATTGAGCCGCTCGAGCATCGGCCACACCTTGGGCAAGGCGGCCGGATAGTTGCTCGAATTGTTCGCCTGCGCGCCGAGCATCAGATAGGGCGCGCCGTCGACGAACAGCGCCGAGCGTCCGTCCTTGGTAACGACGCGCGGCAACTCGTCCGCGGCGTGCGCGGGCATTGCCAGCCCGGCCAACAGCAGCGGCAATAGCCGGACGAGATGCCGGCTCATCGCGCCGCGTCCGGACAGACCGCGCCGCTGGGATCGGTGGCCAGGTGGATGTCGGCGACCGACAGCGCGAACGGGGCGCTCGCCGTCAGCGACCACGGAGTCGTCACGCCGGTCATGTCGGCACCGCGATCGCGCAGGCATTTGAGGCCGATCCGTACGGTCCGCCATTGCGGCCCGGCGGCGAACAAGGCAGTCGCATCGATCTTTGCGGCGCCGAAGCCGAGCGTCACCGGCCCCGACGGCGCGGCATCGACGCGATAGGTCATTTCGAGCACCAGCTCGGCATTGGTCTCGCGCGTCAGGTTAAGCGGCACGCCATTGATGGCGATCGTCGCGTCGCGCCCTGCGGGCCAGGTCAATCGTGCCGCGCCTTCCTGGATATGCGGCCCGTCGACGGCCGCGCGCGTCACACCCGAGTCCGGCGCCCAGGCGAACGGCGCCGGGACCTTGCCCTTGGCGAAGAACAGGTTGGTATTGGCCAGGCCCGGATCGACGCCGGCCACTTCGCCCAACATCCCGACCTTGCCCGGTTTGGCGTAGCTCAGCCCGTAACCGAGCGCGAACAACGGGTCGTAGCCCGGCTCCCCCTTGTTGAGCGTGAACTGGCCCGCGGTCTTCGGCCAGCTGTACGACAGCCGCCCGGCAAAGTCCTTGCGCGGCTTGCCGGCGCGCGTGCCGACAATGACATCGGCGATACCACCGCCTTCGCTTCCCGGCAGCCACGCCGCGACGAATGCGTCCGACTGGTTGAGCTCGGGGTTCACCCAGAGCGGCCGGCCCGACAGGAACACCGATACGGTCGGGATACCCGCCGCGCGGAGTTTCTTGAGCAAGGCCAGCGCCTCCTTGTCGCCGGGCTGGAATTCAAGCGTCCTGATGTCGCCGCGCATCTCGGCATAGGGCGTCTCGCCGAACACGACGATCGCGGCATCGGGCTTGTTGGCGAAGCTGCCGTCCGGCGACAGGGTCGCCGAGCCGCCACCAGCCTTCATCGCCGCGGCAATGCCCGAATAGATCGACTGAGCATTGGGGAAATCGGCGTTGCTGTTGCCGTCGCCTTGCCAGCTCAAGGTCCAACCGCCCGATTGCATCGCGATCGAATCCGCGCCGGGGCCGGCGACGAGCACATTGGCGCTCGCCTTGAGCGGCAGAACGCCGTCGTTCTTGAGCAGCACCAGGGTCTTGGCCACGGCTTCACGGGCAAGCGCGCGATGTGCGGGCGAGCCGAGCACATCGGCGCGACCTTCCCATGGCCGCGCGGCGTCGAACAGGCCGAGCGCGAATTTGACGCGCAGGATACGGCGCACCGCATCGTCGATCCGGGTCATCGGGATCACGCCCGATTTCGCTTCCTTCAGCGTGTTGTCGAACAAGTCGCGCCAGCTGTCCGGCGCCATCGCCATGTCGAGCCCGGCGTTGAACGCGATCGGGCAATCGGTGTTGCTGCAGCCGGGGACCTGGCCATGGCCGTTCCAGTCGCCGACGACGAAGCCGGCAAAGCCCATCCGTCCTTTCAGGACGTCGGTCAGCAACGATTTGTTGCCGTGCATCTTCTGCCCGTTCCAGCTCGAATAGGACGCCATCACGGTCATCGTTCCGGCGTTGATCGCGGGCGGATAGCCTTGCGCATGGAGGCGGATCAGCGTCGCCTCGTCGATCTGGTCGTCGCCCTGGTCGATCCCGTCCTTGGTTCCGCCGTCGCCCAGGAAATGCTTGGCGCTCGCCGCGACATTGCCCAGCTGGATGCGGCCCTTGCCGGGGTTGCCCTGCAGGCCGCGGATCATCGCGCCGGCATAACGCGCGGTGATCGAGGGGTTTTCCGAATAGCCTTCATAGGTGCGGCCCCAACGATCGTCCTGCGGCACCGCCAGTGTCGGGCCGAATGCCCAGTCGATGCCCGTCGCCGCGGTTTCCGCGGCGGTCGCGCGGCCGATCCGGGTCATCAGTGCGGGATCGTTGGCGGCACCGAGACCGATATTGTGCGGAAACAGCGTCGCGCCGACCACGTTCGAATTGCCGTGGACCGCGTCGATGCCGAACATCAGCGGGATCGCGACATGGTCCGCCCGCGCCTCGTTTGCGACCGCGGCGAACGCCCTGGACGTCGCGACCCAAGGCGCTTGCGGCGAGCGGTCGGGGCTTCCGAGGGGCGGCGAACTGCCGCCGGCGAGGATGCTGCCGAGCGGATATTTCCTGAGATCCTCGGGCTTGATCGAGCCGATGTCCGCCTGGATCATCTGCCCGACCTTCTCCTCGATCGTCATCTTCGCCATCAGTGCGGTGATCTTCGTCTCGGTGGCGGGATTCACCAGACCGCGGCTCTTCGCTGCCGGCCATAATGCCGGGTTGGCAATGCTCGACGCGTCCGGCGCGGCGGCAACCGCGGTCGCACCGATCATCGTCGCGGATAACAATGCCACCAACCCGATCCTTGCCTTCATCCTGATCCTCTTCACCGACTTTTCTTTCCTTGAAATCATCTGCTGGTCGCGATCGCCCGGAATGAATGCGGGGGCAGATCGAGCACGAAACGAGTCCAGCCCGGCTGGGCATCATTGCCGCCGGGCACCGGTGCGGCGGCGGCGATCGGCTTGTTGTCCGATAGTCCGACCGCTTTGACGCCCTCGCCCTTGACGGTCAGCGTCACCGAGGTCGGCTGGTCGCGGAAATTCTCCACGACGTACGATCCATTGTCATAAGCGAAGAGCGAGACGTTGGCCGGCGCCGCGAGATGCGCGGGAAAGTCCTGCATCGTCATCGCGCGGATATGGTCGAGCGCCGCGGTCGGCAAATTGTAGAGATCGCTGGGGTTTTCGGGCGTCGCCAGCATCATCAGCGTGCCTTGCGAATATCGGTTCATCAGCAGGATCGGGAATCCCTTCTGCCCCGACACGCCGCGCACGACCGCCCAGCTGTCATTGGTGTAGAAGCGGACATCGGGGAACAATATCGGCCGTGCCGAACCGCCCGGATCGTCGAGCAGGCGGCCATTGCCCGCGCCGAATCCCTCGACGAAATGATCGACCGCCACGGTCCGCCCGGTCGGCGTCCATTCCGCGAGGTCGGCGAAGCGTGCGCCGAGCGCGGACACGAGGCCCGAGGTAACGATCACCGTCGCGCCGCCTTTCAGGCTCGCCTGTACTTTCGCGACGATTGCCGGATCGGCCGCGGCGGCCTCGGTCAGCAGGATCGTCCTGGCGCCGGCGGGATAGGTCGGCGCCAGTTCGACCGGAATGCCGATATTGCCGAGATAATTGTGCAGGAAGTCGTCGCCGCTCGACTGATACGGCTTGTAGCTCGCCACGCCGATCGGCTTGCCGAGCGACCCGAGCACCGAATCGACCGCGTCGAGCGACAGCCCCGCCGCGCGCGCCCAGCCGGCCGGCGCCCGCGATCCCGACTGTCGCCAAGCGCGCGTGGCCGCCGACCAGTCGAAGCTGGTTCCCATCGTGGCCCAGGGTCGCTCGCCCTCCTCGGCGCCCGCGTCGGACGCCATCGGGCTCCAGTTGAACAGCGTGATCTCCGGCGCCTTGGCCAGCATCGTATCCCACAATTGCTCGGCATAGCGATCGAGATAGCGGGTGCTGAACGTATCGACCCAGCCGCCGCCGTTCGCGCCCGGACGGATGTTCGCGTAATAGCGATAGACCGAATAGCTCTCATATTGCTGGAGCAACTGGTCGGTGATCACCGGGTCGCGCGTCTCGGTTCCGGTATAGATGCCGTCGAACGCCTTGGCTTCCTGGTCGAGGTCGTAGCCCAGCCCCTGAAAATGCTCGTACCAGTTCGGATATTTGATGATCATCCGGACCTTGGGATTTTCCGCTTTGGCGGGGCGCAGCACGAGGTCGCGCGCCACGCCGCGCATCGTGTCGAGGCGGTATTGCGTCCAGCTGCGCTTGCCCTTGGCGGCGATGTTGGCGTCGCTCTTCGAGGTGAAGAAGAAGAAGTCGTCCAGGATGACCTGATCGAAATGCCGCGCCGCGAGCCGCACCGCGCGCTCGCACTCGGCGCGGTCGTCACGATCCTCGTAATCGAACGTGCCGAACTGACCGTTCCTGCCGCCCGCCGCGAGCGTGATGCCGCCGGCGACCTCAATGCCCTTTTCACGGAAATAGGACGACACCTTGGCCAATTCGTCATCGGTCGCGAATTGGTGGTCGCGATAGGCCTCGATATAGACCTTGTCGAAATGCAACTGGCCGGCGACGCGGGCATAGTCGCGGTCGAACGTGGCGCGGTCGGCCAGCGCGCGGACATTGCCGACGACGACGTAAATCGCGACCTTGAAGTTGCGATACGCGGCGGGAGCAGAGGCAGGTGCTGCCTGCAACAGGGGAGGTGCCGCGGCGGCCGGCGTTGCCGTCAGTCCCGCTATCGCGGCGAGCAAAACAGCGCGCGCAATCGGTCCCGAGCGTCGCCGGCTGTCAATTTCAGACACGCACATCTCCCCCTCAATGCCGGGTTGCTCCCGAGTCATTGTGAGCGCTACCATAACAATTGCGCTGCTGGCAATCGGGTCGCGTCGAATGTGGCGAGAGGATTTTGACTGGGCTTGACGCGCGATGCTGCGCTACACGCGCGCGGATGAGCGGCGGAACAACACAGAAGCGCAAGGGCCGTGGCGGCGACGCGCCGAGGATCGAAGACGTCGCCAAGCGCGCCGGCGTCTCGCCGATGACGGTGTCGCGCGTGATCAACGGCGCGAGCCATGTCCGCCAGGCCGCCCGCGATGCGGTCAACGAGGCGATCGCCGCCCTCAATTACGCCCCCAATCGTGCGGCGCGGAGCCTTGCCGGCGGTGGTCAGGTGCGTCTCGGGTTGCTCTACAGCAATCCCAGCGCGGCCTATCTCAGCGAGTTTCTGGTCGGCAGCCTCGATCAGGCGAGCCGTTCCGACGTCCAATTGGTGGTCGAGAAGTGCGACCGGGGAGAGGGCGAGGAGACGAGTGCGCGCCACCTGATCAGGAGCGGGATCGATGGCATCCTGCTGCCCCCGCCGTTGTGCGATTCGCAACCGCTGATCGATCTGCTCGCGGCCGAGAACGTGACCGCGGTCGCGGTCGCCACGGCCCGGCTGGCGGACGGAGTCTCGACGGTGTCGATCGACGATTTCGCCGCGGCCGAGGCGATGACGCGGCACATCATCGCGCAGGGCCATCGGCGGATCGGCTTCATCATCGGCAATCCCGACCAGACCGCCAGCGCGCGTCGGCTCGACGGCTATAAAGCGGTGCTGGCCGAGGCTGGGATCGCGATCGACGAGTCGCTGATCAGGCAGGGGTTGTTCACCTATCGCTCAGGGCTCGAGGCGAGCGAGGCGCTGCTCGATCTGCCCCAACCACCGACCGCCATCTTCGCGAGCAACGACGACATGGCGGCCGCCGCGGTCGCCGTTGCGCATCGCCGTGGGCTGGACGTGCCCGGAGACCTCAGCGTGTGCGGGTTCGACGATACTGCGCTCGCCACCGCGATCTGGCCGGAACTCACCACCGTGCGCCAGCCGATCGCGGCCATGTCGCGGGCCGCGATCGAAATGCTCGTCGCCGAGGTCAATGCGCGGCGCCAGGGCAAGACCCCGGAACCGCGCCGGCTGGTGCTCGACTTCACGCTGGTCGAGCGGGAGTCGGATGGGCATTTTGGGGCGTAGGTTGGGAAGCCGTCACGCTCCCGTCCTACCCCCCGATCGGTAAGCGGAATCCCGTCGCCGGCAGTCCGTCCGGATTGTAGAGGTTCACGATCGGGCTCGCCTGCCACAAATAGCGGACTTCGCTCGCCTTACCGTCGTCCGGCACCAGCACCGTGTCGCCGCTCGCGACCGCATCGGCATAACGGCACTGCCCGCCGGCGTCGCACAGTTCGAACCCGATGACCTGTCCGCCGCCGACCGTCACCAGCGGGCCATGCGCGAAGCGGATCGCAATCTTGCCATTGCGCCGGACGACCGCGGCCGGGGCAGGTCCCCGCGCCTCGACCTTTTCCCCCAAGGCGATGGCGCGCGCACCAAGCGCGAGGCGATAGCCCACGCCTTGCTTGTTGGTCGGGTGGATGTCGGCGACCTGGCCGATGTCGAGCGCGCTGGCCAGTCCGACCTTGGGGTCGGCATCGGCGACGCGGCGCTGGACGTCGCGCAATTGCGCCCAGACGTCATCGACCGGCCGCGAGGTCAGCGGTCCGAATCCGGCAAGCTGGACCATCAGGAACGGCTCGGCGCCAAAGCGCTTGCGCCAGTCGGCGATGAGCAGTGGCATCAACTCGGCGTAACCAGCGGCGTCGTTGACATTCGCCTCACCCTGATACCAGGCGAAACCCTTGAGCGGATAATTGTCGAGTGGCGCGATCATCCCGTTGTAAAGCGTGGTCCGCCCGTTGCCGCCGAGCCAGGGCAGCCCAGGCGGCATGCCGATAGCGGCGAGCGCATCGCCGCGCGCGAACTGCCAGTCCTTCAGGGGAAGGACCGTGCCGTCGGCGAGCGTCAGCGTGCGTGGCAGGTCGCCCCACATCCCGCCGCCGCCGCCGGTGTCGATCGCCGCGACATCGACCACATTGTCCCCGGCGTGAAGCACGCCCGCCGGCACGACATATTGCCGCGGCGCATCCCAGCCATCCAGCGCGCCGACGGTCCTGCCATTGACGCGCGTGAGGTCGATGTCATCGACCGCGCCGATCGCCAACTCGGCCTTGTCCGCCTGTGCGGCGGTGAGCGTCACATGCGCGCGATAATAGCCGATGCCGTCGAAGCTCGCGAGCGCGGGGTCGCCCCAATTCTCCCAGGCGGCGGTCGATGGTACCGGACGCCAGGCGGCCTTGGCCGGTGCCGACGCGCGCGCGCCGAGCCACTGTTCGACCATGGTGCGCCATTGCAGCGACGCCGCCGCCGGATCGCGCCCGTAGGCGTCCAGCAAGTCGAGCGCCGGGCGATAGCGCGACAGCGTCGCCAGAGATTCGCGGCTGATCCAGTCCTCGATCACCGACCCGCCCCAGGCCGAGGAGATCAGCCCGACCGCGATTCCCTGCCGCTGCTGGAGGTCGCGACCCATGAAATAGCAGGCCGCCGAGAAATCCGCCGCGCTGGCGGGCGCCGAGACCTGCCAGCCGACGGGGCGGCTGAAGCCCGCTTGCGGCGTCGCGCTCGACTGGCGCGGCACATTGAACAGGCGCAGTAACGGATGTGCCGCCTGCTGCACCTCGGTATCGGCATTGGTCACGTGACGCAGCGTGAATTCCATGTTCGACTGGCCCGAGCACAGCCAGACGTCGCCGACCATGACGTCGCTGAGCGTCATGCTCGCGCCGCCGCTCGTCGCGACGAGCGAATAGGGGCCGCCGGCGGGCCTAGCCGGCAAGAGCGCACGCCACGCGCCCTTGGCATTGGCGGCCGCACGGACGGTCGCGCCCGCGAAGCTCAGCACGATCTGTGCCTTGGGCGCGGCTTGGCCGTGCACCGCGATCGCGCGATCTCGCTGCAGCACCGCGTGGTCGGTGAACGGCGCGTCGAACGTCACCTGTGCCGCGGCCGGCACGGCCGCCAGCATGCCGCATGCCATGATCATCCACCGCATCATTGTCTTTCCCCTCTTCATTTCGATTGCAGCACCGCGGCGATCAAACGGTGCAGGTCGCGCCGCATCTCGGGCGAGATCGGACCCATTATTCCGCGTGCATGGTCGGGCAGGTGGGCTGCCTGTCCGGCGTCGTCGGCATCGTCGGCATCGTCGGCGAAAACGAGATGCCGAGCAACGCGCGCCTCGTTGCCGATGCTGCCCTCCATGGCCAACTCCTCCCCATCGCATTGTTTAAAAAGGAAATGCCGATTCCGTTGTGCCGGCACCAGAAACGCCTAGCAGCCAGGGTGGATAAAAAAAATTGGTAGCGCAAACATTTTTAGTTGAGGTAGCGGTATCATGGTGGTATTCACACAATCAGCCGAGGCACCAGACCACGGCGGCAGAATGCACCTGGGAGGTGCACGTGGAGGGGAAGCCGGATGCTATCCGACCTGTCGTTCACCGCTTCCCTGGCCTGCGTTCGGGAAGGGAAGTCCAATGTTCCAGTCGAATATGCTTGAAGACGCGACACAGCGGACCGCCGATCGCCGTAACTCGCGCGAGGGCACCTCGGTCCTCGCTTTGGCATTCGCGGCGATGCTCGCCGTCCCGGCACAGCGATAAAAGCAAACGCGGCTGGAATTGGGTGGTATCCTCAAGGTGCGCCCCTCTGCCGGCTAAACCAGATCAAGGGAGGATATTGATGAGGCGCAATCCATTCATTCTAGCGGGGGCATCGGTCGTCGCTATTGTTGCGGCCGGGTATGCGATGCCCGCCTGTGCGCAGGACACGCCCGCGGCAGGTGCATCGGACGCGCAGACCGCCGGCGATGTTCCGGCGAATAGTGGCAGCAAGGACATCGTCGTAACCGGTCGTCGGGCAGCGCTGCAGGCTGCCGACGAGCGCAAGCGCCGGAGCGAGACTATCATCGACTCGATCGTCGCCGATGATGCCGGCAAATTGCCAGACAACTCGATCACCGAAGTGTTGCAGCGCGTGTCGGGCGTCACCATCGTGCGCTTCGGCGCGCTGAACGACCCCGATCACTATTCGGTCGAGGGCACGGGCATCCAGGTGCGGGGCCTGACCGGTGTCGCCTCGCGGCTCAACGGGCGCGAGATCTTCAGCGCGAACAACGGGCGCTCGCTGCAGTTCGGGGATGTCACCCCGGAGATGATGGCGGCGGTCGACGTGTACAAGGCATCGACCGCGGACCTGATCGAAGGCGGTACCGGCGGCCAGATCGACCTGCGCACCAAAGTGCCGTTCGATTATAAGGATGATCGCTTTCACGTCGCCGCAACCGGCGACCTCAGCATGGGCGATCTCGCGCGCAAGGGCGATTTGTCGGGATCGATCCTGGTCACCAAGCGCTGGTCGACCCCGATCGGCGAGATCGGCATCCTTGGCGACGTCGCATATAGCCGCCTTAGCTCGACCTCGGACTTTTTCCGGGTGGAGCCCTATTACCGTCAGCACATCTCCGGCGCCGATTATTATATTCCGGGTGGCTATACTTACGGCGAGGAGCAGTTCCAGCGTACCCGCACCGGCATCTATGGGGCTGTGCAGTGGGCGCCGTCCGATTCGCTGACCTTCACCGGCACCTTCTTCCAGTCGCGCTACAAGAACCGGTCGGGCGACTGGGGGGCATTCGTATCGTCGCAGTCGATGGCCGTCGATCCGACGAACAGCAAGTTCGACAGCAACAACATGCTGATCTCGACGCCGGAGCTGTTCAATCGCGATCAATCGAGCTTCCAGCCCACTGGTTCAACGACGAGCGGCGGCAACAAGGGTGCCTATGCCAGTAGGACGACGACCAAGGACTATTCGCTGAGTTTCAACTGGTCGCCGACGAATAGCCCATTGTCGATCAAGGGCGCCCTCCAGCGCGTCGATTCGGCGCAGATTTCCGATCGCATGGACGTGTTCCGTGACGTCGCATTCCCGGGAGGATTCGGCTTCGACCTGAGCGGCGATCTGCCGCTCGTCACCATGCCCGCGGGCTCGCAGGCGAAATTCAACGATCCCGCCAATTACTTCTGGGCGGCATCTATGCCGCACCAGGAGGACAATAGCGGACGGCTCGATTCGGCGAGCCTCGATCTCGAATACAAGTTCGAGGACAGCTTCTTCAAATCGATCAAGATCGGCGGCCGTGCCGCCAAGCGAACCGAGCGCGACTATAATAACGGCTACAATTGGGCAGCGTTGGGCCGCGGCTGGAACGGCGATCCACAACTGACCTATGCCAACGCCGCGCCGGGCGATGTCGAGCTTCACGTATTCAAGAACTTCTTCCACGGCCAAGCGGCGCTACCGGGGAATCTGATGTTCCCGACCGACGAGCTCGTCCGCCGCTTCAATCGCGCCCAGCTAACCGCCTCGCCGCCCGCGGGCTTTTGCGGTGCCCCCGGCAGCGATCTCTACAACAATTGCTCGGCATCCGGTCCGCTGCCGCAGACCGGCTATGGCGGCGCCGGAGGCAGCCGGCCGATCGGTTTCGTGCTGCCGTTCGATCGGGTCGATAACGAGACCAAGACCTATGCCGGCTATGCGCTCGCGCGGTTCGGGTCCGAAGGCCTTGGCCTTTCCGGCAACGTCGGCGTGCGTGTCGTCCACATCGAGAACGAAGGCAGCGGCTTCGTTCAGCAGAACGGCGCGACCTTCGTCCGGAACGGCCAGCTGCAGACGCTCGTAAATATGGGGGTTCCGCGTGGCGGCAAGGCTTCCTTCACGCGCGCACTGCCGTCGATCAATTTCGACTATGCGCTGGCCCCGAACGCGAAGATCCGCTTCGGATACAACATCACCATGGACTTGCCGACGTTCAATGCCTTGCGCGCGTCAGGCTCGACCGGCGCGGCGACGATCGGCGGTGCTAATCCCGGTGATCCGAACATCTTCACCAATTTTACCGCCGATACGGGCAATCCGCTCCTCAAACCGACCATGTCGAACAATTTCGACCTGTCGTTGGAATATTATCCCCGCCCCGGCACCTCCTTCCACCTGGCGCCATTCTATAAGCGTTTAACCAACCTGCCGGTCTATTCGCTGACGCAGCGAAATGTGACGTTCGTCTTCCAGGACGGGACCACTGAAACGGCACTAGCGGCGGCGACCGACTATATCAATTCGCCCAAGGCCGCGACGGTCAAGGGCTTCGAGATCGGCGGGCGCATCTTCTTCGACAAGCTGCCGGGCGTCCTCAGCGGGCTTGGCTTCGAAGGCAATTACACCTTCGTCGACAGCAAGAATCCGGGAGACCTGTATCGCGACATCAACGGCGGGATCCACAACAATGCTCCGCTGGTTGGATTGTCCAGGCATAACTTCAACGCGGTGCTGCTGTACGAACGCAAGGCGGTCTCGTTCCGTGTCGCCTATTCCTGGCGGTCACGTTATCTGCAATCGACCAACAGCAACGGCACCAACCCGACTTACAATTACTTTTCCGCGCCGGGCGTCTCCACGCCCGTTCAGATCGCGCTGCCGATCTATGGCGCCAATTACGGCCAGTTGGAAGCTGGTGCCAGGTTCAAGGTCACCGAGAACTTCTCCTTCTCGATCCAGGGCACCAACCTGACCAACTCGATGCAGCGCACCTTGATGGGCGGGTATCCCGGCGACAAGCTGTACGGGCGTAGCTGGTTCCAGACAGATCGGCGCATCAGCACCGGGATCAACCTCGCATTCTGATGTGTCGCCTTCGGCCGCCAGGTTGCATAACCTGGCGGCCGGAATGATCGGGCGAACGGGACATGATGAAGCGGGTGATCATCGTCGGCGGCGGTACCGCCGGCTGGCTGAGCGCGGGATATCTTGCCAAGCGACTTGGCGCGGATCTGCCGGGCGGGGTCGCGATCACGCTCGTTGAATCGAAAGAGATCGGCATTCTCGGCGTCGGAGAAGGCACCTTTCCGACAATCCGAAAGACATTGGCGACGATCGGCGTCAACGAGGCCGAGATGATCCGCCGTTGCGGCGCGACGTTCAAACAAGGGGCCAAATTCGCCTATTGGCGGCACGCTCCCGGCACCGGTCGGCACGATCACTATCTCCACTCGTTCCAGAACACCGAGGATCGCGGGGGGCTCGATCTTTTACCCTATTGGCTGCTTGGTCTGGCCGGCGACGAGAATTGGGACGAGGTCAACACGCCGCAGAAAAAGGCGGCCGACGCGCATCGCGCGCCAAAACTGCCGAGCCATCCCGACTATGTCGCGCCGCTCAACTACGCCTTCCATTTCGACGCGGTGACGCTCGCGCAATTGCTACGCGACCAGGGGATCGCCAATGGTGTCATCCATCTGATCGACACAGTCGACGAGGTGTTGACGGGCGAGGAGGGCATTGCCGGCGTCCGTACCGCCGCCAATGGCGTGCTGACCGCTGATCTCTATATCGATTGCACCGGCTTTCGTGCCGAACTGATCGGCAAGGCGTTGGGCAGCCCCTATCGATCGTGCCGGGACGTACTGTTCTGCGATACCGCGCTGGCGATCCAGGTGCCCTATGCGACAGAAGACGCGCCGATCGCTTCCTATACCATCTCGACCGCGCAGGAAGCGGGATGGATCTGGGATATCGGGCTCGACCGGCGCCGCGGGATCGGACACGTTTATTCCTCATCGCATACCGACGATGCCCGCGCCGAGGCCGTACTGCGCGATTATGTCGGTCCCGCCGCCGAGCAACTCGAGACGCGCAAGATTCGCTTCGAAGGCGGCTACCGTGAAACTAATTGGGTGAAAAACTGCGTAGCGATCGGACTGTCGAGCGGGTTCTTCGAGCCGCTCGAGGCCACCGGCATCGTCTTCGCTGAAGTCGCCGCGGCGATGGTCGCCAACCTGTTTCCCTGGGGCGGCGATTTCGAAACGTCGGCGCGCCAGTTCAACCATATCATGCGGCGTCGCTACGAACGTACGCTCGATTTCATCAAGTTGCATTATTCGATCAGTCAACGCCGAGACAGTGATTTCTGGCGCGACAATGTCGATCCTTCGACGAGCCGTGATTCGTTGCACGAATTGCTCGATCGCTGGCGTTTTCGCCCCCCGACCGAGATGGACATAGACACCAATATCGACATCTTCACCGAGCCGAGTTGGCAATATGTCCTGTACGGCATGGGCTGGAAGACCGATCTGTCGGCCAAGGCCGGCGCTTATCGCTATCATGACGACGCGCGCGCCGCCTTTGCTGATGTGCGACGGCAGGCCGATTATGCGATCCGGACGTTGCCGAGCAACCGCGAACTCGTGCGATATGCGCAGACCGCCGGGTTCGGACCGCAGGGGAAGCGAGCATGACCGGCGGGCGCGGCGAGGGGCCGATCAAGCGCGTCGTCATCGTCGGCGGTGGCACCGCCGGCTGGATGACCGCGGCGGCGTTGGCGCGGCTGACGGCTGCGGGCGTCGCGGTAACTCTGATCGAGTCCGACGAGATCGGCACGGTCGGAGTCGGCGAGGCGACGATTCCCACACTGCACGACTTCAATCGCTTGCTCGGCATCGATGAAGACGATTTCGTTCGCGCGACGCAGGCGACCTTCAAGCTCGGCATCGAGTTCGTCGGCTGGGGCCTGCCGGACGATCGCTACATCCATCCATTCGGGCGGCTTGGCCGCGATGCGGTGGGGATCAAGTTCCACAACATCTGGCTACGCCAGACGCGCACTGCCGCTTCGGCACGCGAGGCGGGCAGGATCGGCGATTACAGCATTGCCGTGCAGGCGGCGCTGCGTGGCCGCTTCACGCGGCCGGCGGGCGATCCCGCATCGGTCCTGGCGTCGCTGGGTTACGCCTTCCATTTCGATGCTGGGCTCTACGCCCATTATCTCCGCGGGCTGGCCGAGCGAAATGACGTGACGCGGATCGAGGGGCGGATCGAAAAGGTCGATCTCGAGCCGGAGAACGGCTTCGTCACAGGCGTGGTGCTCGCCGATGGGCGACGTATCGAGGGCGAATTGTTCATCGATTGCTCCGGCTTTCGCTCGCTCATCCTGGGCAGCGCGCTCGGCGTGGGATTCGAGAGCTGGCAGCACTGGCTTCCATGCGATCGCGCGATCGCGGCTCCCTGCGCCAATCCCGAACCGCCAGTCCCCTATACCAGGGCAACCGCGGATGCCGCAGGCTGGCGCTGGCGTATTCCGCTGCAGCATCGGATGGGTAATGGCTATGTCTATTCGAGCGCGCATCTCGAGGATAACGCGGCCGAGGCGCGGCTGCGCGCCACGCTCGAAGGAGCGTTGGCCGCGGAGCCGCGCCGGCTGCGCTTCACAGCCGGGCGGCGCGATAGGCTTTGGGTCAAGAATTGCGTCGCCATCGGATTGTCGGCCGGATTCCTCGAGCCGCTCGAATCAACCAGCATCCATCTCATCCAATCAGGTATTGCGCGCCTGCTCGCGCTGTTTCCCGATCGCAGCTTCGCACAGCACGAAATCGACGAATATAACCGCACGTTGCGCGTGGAATATGAGCAAGTGCGCGACTTCGTCATCCTCCATTACAGTGCCACCCAGCGCGACGACACGCCGTTCTGGCAATATTGCCGGACGATGTCCGTGCCGGACAGCCTTGCCGAAAAGCTCGAATTGTGGCGCGGCAAGGCGCGCGTTTTCCGGCGGCAGGACGATTTGTTTACCGAAGACAGTTGGGTTGCCGTGCTGCTCGGCCAGAACGAGATGCCACGGGGCCAGGATCCATTGGTCGATGCGTTACCCGCCGATGAATCCCGCGATTTCCTCGCCCATCTGCGCGAGGTGATCGGCAAGACCGCCGCCGCGATGCCGACCCAGGCCGAGTTCATCGCCCGACATTGCCCGGCCCCGTCGCTGGCGGATTGACGGACCACAAGGAGATGATCGCTATGTGTGCCCGCACCGAAGAATTAGCGTGCCTGAGCCAGTGATTTTACGCGCGGGCCCATGGCAAGCAGGGCTGCTCCCCGAGCTGGGCGGCGCCATTGCCTATCTGACGCGCGACGGCCGCGACATGCTCCGGCGCGCGCCGGACAGTGTCGATGATCCGCTCGCGACCGGGTGCTTCCCGCTCGTCCCCTATGCCAACCGTATCGAGCATGGGCGCTTCTCCTTCGCCGGCGAAGCGCATCGGCTGCCGCTCAATTTCGGCGATCACCCGCATAGCCTGCATGGCATCGGTTGGCAGTCGCCCTGGACGATGAGCATGGCAGGGGCAGCGGGGGCAGTGATGGAATTGCGGCACGCCGGCGGCGATGGCTGGCCCTGGCCGTTCCGCGCCGAGCAGCACCTCACGCTGGACGAGGACGGCCTGACGATCGGCTTATTGCTCACGAATGAGGGCGACCGGACGATGCCCGCCGGTCTCGGTCTTCATCCCTATTTTCCGCGCGACGCATCGACGCGGCTGACGATGGCCGCGCAGCGGATGTGGGAGGGCGACGAGACGATGATCCCGACCCGGCCGGTCGCCGCCGACACGTTCGGCGATTGGCGGGAGGGGGCAGGCTTTCCCGATCGCCTGATCGACAACAGTTTCGACGGCTGGACGGGTCAGGCCAGGATCGACGGCGCGGACGGCGTCACGCGGATCGGCGCGATCGGTGCGCGGGCCGTCCATCTCTACGCGCCGCCGGGCGAGACCTTCCTGTGCGTCGAGCCGGTGTCGCACCTGCCCGACGCGCTCAATCAGGGCTTCGCGATCGACACGCTCGATCCCGGCGAAACCCTCGCGCTGACGATGCGCATCACGAGCTGAGCCATGACATTGCGATCGATCATTCTCGGCGCCGCGCTGGCGCTTGCCTCGCTGGCGCCCGCTGCGGCGCGAGATCCCGCGGCTGCTCCCTATCGCTGGACCAACGTGACCGTCGGGGGAGGGGGCTTCGCGCCGGGGATCGTGTTCAGTCCTGCCGAGCGCGGGCTCGCTTATCTGCGCACCGACATGGGCGGAGCCTATCGCTGGGAGGATCGCGCCGGCGTCTGGGTGCCGCTGATGGACGGATTCGCGCAAGGCAGCTTTTTCGGCGTCGAGAGCATTGCCCCGGACCCGGTCAACGCGAACCGTGTCTATGCCGCGGTCGGCATGTCCGCGCGCGATCCCGCAGCGATCCTTCGCTCCGATGATCGCGGTGCGCATTGGACTTCCGTGGCGGTCCCGTTTCGCATGGGCGGCAACGAGCCGGGACGCGGTCTCGGCGAGCGGCTTGCGGTCGATCCGCATCACCCGCGCCGCCTGCTGTTCGGCTCGCGCCATGATGGATTGTGGCGGAGCGAGGATGCCGGCGCGCACTGGCAGCGCGACACCGCCTTTCCCTATGCCGGTGCCGGTCCTGCCGCGCCCAGGACGACGCATCCCGGTATCGCGTTCGTCCTGTTCGATCCCAAATCGCAGCGCATCTACGCCGGGATCGCCGATGCAGGTGAGGCCGGATTATTCCAGTCGAATGACGACGGCGCGCATTGGACGCGGCTCACGGGTGGACCCGATGGGCTGATCCCGGTCAAGGCCGCGCTCGATGGCGCCGGCCGGCTCTACGTCACCTGGGCCGACGGTATCGGCCCGAGCGGCGTGACACGCGGCGCGATATGGGCTCTGGAGCGCTCGGGCGCGTTCCACGACATCTCGCCCGACCGCGCCGCCGCCGCGCCGCCGGGAGGCTATATCGGCATTGCCGCCGATCCCGCACGCGATGGCGCGGCCTACGCCTCGACCTTCAATCGTTGGAAGCCGGGCGATACCTTGTGGCGCACGACCGATGGTGGCCGGCACTGGACCGATCTCGGTCCGCTCAGCCATCGCGACACGCGCGCGACGCCGTTCCTCAATTGGGGCCGCCCGGAAGCCGCTCTCGGACATTGGATGGCCGGGCTGGCGCTCGACCCGTTCGATCCCCGGCGGCTGGCCTATACGACTGGCGACACGGTCTATGTCACGAACGACGCCCCCAAGCCTGCGTTGCTCTGGACGCCCTGGACCAAAGGTGTCGAGCAGACCGCGATCATCACGCTGACCAGCCCGACCGCCGGTGCATCGTTGGTCTCCGGCTTCGGCGACCTCGGCGGGTTCGTCCACCGCGATTTCGGGCGTTCGCCGCCGGGCATGTTTCTGTCGCCGCGCAACACCAATACCAACACGCTCGATTATGCGGGCCGCGCCGGGCTCGTGCTGGTGCGCAGCGGCAATGTTCATGACGGGCAGGAGATCGAGGCCGGCCTCGGCTGGAGCGATAATGGTGGCGCCAATTGGCATCCGCTGCGGACGCCGTTGTGGAACGACGGCCATGGCCTGGAGGCGCAGGGCAGGGCGCCGATCACCGTCTCGGCCGACGGCCAGCGTTTCTTCGTCGCCGCGGACCGTCCGCTGGTGACACGCGATCGCGGCAAGACCTGGGTCGAGATTGCCGGGCTGCCCGGCAATGTCCGGATCGTCGCCGACAAGGTCGACGCCAGGCTCGCCTGGGCGATCGATCCCGACACGCGTCGGATTTTCGCCAGCGTCGACGGCGGCGAGCATTTCGCGCCAATGGCGACACGGGGCTTGTGCACCGATCTGTCGCTGGCGCGTCCCCGCGGCCGCGAAAGCCAGCCCGCTCTGGTCGCTTCGCCCTTCGCGCCGGGCGACCTGTTCCTGCTGTGCGGCACTGAGCTTTACCGCAGCCGCGATGGCGGCCCGACCTTCCAGCGGCTCGCGCCCGATCTCGACATCGCCTTGTTCGGCCTGGGGCTCGGCAGCTCGCCGGCAAATCCTGCCGTCTATGCCGTCGCCAGGCGTGCCGGTGAGACCGGCATCTGGCGATCGCCCGATGGCGGCGCCCATTGGGGTCGCATCGACGATGCAGGGCACCGCTGGGGCGGCCGCTTCCGCGTGATTTCGGGCGATCCCCGCCGCCGCGGCCGAGTCTATGTCGGGACCGACGGGCGGGGCATTCTCTATGGCGATCCCGCCGGCTGATCAGGCCGCCGCTTCAGCCTTGTGAAAGGCGAAGGCGGCAAGCGTCGCGGGCTTCATCTCGATCGAATAACCGGGTGCCTCGGGCACGCGATAGGCGCCGCCCGCCACCACGCTCGGCGCGACGAAATGCTCGTGGAGGTGATCGACATATTCGGCGACGCGTCCCTCCTTCGTCCCCGAGAAGCAGAGATAGTCGATCATCGACAGATGCTGGACATATTCGCACAGGCCCACGCCGCCGGCGTGCGGACAGACCGGCAGTTGGTATTTCGCCGCCATCAGCAGCACCGCCAGCACTTCGTTGACGCCGCCCAGCCGGCACGCGTCGAGCTGCACCACGTCGATCGCGCCGCGCATGATGAACTGCTTGAACAGGATACGGTTCTGGCACATCTCGCCCGTCGCGACCTTGACCGGCGCGATCCCTTCGCGAATGCGCCGGTGCCCCTCGATATCGTCGGGGCTGGTCGGCTCCTCGATGAACCAGGGGTTGGCGAAAGCGAGTTCGCGGACATGCGCGATCGCCTCCTCGACTTCCCACACCTGATTGGCGTCGATCATCAACCGGCGATCCGGTCCGATCGCTTCACGCGCCAGGGTCACCCGGCGGATGTCCTCCTCCAGCGAGCGCCCGACCTTGAGCTTGACGTGATTGAACCCCTCGGCGACCGCTTCGCGGCAGAGCTGGACCAATTTGTCGTCCGAATAGCCCAGCCAGCCGGCCGACGTCGTGTAGCAGGGATAGCCGTTCGCCTCGAGGTCGGCGACCCGCATCGCCTTTCCCGCTGCGCGCTCGGTCAGCAGCGCCACGGCTTCCTCGGGCGTGATGCAGTCGGTGATGTAGCGGAAATCGATCAGCCCGACGATCTCTTCGGCGCTCATCTCGCCGATCAGCCGCCACAAGGGCTTGTCGGCCTGCTTCGCCAGCAGATCCCACACGGCATTGACCACGGCGCCGGTCGCGAGATGGATCACGCCCTTTTCCGGTCCGATCCAGCGGAGTTGGCTGTCGCCCGTCACGTGCCGCCAGAACCGCGCGCCATCGGCCCGGATCCAGTCGAGGTCCAGTCCCTCGACCAAAGGTGCCAGTGCCTCGATCGCGGCGCAGCAGATATCGTTGCCGCGGCCGATCGTGAAGGTCAGGCCATGTCCGGTGAGATCGGGCTTGTCGGTCTCGAGGATGCAATAAGCGGCCGAATAATCGGGGTCCGGGTTCATCGCATCCGAGCCGTCGAGCCGCGTCGAGGTCGGGAAGCGGATGTCGAGCACACGAAGCTTGACGATGCTGGCCATGGCGTTCGTGTTCTGCCCCTGTCTTGTCGGCTGATATTTCGCTGGTGTAGTGTATTTTCATATGTGCCAATTGCCGCCGGTGCAAGCGCGCTTTAGGGTAGGGACGGTCGCCGAAGCCGCCGATAGGAGGGAAATGTGGGAAATGCCGATCCGTCCGAAGCGCCCCCTACGCGGCGCTTTTGCTATGCGCTCGACCTGATCGACGACGCGGCGCTGATCGCCGAATATGAGGCGCGCCATGCCCCCGGATCGGGCTGGCCGGAAGTGGTCGCGCATATCCGCGCGCAGGGCGCCGAGCATATGGAGATCTGGCGTGCGGGCGACCGGCTGATGATGATCGTCGAAGCGGCGGACGATTATCCGCGGCCGGTTCCGGCTCCGCCCGAGATCGACCGCTGGGAAAGCTTGATGTGGCGTTTCCAAAGGCCTTTGCCGTTCGCGCCCGCCGGAGAGAAATGGGTGCGGATGACGCAGATCTTCGACCTCGACGCGCAATGACCGGCCTGAATTTGCCCCCGATCGGTTTCGGTACCGCCCCGCTCGGCAATCTCTATCGGGCGGTCGATGACGAGACGGCCGAGGCGACGATCACTGCCGCGATCGAGGGCGGGCTGCTCTATGCCGATACCGCCCCTTATTACGGTTTCGGATTGGCGGAGACGCGTTTGGGCCGCGCGATCGCCGGCAACCGCGATGTCGTCGTCTCGACCAAGGTAGGCCGCGTGCTGGAGCCGCTGGCCACGACCGCGGAGCGCGAGCGCCACGGTTTTGTCGATGCGCCGGCCTTCGCGCCGGTCTATGACTATTCGCGCGACGGCATCATGCGATCGCACGAGGCCAGCTTGAAACGGCTGGGCCGCGATCGCGTCGATATCCTCTATGTCCATGACATCGGACGCCGCGTCCATGGGGCGGCGCATGACGCCCGGATGAGCGAATTGCTCGACAAGGGCGGCTTCGCGGCGCTCGAGGAGCTCCGCGACCAAAAGGCGGTGTCGGCGATCGGTGTCGGCGTCAACGAGACCGCGGTGTGCCTCGAGCTGATGGAACGCGTGTCGCTCGATATCATCCTGCTCGCCGGCCGCTACACGTTGCTCGAGCAAAGCCCGATCGACGATCTTTTCCCGCGCTGTGCCGCCACGGGAACCGCGCTGGTTCTGGCCGGCGTCTACAATTCGGGCATCCTCGCGCTGGGGGCGGACGCGCCTGCCGCGCATTACGATTATGCCGGCGTACCAGAGGCGATCCGGCAGCGGACGCGGGCGATCGAACGGATATGCGCGGCGCATGATGTGGCGCTGCCTGTCGCCGCGCTGCAGTTCGTCCTCGCCCACCCTCAGGCAGCGAGCGTGATCGTCGGCCTGGCCAGTCCCGACGAGGTGCGGGCGACGATGGCCAATATCGCGGCGCCCGTCCCCGACGGTCTGTGGAGCGATCTGAAGGCGGCGGGCTTGCTGCGGGCGGACGTGCCCGTGCCGGCCAGGAAGGAATAGGATCCGAACCCGTCGTTCAGGCGCGGCTGTCGCCCTCGACGAGTTGGTCGGAAATCGCCTCCGCCGCCTTGCGTACCAACGCCGCGGTTTCGCGCGTGGACGCCGACGGCTGGATCTTCTTCAGATAAGGGACGGTCAGCGCCGCCGCCGCGCTGCCGCCGCGCATCACCGGCGCGGAAATGTCGGTGATCCCGGCGACGAAATGGCTCGGCGTCTGTTCGACATGGCGCTCCGCGATCTCGTCGGCGCGTGCGCGCAGCGTCGCCATCTCGGCTTCGGGGATCGGCGGGTCGAACATCTCTTCCCACCGGCGGCGGACATCCTCGGGCTGATGCGCGTAGAGGATCATGCCGGACGCCGTCTGCATCAGCGGGCGGCGATAGCCGACACGTACCGAAAAACCGATTTGTTCGCCCGATTCCATCCGCGCCACGACCACCATCTGCCCGCGCGTATGCAAAGCGAGGTGGCACGACTGGCCGAGATCGAGCGCGAGCTGGCGCATCACCGGCAATGCCACTTCGATCAGATTGGCGGTACGTGGTTGTTGCATGCCGAGCGAGAACAGCCGGTCGGTCAGGCGATAGCCGTCATCGGCCGGATCCTGTTCGATATAGCCGCGCTGTTCGAGCACCTGAACCATGCGGAACAGCTCGCCGTGCGACCGGCCGAGCGCGTGGACGATTTCGGTCAGCGTCAGCGGCTCAGCCTGCGCCGCGAGCAATTCCAGCACGTCCAGCCCCTTTTCGAGCGCCGGTGCACGATATCGCGAATCGCCGCCGCGATCCTCATCGTCAGCCATCGTCAACGTCCTCGCCTTCATGGCCGTCTTTGGCATGCTGGTCTTCCCGCGTCGATCCATCTATCTTTGTTCACCAGTAAAAAACAGCTTTGCCAGGAGAAAATTTGCTCTAGGCTCGCCGGCAAAGTCGGAGAGAAGACGATCGTGCCAGTGGTACGGGTCGAGGAGAGATTGGTATGAGCGACGAACCGCCGGTGCCGACGGCGCGCCTATTGCCCTTTGTGCTGATCGTCGCGTTGTTCTTCCTGTGGGGGATCGCGAACAATCTCAACGACATCCTGATCGCCCACTTCAAGAAGCTGTTCGTTCTCGGCGACCTGCAGGCGGGGCTCGTCCAGTCGGCTTTCTATCTCGGCTATTTCTGCCTCGCCGTTCCGGCCGCCTTGTTCATGCGTGCGTACGGCTATCGCGCCGCGGTATTGCTCGGTCTCTGCTTCTACGGCGCCGGAGCGTTGCTGTTCTGGCCGGCAGCGAGCCAGCAGAGTTATCCGTTCTTCCTGGCCGCCTTGTTCGTCATCGCCAGCGGACTTTCGTTTCTCGAGACGTCGGCCAACCCCCTCATCGCGCGGCTCGGACCGCCGGAGAGCGCGGCGCGGCGGCTCAATCTCGCCCAGGCGTTCAACCCGCTCGGCTCGATCACCGGGATCGTCATCGGCAGCCAGTTCATCCTGTCGGGGGTGGCGCACAGCCCGGCCGAGATCGCCGCGATGTCTCCGGACGTCCTCGCGCAATGGCGCGCGGGGGAAGCCGCCGCCGTTCAGCTACCCTATTTGCTGATCGGCCTCGGCGTGCTCGCTTGGGCAGTGCTGATCCGGTTGACTGCTTTTCCCGCGATCGCGACGCAGCGCGACGTCGAGGAAGATGTCGGCGCCCTCGACGATTTTCGCGCATTGCTCCGCGATCGTCGCGTCCTGCTCGGCATCCTCGCGCAGTTCTTCTACGTCGGCGCGCAGGTCGGCGTGTGGAGCTTTCTCATCCGGTACGCGGAGATGGCTGTGCCCGGCACGCCCGAGCGCGTCGCGGCGGGCTATCTCACCATCTCGCTCGTCACGTTCATGGCGGGGCGGTTCGTCGGCTCGGCGCTGATGGGCGTGGTACGCGCACCGTCGCTGCTCGCCATTTTCGCGGTGGCCGGCGCTCTACTGTGTCTCTTCGCGACGATCGTGGGTGGCATGAGCGGCATCGTCGCGCTGATCGCCTCGAGCTTCTTCATGTCGATCATGTACCCGACGATCTTCGCCGAGACGGTCGACGGTCTCGGGGCCCGAACGAAGTCCGCGGCCGCGCTGCTAGTCATGGCGATCATCGGCGGAGCCGTCTTTCCGGCGGTGATGGGCTTCGTCTCCGATCGCACCGGCTCGATGGTCAACGCGATGGCCGTGCCCGCTTGCTGCTTCCTCGTCGTGCTCGCTTTTGCGCTGAAGGTGCGGAAGACGGCATGATCGACGCCCATGTCCATCTCTGGCGGATCGGCGAGCATGGCTGCACTTGGCCGCCCCCCGATCTGGAGGCGATCCATCGCGATATCGAACTGCCCGAACTGCGCGCGCTGGCGGCGGCCAACGGGGTTGACGGCGTGGTGCTGGTCCAGAGCCAGGACGATGCCGCCGATACCGACTGGCTGCTGTCGCTTGCCGATGATCCGCTGGTGCTGGGAATAGTCGGCTGGAGCGATCTGCGCGGCGCATTACCGTGGCACCCGATGCTCAAGGGCCTGCGCCCGATGGTGCAGGATCTCGACGCTGACTGGTATGACGATCCTGCGATCGACGCCGCTCTCGCCGCGATGGCCGAACATGGGCTGGTGCTCGACGCACTGGTGCGCCCGCGACATCTGGCCGCATTGCGTCGTCTCGCCGCGCGCCATCCGGCGCTGTCGATCGTCATCGATCACGCCGCCAAACCCGATGCCGGCGACCTTCCCGGATGGGAAGCCGAGATGCGCGCGCTCGCCGATCGGGCCAATGTCGCGTGCAAATTGTCGGGACTGGTCACCGAGCCCGGTCTGACGCCGCGCATCGGCGAGGTAACGGCGATATTGATCGACGCATTCGGCACCGACCGCTTGATCTGGGGGAGCGATTGGCCCGTCCTCACACTGGCAGAGGATTATGCGCCCTGGCTTGCCCAGGCCCAGGCCCTGATCGCCCCAAGCGCCCGGGGCGCGGTGTTCGGCGGTAACGCGCGACGCATCTACGCTCTTTCCGGCGATGACGGGTCTTTCTGACAGGCCCCTCTGCTGGGAATCTCCCTGAATGAACAGTCTGGGATTATCTGAGGGATGCTGGATGCCCCGTGAGGATTCGAACCTCAATTGACGGAGTCAGAGTCCGTAGTCTTACCTTTAGACGACGGGGCAACAGGCGGCGGGCTCTAGGCGGGCTGGCGCGACCGGTCAAGGCCTTGG
>Ga0070678_100000304_pt1 | contig 22827 bp, 27 predicted proteins | sample KBSM73metaG_FD_65647 | JGI IMG/M metagenome (GOLD analysis project Ga0070678, IMG submission 65647) | Miscanthus rhizosphere microbial communities from Kellogg Biological Station, Michigan, USA - KBS M7-3 metaG | ecosystem: Host-associated > Plants > Roots > Rhizosphere > Soil ...
CTGCGGAAACGAAGCTGAGCGTACTTTATAGCAATCGCGAATTCATCGTGTCAAGCGGTTTTCCGTGCGCGATGCAGCAAAAGAAAACGCCGCGGCACGCGCTTCAAAGCGGGCTGCCACGGCGCGTGCTTGCTGCGCCTCGCGACGCGATCGTCAGTGCTTGATCAACGCGGTCGGCTCTTCGACCGGCGCCGCCGGTACCGCAGGAGCCTCCGGCAAAGGAGCGTCGGAGAGCGGCGTCGGGTGACGCTCCAACGCGTACTCGAGGACCTGCTCGATCCACCGCACCGGATGGATCTCCAGCCGATTCTTGATCTCTTCGGGAATCTCGACCAGATCCTTGACGTTTTCTTCCGGGATCAATACCTGCCGGATGCCGCCGCGTCCTGCTGCGAGCAGCTTTTCCTTGAGCCCGCCGATGGGCAGAACTTCGCCGCGCAACGTGATCTCGCCGGTCATCGCCACGTCGGCGCGCACCGGAATGCCGGTGAGAATCGACACGATCGCGGTGACGATGGCACCGCCGGCGGAAGGACCATCCTTCGGCGTCGCACCTTCAGGAAGGTGAATGTGCAAATCGGTCTTCTGGTAGAAGTCGGGCGCAATGCCGAGCTGCTTCGACCGGTGCCGAACGACCGACAGCGCGGCCGCGATCGACTCGTTCATCACATCGCCCAGTTTGCCGGTGGTCGTCGTCTTGCCCTTGCCTGGCAGCGCGACGGCCTCGACAGTCAGCAGGTCGCCGCCGACTTCGGTCCAGGCGAGCCCGGTGACCTGGCCGACCTGGTTTTTCTTTTCGGCAATGCCGTATGTATAGCGGCGTACGCCCAGATATTTGTCGAGGTTCTTCGCGTTGACGTCGACCGGGTGCCGCGCCGCGCGCGGCTTGCCTTCGCTCGCCTTCAGCAGCAGCGCCTTGACGACCTTGCGGCAGATCTTCGAGATGTCGCGTTCGAGCGCCCGCACACCGGCCTCGCGCGTGTAGTAACGGGTGATGTCACGCAGCGCCGATTCGGCGATATGCAGCTCGTGTTCCTTCAGCCCGTTGTTCTTCATCTGCTTGGGGACCAGATACTGCTTGGCGATCGCGATCTTCTCGTCCTCGGTGTAGCCCGACAGCCTGATTACTTCCATGCGGTCGAGCAACGGCGCGGGAATGTTGAGCGTGTTCGCGGTCGCGACGAACATTACGTCGGACAGATCGTATTCGACTTCGACGTAGTGATCGACGAACGTATTGTTCTGCTCGGGATCGAGCACTTCCAGCAGCGCCGATGACGGATCGCCGCGGAAGTCCATGCCCATCTTGTCGACTTCGTCGAGCAGGAACAGGGGATTCCTGACCCCGACCTTGGTCATGTTCTGCAGAATCTTGCCGGGCATCGACCCTATATAGGTTCGGCGGTGACCGCGAATTTCCGCTTCATCGCGAACGCCGCCCAGACTCATCCGCACGAACTTGCGGTTGGTCGCGCGCGCGATCGACTGGCCGAGGGATGTCTTGCCGACGCCGGGCGCGCCGACGAGGCAAAGGATCGGCGCCTTCAGTCGGTCGACCCGCTGTTGCACCGCGAGGTATTCGACGATGCGTTCCTTGACCTTCTCCAGCCCGTAGTGATCGGCGTCGAGCACCTTGACGGCGTTCGACAGGTCCTTGTTGATCTTGCTCTTCTTGCGCCACGGCAGGCCGAGCAGCGTGTCGATGTAATTGCGCACGACGGTCGCCTCGGCCGACATCGGCGACATCATCTTCAGCTTCTTGAGCTCGCCCAGCGCCTTGGCCTCGGCTTCCTTCGACATCTTGGCGGTCTTGACCTTCTTGTCCATCTCGTCGAGGTCGGCATTCTCGTCGCCTTCGCCGAGCTCCTTCTGGATCGCCTTGACCTGCTCGTTCAGGTAATACTCGCGCTGGCTCTTTTCCATCTGCCGCTTGACTCGACCGCGGATGCGCTTCTCGACCTGAAGAATGTCGACCTCGCCCTCGAGCAGGCCGAGCAGGTGCTCGAGCCGCTTGCCCACGTCCTGCATTTCGAGGATTTCCTGCTTTTGCTCGAGTTTCAGCGGCAGATGCGCGGCAATCGCGTCGGCCAGCCGGCCGCCATCGTCGATGCCCGACATCGAGGTCAGAATTTCCGGCGGAATCTTCTTGTTGAGCTTGACGTACTGGTCGAACTGCCCGAGCAGCGCCCGACGCATCGCCTCGATCTCGTGTGTGCCGTTTTCGACGCCGGTCAGCAAGGTCGCTTCGGCGGACAGGTATTCGCCGGGATCGGTCACGCGGACGATACGCGCGCGCTGCGTGCCCTCGACCAGCACTTTGACCGTGCCGTCCGGCAGCTTCAGCATCTGGAGCACCGTCGCCACGCTTCCGATGTCGTACAGGTCGTCGGCCGCCGGCTCGTCCTTGGCCGCAGACTTCTGGGCGACCAGCAGGATGTGCTTGCCCGCTTCCATCGCCACGTCGAGCGCCTTGATCGATTTCGGGCGGCCGACGAACAGCGGGATGACCATGTGCGGGAATACGACGACGTCCCGCAAAGGAAGAAGCGGGAAGATCGTCAGCTCGGATGTTGCGCTTGTAGGGTCAGTTGCCATGCGGCTGCGTCCGGATAGAGTGGGAGGGGCAAAGCATGAAATGGGGCCGGCGGCCCGCAAGTTCAAGCAGGCTGCCGGGCGTCGGGCGCGACCGCGGCGTGCTCAGGAGTGCGCCGCCGCGACCTTGGCCGCTTCGGCAAACATCAATAGCGGTTTGCCGTCGTTGTTGATCGTCGCCTCGTCGACAATGACGCGGGACAGATTGGCCTGCGAGGGCAGGTCGTACATGACGTCGAGCAGCACCTGCTCCAGAATCGAGCGAAGGCCGCGTGCGCCGGTCTTGCGGGCGAGCGCCCTGCTGGCAATGGCGCGCAGCGCAGGCTCGCGCACTTCGAGCTCGACGCCTTCCATGCGAAACATCTTCTGATACTGCTTGATCAACGCATTCTTCGGCTCGACCAGAATTTGGATCAGCGCCGCATCGTCGAGTTCCTCGAGGGTGGCGACTACCGGCAGCCGGCCGACGAATTCGGGGATCAGGCCGAACTTGATCAAGTCCTCCGGCTCGGTCTCGCGCAGCAGGATGCTGATGTTCTTGCGATCGTCGGGGCTCGCGACCTCCGCGCCGAACCCGATCCCGGTCTTGGCGGTGCGCTGGCGGATGATCTTCTCCAGCCCGTCGAAAGCGCCGCCGCAGACGAACAGGATGTTGGTCGTATCGACCTGGACGAACTCCTGATTCGGGTGCTTGCGTCCGCCCTGCGGGGGAACCGAGGCGATCGTGCCTTCGATCAGCTTCAGCAGCGCCTGCTGCACTCCTTCGCCCGAGACGTCGCGCGTGATCGACGGGTTGTCGCTCTTGCGCGAGATCTTGTCGATTTCATCGATATAGACGATGCCGCGCTGCGCCTTGTCGATGTCGTAGTCGCACTTCTGCAGCAGCTTCTGGATGATGTTCTCGACGTCCTCGCCGACGTACCCTGCCTCGGTCAGCGTCGTCGCATCGGCGATGACAAAGGGCACATCGAGCAGGCGCGCCAGCGTCTGGGCCAGCAGCGTCTTGCCCGACCCCGTCGGGCCGATCAGCAGGATGTTGCTCTTGGCCAGCTCGACGTCGTCTTCCTTGACGCTGGTCTCGAGGCGCTTGTAGTGGTTGTAGACTGCAACCGACAGGATCTTTTTCGCGAACTCCTGACCGATGACGTATTGGTCGAGGATCTGCCGGATCTCATGCGGCGTCGGCAGCTTGTTCTTGTCGGTGCGGGTCGCGTCGGCGGTCGCGCCCTCTTCCCGGATGATGTCGTTGCAAAGCTCGATGCACTCGTCGCAAATGAACACCGACGGGCCGGCGATAAGCTTCCTCACCTCATGCTGGCTCTTGCCGCAGAAGGAACAGTAAAGCAGCTTGTCGCCGGTCGCTTTTTCCGCCATTCACCCGCCTTTATCGCCCCATCAGCCGCGGAGCCGTATGCGACGGCGCCCGCGGGGCGTTTACACTGTACCCGGCCTAAGCCCGGCTCTGCAACACTTTATCGATCAGCCCGTAGGACAAGGACTCGTCCGCCGTCAGGAAATTGTCTCGCTCGGTATCCTTCTCGATCTGTCCGATCGGCTTGCCGGTGTGCTCGGCCAGCAAGCGGTTGAGCCGCTCACGGAGGCTCAGGATGTACTTGGCGTGGATCGCAATATCCGATGCCTGCCCCTGGAAGCCGCCCAACGGCTGGTGGATCAGGACGGTCGAATTGGGCAGCGCGAAGCGCTTGCCCTTGGCCCCCGCCGCCAGCAGAAACGCACCCATGCTTGCCGCCATGCCGACGCACAGAGTCGATACGTCGGGCTTGATGAACTGCATGGTGTCGTAAATCGCCATCCCGGCCGAAATCGATCCGCCCGGCGAATTGATGTAAAAATTGATGTCCTTGTCGGGATTCTCGGACTCGAGGAACAGCATCTGCGCGACGACCAGATTCGCCGTCGCGTCGTCGACCGGCCCGATCAGGAATACGACGCGCTCCTTCAGCAATCGCGAGTAGATGTCGTAGGCGCGTTCGCCGCGCCCGCTTTGCTCGATCACCATCGGGATCAAGCCCAGCGCCTTCGGTTCCTCCCACCTGCCTGCACTCGTCATCGGTTTGCCTGTCGTCGATTGAAAGGTGTCGTCCGCACCGCGCGTTCAGCGCGCCGGCGGCTCCATCAGTGTCGCGAAGCTCGTCGGTCGGTCTTCGACGCGAGCGCGTTGAAGCGCCCAGTCGACGACGTTTTGTTCGACTGCCTGCGCTTCGAATTCGTTCAGGCGCCCGGGCTTTTCGTAGTGCCAGCGCACCACCGCTTCCGGCTGCTCGTAGGCCTGCGCCGCCTCGCGCACGAGCGCCAGCACCTGCTCGGGCTTGGGCGCCAGCTGGTACACCCGGGTGATCTCATTGACGATCAGGCCGTAGGTCACACGCTCCTCGGCCTGAGGGCGAAAGGTGTCGGGCGAGAGCTGCATGTCTTCGGCCTTGACGCCTCGGCTCTGCAAGTCGGCGACCGCCCGCTCGAGCAGCCGCTGCGCTTCCAGCTCGACCAGCGATCTGGGCACGACCAGGTCTGAAGTCGATTTAAGCGCCGTCAGGACCTGCTCGCGAAGCACACCTTCGATCTTCCGCTTGAGCTCGAGCGTGAGATTGGCGCCTATTTCGGCGCGCAACTCCTCGACGCTGCCGCTGGCGATGCCGAATTTGACTGCGAACTCGGAATCGACTTGAGGCAGCTTGGGTTCGCTGACCGATTGGACGGTCATCGTGAATTCCGCCGCTTTTCCGGCGACTTCCTTGCCGTGGTAGTCGGCGGGGAAAGTCAGGCCGAACGTCTTGGTTTGACCCGCCGTCATCCCGGTCAGCGCGGTCTCGAACTCCGGGAGCATGCGGCCTTCGCCGATGACGATCGGAAAGTCTTTGGCCTGGCCTCCGGGAAACGCCACGCCTGCGATCGTGCCGGTGAAATCGACGACCGCGCGGTCGCCGTGCGCGGCCGGCCGTGCGACCCCCTCGTAGCGGACGTTCTGCTGGCGCAGGATCTCTATCGTCCGGTCGACATCTGCGGGGGCCACTTCCGACACCGGACGCTCGATCGTCACGCCGGACAATTCGCCGAGCTTGATTTCCGGATAAACCTCGAAAATAGCGGAGAACTCGAGCTGATCCCCGGCCGCGGCCTCCTTCGGCTCGATCCGGGGATAGCCGGCCACGCGCAGGTTCTGCTCGCGAATGGCGTCGTTGAGGCTCGCCTGGACCGTGTCGGAGATCACGTCGGAGCGCACTTGCGGGCCGTACTGCTGCGCCACCATCTTCAGTGGAACCTTGCCCGGCCGAAATCCCGCGATCTTGACCGTCTTCGCAAGGCGCGCCAGCCGCTTGTGCACTTCGCCGTCGATCTGCTCCAGCGGCACGGCCACATTAAGCCGGCGCTCGAGCTGGCCCAGCGTTTCCAGTGTCGTTTGCATACCCGATGATTCCTTGCTAGCCTTGATTGTTGTCGTGGTGCTTGTTGTCGTGGTGCGAAAGGAGAGACTCGAACTCTCACGCCTTTCGGCTCCGGCTCCTAAGGCCGGCGCGTCTACCAATTCCGCCACTTTCGCAGCCGGTTTCGCGAAACGCGCCAGTATAGCCGAAAAGTCCCACCCCCGCCACGCGAAAGAGTCCGGCCGGCGCCGTGTTTTCCGGAACAATTTGTGAACGCCCTCTTGCAACAAGCTCCGATCGCCGTGCCAGTCAGCCACTACGAAAATTTTCCCGTCGCATCATGGGTGGGCCCCCCGGCGCTTCGCGCGGCGATTTCGGCGATCTATGGCTTCGCCCGCGGCGCCGATGACATCGCCGACGAGGGAGACGATCCGCCGGCGGTCCGCCTCGCCGGCCTCGACCGTTATGCCAGGATGCTCGACCGCATCGAGAGTGCGTCCGATGCGCGCGTCGAACGGGCTGGGCCGCCCTTCGAGGCGCTGGCCACGGCGATACGCCGCCACGCGCTTCCGATCGGGCCGTTTCGCGAGCTGCTGTCGGCGTTTCGCCAGGACATAACCAAGCCGCGATACGCGGACATCGACGAGCTTTTCGACTATTGCCGGCGCTCAGCCAACCCGATCGGTCGCCTGCTGCTGCATCTGTACGGCGTATCCACCGAGGTCGAGCTCGGCCGCGCCGATGCGATCTGCACCGGATTGCAACTGGCCAATTTCTGGCAGGACATAGCACTCGACTGGGCGAAGGGACGCGTCTACCTGCCTGCCGACGACATGGCGCGCTTCGGCGTCAACGAGCGGCAGATCGCCGAGGGCATCGCTGACGAGCGCTGGTGCCGACTGATGGCATTCGAGGTAGCGCGCACGCGCGAGCTGCTGCGCTCGGGACTGCCGCTCGCGAACGCGTTGCCGCTGCGCGCGCGGCTCGAGCTGAAGATGGTGGTCGCCGGCGGCTTGCGCATCCTGCGGGCAATCGACGTCGCGCAGGGAGACGTCTTCCGGCGCCGTCCGGTGTTGCGCCGGCGCGACTGGGCGATGATGTTTGCGGCGACGCTGGCCGGTTAGCGATGCAGCCCGATGCCTATTGCCAGCAGAAGGCCGCCCAAAGCGGCTCGAGCTTCTACAGGAGTTTTCGCTTTCTGCCGACGGCTCGCCGGCGCGCGATCACCGCGCTGTATGCGTTCTGTCGCGAAGTCGACGACGTGGTCGATGACGCCACCGACGTCGGCGTTGCGCGCACCAAGCTTGCCTGGTGGCGCGGCCAGGTGGCGGCGATTTTCGGGGGCGTACCGCAGCATCCGGTCGCGCAGGCCTTGCAGCCGGTCGTCGCGGAATTCGCGCTCAACGAAGCGCAGTTGCAGGCTGTCATCGATGGCATGGCGATGGATCTCGAGCAGCAACGCTACCTCGACTTTGCGATGCTCGAGCGCTATTGCGACCTGGTCGCCGGGGGCGTAGGACTGATGTCGGCGGAAATATTCGGTTATTCCAATCCGGCGACGCGCGCTTACGCTCGAGATCTCGGCATCGCATTCCAGCTGACGAACATCATCCGCGACGTCGGCGAGGACGCGTGTCGCGGTCGGATCTATCTGCCGCAGGACGAGCTCGACAGGTTCGGCGTCAGCGCGGCCGACATACTCGGCGCACGCCATACGCCCGGGTTTGTCGCGCTGATGCGTTTCCAGGTCGCGCGTGCGCGCGCCATTTACGCGCGCGCTCTGGGCGCGCTGCCGGCCGCCGACCGGCGCGCGCAACGTCCCGGTCTGATCATGGCGGCCACCTATCGCGCGCTGCTCAGGGCGATCGAGCGCAACGACTTTCAGGTGCTGGACCGCCGCGTCACGCTCTCACCGCTGCGCAAGGCCTGGATCGCCTGGACGACGTCCTGGTCGTATTAGTGACGCAGCGAATCGCGGTCATCGGTGGGGGCTACGCGGGCTTCGCGGCGGCGGTGACGCTTGCCCAAGCGGGGCGCGCGGTCACGGTGTTCGAAGCCGCGCAGACGCTTGGCGGCCGAGCCCGTCGAATCGAAGCCTATGAGGTCGTCGTCGACAACGGGGAGCACATGTTGCTCGGGGCGTACACCGAGCTCCTCGCACTGCTGCGCACTGTGCACGGCCCCGGCGCCGAGCGCGATCTGCTCGAGCGGCGGCGGCTGTGCCTGGCGGAGCCCGGCGTGTTCCGCCTGGCCGCGCCGCGGCTGCCAGCGCCCTGGCATCTCGTGCTGGCGCTGTTGCGCGCGCAAGGCCTTACCTGGCCCGAGCGCCGCGCGACGCTCGCGTTCGTCGGTCGACTGCGGCGCGACCGGTATCGCTGTTCGCCGGCAATGACGGTAGCAGAGCTCCTCGACGGGCAGCCTCAGGCAGCGATACGAAATCTGTGGGAGCCGCTATGCATCGCCGCGCTGAATACGCCGCTGCCCGTCGCGTCGGCCCAGATCTTTCTCAACGTGCTCGCGGCCGCGTTCGCCCGCCAGGCGCACGATTCGGACACGCTGATGCCGCGGGTCGACCTGTCGTCCCTGTTTCCCGATGCCGCGGCCGCCTATGTCGTCGACCGCGGCGGCTCGATCCGCAAGGGTACGACCGTGACCGGCATCGCGCCACGCGGCGACCACGTCGTGTTGCGCAGCGGCTACACCGACGAGTCGTTCGGCGACGCAGTCATCGCCGTTGGGCCGCACCAGCTCAGCCATCTGCTCGGCGGTGCGATCGAATCGCCCGAGGCCGCCCACGCGGTCGCGTGTGTCGAGCAGTTTGCTTACGAGCCGATTGTCACCGCGTATCTGAAATACGATCGTCCGCTGGGACTCGCGCAACCGATGCAGAAGCTCGCCGGCACGCCGGGGCAATGGCTGTTCGACCGCGGGCAGCTCGAAGGTCCGGACGGCCTCGCTGCCGTCGTGATCAGCACCGAGCAGCCCGGGGCCCGTCAGGATCACGCAGCGCTGCTGCGCGCGATCGACGATCAGCTGCGCCGCCTGCTGCCGGGCCTGCCGCCGCCGGCATGGCTCAAGGTCATCGCCGAGCGGCGTGCGACTTATGCGTGCCGTGCCGGGCTGGCGCGCCCTCCGCCCGGCATCATCGCGCCGCACCTGTATCTCGCCGGCGACTACACGGACCCGGAGTTCCCGGCCACGCTGGAGGCGGCGGCGAGGAGCGGCGTCGCGGCCGCGCGCGAGTTGCTGGCCGCACGCTGAACCGGCAGCTAGACCGGAACCGTCGCCTCGCCCGGCCCGAGCGCGCGCTGCATCAATACGCTGTCGACCCAGCGATCAAATTTGCGGCCGACCGCTGTCAGGCAGCCGACACGCTCGAAGCCGAGTGCAACGTGCAGCCCGATCGACGCGGCATTGTCCGAGCCGCCGATCACGGCCACCATCTGCCGGTAGCCGAGCGGCGTGCATGCGGCGATCAGCGCGGCGAGCAGCGCGCGCCCCGCGCCCTTGCCCATGCAGACAGGATCGACGTAGACCGAGTCTTCAACCGTGTAGCGATACCCGGGCCGCGCGCGGTAGGGACTCGCATACGCATATCCGGCGATTCCCGCGTCACGCTCAGGCAGCACAGCCACCAGATATGGCAGGCCGCGTTCGATGACGTCGCGCCAGCGTCGACGGACTTCCTGGTCGTCCGGCGCGGCGAGCTCGAACGACCCGATGCCGGTTTCGACATGGTGCGCGTAAATCGCCCTGATCGCCGCCAGGTCGCCGGCGACTGCCGGACGCACGGTAACCAGACCCGACGACGACATGCTGGTCAGCCGGATCGCGCCGTCTTGGCGCTTCCCGAGCGGTTGCGCAGCAGCCGCTGCTTTTCGCGGTTCCAGTCGCGCAGCTTCTCGGTTTCCCGCTTGTCGTATTGCTTCTTGCCGCGCGCGAGGCCGATCTCGATCTTGATCCTGCCCTTAACGAAATGCAGATCGAGCGGCGTCATCGTGTAGCCGGCGCGCTCGACCTTGCCGACCAGGCGATTGATCTCGCTACGATGCAGCAGCAGCTTGCGGGTCCGCGTCGGGTCGGGCTTGATGTGCGTCGATGCAGTCGGCAACGGCGTCACATGCGCGCCGAGCAGAACGATCTCGCCGCCCTTGACGACGACGTAGGCTTCCTTCAGCTGTGCGCGCCCGGCGCGGATCGCCTTGACCTCCCAGCCCTCCAGCGCGAGGCCCGCCTCGAATTTCTCCTCGACGAAATAGTCGTGATAGGCTTTTTTGTTTTCTACGATGCTCATACCGACGTGCTCGTCACTCCCAGTTTCGTATTGTAGCAATGCGCAGCGTACACAAGTCGGTGCTGGTGCCGTACAGCGCGCAACAGATGTTCGATCTCGTCGAGCGCTTCGAGGACTATCCGAAATTCCTGCCATGGTGCGGGGGAGCCCGGATCCTGCAGGAGACCAATGAAGAGACGCTAGCCCGGATCGACATCGATTACCACGGCGTGCGCACGCACTTCACCACCGCCAATCGGAACCAGCCTCCCGACCGGATCGTCATCTCGCTGCGCGACGGCCCGTTTCGCCGCCTCGACGGCATATGGCAGTTTCGCGCGTTGAGCGATTCGGCATGCAAGGTCGAATTCGAGCTCAACTACGAATTTGCGACGGCGGTGCTGGAAGGATTGATCGGGCCGGTGTTCGGCCGCATTGCCGACAGCTTCATCGACGCCTTCGTCAAGCGCGCGGCGGCGGTCCACGGCCGCGGCGCGTGAAGCGGATCGCCGTCACCGTCGTCTACGCGCTGCCCGCCGGCGCCACCCAAATCGAGCTCTCGCTGCCGTCCGGCGCCAGCGTTGCCGAGGCACTGGCGCTGTCGGGAATAGCGGGACGCCACCCGGAAATCGACCTCGCCGCAATGGCGGTCGGCGTGTATGGCGTGAGAGTCGCGCTCGACAGCAGGCTGTCGAACGGCGACCGAGTCGAAATCTACCGGCCGCTGCAGGCCGACCCGAAGGACCTCCGGCGTCGGCGCGCCATCCGCCGCAGCGCCGATTGACTCGGTCCGCCGACCCGGGTATGGTGGCAAGTCGCTGAATTAACGAACAAAATGCAACCAGACGCCGATACCTTGCCGAAAGCTCGCGCAACGGTGACCGCGCTGCGCCACGCTGCAGTCGTCGCGTTGGCCGCGATGGCACTTGGGCTGCTGCCGCGCCCCGGACTGGCGGCGCAGCCCGCGACCGCGTCCAGCCACGCCCCCGCCGTCGAGCGTCCGGTGGCTCGCGTACTGCAAAGCGCCCAGGATCTCGCGATCTATGCGCTCGGTCTGATCGGCGTCGACTACCGCTACGGCGGCAGCAGCCCCGAGCACGGTCTCGACTGCAGCGGCCTGGTCCGCTACGTGTTTCAGGAGGTCGTCGGCGTGACCCTGCCGCGCACGGCACGGGAAATGGCACGCCTGGGGGGCCGGGTCGCCCCCGGCGATCTCCAGGCCGGCGACCTGGTGTTCTTCAACACCCGAAGCTCGCCGTTTTCGCATGTCGGCATTTACCTCGGCGACGATCGCTTCATCCACGCTCCGCATCGCGGCGGGGAGGTCGAGATCGTCACGATGTCGCAGCGCTATTGGCAACAGCGCTACGACGGCGCGCGCCGGCTGGTCGCGTTTGTGCCCGAGCTGATCAGCTCGGCGCGGGCCGCGCCGGCAGACCCGGCGCCGTTGCGTGCACACACCATCGCCGACTCGCCTCGGTAAAGCACGGCACGACGCCGCGCTTTAGTCCTTCGCTCCGCGCCGCCGCAACGCTCGTTCGATCGCATCGAACCCGCCGCGCCTGGCCCATGCCAATGCCGTCGCACCGTTCTCGTTGCGATGTTCGAAGTCGGCACCCCGTTCCAGCAGCAAGTCGACCACGGCGGCATGCCCCTCGCGCACCGCCATCATCAGCGCCGTCGTTCCGTTCGGCGATGCCGCATTGACGTTGGCGCCGGCATCGATCAGATAGCGGGCAACGTCGGCGTGACCGCCGGTTGCGGCGTAGATCAGCGGCGTCCATCCAGCGTGATTGATTTCGGCGCCCCGCGCGTAGAGCTTTTTCACGATCGCCAGCCGTCCGCCGATCGCCGCGACCATGATCGCGCTGTCGCCAAACGGATTTCTGTTGTTGACCTTGGCGCCTGCAGCCAGCAGCGCATCGAGCGTGGGCTCGAACCCCGAGCGCGCCGCGATCACCAGTACCGGGTCGCCATTGGGATCGACGGTGTTTGGATCCATGCCGCGCCGGAGCAGCGCGATGACTTCGTCGGACCGGTCGATCGTAACCGACTGGATGAAGCGCTCGTAGAGCGCCTGCGCCCCGGCCGGCGCCGGCGCGAGCCCGAGCATGAGCAGCGGCAGCAATCGCAGCAGCACGCGCAGCGCGTCGATGCTGCCGCTGCTATGCGGCATGTGCGCTCGCCCGGATCAGCCGGAAAAAATTGGCCGACGTCGCGGTGGCGATCACTTCGACCGGCACTTCGCGCAGCCGGGCGATTTCCTCCGCAACGTAACGCACGTACGCCGGCTGGTTCAGCTTGCCGCGATACGGCACCGGCGCCAGGTAGGGTGCATCGGTTTCGATCAGCATGCGGTCCAGAGGCACGCGTCGCGCAACGTCCTTGAGTGCAACGGCATTCTTGAACGTGACGATGCCGGAAAACGAGATGTGGAATCCCAATTCGAGCGCGCCTTGCGCGACATCCCAGGTTTCGGTGAAGCAGTGCATGACGCCGCCCACGTCGCCGGCGCGCTCGTCGCGCATGATGGCAAGCGTATCGGCCGCGGCAGAACGCGTGTGGACCACGAGCGGTTTGCCGCAGGACCGTGCCGCGCGAATGTGCGTGCGAAAGCGCTGGCGTTGCCACTCGAGGTCGCCGGTGGCCCGGTAATAGTCGAGGCCGGTTTCGCCGATCGCGGCGACCTTTGGCTGCGCCGCGAGCGCGATCAACTGCTCGATGGAGGGCTCTGGCGTGTCCTCGTAGTCGGGGTGCACGCCGACGCTCGCGTAGATATTCGCATGCTCGTCGGCCAGCGCCAGCACTTGCGGAAGATCGGGCAGGTTGACGCCGATGCACATCGCGTGGGTGACGCGATTCCCGGCCATCGCTTCGAATACCGCCGGCAGGTCCGCCGCCAGCTCCGGAAAATTGATGTGGCAGTGCGAATCGACGAACACAACTACATCGTGTGCGTCGGTCGATTCGAGGCGAGCGTCTCGCCGAGCAGCCTTTCGATCGTCGCGCGCGCCGACGCGCCGGTTTCGTCCGGTGTGAACTGAACGCCGATGCCCTGCGTCCGGTTGCCCTGCACGCCTTCGGGCGTGATCCAGACCACCCTGCCCTGCACTGCAATGCGCTGCGGATCATCCATCAGAGACAGCAGCATGAAGACTTCCTCGCCCAGCTGATAGGCCCGATTGGTCGGAATGAATATCCCGCCGCCCTTGAGAAAAGGCATGTACGCCGCGTATAGCGCGGCCTTTTCGCGAATGTTGAGCGAAAGCACGCCGGGCCGGTTGAGCATAGCCCGTGTCGCAGTGTTGGGGGAGCGGTCCGCCACCATGATCCTGAGCTCAGGTTGATTGTTGATCGCGCCGCGAACGCGCCGTGGCGATGAAGTTTGGCCGAGCGGTCGCTGCAGTCAACCGCCCCGGCCGCGTATGAACAGATCGCGATAATCGATCAGCAGTGCCTCCGCGACCAGCCGCGGCTGCAACGGATGCGTAAGCAGCTCGCGCTGCCGCAACAGCGACTGATAATAGCGGAACAGCGGGACCCGCGCCACACGCGTCGCCAGCGCCGCCAGCGCGTCGCGAGCTTGCGGGTGAAATCGCGGCGATGCGCCGCTGACCACCGAAGCAAGGTCGGCAGTCCAGGTCAGCAGCGAGTACACCGCGGCAGCAAGCAGCGGCTTGCGCTCGTCCTTCGCAGCTGCCTCCAGGCGGGCGCCGATCGCGACCGGCGACAGCCGCTCGGGCCGCGCGAGCTCGGCCAGCAAGCTGGCGAACTCGCGCTGCAGCAGAGGATCCGCGAGCTCGAGCGCCAGCAGAGGGGCCCCGCCTGCCTGCGCCAGCACCCGATCGGCGTCCGCCACACCTTGCGTCCTGAGCCACGCTACCGCCGATGCGGCGTCCGGTTCAGGCACCGGCAGGCGTTGGCAGCGGCTGATGATCGTCGCCGCCAGGCGCGCGCTTTGATGGCTGACCAGCATCAGGTAGGTGTCCGCCGGAGGTTCCTCGAGCGTTTTGAGCAAGGCGTTGGCAGCGGCGGCGTTCATCGCTTCGGCCGGCGCGATCACCGCGACCTTGGCGCGATGACGATGGGTCGAGAGTTGCGTGAATGCGGTGAGCTCGCGAATGCGATCGACGGTGATCGCGTCGACGACGGTGACGTTGCCCTCGTCATCGGAGAGCACCGGCTCGATCAGCCGCAAATCCGGATGCGCGCCGACAGCCACGTACAGGCAGCTGGGACAAACGCCGCACGCATCACCGTCGGGCCGGGGGGCTTCGCACAGCAGTGCGCGCGCAAAGTGCAAGGCGAGCGCGCGCTTGCCCAAGCCGCGCCTGCCGGCGATCAGCAATGCCTGCGGCCATCGCGACCGCTGTTGCAGCATCGTGGTTGCGAGATCGCGATGCCACGGCAGCAAAGCTTGCGCGGCAGCCGACGGCGGCGTCGATTGGCTCATAGGGCAGCGATGATCGCGGCCAGGTCGGCCCGCACGTCGGCCTGCGGCCGGGTGCTGTCGATGACGCGAAAGCGCGATGGCTCGGCCGCCGCACGAGTCAGGTAGGTCGTTCGGACGCGTTCGAAGAATCCGGGTTGCTGCCGCTCGAATTTGTCCAATGGCCGTCCATCGGACAGTCGCTCCCGTCCCACCTCGACCGGTACATCGAACAGCAGCGTCAGGTCGGGATGGAAGTCACCCAGGCTCAGCCGTTCGAGCGCTGCGATGCATTCGGCCGAAACGCCATGGCCGCCGCCCTGGTAGGCGTAAGTGGCATCGCTGAACCGGTCGCAGACGACCCAGACTCCCTGATCGAGCCGGGGCCAGATCTCGCGCTCGCAATGTTCGCGCCGCGCGGCGAACATCAGCATCGTCTCGGTCAGCTCTCCCATCGGCTGATGCAGCAGCAGGTCGCGCAGCCGTTCGCCCAGCGGTGTGCCGCCCGGCTCGCGGGTTAGCCAGGCCCGACGGCCCCGGCTCTCCAGCGACTGCTTGAGCCATGGCAGGTGCGTGCTCTTGCCGGCGCCGTCGATGCCTTCGACGGTGATCAGGCGGCCGCGGGATGAATCAGTCGTCAATGGAAGGCGGGATCGACGCGACGAAGGAGCAAACTAACGCAAAGGAGCGCTAGCGTCCGCCGCGCTGATATTTTGCCACGGCGCGATTGTGATCGGCGATATTGCTCGAGAATTCACTCGAGCCATCGCCGCGCGCTACGAAGTAGAGATAGGGCACTGCCGCCGGATGCAGGACAGCGTCGATCGACGCCTGTCCGGGCAACGCGATCGGCGTCGGCGGCAGACCGCTGCGGACGTAGGTATTGAACGCGTGGTCCCTTTCGAGATCGCTCTTCTTCAGGTTCCCGTCGAAACGCTCGCCGATGCCGTAGATCACGGCGGGATCGGTTTGGAGCCGCATGCCGATCTTCAGACGATTGATGAACACGGCCGCGACCAGAGGCCGGTCCGCGGCGCGACCGGTTTCCTTTTCCACGATCGACGCCAGCGTCAGCGCTTCGTAGGGATTCGCCAATGGCAAGCCGCTCGCGCGGGAGGCCCATGCCGCATCCAGGCGCTCATGCATCATGCGATAGGCACGCTTCAGCAATGCGGTGTCGGTCGATCCGCTGGCAAAAAAGTAAGTGTCGGGGAAAAACAGGCCCTCGGGCGCGTCCTCCGTGGCTCCGATGTCGCGCATCAGCGCGGCATCGGGGAGATCGATTGCACGCTTGGCGATCTTGGCGTCGCTCTTGAGCGCCGCCTTGAGATCGCGAACGGTCCAGCCTTCGACGATCGCGAAAGACGACTGCGTGACATCGCCCTGGGTTAGTTTAGCCATCAGGCCCGCCAGCGTCGTCCCGGGTCCGATCTCGTAATTGCCTGCCTTGATCGTTCGGTCGGCGCGGCTGAGACGCGCAAGCGCGACCAGCGTCCAGTCGGCTGGCACCACGTCCGCGGCAGTCAAGTCGCGCGCAACCGAGCGCAGCGTTGCACCGGGTTTCACTGTCAGCGCATAGCCATCTGCCGGAACGTGCAGAGGCTGCGTCGTCGCCCACCAATAGGCAACGCCGCAACCAACCAGCGCGAGCAGCAGCAATCCCACGACGAAACGCATTTGCAACGGACCTGGAAAGCGAACCCGGGCGATTATAATGGCAGCATGCGCCAAAGCTTGCCGTTGAACGCGCCGCACCGGATTCGATCGTTGCGCGGCTTTACGCTGGTCGAAGTCCTGGTCGTCATCGTCATCCTCGGCATTCTCGCGGCGCTGGTCGTGCCGCGCGTCCTCGAGCGCCCGGACGAAGCGAGAGTCATCGCGGCGAAAAACGACATCGCGGCGATAAGCCAGGCGCTCAAACTCTATCGCCTGGACAATGGGCGCTATCCGACCGGTGATCAGGGTCTGGGCGCCTTGGTGGCCAAGCCGGTGCAGCCGCCGGTGCCGCCGAACTGGAAGCCCAATGGTTACCTGGAGCGGCTGCCGAAGGACCCTTGGGGCAACAACTACCAGTACATCAATCCCGGGCTGCGCGGCGAGTACGACGTGTTCAGCTTAGGCGCCGATGGTGCGCCGGGCGGCACGGGATTCGACGCCGACATCGGCTCGTGGGATCTGTAACGGCACCGCGATTCAGCGTCGGCCGCACGGCCGGGTTCACGCTGGCGGAAATTCTGGTCGTGCTGATCGTGATCGGGCTGGCCGCAGGCCTCGCCTATGCGGATTTCGAGACCGATCCGCGACGCACGGTCGAGCGCGAAAGCCAGCGACTGGCCGCGGCACTCGAGCATGCGGCGCTGCTCGCGCAATGGAAAGGCGAAACACTGGGCATCTCCGCAAGCGGTAACGCCTATCGATTCTGGCGGCAACCCACCGGGGCCTCGGCATGGCAGCCGATGTCGACAGACGACGTCCTTGAGCCGCGCGTCCTGCCAGCGCCGCTCGACATTTCGGCGCGCGAATATGCGGGGTTGCCTGTTACCACCGGCGCGATCCTGCCTCTTCGTGCCAGCGGTCGCAACGAGCCCTATGTCATCCAGATCACATCGCCCGAATGGTTTACGCTGCTCGCCGCCGATCCATTGAACCGCGTCGCGCTGACCGGCCCGATAGCCCGCTAGCGCGCACCGGCTTTACGCTGGTCGAGGTGCTGGTCGCGCTGGCAATCGTCGCGGTGGCCCTCGCGGCCGGGTTTCGCAGCGTCGCGCAGAGCGCGGAAAGCGCAACTGCGCTCAAATCGCGCACGCTGGCCCTCTGGGTCGCGCAGAATCGGCTCGCCGCCGCACAGCTTGAATCGCCGGCGCCGCCGTCAGGCGAGCGCACCGGCATCGAGACGCAGGCCGGCGCGGCGTTTACCTGGCGTGAAACCGTCAGCGGAACGCCGAATCCCGCCTTTCGCAAGATAGAGATCGATGTCGGCGACTCGGCGCGGCCCGAGTACGCATTGGCGCGGCTGGTCGGCTACCTGGGACAGGCAGCGCAGCGATGAGCACTGGTCCCGATGCGAAGCGATCGGGCTTCACGCTGCTCGAAGTTCTGATCGCGATCGCGATCGTCGCGCTGCTCGCGCTGATGGGCTACCGCGCGCTGTCCGCGCTGTCCGAAAGCGAGTCACGCCTGTCGGCGGAAGCAACGAAATGGCGCACGCTCGATCTTTTCTTCTCGCGTCTCGAAGCGGACTTGCGCCAGGCGGTGCCACGTCCGGTACGCAGCGATGCGGCGCGCGAGCCGGCCTGGCTGGCGGCTGCCGATGCGACGGGTAACGGTGCACTGGCGTTTTCGCGTGCCGGTCCCGACTTTGCGATCGATCCCGGAAGCGTCGGGCAAAGACTCGGTTATCGGTTGCGCAATGGCAGCATCGAGGTGCTGTATTGGCCGGGATACGATCGGCCGCGCAACGGTGCGCCCGCCGCTTACGCCCTGCTCTCCGGCGTCACGCAATTTCGGCTGTCGTATCTGACTGCGACCGGCACTTGGGTCGACAGCTGGCCGATCGGCGGCGATACGGATCTGCCGCGGGCGACGCGGGTCATGGTGACGCTCGCGTCGGGCGAGGAGATCGAGCGATGGTTGGCGCTGCGCTGATGTGGATCGCGCCGCGGCGGCGCAGCTCCGGCGGCGCGGCCATCGTCATCGCCATGCTGCTTGCGGCGCTGGCGGCGACGATCGCTGCGACGCTGCTCTGGCAACAACAGCGCTGGATTAACGAGCACGCGCACCGTCGCGATCAGGTGCAGGCACAGGCGCTTGCGATGGCGGGCGTGCAATGGGCGCGCCAGATCGTCAATGACAACGCAGGCGGTGGTATCGTGCACCTGGCTCAGCCCTGGGCATTGAAGCTACCGGCGCTTCCGATCGAGAACGGTTCGATCGCCGGCTACATCGTCGATGCGCAAAGCCGGGTCAACATCAACAACATCGCCGGCGTGCCGGCAGCGCCGGCGCCGACCCGCGCCGCCTTGCAACGTCTGTTCGCCGCGCTCGCGCTGCCCCCATCGCTGCTCAACGCCATCGGCGACTGGGTCGATGCGGACGACCTCGTCAGCGAACCCGGTGGCGCCGAGGATGCGTGGTATCTGAGCCAGCCACGGCCCGGGCTCGCCGCCAACGCTCCGGTGCGACGCGCGAGCGAATTACTCGCGGTCCGCGGCGTGGATCCTGGCTCGCTCGCTCGCCTGCTGCCGTTGGTCGGCGCGCTCGATGCACCGACCGCGGTCAACGTCAACACGGCACCGCCCGAGGTCCTCGCCGCCGTCGTTGGCGGGCTCGATGCGGCAGGGGCCGCCGCGCTGGTCGCGTCGCGCGCGCAGACGCCGTTTGCCAACATCGCCGACTTCCGCGCTCGCCTGCCGCGGCCCAACCTGGTCGTCGATGAAACCCTCATCGACGTCAAGAGCGATTGGTTCGAGGTATCGATCGAGGCGCGACAGGGCGACACCCTGGCGCGTGCGCGCGCGCTGCTCAAGCGCGTGCCTGCAGCGAACACTTGGCCGCTGGTAGTGTGGGAGGTGGTCGAATGACGCAAGGATCGCGATCGCGGCCCTTCCCGTGGGTCGCGTACAATCGGCGCGCATTGGCTACGATGCGCCCGATGACCCGCCGATGACCACGCTGCGCGTGTTGCTCGACACCGCGCCTGCCGCGGAACGCGCCGCCGACTGGGCACTGTTTGCCGACGGCGGGCGCCTCGTCCGTACCGGGCGCAGCCGCCCTTCCGAATGGCCGGCACGCGATCTGACCGAAGCGGTCATCGCGGCGGCGTGCGGCAGGCTGGTGACGCTGACCTTGCCGCCGCTACCGGCGCCGCGCGTTGCCACGGCGGCGGGCTACGCACTCGAAGATCAGCTTGCCGGCGCTCCGGAAGACAGCCATGCGGCGTTCGGCGCACAAGCTGCCGACGGCACGGTACGCGGCGTCATCGTGGCGGCAACGTGGCTGCGCGCTTTCAACGCGGGATCGCAGCGCGCGGGCATACGCTGGGGCAGGATCATCCTCGAAAGCGATCTGGCGCGGCCTCCGGCTTCTGGCTGGTGCTGGTGCGCGCGCTCCAGCACCGATGCGGGATTCGTCGTCACTGATCGCGGGACGTCGATCGGCGTCGGCCCAGCGCGAGAGACCGGCCTTCCGGCGGAGCTTGCGCTGGCGATCACGGCCGCGGGTCAGCACCTGCCGCGCGTGGTGCGGGTGGACATCGGCGGCATCAGCCCTGAGCGACTCGTGGAGGCCAAGGAACAGACGGGTGTTGCGTTCAACGCGGGCGCGCCGTGGCGCTGGCCCGAGGCGACATCGCAGGCGTTCGTTTCGGCGATCGACCTCGCCGCGATCGGCGCCGATGCCGGCGCCCGGTCACCGCGATCGACGGCTGTACGGCTGTTTCGTCCGGCGCTGGCCTTAGCAGCGCTGGCATTGGGTATCCATGTGATCGCTACGCTCGGACAGTGGGCGTGGCTGCAATGGCAGACACGCGCCGTGCAGCGCGAGCTGGCCGCGTTGGCCCAAACCGCTGCGCCAGATTCCGCGGCGGCGATGCCGCCGCTGCAGGCCATCGGCCGGCGCGATGCCGAGCTACGCCATCGAGCGGGACTGCCTGCGCGCGACGACTTTCTGCCGTTGCTGGCGCGAGGCGCTCCGGCGCTGGCGACGCTTCCGGCCGGCTCGGTGCGCTCGCTGCGCTATGCCGATGGCCACGTCGTCCTCGAACTGCAGAAAGCCGACGCCGCGCAGATCGCGCATGTCCAGCGCGAGCTGCAAGGACGGGGCCTGACCGCGATCGCCGCTGCCACAGCGACCGGGGCGCGCTTGCGGCTGGGGCTCGATTGATGGCCACCACGGTCGAACTCGATTCGCGCGACCGGCTGGCGCATTGGTGGCGCCTGCGTACGCATGCTGAACGCGCCGCCGTTGTCGCCGGCGCGGCGCTCGCCATAGCGGCGCTCGCCTGGCTGCTGGTCTGGCTGCCGATCCAGGCCGACATCGCCAGACTGACGCGAGAGCTAGCCGCGCAGCGCGCTGCGCTGGCGCAGGCACGTGTCCAGGCGGACGCCATCGGCGGACTCGAACGCCGGACGCCCCCGCCTGTGCGCGAGCCGCGCGCTGCGCTCGATATTGCGCTGGCGCAGGCCGGCATCAAGGCCAGCGCGGTCGACCGGACCGGCGACGATCTGCGCGTCACCATCGATGGAATTTCGTTCGACGCCCTGACATTCCTGCTCGAATCACTGCAGCGCGATGCAGCGCTGCGCGTGGTCGATCTCACTGTCGCCGCGCGCGTCGAGCCCGGAATGGCGCGCGCCGAGTTTACGTTGCGGCGCTAGCGATGCGCGGCTGGTTGGTCATCGGCGCCGGCGCAATATTGCTGGCGGCGGCTCTGGCGATCGAGGCGCCGGCGAGTCTCGTCGATCATCGCGTCGCGGATCTGACCGATGGCCGGATTCGCATCGCTGCGGCGACCGGCACCGTGTGGAACGGATCGGGCGAGCTCGCGGTGCTGCCGGACGGCGCCCGCATCCCGATCGCGTGGCGTCTTGAACCGATCCCTTTATTGCGGGGCGGGCTTGTCGGGTCGCTTACTGCGGGCGACGTGACCCGGCGCGCCACGTTCACCGTCGAACGAGAGGATTTCGTCGTGCACGACTTCGCCATCGCGTTGCCGGCCGCCTCGGTGCTGCGCACTGCCGGCGTACCGGACGCGCTGACGAATGCCGGCGGCACGCTGGTGCTCGACGTCGCAAACCTCGCGCGTCGCGGCGATCGGCTCGAAGGTCGCGCCGACCTCAAGTGGACGGACGCCGCACTGCCCGCGCCACTGACCGGGGCGCGCATCGCGCTGGGAGACGTGCGCCTCGCCGCTGCCGGCGGCGGCAGCGAAATTCCGGCGACGCTGTCCAACAGCGGAGGCGAGGTCGATGTCGCCGGGACCCTGCTGTTCTCGGCTCGCGCCATGCCGCAGATCGACGCACGAATCAAGCCGCGCGCTGGGCTGCCTGCCGATCGCAGCGAAGCGATCGCCGCCGCCCTCTCGAGCATCGGCAGGGCGGACGGCGCGGGCAGCTACCGCATCGTTTGGCCGCTCACCGTGCGATGAGCCGGCGACGCGAGCACCGCACGGCGCACGCTGCGCGGCGATCGACGGCGAAGCGTGCCGAGCAGGCGCGAGCCGCGGCGCCTGCAGCGTTGCGTATAGGCGCGATCGACGGCCTGCGCGGAGTGGCGCTCTGCCTGATGATCGTCTATCACTTTTCGTTTGACCTCAATTGGTTCGGTTTCATACGCGCAGACTTCGACCACGATTCGTTCTGGCTCGGTTTTCGCGGCGTGATCGTCAGCGCGTTCATGCTGCTGGTGGGACTGAGCCTGCTGCTCGCGCGCCGCGCCGGCATCACGCCGCGGCATTTCTGGCGAAGGATCGCGTTGATCGCGTTGTGCGCGATCCTGGTCAGTGTCGCCAGTTACCTGACCTTTCCGCAAACCTTCATCACCTTCGGCATTCTCCATTGCATCGCGGTGGCGTCGGTGCTGGCATGGCCGGCCACGCGCTTCCCGCGCGCGGCTTTGCTAGCCGGAGTTGCCATCGTCATCGTCGGCAATTTCGTCGCGCTGCCGCTGTTCGACACGCGCTGGCTGCAATGGCTGGGCATGATGACGCACAGGCCGCCGACCGAGGACTACGTGCCGTTGCTGCCCTGGCTGGGCGTCGTCCTGATCGGCATTGCGCTCGGCCACTGGCTATCGCTGCAACAATTCCGCCCGCTGAGGCCCTTGACCCGGATGACACCGCATTGGTTGATATGGATGGGGCGACACAGCCTGCTCATATACATGGTCCACCAGCCGGTCCTGATCGGCCTGTTGCGCGTGCTGCGCGACTAAAGGGCGGTCGGTGTCGACGGCGCGCTTGGCGGCAGCAAGCCGACTCGGCTATACTCTTTTCTTTGCAGGACAGGCGCGTAGCTCAGCTGGTTAGAGCACCACCTTGACATGGTGGGGGTCGTTGGTTCGAGTCCAATCGCGCCTACCAGTCACTGCATCGGACTGGCTAGAGGTCGAACGGAGAAAGGCATGGTTATGACACCGCGAACGCGCAGGGAGAC
>Ga0070678_100000321_pt1 | contig 22391 bp, 22 predicted proteins | sample KBSM73metaG_FD_65647 | JGI IMG/M metagenome (GOLD analysis project Ga0070678, IMG submission 65647) | Miscanthus rhizosphere microbial communities from Kellogg Biological Station, Michigan, USA - KBS M7-3 metaG | ecosystem: Host-associated > Plants > Roots > Rhizosphere > Soil ...
GACGCCTATCGCAAGCTCAGGAACACGTTCCGCTACTTGCTCGGCGCGCTCGACGGGTTCGATGCGAGCGAGACGGTCAAGGCGGCGGATATGCCCGACCTCGAACGCTATGTGCTGCATCTGCTGAGCAAGCTGGATGGCGAGCTCAAGTCGGCGGTCGAGGCGTTCGAGTTCAACCGCTATGCGCGTGCGCTGAGCGATTTCTGCAACAACGATCTGTCGGCCTTCTTCTTCGATATCCGCAAGGATTCGCTGTATTGCGACGCGCCTTCGGATCCGAAGCGGCGTGGCTATCGGACCGTGCTCGACATCCTGTTTCATGCCTTGGTGCGCTATGCGGCGCCGATCCTCTGCTTCACCGCCGAGGAAGTGTGGGCGACGCGCTTCCCCGAGGCGGGGTCCGTGCATTTGCTCGAATGGCCCGTGGTCGATGCGGCTTGGGCGGACGAGCGGCTGGCCGCGCAGTGGGACGAATTGCGCTCGCTCCGTCAGGTGGTCAGCGCGGAGATCGAGCCAAAGCGCCGCGACAAGGTGATCGGATCGAGCCTGGAGGCGAAGGTTGCGATCGGCCTGCCCGACGGGCGCGCGCCCAACGTCACGTCGGCGGAACTGGCCGAATTACTGATCGTATCTGAGGCTGAGATCGATACGGTCGCCCATGGCCCGGTCGCGGTGGTGCATCGGTCGGATTATCACAAATGCGGCCGATGCTGGCGGTTGCTGCCCGAGGTTGGGGAGGATGGCGATCTGTGCGGGCGGTGTGAGAGTGTCGTCGGTGAGTGAGCGTCTCGTCATCCCGGCGGAAGCTGGGATCTCATGCGGCAAGGTTGCCGCCATATCTCCTGAGACCCCAGCTTTCGCTGGGGTGATGGTGAAGGAATGATCCGCCGTCATGTCGGCTGGGCCATCGCCGCGCTCGTTTTCGCGATCGACCAGTTCAGCAAATGGTATGTCACCGGCCCGCTCGCGCTCCCGCAACGCGACAGTGTCGAGATATTGCCGATCTTCCGCCTTCAATGGGTCGCCAATCATGGCATCTCGATGGGCAAGCTGGTTGCCAGCAGCGCTGGGCAGCGCTGGGCACTGACGCTGTTCACGGTGGGGATCGCGGTCTTCGTCGCGGTCTGGATGACGCGCGAGACGCGCCGATTCGACCGGGTCTCGCTCGGCCTGGTACTAGGCGGTGCGCTCGGAAATATCGTCGATCGTGTGCGGTTGGGCTATGTGACCGACTTCCTCAACATTCACTTCGGCGCATGGTCGCCCTTTTTGGTATTCAACATTGCCGACGCAGCGATTAGCATTGGCGTAGCATTGCTCGTGCTGCGTGCCATCTTCACGCGCGACACGCCCGCCCCCTCGGAGGAATAGAATGAACAAGCGTATCCTGGTCGCGGCCCCGCTGGCGATGCTAATGCTCGCCGGCTGCCATAGCGGCCCCAAGGGCGGCGTTTTCGCATCGCGCAAGGGCACGCCCGACGAATTCGCGGTCGGCCGCGCCGCGCCGCTGACCGTGCCGCCCGATTTCGCGCTCGTCCCGCCCAAGCCGGGCCAGCCGCGCCCGCAGGAGGCCGACAGCTCGACGCAAGCGCTGGCCGCGCTCTATGGCGGCCCGCATCCAGTGAGCCAGGGTGAGGCTGCCCTGCTCCAGGCCGCCGGACCGGCAGCTCAGACCGGCATCCGCTCGGAGGCCGGCGCGGACAATACGACCGTGGTCAACAAGGGTCAGAACACGCAGCAGATCCTGAAGGCGCCGCCGACGACAGATAGTTCGGCCAACGCCACGGTGCCGAAGTAAAGTCATGAGCGTACGGGATAGCGGGGTCGACGATATCGATCTCGTAATCCTGCCGCCGTCGCGCGATTTGGGCGACGGTTTCACGGTGCGCCGGTCGCTGCCCCAGCCGCAGCGGCGCATGGTCGGGCCGTTCATTTTCTTCGATCAGATGGGGCCGGTCGAGATGCGCGACGGGCAGGGTCTCGACGTGCGGCCGCATCCGCATATCGGCCTCGCCACCGTCACCTACCTCTTCCAGGGCGAGATCATGCATCGCGACAGCCTGGGCTCAATCCAGCCGATCCGGCCGGGCGAGCTCAACTGGATGAATGCGGGTGCGGGCATTACGCATAGCGAACGCAGCCCGGACGAGGCGCGCCATGGCGGGTCGGGGCTGTTCGGGCTCCAGCTCTGGGTCGCGTTGCCGGCTGACCAGGAGGAAAGCGCGCCTAGCTTCCAGCATCATGATGCTGCCGCGATCCCGTCGGGCGAGATGGACGGCGTCACCGTGCGCCAGATTGTCGGCCGTATGGATGGGCTGGCCGCTCCGGTGAAGACCTTGTCGGAAATGATCTATGCCGAGATCGTGATGCCGCCGGGCACGCGCTATAGCGTGCCGTCGGAACAGATCGAGCGTGCGTTCTACCTGATCGACGGCGCGGTCACGGTCGAGGGCCAGCCGTTCGGGCCAAGCGAACTCGTCATCCTCAAGCCGCATGCGGAGATCGTGCTGGCGAGCGAGCGCGGCGCGCGACTGGTGCTGATCGGGGGCGAGCCCTTCCCCGAGCAACGCTTCATCTACTGGAATTTCGTGTCGAGCCGGCCCGAGCGGATCGAGCAGGCCAAGGCCGATTGGCGCGCACAGCGTTTCGCCGCGGTCCCGGGCGAAACCGAGTTCATTCCGCTACCGCCCGATCCGCCGCAGCCGGTTCGTTATCCGTAGCGATTGCCCGCGCGCGCCGGGCTGGATTGCTTCGCTACGCTCGCAATGACGACGTCCTTCTTGTCACCGTCATTGCGAGCCGCGCAGCGGCGAAGCAATCCAGTCGCAAACGCTAAGCCACCACCGCCAGCTGCAGGCCCTTGCCGGGCTCGACCAGCACTTCCAGTGCATCGTAGCCCGGTATCACCGGATTATCGGTCTCGATCGGATGGGTATGGGCCGCGCCGATCACGATGCAGGCCATGCCTGCCGCTTCGGCCGCAGCGATACCCGCTGGCGCATCCTCCCACACCAGGCAGTCCTGCGGCGCAACGCCCAGCAGCTGCGCTGCCTTCAGGAAGCAATCGGGCGCGGGCTTGCCGTTCTCCACGTCATCCGCGGTGACCAAAAGCGGTGGTACCGGCAGTCCGGCTACCTCGATCCGACGCAGCGCCAGGTTGCGCGGGGCGGAGGTGACCAGCGCCCAGCGATCGGCCGGCAGTGCCGCCAGGAAGGCCTCCGCGCCGCTGATTGCGGTGATGTCATGCACATCCTCGATCTCGGCGATGGTCAGCGCCTCATATTCGGCCTCGACGTCGAGGTGGGCGGGGCCCCAGCGACGGATCGTCTCGATCGCGCGCATGCCGTGCATGTGCTTGCGCATTTCCTCGAAGTCGACGCCGTGCCGTGCGGCCCATTGGCTCCACGCGCGATTAGCCGAATCGATGCTGTTGAGCAGGGTGCCGTCCATGTCGAAGAGGAAGGCGGAAAAGATGCGCCCGGTCGGCAAATCAGCCATTTTGAGCCCTGTACTATCGAAAGATAATCGCCCACTAACCTTTCGATCAATGGTTCGCTACCGCGACCGCCTGTAGGCGCTCGGCTACACCGTGCCACGCCTAAGAGTTTGATCGGGGGGGCAAGACCTCGATCCCGCCGGCGGAGAGACCCCAAACTCTCCGCCGGTGTTGTGCCTCAATCGCCGTTCAACGCGCGCCGCAGTGCCGGCGCGTCGATCGATCCTTCCGCCAGCTTGGCCAAGATCAGCGCCGAAAGCTGTGCGCGCTCGACAAAGCTTTGGCCCCAGGCAAATTCACGCTCGCTGTGAATGTCGCCACCGCGCACGCCGAGCGTGTCGATCCCGGGCAAGCCCGCCGCGAACAGGTTATTGCCCTCGCACACACCGCCCGAGGGCGCCCAGGCGAGCGACTGCCCGATCAGCGCCCCCGCTTCGCGCACCGCTTCGAACAGGGTTTGCTGCGCGGCCACGAAGGGCTTGGGCTTGCGCGTGATGCCGCCATGGAGTTCCGCCTGAAGCCCTTCGCCGCGCCCTTCAGCCAGCGCCTCCTCGATTCCCTGCATCAGCCAGGCTTCGGCGTCGGTATCGGGCAGGCGTGCGTTGAAGCGCAGCACGGCGATGTCGGGCACCATGTTGAGCGGCGCGCCACCATCGATCCGCGCGACATTGACAGTCACGCCCTCGCGCCGGCCGTTGAGCGCGGCCAAGGCCTGCGCGATCCGCGCGGCGGCAAGGATCGCGTTGCGTCCGCTTGCGAAATCCCGGCCAGCATGCGCGGCGCGGCCGGTGACGCGGACATGGAAATTGCCCGATCCCTTGCGTGCCGAAACCAATGTGCCGTCAGCCAGAGCGGGCTCGTAGGTCATGCCGACATGCGCGCTGGCTCCCAGCTCGGCGAGCAAAGGCGCCGAGGCGAGCGACCCGGTTTCCTCGTCGGGTGAGAGCAGGACGGTATAGCCCAGCCGCGCGGCGAGCGGATGCGCCTCGATCGCGGCGAGCGCGGCCAGCATCACGCTGATGCCGCCCTTCATGTCGGCGATCCCTGGGCCGTGCAGCGCGCCATCGGCACGCGTCACCACGGTGCAGAAGCGCGTTTCGGCGGGATAGACCGTGTCGTAATGGCCGGTCAGCGCGATCTGGACGGGCGCCTCGGGGCGAATGCGCAAGCGCAGCGCATCGCTGGTCGAAACCGCGCGGATCGTGCCATCGGCAGCAACCTCCTGCGTGTCGGCAAGCGGGATGCGCCCGACCGGCCCGATCACTTCCATCACTGCGACCAGCGGCTCCGCCATCTCATTGAGACCGGGAAGGTTGCGGCTGCCGCTGTTGATCGCGCACCAGCCAATGGCGCGCGCGACGATCGCATCGCCGCGCTCCGCCAGCCCATCGAGCATCGCCCGATCGTCCGGCGAGAGCGTCAGCATGTCAGACGTTATGCTCGTGCGCGAAGGCCGCCGCGGCGCCGTACAGGCCCGGCTGCGGGTGCGTGATCAGCTTGACCGGGATGTCGGACATCATCCGCTCGAACCGGCCCTTCGCCACGAAGCGCTGCGCGAAACCCGAGCGTGGGAGATGGTCGGCGAGGCGGAGGCCAAGGCCGCCGGCGATCACCACGCCGCTCGCGCCCTGCGCCAGGGCGATGTCTCCCGCGACCGCGCCCAATGACAGGCAGAAACGGTCGAGCGCGGCGGCTGCAAGGCTGTCGCTGCCGAGCAACGCCGCGGTCCACAAGGACTTATCGTCGATCTGCGCGACGGTGCGCTCCTCGAGGTTGGCGAGCGCGCCATAGATATTGTTGAGGCCCGGTCCCGACACGACCCGCTCCGCCGAGACGCGGCGGAAGCGGTTGCGCAATTGCTTGAGGACATTGTCCTCGATCGGGTCGAGCGGCGCGAAATCGATATGGCCACCCTCGGTCTCGCCGACGTGATAATCATCGGCGGTGCGAAGCACATAAGCAACGCCCAGGCCCGTGCCCGGCCCGACGACACTGATCGCGCCCCTGGCGGGAAGGTCGATTTCAGGGCCGCACAAATGGCGCAGATGCTCGCTGTCGCAACGCGCCACCGCATGCGCCACCGCGCCGAAATCATTGACCAACGTATAAAGGTCCATGTTCAGCTTTTCGGGGATCAGCGAAGGGCGGATGATCCAGGGATTGTTGGTGAGCTTGAGCACCTCGCCATGGATCGGCCCGGCGATCGCCACCGCGGCGTTGCGGGGCAACGGCTCTTTCTGTTCGTCGGCAAAGGCTTCGAGCGCAAGCTGGAGACTGGCATGCTCGGCGGTCTTGTAGGTCGACTCCGGCTGGAGATTGACGACGCGACCCTTATCCACTTCCGCAATCGCAAAGCGGGCGTGGGTTCCGCCAATATCAATCGCTACAACTTTGGTGGTCAAATTGCTTCATCCCGTGCGGCACTGTTGTCGTGCCCTAGCCCCGGCCCCTAGCGGAGTTGCACGATTATGGAAGCCGATATTCGTATTTATGCGTCGTTATAACCCTGGCGGAAGTTAGGAAATTGCTCAGCGGCATTGCGCACCGCCCACCAGCGCGCCCTCTCGGCCTCCGCATCAGCCAGCGCCCGATGCGCGGTCGCGGCTTTCGGCAGCGCTTCGATCGCGGCAATGCGGAGCCTTTCGACCTCTTCTTCCAGATGTTCGCCGGCGATGCCATCAAGCAGGATGGCGCGCACTGTCTCGCGCTGGGCCTCTTCGGTGTCGCGCAGACGCAGCGCATGGCGAGGCAGACCGGCCGCGCGGAGGAGGGCGCTCAGCCATTTTCCGTCCCACGACGGCGCACTCGCGACCAGATCGTGGCCAGATAGCGTAGCGACCATTCGGCGCGCGAGCACGTCATGGGCGATGCCGTCGCGCAGCAAGGTCTCGCGCGGAATGTGATGGATCGCCTCCGCCGCACTATCCCAGTCGTCCCAGCCTTCCGCCGGCCGGATGAGATGGGTTTCGGAGACGCCATCCTCGAACACCCAGGCGACCTCGATCGGATAGGAATGGCGCGCGAGCGACGAGGCTTCGAAGTCGAGAAAGACGAGCATCGCCAAATGTAACGCTGCTCGGATAGTTTTCGCTCAATTCCGGCGTCAGCGCCCGAGCATATGATCCACAAGCGCGCCCAAGGTGGCGAAGCCGCTCGCGGCGAGGTTGGTGACGCCGTCGCGGGACGAGGCGGGGAGCATCGCCTTGCCGAAACCGAGCTTGGCAGCCTCCTTGAGCCGAAGCGGCGCATGCGCGACACCGCGGACCTCTCCGGACAGGGCTATCTCACCGAAGGCAACCGTGTCGGCCGGGATCGGGCGTTCGGCGAGCGCGGAGACGAGCGCCGCCGCCACCGCCAGATCCGCGCCGGGATCGACGATGCGATAGCCGCCCGACACATTGAGATAGACCTCGCAGGTCGAGAAACTGAGCCCGCAGCGTGCCTCCAGCACGGCGAGCACCATCGCCAGCCGGCCATTATCCCAGCCCACCACCGCGCGGCGTGGTGTGGCGCCGCTGGCGAGGCGCACGACCAGGGCCTGGATTTCGACCAAGACCGGCCGTGTGCCCTCCATCGCCGGAAAGACGGTGGCGCCGCTAATGCCGTCGCCGCGCTGGGTGAGGAAAAGGGCGGAGGGGTTGGCGACTTCCTCAAGGCCTTTCTCGGCCATGGCGAACACCCCGATCTCGTCGGTGCCGCCGAAGCGGTTCTTCACCGCGCGCAGGATGCGGTAGAGATGGCTGCGCTCGCCTTCGAAGCTGAGCACCGTATCGACCATATGCTCGAGCACGCGTGGACCGGCGATCGATCCGTCCTTGGTGACATGGCCGACCAGGACGAGCGCGGTGCCGCGCTCCTTGGCGTAGCGGATCAGCTCGTGCGCAGAGGCGCGCACCTGGCTGACCGTGCCGGGAGCGCCCTCGATCAGGTCCGAATGCATCGTCTGGATCGAATCCACGACGAGCAAGGCTGGCGGGGCGCCGCCATCGAGCGTGGTGAGGATGTCGCGCACCGAGGTCGCGGTCGCGAGCTGTACCGGCGCGTTCCCGAGTCCCATGCGACGCGCGCGCAGGCGCACCTGATCGGCGGCTTCCTCGCCCGAAATATAGGTGACGCGCGATCCGGCTTTTGCCAGCCGCGCCGCCGCCTGGAGCAGCAAGGTCGACTTGCCGACGCCGGGATCGCCACCGATGAGCGTGGCCGATCCCGCAACCAGCCCGCCGCCAAGCGCGCGATCGAGCTCGGCCATGCCCGTCACCAGCCGGTCGGGCAGGGCGACGTCCGCATCGAGCCCGCTGATCGCGATCGCGCGGCCGCCGGAGCGCAGATCATGTTTGGCCGCGAACGGCGTCACCACGCCGCCGCCGGACTCCTCGACCATCGTGTTCCACTCGCCGCAATCGACGCACTGGCCCTGCCACTTGGTCGATACGCTGCCGCAGAGTTGGCAGGTGTAGCGGCGCTGCAACTTGGCCATCAGTCTCTCCGGAAAGTCGAACGAAGCAAGAACATAATGGCATGCGCGCGATATGGCAATCGCGACGCTGGTCAGGTCGGGAATTCCCTTCTAATCTGGCCATATGGCTTTTCTGCGCACCCTCTTCTGGATCGCCGTCACGGTGATCGTGGTGGTGTTCTCGGTTCGCAACTGGGTGCCGGTGCCCGTCAACCTTTTCGGCGATACGGTGGTCGAGACCAAGCTGCCGATGCTGCTGCTGATCGGCTTCCTGATGGGGTTCGTGCCGCTCTATCTCTGGCATCGCGCAGTCAAATGGCGGCATAATCGGCAGCTTTCGCAGATCGAGCGAACGCCACCGGTAGTGGTGACCCCGCCGCCGCCCGCTGCCGGCTCCGCGTCAGGCTTCACGCCCACGCAAACGCCTCAAAGTGACCCCTTCCAGGACGATTGATGTCGAGCCCGATTTTCGTTGCGATCGATACGCCGGACCTCGCGCGCGCGGTGGCGCTGGCGGAAAAGGTCAAAGCCCATGTCGGCGGGCTCAAGCTCGGCCTCGAATTCTTCTCGGCACACGGCCATCATGGTGTGCGCGAGATGGGGCAGATTGGGCTGCCGATCTTCCTCGATCTCAAGCTGCATGACATCCCGAACACCGTCGCGAGCGCGATTCAGGCATTGCATGGCCTCGAGCCATCGATCCTGACGATCCACACGGCAGGCGGTCGCGCGATGATGGAGGATGCCAAGGCGGCCGCGCCCGAGACGACGCGGGTGGTGGGCGTCACGGTCCTCACCAGTCTCGACGGCGACGATCTCACTTCGATCGGCGTTCAGGGCGGCGAACATGCCCAGGTCGAGCGGCTGACCGGTCTTGCCCGCGAGGCGGGGCTGGACGGCGTGGTCTGTTCGGGATTCGAAGTGGCCGCCGCGCGCAAGATGTGGCGCGATGGTTTCTTCGTCGTGCCCGGGGTGCGGCCCGCTGGAGGGGTGGTCGGGGACCAGAAGCGCGTGATGACGCCGCGCCAGGCGCTCGACAACGGCGCGTCGATCCTGGTCATCGGTCGCCCGATCACCAAGGCCGAGGACCCGGACGCCGCAGCCCGCGCGATCGCCGCGACCCTCTGATTTTCCGGCCGATACGGTCCCGTCGCGATTGCGCTCGCGTCGGGCTCTGCCTAAGGCTGACATCGATAGACAATTTGCGTTCAGGAGAGATCGGGGCATGAAAATTTCACAAATGCTGGCGACGGCTGCCATTATCGCATTGGCCGCGTCGGCAGCGGTCGCCGCCGATCCACTCGCCTGGCAGAACAAGGCACTCTCCGCCGACGCACGCGCCAACCTGCTCGTGGGCGCGATGACGCTCGACGAGAAATTGCTGGTAGTGACCAGCCATTACGGCACGCAGGTCGACTGGAACAAATATCGCGATCCAGGCGCCCGGCGTCAGTCGGCGGGCTTCGTTCCCGGCGTGCCGCGGCTCCATTTTACCCCGCAATGGCAGACCGACGCGGGCAGCGGCGTCGCGACCCAAGGCGTGGCAGTCGACGACCTGCAGCGCACTGCGCTTCCTGCGGGAATCCTGACCGCATCGACCTGGGATCCCGAAATGGCGGTGCGCGGTGGCGCGATGATTGGGGCCGAGGCGCGCGCGTCCGGCTTCAACACGATGCTGGCGGGCGGCGTCGATCTGCTGCGCGAGCCCGGCAATGGCCGCAATTTCGAATATGGCGGGGAGGATCCGCTGCTAGCGGGGACGATGGTCGGCGCGATCGTGCGTGGCATCCAGTCCAACCACATCATCACGACCGTGAAACATTATGCCTTCAATGATCAGGAGACGCGGCGCACCACCGTCAACATCCTGATCGACGAGCCCTCGGCGCGCATGTCCGACCTGCTCGCCTTCCAGATCGCGATCGAAAAGGGCAATCCCGGCTCGATCATGTGCAGCTACAATCTCGTGAACGGGGAATGGGCCTGCCAGAACGATTGGCTGCTCAACAAGGTGCTGAAGGGCGACTGGGGCTATAAGGGCTTTGTCATGTCCGACTGGGGCGGGATGCATGACACGGTCAAGAATGCGCTCAATGGGCTCGACCAGGAAGCGGGCGTCCAGAATCCGAGCGACTATGTCTACAAGGACAAGTTGAAGGCGGCGATCCAGGACGGGCGCGTGCCGGAACGCGTGCTCGACGACAAGGTCCGCCGCATCGCGCGCGCGCTGATCGCGAGCGGCGCGATCGACAATCCCCCGACGCCGGACAATCCGATCGACTGGGCCGCGCATGAAAAGGTTTCGCAGACGGATGCCGAGAATGGCATCGTGTTGCTCAAGAACGAGAGCCATGTCTTGCCGCTGGCGGGATCGGCCAAGCGCATCGCGATCATCGGCGGCCACGCCGATGTTGGCGTGCTGACCGGCGGGGGATCGGCGCAGGTCTATCCGCGCGGCGGGTCGGCCGTGCATGGCGAGGGGCCGGCGCACTGGCCGGGACCTTATGTCTATGCGCCCAATTCGCCGATGAAGGCGCTCCAGGCGGAGCGGCCGGACGCGAAGCTCAGCTGGGCGAACGGCAAGGACCTGGACCAGGCAGCGGCGGCCGCGAAGGACGCCGATGTCGCGATCGTGTTCGTGACGCAGTGGACCGCCGAGGGCATGGATTTCCCGCTGACGCTCCCCGAAAATCAGGATGCGCTGGTCGATGCGGTCGCGCGCGCCAACCCGAATACGATCGTCGTGCTTCAGACGGGTGGACCCGTGCTGATGCCCTGGATCGATCGGGTGAAGGGCGCGGTCGAGGCATGGTATCCGGGCAGCAAGGGCGGCGAGGCGATCGCGCGCATCCTGACGGGCAAGGTCAATCCTTCAGGGCACTTGCCCGCGACCTTCGGCGTGGCCGCGACCGACTGGCCGCGCGCGACGATCGACGGTGACAAAAGGGGCGAGAAGGAAGTCTTCGACGTCCGCTTCAGCGAGGGCGCGGCGGTCGGCTATAAATGGTTCGACAAGAACGGGGTCAAACCGCTCTTCCCGTTCGGCCATGGCCTGTCCTACACCAACTTCACGCAAGGCGGGCTCAAGGCGGCGGCCAAAGGCGGGACGATCACCGCCAGCTTCAGCGTGAAGAATGTCGGCAGTGTCGCCGGCAAGCAGGTCGCGCAAATCTATGTGTCGCCGGTGGGCGGCGGCTGGGAAGCACCCAAGCGGCTGGGCGCTTTCGCCAAGCTCGATCTTGCGCCGGGCCAGTCGAAGAGCGCGACCGTCACGATCGATCCGCGCCTGCTCGGCATGTGGGACAGCGCGCGTCCCGGCTGGACGATCAAGGCCGGCAAATATCGCGTGACGCTCGCCACTTCGGCGACGGACAAGGGTAGCAGCGTGACGGTAACCTTGCCTGCGTCGCACCTGCCGGCCGGACGCGGCGTCAGCAAATGAGGATAAGCGCCGCGTGACGCTTCGGCGGATCGCGGCGCTGTTCCGGCCGATGGCGGGCCCGCCCGTTTCCTGATCTGTCATACGTTTGTCACACATGCCTGCTGCGCTGCGGCGATGGCAACGATAGCGATCTACTCTTCGAAAGGCGGTGTCGGGAAGACGACGCTGGCAGTTAATCTGGCCTGGGCATCGGCCACCTTATCCAGCCGCCGTACCCTGTTATGGGATCTGGACGCGCAGAGTGGGGCGAGCTTCATCCTCGCGCCCGATCGCAAGAAGGGCGACGAGGCGCGCGCGGTGATCGAGCGCGACTTGGCTCCGCGTAAGCTGATCGTGCCGACCGTGATCCCCAATCTCGACCTGTTGCCCGCCGATGCCTCGCTGCGCACGCTCGACGTGCTTTTCTCGGAGATCGACAGCAAGAAACGACTGCTCAGGATCAGCGAAGCGCTCGACAAGGACTATGATCGGATCATCATCGATTGCCCGCCGGGGCTGGGCATCACCGCTGATCAGGTGATCCGCGGCGCCGATCTGATCCTGGTGCCGGTCATCCCCTCGACATTGTCGGGCCGCGCGGCGGAAGAGCTGAACGCGCATCTCGGGCACAAGAAGGGTGCGCCGCCGGTGTTGCCGGTGTTCAATCTGGTCGATCGACGCCGTCTCGCGCACAAGGCAGCGCTCAAGGCCGCACCCGGCCAGCATGCGCTGCCGATGGCGAGTCTGATCGAGCAGATGGCCGATCGTCACGCTCCCGTCGGCGCCTATGCGCCGCGCGCGCCTGTCACGACCGCGCTCGCGGCTCTATGGCAGGATGTCGAACGGCGGCTAGTTTAAAAAAGGCATCCGGGACCGCTCCGATCCTGATCGCCTGAATTGTGAAGGCTTATGAAGCCGTTGGCAGCCGGAGCGGATGGGTTCCCGCCACGAGGCGAATTTCCGTCTCGTAATAATACGGGGCCGCCCAATCATGCGGCCTTAATTGGAAACGCCAATGTTAACTAACCTAGATCCTGAGGGATGCGGGGGGTCCGCACGGTCTCGTCGGGATGAGGGTAGGAAAGCCGATGTTGAGCTGGTTCGAAAAGGACGCGCCTATCAGGGCGAAGTTTCGTTTTCTTCTCGTTATTTACTCGCTGCTTGGCTTGGCCGCGGCGAGTGCGGGTTGTTACGCTGCGGTTAATGCCCAGGGTGTAAGTTCGAACTTGCTTATCGCCGTTCTGGTCAGCACCGCCTTGCTTCTGCCGGGCGTCACGATGCTGGCGGGAAAGCTCATCTGCACGCCTTATGTGAACACGGTGCTGCGCATGGAAGCGCTTGCGGCGGGCGATCTCGACACTCCGATCGCCTACACCGACAACAAGGATTGCGTCGGCCGCATGACGAAGGCGATGGCGGTCTTCCGCCAGAGCATGGAAAAGGTCACCGTCGTCGCGCGTGAGCAATCGCTTGTGCAGGAGGCGCTCGCCACGGGGCTCGATCTGCTCGCCAAGGGCGATCTCACGCATCGGATCGAGATCACGTTTCCGGCAGAGTATGAATTGCTGCGGCGTGACTTCAACAAGGCGATGGAAGAGCTTTCGGTCGCGCTCAGCGCGGTCGCGCAGGCGAGCGGGGGTGTCCACACTGGCGCGAGCGAGATCAGCCAGGCGTCGAACGATCTCTCGCGCCGCACCGAACAGCAGGCCGCGAGCCTCGAAGAGACCGCTGCGGCGATGGACGAGATCACCACTACGGTGCGCGAAGCAGCCCAGAGCGCCGCGCGCGCCAACAAGGTGGTCGTCCAGGCGCGTCAGGAAGCCGAACATAGCGGTGAGGTCGTAGGCCGCGCGATCGAGGCGATGGGCGGGATTGAGCGGACCTCGGCCGAGATTTCCGAGATCATCAGCGTGATCGACGGCATTGCCTTCCAGACCAATTTGCTGGCCCTGAATGCTGGCGTCGAAGCCGCCCGTGCGGGCGATGCAGGCAAGGGCTTCGCGGTGGTCGCGTCCGAAGTGCGCGCGCTGGCTCAGCGTTCTGCCGACTCCGCCAAGGACGTCAAGGCGCGCATCACCGCCAGCTCCGAACAGGTCGATGCGGGGGTTGCGCTGGTCAGCGAGACCGGGGCTGCGCTCGCGCGCATCATCGCCAGCATCGGCGAGGTTGACGGCCTCGTCGCGGAGATCGCGACCTCTGCCGAGCAGCAGGCGAGCGGCCTGCAGCAGGTCAACACCGCCGTCGCAGAGATGGATGGCGTCACCCAGCAGAACGCAGCGATGGTCGAGGAAGCCACCGCTGCGTCGCGCAGCCTGGCCGCCGAGGCGGACACCCTTGCCCGCGAAATCGGCCGCTTCCAGCTCGGCGATACGCAAAGCACCGCGCCGTCGGCGAATACGGTTCATCAGCTGCAGGCCCGCGCGAGCCGCGGCCAACGCGCGGCCGGCGGCCGGTTCTGAGGAGCGAACAAATGTCGCACGAATTCATCACTTTCGAGATTGGCGACCGTCGTCTCGGCATCGATATCATGGCGATCCGGGAGATCCGCGCCTGGTCACCGGCAACGCCGCTGCCCAACACGCCATCCCACGTCCGCGGCGTGGTCAACCTGCGCGGTGTCGTCCTGCCGGTGCTCGACCTCAGCGAGCGCCTGGGCTGGGGCCCGACCGAGCCGAGCGGGCGGCATGTGATCATCGTGGTGCGCGTCGGCGAGCAGCTTCAGGGCATCATCGTCGATGCGGTCAGTGACATCGTCACGCTCGGCCCCGAGCAGCTCCAGCCGGTTCCGGATGTCGGCCAGACGCAGGCGGCTGCTTTCCTCGACGGCATTGCGACGATCGATGGCCGTCTGGTCATGATCGTCGCGCTCGATCGCGTCACCGAGCCGCAACCCATGCTGGCCGAAGCCGCCTAAGGCGGGTTCGACAGCGTGCCAGGTCGGGCGGAGGCTGGTGGGGACCTGGCCTCCGCCCGCAACGCGCCCCTCAGGCCGCTCCGCGTATGGCCTCGGCAAAGTCGCCGCCGCGGGAAATCACGACCCGCTCCAGCCCAAGCCACTCCGCCATCAAGCCAAGCTCGGCGATCAGCCGCTCGGCCGTGTCGGCGGGCGCCTTCGTCTCGCGATGGGCTTGTTTGACGATCAGCGCTCCGGACTGTCGGTCGGCCTTGAGATCGACGCGCGCGGCGATCACACCATCGAGCAGGAAGGGAAGCACGTAATAACCGTGCACGCGCTTCTCGGCGGGCACATAGATTTCGATCCGGTAGCGCAGGTCGAACAAGCGCTCGGTTCGCGTGCGTTCCCAGATCAGCGGGTCGAATGGGGCGAGCAGCGCCTGGCCCGAAATGCGGCGCGGGATTTTGGCGTCGCGATAGAGGTAGGCCTGCTGCTTCCAGCCGCGTACTGCCACCGGGAGCAAGGTGCCATCCTCGACCAGTTCGTCGATGCGCGGCAAAGCGTCGTTCGGCTTTAACCGGAAATAATCGCGCAGGTCGCCGGCGGTGGCGATGCCAAGCGCCTTAGCCGAGTGGGCGAGCAAGGTGCGTTGCGCATCCGCTTCGCCGGGTGTCGGCATGTCGAGGATCGCGCGCGGCAGCACGCGCTCTGGCAGATCATAGACGCGCTCGAAACTGGTGCGGCGCGTGGCGGTGGTGATCTGCCCCGACCAGAACAGATATTCGAGCGCTTGCTTGGTTTCGCTCCACCCCCACCAGCCGCCTTGCCCGCGCGTTTCAGCAATGTCGGAGGCTGCGAGCGGGCCTTCCTCGGCGATGCGCTTGAGTAGCGCGTCGGACTCGGCGCGCTTCTCGCCCGCGAATGGCTTCAGATTGCCCCAGACCCCGATCCCTCGTTCGGCGCGTGCCATCCGCCAGCGAAGCAGGGGTTGCAGGTCGAGCGGCAATAGCGACGCCTCATGCGCCCAATATTCGAACAGGCGCCGCTTCGATTTCGGACCCCAGGCGACAAGGTCGAGCGCCTCGCGTGGATAAGCGCCGAGCCGCGAGAAGAGCGGGAGATAATGCGCGCGCACCAGTACGTTGACGCTGTCGATCTGGTGCAGTGCGAGCCGCTCGATCACGCGTTTGAGATGGGCGTGGCCGATCTGCCCGGCGGGGCGGCTCGCGCCGAAGCCTTGCGCCGCAAGCGCGGTCCGTCTCGCCTCGGCCGGGGAGAGGATCTCCTTCAGGCCTCGTCGTCCGCTTCTTGCTCGGCCAGTTCCATGAAGCTCCGCGCCGCATCGCGGTCGGCCTCATCCTTGAACGCGACGTCGAGGTCGGGCGCCGCGCCCAGCATGTGGAGCAAGGCCCACATCGCGAAACGCCGCCCGCGATCCTTCTGCAGGCCGAATTCCACCCGCAACCGCTCGGTCCCCGCGGCGAGGGCGGCGGGCGGGATGGCGGCGATATCGTCCGTGCCGAAATAATGGCGGAGCTGATCGTCGAGTAGCATGGCGCTTAACTAGACCGGCGCGGTCGGCGCGCAAGCCGCTATTCGAAGATACACCAGGTGATTGGTCATCGGCCGGTCCCCATGCCATTCCAGCGAGCAGAGCCACGCCGAACACTGTTGGCGCACGGTTGCCGATCAACCTGAAAGTTTCGCTCAAGACGCGACCAGACTCGATCGGTTCCGGGTCCGACGCGATCATATTAACCGCGCGCTCCTTCCGTTGGACGCCTATTCGAAAATCTCGCCCAATTTGGCCTCCATCGGGCCGTCCTTCCATTCGCGCAGTTCGACGAACAGTGAGGTCTGCAACGAAGCCCATAACGCAGAGCCAATGGTGGTCACGACGAGGTTGAACAGAATCGCCGAGGTGGACAGGGAAACGGCGGGGTTGGTGTAGGAGAGGCCCGTCATCATCACGGATATCAGTCCGACGATGAGGCCGATTCCGATACCGATCAGAAGCAGCAGCAGGAACAGCCCGAAGATCTTCCAGCGCGCGCCACGCGTAAGATCTTGCGCGCGGCCAAATGCGCCGAAGATGCCGGCCCGTTCCTCGACCGTGACCGGCACGACGACGGACCACATCACCGCCAACATCACGCCCGGCACGATCAGCAGCACCATGCCCAGGATCACAGCCAGGCCGAAGAGGAACGACACGATGATCACCGGCAAAAAGCGCGAGAGTGCGACACTCAGACACTCGCCCAGGCTTGCACGCCGGCCCTGACTATAGGCCACAGTTGCCCGGGTGATGCAGCCGGTAACCAGCGAGCGGCTTACAATGCTGATCAGGAACACCAGCAGAGCTGCGCCGACGGCGGCACCGGAGAGCGGGGCTTGCTGGAGGAGTGCGGCATTGGTGCCAATGAGCAAGGTGTAGAGGAGCTGCGGTCCCGCTCCCAGTACAAGGGCAACGCCGAGCACCACGCCCGGATTGCTACCTATCACGCCAAAGGCGCGGCTGAAAATTCTACCGATGGAAACGGATCGATCGTTCAGTGCGGCCATGCCCGCTGCTCCCCTATGTGCCGTCGCCCCCGACGGTCGCAACGGCAACATGACCCGACCACAAGCGCCTGTCCAGCTTGGATAATATCTCCGTTTTGGTGTGCATTCCCCGCTGCTTTTGACCATTGCGGGCGCCGCGACTTGCGATACACAGTGGGAAGACAAACGGGGGTTCGTCATCGCGGGTCAGGGCCAGAGTGCTGCCGAACGTTTCGCTGCGGCGCATCGCGCATTGCGGGCAAATCCTGATATTCAATTCGATCTGAAGCGCCGGGCCGCGCCAATCCAACCGCCCGCCTGGCTGCGTGCATTTGGGGAATGGCTGCGCTCCGTCTTCCGACCGATCGGGCGTTTCCTCGACTGGATCGGCAGCTTCATTCCAGACGCGCCTTATGCGCGGATATTGCTTTGGTCGGTGCTCGCCATCGGGCTTGCCACCTTGTGCTGGATGATCTGGACGCGGATGCAGGAGGGTGCGTGGCGGACGCCGCAATTGCGGCGCCGGCGGGGCGCGGAAATGATCGAGGCGGAGGAGGAATGGCGTCCCGAGGCGGCGCCGGTCCGCGCCTGGCTCGAGGAGGCTGATGCGCTTGCTGAGGAAGGGCGCTTCGCCGAGGCGGCACATCACCTGCTGCTGCGCAGTGTCGAGGATATCGGGCGACGCCGGCCGGGATTGGTCCGGCCCGCGATCACCAGCCGCGATCTGGCGAATGCGCCCGTATTGCCGCAGCGTGCGCGCCAGCTTTTCTCGGGCATCGCCAGCGTGGTCGAACGCAGCCTGTTCGGCGGTCGCGCAGTCGATGCGGGCGACTGGGCCGAATGTCGCGCGGCTTATGCCGATTTCGCGCGGACCGCCGCCTGGAAAGCCGCATGAGCGATCTCTCGATCAATCCGCGGGCGACGCCGCATAGCGACGTGTTCCGCATCCGCACGGTCGCGCTGATGCTGGCGATCGGTATATTGGGCTTCATCGGCACCCTGGTAATGGGGGCGTTCGCGCCCGATCTGCGCTCCGGCCACAATGGGGGCACGCATGCGCTGTCCAATGCCGCGGTGGGTTTCAGCGGGATTGTCCAGCTGGCCGAGGCGACGGGGCGCAATCCCCAGATCATCCGTAGCGAACATCTCTTCGATTCCGAAGACCTGCTGGTGGTCACGCCCGACCAGGGGTTCGACGACGTCTCGGAAATCCTCGCCGCGCGCAGCGCGAAGCCGACCCTGTTCGTGCTGCCGAAGTGGGCGACGGTCGCGGATCCGAACCATACGGGGTGGGTACGCATCGCCGACCTGACGGACTCAGCCGATCCAGCCAGCCTGCTTTCGCCCGAGACCGAATTCAAGATCCATCGCGTGCGCAGCGGCGGCGCGCCGCTCGTCGCCGGCCGGGAGTTCGACGCCTCGATCCATTTCGCCGCGCCGCGCGTGCTGCAGGTCATTACCGGCCAGGTTCCGCGCAAGGGCACCAAGCCCAGCCCGCTCGTTCCCCTGATCACCGACGGAAAGGGCAGGATCGTGCTCGCGCGCTATGGCGGCGGGCCGCTTTACGTGCTGGCCGATCCCGATCTCCTGTCCAATGCGGGAATCCGGGATTCGCGCCAGGCAGCAGCCGCGCTCGCGATGCTCGACTGGTTGAATTCGACCGGCGCGAAATCGATCGCATTCGACGTGACGCTGAACGGGCTCGGTCATTCGCAAAGCCCGCTCAAGCTGGCTTTCACGCCGCCTTTCCTCGCGATGACGCTCGCGCTGGCGGCGGTCCTGTTCCTGGTCGGCTGGCATGCGTTCGGACGGTTCGGGCCAATCCGTCCGCGCGCCCGTGCGATCGCGTTCGGCAAGGCCGCCCTGGTCGAGAACAGCGCGAAGCTGATCCGACGCGCGGGGCGCGAAACCTCGTTGGGCGGGCGCTATGCGCAGGTGATACGTGAGCGTGCGGTCGCGACGTTCGGCGTGCCGGCGCGGCTCAAGGATGCCGCGCTCGACGCCTATCTCGACAAATTGGGCGCGTGGCGCGGGCATCGCTTCAGCGAGCTTGCACGCACCGCGGAGACGACCCGGGATCAGGACGCGCTGGTGGCGGCCGCACAGGCGCTCCACCAATGGCAAAAGGAGAAGAAGGCGTGAAGGTGGAAGAGGTTCAGGCGCTGGCGCAAGCGATCCGCGATGAGGTGGCCAAGGCGGTCGTCGGCCAGAACGAGACGCTCGATTTCATGCTCGTCGCCTTGTTCGCGGGCGGGCATGTTCTGCTCGAGGGTCCGCCGGGCACGGCCAAGACGCTGCTTGCGCACAGCTTCGCGCGCGCGGTCGGGCTGGATTTCGGCCGGATCCAATTCACGCCCGATCTGATGCCCGGTGACATCATCGGTGCGAACCTGTTCAACTTCCAGACCTCGACCTTCACGCTCACGCGGGGCCCGATCTTCACCGACATGCTGCTCGCGGACGAGATCAATCGTACGCCGCCCAAAACACAGGCGGCATTGCTGGAGGCGATGCAGGAGCGGACGGTCACGATCGACGGCCAGAGCCTGCCCCTGGGCGACCATTTCATGGTGATCGCGACGCAGAATCCGATCGAGCAGCAGGGCGTCTATCCGCTGCCGGAGGCGCAACTTGATCGCTTCCTGTTCAAACAGCGTGTCGACTACCCGAGCGAGGAGCAGGAAAAGCGCATCATCGCAACGCACGGCGCACGCCAGGATGCGATGTCGCCCGAGGATTGGGGCGTCGCGCGCAAGGCCGACGCCAAGACAATCTCCAAGGCGATCGCGGCGGTGCATGAGGTCAAACTGGTCGACGAGGTCGTCGACTATATCGCGGCTTTGATCCGCGGCACGCGCGTCGTCGCCGATCTCGAAAGCGGCGCCTCCCCGCGCGCTGGCGCGATGCTCGCGGCGGCGGCGCGCGCACGGGCGGCACTGGATGGGCGCGATTTCGTCATCCCCGACGACGTGAAGGGGCTGAGCCGCGCGCTGTTGCGCCATCGCTTGATCCTTTCGCCCGCGGCCGAGATCGATGGGCGCACGGTCGAGGAGGTGGTTACGGGCATCATCGAAAGCATCGAGGCGCCACGTTGATATCGCCGACCCGCCTGAGCGTCTGGGCGGCAGCGGCGGGCGTGCCGATCTGCCTGGCCGTTGGCGTCTTGCTGCCACGGCTCTGGTTCGCCGGGCTGGCCTGGCCGGTGGCGGTGCTGATCCTGACCTTTGCCGACGCGCTGATCGGGGCGAGCCCGCGTGGCGCGACGCTCCACGTGACGATGCCCCAGCGTGCGCCGGTTGGCGGTGATGCCGACGCCAGCGTGGCGGTGACGATCAAGGGTAGGTTGGTGCCGCGCTGGTGCGAGATCGCGCTCGACGGCAATCCCCTGATGCTGATGAGCAACGAAGGCCGACTGTGGCTGGAGCTGGCAGCCGGGGCTGGGGAGAGCATGCTGCCGATCGTGGCGATCCGGCGCGGCACCGCGCGGATCGAAAAATTGTGGCTGCGCTGGACCGGCCCGCTCGGGCTCGCCTGGAAACAGGCGCAGCGCCCCGCCTCGCTCCGCACGATCATCCTGCCCGACGTGCGCCCGGTGCGCGAGGGCGGTGCCCGCATTTTCGAACGGCATGCGCTCCAGGGCCTGTTGTCGCAGCTCGACCGCGGCGATGGCGTGGATTTCGATGCGTTGGTCGAATATCGATCCGGTATGGATCGGCGCGCGATCGACTGGAAACAGTCGGCGCGGCACCTCAAGCTCCACGCCAAGGAATATCGCTCCGAGCGCAACAGCCAGATCGTGTTCGCGGTCGATTGCGGGCGGCAGATGAGCGAGCCCGTCGCCGGACTGCCGCGCGTCGATCGCGCGGTCTCGGCAATGCTGTTGTCGGCGTGGATCGCACTCAAGCTGGGCGACCGCGTGGCGCTTCACGCCTTCGACAGCCGCCCGCGTATCGCATCCGGGCTGATCAGCGGCAGCGCGGCTTTCGCCGAATTGCAGAGCCTTGCCGCGGATGTCGACTATGGCAGCGACGAGACCAATTACATGTTCGCGCTCACCAATCTCACGACCGCATTGAAACGGCGTTCGATGATCGTGCTCTTCACCGAATTTACGGACCTGACGTCGGCCGAATTCATGGTCCGCGCCGTCGCGCGGCTGGTCGAGACGCATCTGTTGCTGGTGGTCGTGTTCCGCGACGACGAGCTGGAGGCTTTGGTCGATGCCGAGCCGCAAAGCCCTGACGACGTGACGCGCGCTGTCACCGCCGCCGCTTTGCTGCGGGATCGCCAGCTCGTGCTGCTGCGGCTGCGCCATCTCGGCGCGCACGTGATCGAGAGCCCCCACGAACTGGTCGCGGAGAAGCTGGTCGCGGCCTATGTCGACCTGAAGCGGAGGGACCTGTTGTGAACGCGCCCGCCGAAACCCTGCTGGTCAATGCGAGCCGCTTCCGCGCCGCGCACGAGGTCAATTGGAAAAGGCTCGACGGTATCGTCACACGGATCGAGCGGCGCGGGATCGGCGCTCTCACCGAAGATGACCTGCTGATGCTGCCGCTTCTCTACCGGTCGGCTTTGTCGTCCCTCTCGGTCGCGCGCGAAACCTCGCTTGACCGCGCGCTCGTCACCTATCTCGAGGCCTTGTGCACGCGCGCTTATTTCCAGATTTACGGCGTGCCGACCTCGTTCTGGACGCAGCTCAAGGATTTCTTCGCGCGCGGCTGGCCGCAGGCGGTGCAGGCGTTGTGGCGCGAGACCTTGGCGTCCTTCCTGCTCACGATATTGGCGGCGGTCGCGGGCTTCCTGATCGTGATGCACGACCCCACGCTTTATTATTCGATCATGCCGGACAGCATGGCGAACGGGCGCGATCCTTCCGCGAGCGCACAGGCGCTGCGTGATACGCTCTACAACAACAGGCATCAGGAGGATGGGCTCGCGGTGTTCGCGACCGCCTTATTCACGCACAATGCGCAGATCGCGATTTTCGCTTTCGCGCTGGGTTTTGCCTTCGCCATCCCGACCGTGCTGCTAATCGCCTATAACGGGCTGATGCTGGGCGCGTTCCTGGCGGTGTTCGCGGCCAAAGGGCTCGGCTTTCAGGCTGCGGGCTGGCTCACCATCCACGGCACGACCGAGATATTCGCGATCATTCTATCGGGCGCGGCGGGCTTCCGGATCGGCACGGCGATCGCATTCCCGGGAAGGGCCGCGCGCACCGATTTCGCCTTCACGGTCGGCCGCCAGGCATCGGTAGCTATGGCCGGCACGGTGGTGATGCTGATCGTGGCCGGGCTGCTCGAAGGGATCGGCCGGCAGACGGTTCAGGTCGATTGGGAGCGTTATGCGATCGGGCTCGCGGTTCTGACCGGCTGGCTCACCTATTTCTACATGCCGCGGAGGCGTCATGTGGCCGTTTCGTAAGCGCGGCGAGCCCAAGCCGCCGCGCTCGCTGCGGCGCAGTTTCGTCACGCCGGAAGGCGTCGATCTCCGGCTCGAGCTGGGCGGTGCGGGCGCGCGTGCGGCCGCCTTCATGCTCGACGCCTTCATGATGCTGGTGATCCTGATCCTGGTGACGATC
>Ga0070678_100000327_pt1 | contig 22213 bp, 36 predicted proteins | sample KBSM73metaG_FD_65647 | JGI IMG/M metagenome (GOLD analysis project Ga0070678, IMG submission 65647) | Miscanthus rhizosphere microbial communities from Kellogg Biological Station, Michigan, USA - KBS M7-3 metaG | ecosystem: Host-associated > Plants > Roots > Rhizosphere > Soil ...
AACCCAACTTGGACGGGACGGCTTTACGCCGTCCCCTCCTTTTTTCAGGCACCGAAAAACACGCCGCTCGCGAATCATAGATAAGCCGCGCACGAATGAACGCAACTCAAGGGAATTTAATAAAAGGTCACTATGCCGACGATTAACCAACTAGTACGCAAGCCGCGCGTCATCCGCCGTGTTAAGAGCAAAGTGCCGGCGTTAAAGAACTCGCCGCAGAAACGCGGCGTCTGCACGCGCGTCTATACCACGACCCCGAAAAAGCCTAATTCGGCATTGCGTAAGGTTGCGCGCGTGCGGCTCACCAACGGTTTCGAAGTGACTAGCTACATCGGCGGTGAAGGCCACAACTTGCAGGAACACTCGGTCGTGCTGATTCGTGGCGGCCGGGTAAAAGATTTGCCGGGCGTCCGCTATCACATCGTGCGGGGCAGCCTCGACACGGCCGGCGTCAAGGATCGTAAGCAAAGCCGGTCGAAGTATGGCGCTAAGCGGCCGAAAGCCGCATAAACAGGACAGAGATCAACTATGCCACGTCGTAGAGAGATACCGAAGCGCGAGATTCTTGCGGATCCCAAGTATTCGAGTGTTGATGTCGCCAAGTTCGTCAACGTTCTCATGCAGGCCGGCAAAAAGTCGGTTGCAGAGCGCATCATTTACGGCGCGCTCGAGCAGATCAAGAAAAAGTCGAGCAAAGACCCGCTCGAGGTGTTCAATCAGGCGGTGAATAACGTGAAGCCGATGGTCGAAGTGAAAAGCCGGCGTGTCGGCGGCGCGAACTATCAGGTGCCGGTAGAAGTGAGGCCCGTACGCCGGGTTGCGCTCGCCATGCGCTGGTTGCGCGATGCGGCTCGCGGCCGCGGCGAAAAGTCCATGGGCGCGCGATTGGCAGGCGAGCTCGCCGAGGCGGCCGAAGGACGCGGCGGCGCGATGAAGAAGCGCGAGGAAGTGCACCGCATGGCGGAAGCCAACAAGGCGTTTTCACATTACCGGTTTTAACTCAGCAATAGCTGTCAGCAAAGGTTTATAAAAAGTGCCCCGTAAAACTCCCATTGAGCGGTATCGCAATATCGGCATCAGCGCTCACATTGATGCCGGTAAAACCACGACTACAGAGCGCGTGCTGTTCTACACCGGGGTATCGCACAAGATCGGCGAGGTGCATGACGGCACCGCGGTCATGGACTGGATGGAACAGGAGCAGGAGCGCGGCATCACGATCACGTCGGCAGCGACGACGTGCTTCTGGAAAGGGATGGATAATAACTATCCCGAGCACCGCATCAATATCATCGATACCCCGGGCCACGTCGACTTCACAATTGAAGTCGAGCGCTCACTGCGCGTGCTCGACGGCGCGTGTATGGTTTACTGCGCCGTCGGTGGCGTTCAGCCGCAGTCTGAAACGGTGTGGCGTCAGGCCGTCAAATACGGTGTGCCACGGCTCGCGTTCGTCAACAAGATGGACCGCCAGGGCGCGGATTTTTTCAAAGTGTACGAGCAGATGAAGGCGCGTCTGAAGGCTAATCCCGTGCCCATTCAGATTCCGATCGGCTCGGAAGAAAAGTTCGAAGGCGTGATCGATCTCGTCCGTATGAAGGCGATTTACTGGGACGATTCGACGCAGGGCATGAAATTCGAGTTGAGGGACATTCCTGCCAAGCATGCGGACGAGGCTACCGAATGGCGCGAGAAAATGGTCGAAAGCGCTGCCGAAGCCAACGAAGAGCTGATGAACAAGTATCTCGAGTCCGGCGAGCTTTCGGTGGCCGAGATCAAGCTCGGACTGCGCACGCGCACGATTGCCAATGAGATCGTGCCGATGTTGTGCGGCTCTGCGTTCAAGAACAAGGGCGTGCAGGCGATGCTCGATGCTGTTATCGATTATCTGCCCGCGCCGGTCGACATCCCGCCGGTCAAAGGCACGGATGACAACGATAAACCCGTTGAACGCAAAGCGAACGACGACGAGCCGTTCGCCGGGCTTGCGTTCAAGATCGCGACCGATCCGTACGTCGGGCAGCTTATTTTCTTCCGCGTGTACTCCGGCGTGGTGAATTCGGGCGACACGATTTACAACCCGGTCAAGGGCCGCAAGGAGCGCATCGGGCGCCTGCTGCAGATGCACGCGAACACGCGCGAAGAGATCAAGGAAGTGCGCGCCGGCGACATCGCCGCAGCAGTCGGCTTGAAAGAAGCCACTACCGGCGAGACGCTGTGCGATCCGCAGAAGATCATCGTTCTCGAGAAAATGATTTTCCCGGAGCCGGTTATTTCCCAGGCGGTCGAGCCGAAGACCAAGGCTGACCAGGAAAAGATGGGCATTGCGCTCAATCGCCTGGCGCAGGAAGACCCGTCGTTTCGTGTGCGCAGCGATGAGGAATCGGGTCAGACCATCATCGCCGGCATGGGCGAGTTGCACCTCGAAATCATCGTTGACCGCATGAAGCGCGAGTTCGGCGTTGAAGCGTCAGTCGGCAAGCCGCAAGTCGCGTATCGCGAGACGATCAAAAAGTCGTGCGACAAGGTCGAAGGCAAATTCATCAAGCAGTCGGGCGGTCGCGGCCAGTACGGGCACGTGGTTATCAAAGTCGAGCCGCAGACTGCGGGCAAAGGATTTGAGTTCGTAGACGCGATCAAAGGCGGTTCAGTGCCGCGCGAATACATCCCTGCTGTCGAGAAAGGTCTTGTCGACACGCTGCCGGCCGGCGTGCTCGCGGGATTCCCTGTGGTCGACGTCAAAGTGACGCTGTTCGACGGCTCGTACCACGAAGTGGACTCGAACGAAAACGCATTCAAAATGGCGGCGTCGATTGCTTTCAAGGAAGGCATGCGCCGCGCCAGTCCGACGGTACTCGAACCGATGATGGCGGTCGAAGTGGAAACTCCGCCTGATTTCATGGGCAACGTTGTTGGCGATCTGTCGTCGCGCCGCGGGATCATCCAAGGCATGGATGAAGTCGCCGGCGTGAAGGTGATCAAGGCGGAAGTGCCGCTCGCCGAAATGTTCGGCTACTCGACGGCATTGCGCTCAGCGACCCAGGGCCGTGCAACGTATACGATGGAATTCAAGCATTACTCCGAAGCGCCGAAAAACGTCGCTGAGGCGATCATCAACAAGAAAAGCTGAAGGAACTGATTATGGCCAAGGGTAAATTTGAGCGGACGAAGCCGCACGTGAACGTAGGGACGATCGGTCACGTGGATCACGGCAAGACGACGCTGACGGCGGCGATGACGCACGTGTTATCGAAGAAGTATGGCGGGGAGGCGAAGAACTACGACCAGATCGATGCCGCACCGGAAGAGAAGGCACGCGGGATCACGATCAACACGGCACACGTGGAGTATGAGACCGCCAAGCGGCACTACGCGCATGTGGATTGCCCGGGGCACGCCGACTACATCAAGAACATGATCACGGGGGCGGCGCAGATGGATGGCGCAATTCTGGTGGTGAGTGCTGCCGACGGCCCGATGCCGCAGACGAGAGAGCACATCCTGCTGGCGCGCCAGGTCGGCGTGCCCTACATCGTCGTCTTCATGAACAAAGCGGACATGGTCGACGATAAGGAGCTCCTCGAACTCGTCGAAGTGGAAGTGCGCGAACTGCTCTCGAAGTATGAATTCCCCGGCGACAAGACGCCGATCATCATCGGCTCGGCGTTAAAAGCGCTCGAAGGCGATGCGAGCGACATGGGCGAGGGCGCGATCTTCAAGTTAGCCGATGCGCTGGATGCTTATATTCCGGAGCCCAAGCGCGCGCTCGATGGCGCATTCCTGATGCCGGTAGAGGACGTGTTCTCGATCTCGGGCCGTGGCACGGTGGTGACCGGGCGGGTTGAGCGCGGCATTGTCAAAGTGGGTGAAGAGATCGAGATCGTGGGCTTAAAGCCGACGGTGAAGACGGTGTGCACGGGTGTGGAGATGTTTAGAAAGCTCTTAGACCAGGGCCAGGCGGGTGACAACGTGGGCGTCCTGCTGCGCGGCACCAAGCGCGAAGAAGTCGAGCGCGGGCAGGTGCTGGCTAAGCCGGGCTCGATCACGCCGCACACCAAGTTCAGCGCCGAGATCTACGTGCTGTCGAAAGACGAGGGCGGGCGCCACACACCGTTTTTTAACGGCTACCGGCCGCAGTTCTACTTTCGCACCACCGACGTGACGGGCTCAATCGAGCTGCCGGCGGGCACGGAGATGGTGATGCCGGGGGACAACATCTCGATCACGGTGGCGCTGATTCAGCCCATCGCGATGGAAGAGGGCCTGCGCTTTGCCATCCGCGAAGGCGGCAAGACCGTCGGCGCCGGCGTCGTCGCTAAAGTTATCGAGTAACCCATGGCAGCCGTCAAGAGCCAGAAGATACGCATCCGCCTCAAGGCGTTCGACTATCGTTTGATCGACCAGTCGGCACTCGAGATCGTGGATACCGCGAAGCGCACCGGAGCAGTGGTTAAAGGACCGGTTCCGCTGCCGACACGCAAAGAACGTTTTGACATCCTGCGCTCGCCGCATGCGAATAAGACGTCGCGCGACCAGTTCGAGATACGCACCCACTTGAGGTTGATGGACATCATCGATCCGACCGACAAAACGGTAGACGCGCTGATGAAGCTTGACCTGCCGGCGGGCGTCGACGTCGAGATCAAGCTGTAAAGAAAAGGCCAGCGAGAGCCGTACGCTTTAATTTAGAAGTGCCGGTCAATTGCAACCGGCGCCCGACTCAAGGCAGCAATGCCGGCGGCGGGTCAAAGAAAAGGTGAATGAAATGAGTTTAGGACTGGTCGGTCGTAAGGTCGGCATGACGCGCGTCTTTACGGATGACGGAGATTCAATCCCGGTCACCGTCGTTGACGTATCGAACAACCGCGTCGCCCAAATCAAGACTCCCGAATCGGACGGATACTCCGCGGTACAGGTTGCGTATGGCAAGCGCCGCGCGCGCCGCGTCAATAAAGCTGCGGCGGGCCATTACGCTAAAGCTGCGGTCGAAGCGGGTTCCGTGCTGCGGGAATTCCGCGTAACTGCCGCACAGCTCGGCGAGCTTAAAGTCGGCGGCACCATCGGTGTGGACGTATTCAAAATCGGCCAGAAAGTCGATGTTGCCGGCAGGACGATCGGCAAGGGCTATGCCGGCGTCATCAAGCGCCATCACTTCAAGTCGAACCGCGCGAGCCATGGCAACTCGGTATCGCATAACAAGCCCGGTTCGATTTCGATGGCGCAGGATCCGGGCCGCGTGTTTCCCGGCAAGAAAATGACCGGCCATCTCGGTGATGATAATCGTACGACGCAGAATCTGGTCATCGTGCGCATTGATGCCGAGCGCCAGTTGCTGTTGATCCGTGGTGCGATCCCCGGTGCAAAGAACGGCGACGTCACAGTTTATCCGGCAGTGAAGACGCCGAAGGCAGGCAATAAGCCGGCGGCAAAACCGGCGGCCAAGCCCGCCGGGAAGGCAGGTAAATAATGGACCTGAAACTGATAGACCAGCAGGGCAAGTCCGACGCGAATGTGGCGGCGACTGACGAAGTGTTCGGGCGCGATTACAACGAAGCGCTGATCCACCAGGTCGTTACCGCTTATCTTGCCAACGGGCGCAGTGCCACGCGCGCGCAGAAAGACCGCGGCGAAGTTCGTCACTCGACGAAGAAGCCGTTTCGCCAGAAAGGCACGGGGCGTGCACGCGCCGGTATGACGTCCAGCCCATTGTGGCGTGGCGGCGGCCGTATATTCCCGAACCGGCCGGACGAGAACTACACACAAAAACTGAACCGTAAAATGTATCGCGCGGGCGTGTGCTCGATTCTCTCGCAGTTGGCGCGCGAAGGCCGTCTGGCCGTCGTCGATAGCTTTACGCTTGATGCGCCGAAGACCAAGCTGCTCGCACAGAAGGTCAAAGGCATGGGTTTCGAAAATGTGCTCATAGTTACCGACGCCATGGACGAAAACCTCCTGTTGTCATCCCGCAATCTACCGAACATAAACGTAGTCGCGGCAACGCACGCAGATCCGGTGAGTCTCATTCGGCATGCAAACGTGCTGATCACGAAGAGTGCGCTGGCGAAATTCGAGGAGCTGCTGAAATGAGCGCTGCGCCCAGCACCAAAAATACCGAGCGCCTGATGAAAGTGCTGCTGGCTCCGATCATTTCGGAGAAAGGCACGTTCGTGGGCGAGAAACACAACCAGTACCTGTTTCGCGTGATGTCCGATGCCACAAAACCTGAAATCAAAGCCGCAGTCGAGCTTATGTTTGGCACGAAGGAACGCAAAATCGAAGTGCTCGCGGTGCAGGTGTCAAACGTGAAGGGCAAGGAAAAGCGGTTCGGCCGTTTCATGGGACGCCGCAACAACTGGAAGAAAGCTTACGTGTCGCTGAAGGAAGGACAGGAAATCAACTTCGCGGCCGGGGAGAACAAATAATGGCACTGGTCAAAGTCAGACCGACCTCGCCGGGACGGCGTGCGGTCGTCAAGGTCGTGAATCCGGACCTCTACAAAGGCCGCCCGCATGATGCGCTGCTCGAGCGCAAGACCAAGACGGCGGGACGCAATAATACCGGGCAGATCACGACCCGCCACATGGGTGGCGGACACAAACAGCACTATCGCGTCATCGACTTCAAACGCGACAAGGACGGGATAGTCGCGAAGGTCGAGCGTCTGGAGCACGATCCGAACCGCAGCGCCAACATTGCGCTCGTCTGTTATGCCGACGGCGAACGCCGTTACATCATCGCGCCGAAAGGCGTGGCGGTGGGCGCGCAACTGCAGAACGGGTCGGAAGCGCCGATCAAATCCGGTAACACGCTGCCGCTAAGAAACATTCCGGTCGGCACCACGATACATTGCATCGAGATGATGCCGGGCAAGGGTGCACAGCTCGCGCGCGCGGCCGGCGCTTCAGTTCAGTTGCTCGCACGCGAAGGCGAATACGCGCAATTGCGGCTGCGCTCGGGCGAGATTCGCAAGGTTCATATCAATTGCCGCGCAACAATCGGCGAAGTCGGCAACGAGGAAAACAGCCTGCGCTCGATCGGCAAGGCCGGTGCTCAGCGCTGGCGCGGCATACGTCCGACGGTGCGTGGCGTTGCCATGAACCCGATCGACCATCCGCACGGCGGTGGCGAAGGAAAAACGGCTGCGGGACGGCATCCGGTCAGTCCGTGGGGCACGCTGACCAAGGGCTATCGTACGCGCAAAAACAAGCGTACTGACAGCATGATTGTGCGCCGGCGGCACGCTAAAGTCAGCGCCGGATAACGAGGTAAAAACATATGGCACGCTCAGTCAAAAAAGGCCCGTTCGTCGATTATCACCTGATGGCCAAGGTGGAAGCTGCACGCGCATCCAACGACAAGCGACCGCTCAAGACGTGGTCGCGTCGTTCAACGATCCTGCCCGATTTCGTGGGCTTGACGATCGCGGTGCATAACGGCAAACAACACGTCCCTGTGTACATTTCCGAGAACATGGTTGGACACAAGCTGGGCGAGTTCTCGCATACGCGGATTTTCAAGGGCCACTCGAAGGCCGGCAGCGCTGCGGCGCCGGTGGCGGATAAGAAGTCCAGTGTCGCGCCACCCGCGGCACCACAGGCGAAGAAATGAGGGATGCAGGGATGGAAACCACAGCAAAGCTAAACGGCGTGCGCCTGTCTCCCCAGAAAGGCCGCCTGGTCGCTGATCAGATCCGCGGCCTGCAAGTGGAGAAGGCGCTCAATATGCTTTCGTTCAGCCCGAAAAAAGGCGCGGCGATTATTCGCAAAGTGCTGGAGTCGGCGATAGCGAACGCGGAACACAATGATGGCGCCGACATCGATGAATTGAAGGTCACGCGTATCTACGTTGAAAAAGGCCCGGTGCTCAAGCGCTTCTCCGCCCGCGCCAAAGGCCGCGGCGTGCGCGTGTTGAAGCACAGCTGCCACATCCATCTGACCGTCGGCGACGGAAGGAAATAGTATATGGGACAAAAAATACATCCGGTCGGCTTCAGGCTTTCGGTGCTGCGCAACTGGTCATCCAAGTGGTATGCCAACACCAAAAATTTCTCGAGCATGCTGCAGGAAGATATCAAGGTGCGCGATTTCCTGAAGCAGAAACTCGCGCATGCAGCGGTCGGCAGGATCATCATCGAGCGTCCGGCCAAGAACGCGAAAATCACGATATATAGCGCACGGCCCGGCGTCGTCATCGGCAAGAAGGGCGAGGACATCGAATCCCTCAAGGGACAGCTGCAAAAGCTGCTGCGCGTGCCAGTGCACATCAACATCGAGGAAATCCGCAAGCCGGAGCTCGACGCGCAACTGATCTCCGACTCGATCGCTCAGCAATTGCAGAAGCGCATCATGTTCCGCCGCGCGATGAAACGGGCGATCACGAATGCGATGCGGCTTGGTGCGCAGGGGATAAAAATCATGAGTGCCGGACGTCTCAATGGTATCGAGATAGCCCGGACGGAGTGGTATCGCGAGGGACGCGTGCCCCTGCACACGCTGCGTGCCGACATCGATTACGGTTTCTCGGAAGCAAAGACGACCTACGGCATCATCGGGATCAAGGTCTGGGTTTTCAAAGGCGAGACAATGAGCAAGCATGAGCAGCCCGCTGCCGCAGTCGCTGCTGCGCTCGATGCGCCCGCGGAGAAACCCGCGGACAAGCCGGCCGCAAAGCCCGCGCCGAAGAAAAGACGCACAGGAGTGAAGCATGCTGCAGCCAGCTAGACGCAAGTATCGCAAAGAACAAAAAGGCCGCAATAAAGGCGTCGCGACACGCGGCGCCAAGGTGAGCTTTGGCGAATACGGATTGAAAGCGCTGACGCGCGGCCGTTTGACCGCCCGCCAGATCGAGGCGGCACGCCGCGCGATGACGCGTCACATCAAGCGCGGCGGACGCATCTGGATCCGGATTTTTCCGGACAAGCCGATTTCCCGCAAGCCGGCGGAAGTGCGCATGGGTAACGGCAAAGGCAATCCGGAGTACTGGGTCGCCGAAATCGTCCCGGGCAAAGTGCTGTACGAAATGGACGGCGTGGACGAAGCGTCGGCGCGCGAGGCGTTCCGGCTCGCATCAGCCAAGCTGCCGCTGCTGACGACGTTCGTGCAGCGCATGGTCGGAGGTTAAGTCATGAAACCGAGCGAATTACGCGGCAAGAGCGCGGATGAGTTGCGCCAGGAACTGAACGATCTGCTGAAGGCACAGTTCAGCCTGCGCATGCAGGTCGCGACGCAGCAGCTCACGAACAACAGCCAGATCAAAAAGGTGCGCCGCGATATTGCCCGCGTCCGCACTATCATCAACCAGAAGGCACGCCAGTCATGACCGAAACGACAGCGAACAAGCGTACGCTGACCGGCCGCATTGTCAGCGACAAAATGAATAAGACGGTCACCGTGCTCGTCGAGCGCCGTGTGAAGCATCCGCTCTATGGCAAGATCGTTACGCGCTCCCAGAAATACCATGCGCATGACGAAAAAAATGAGTTCAAAGAAGGCGACACGGTCTTGATCGAGGAATGTCGCCCGATCGCCAAGACTAAAGCGTGGCGCGTGACCAAACTGATCGAAAAAGCGCGCGCAATTTAAGTGCTCCACCGCACCAGAAAGCTTGAATTAAGACGGCACTATCTGTAAAATGCCGCGTTTCGTTGCGTCGGCGCGATAAGCACGTCGAGCGCAGACGCCCAGACCCGGACGGGCTCCAATACTGACCGCAGGCTTGTTTTTTGCGCGGATCAAGTTGGAAAAGATTGCAGCACAAAGCGAGAGCAAAAAATGATACAGATGCAATCCATTCTGGATGTTGCTGACAATACCGGCGCGCGCGCGGTGATGTGCATCAAGGTGCTCGGGGGCTCAAAGCGTCGGTATGCGGGCATCGGGGATGTCATCAAGGTCAGCGTGAAAGATGCGGCGCCTCGCGGCCGCGTTAAGAAGGGTGAGATTTACAACGCGGTGGTCGTGCGTACTGCAAAGGGCATCCGCCGCGCGGATGGGTCGATGATCAAGTTCGACAGCAATGCAGCGGTATTGCTGACGGCAAAGCTCGAGCCCATCGGCACGCGCATATTCGGACCCGTAACGCGCGAACTGCGCAGCGAGCGCTTTATGAAAATCGTCTCACTGGCGCCGGAAGTTCTGTAAGCGGATCAACAAAGGTACACAGAATGCGCAAGATCAAAAAAGGCGATGACGTGATCGTCATCACCGGCAAAGACAAGGGCAAGCGGGGGACTGTGCTGCGCGTGCTCGATATCGAGCACGTGCTCGTAGAGGGCGCGAACCGCGTGAAGAAGCATCAGCGGCCGAACCCGATGAAGAACACGACCGGCGGCATTGTGGAAAAAGAAATGCCGCTGCATGTATCGAATGTCGCGATCTACAACCCGGTGACCAAGAAAGCGGATCGCGTCGGCACTAAGGTGCTCGATGACGGCCGGCGGGTTCGTTTCTATAAATCAAATGGCGAAGTGATCGACGCATGAGTACTCAAGCCAAAACCGCCGGCAAGGCGCCCGCATCGCGCCTGCAAGCACATTACCGCGAACATGTGGTCAAGCAGCTCGTCGAGCAGTTCGGCTACAAGTCGGTAATGCAGGTGCCGCGCATTGAGAAAATCACGCTCAATATGGGCGTTGGCGAAGCGGTGAATGACAAGAAAATTATGGACAATGCCGCCGGCGATATGATGAAGATCGCAGGCCAGAAGCCGCTCGTGACCAAGTCGCGCAAGTCGATTGCGACATTCAAAATACGCGACAATTATCCGATCGGCTGCAAAGTGACATTGCGCAGCACTCGTATGTATGAGTTTCTCGATCGCCTGGTCACCGTAGCGATCCCCCGTATCCGCGACTTTCGCGGCATTCCCGGTAAATCTTTCGACGGCCGCGGCAATTTCAATTTCGGCATCAAGGAACAGATTATTTTCCCTGAGATCGAGTACGACAAGATCGATGCTTTACGCGGCATGAATATCACCATCACGACAACCGCTAAGACCGACGCCGAAGGCCGCGCGTTGCTCGCTGCATTTAAATTTCCGTTCAGGAACTAGCCTATGTCCAAACTCGTATTGAAGCTTCGCGACCAGAACCGCCGCAAAACGGTAAAGAAATTTGCCGCCAAGCGCGCGCAACTGACGGCGCTCATCAATGATCAGCGGCTGTCGCCGGAAGACCGCTACGAAGCGCGGCTGAAACTGCAGAAACTGCCGCGTGATTCGAGCCCCGTGCGTCTGCGCAATCGATGCGCGCTGACCGGGCGGCCGCGCGGTGTATACAGCAAATTTGGCCTGGGCCGCACCAAGCTGCGCGATATCGCGATGCGTGGCGAGATCCCTGGTGTGATCAAGGCGAGCTGGTAGCAGGAGACAACCGAGTGAGTGACCAGAGTTCGGAGGCAGCACAACCATGAGCATGAGTGATCCGATCGCCGACATGCTGACCCGCATACGCAATGCGCAGATGTCGGAGAAGGTTTCAGTCGCGATGCCGGCCAGCAAGGTCAAAGCGGCGATTGCCAAAGTCCTCAAGGACGAAGGCTATATCGACGACTTCGCGGTGCGTCCGCTCGAAGGCAAGCCGACGCTTGAAGTCGGGCTCAAGTATTACGCCGGGCGACCGGTGATCGAGAAGCTTGAGCGCGTAAGCCGGCCGGGCCTGCGCATATACAAGCCGACCACCGATATCCCGCACGTCATGAACGGTCTGGGTGTCGCGATCGTCTCGACCTCGAAAGGTGTGATGACTGACCGCAAAGCACGCGGACTCGGCATTGGCGGCGAAGTCCTGTGCATCGTTGCATAGCTGATATGGCAAACGGGGAATAACGATGTCCAGAATAGGCAATGCTCCAGTCGAACTGCCGACCAATGTCGAGGTTCAGGTTTCGCCGGGCGAAATCTCGGTCAAAGGCCCGCTTGGCACGTTAAAGCAGACGCTATCGCCGCAGGTCGCGGTGCAGAAGGTCGACAACAGCCTGCAGTTCAAGGTCGCGAATGAGTCGAATGTGGCTAATGCGATGTCAGGCACCATGCGCGCGCTCGTTGCGAACATGGTGCAGGGCGTGACGAAAGGTTACGAGCGCAAGCTGACGCTGGTCGGCGTGGGTTACCGCGCTCAGGCGCAAGGCGATAAGCTGAACCTCACACTCGGGTTTTCGCACCCAGTCGTCCATCAAATGCCGGCGGGAATCAAAGTTGAGACGCCCACGCAAACCGAGATTCTGATCAAGGGCATCAACAAGCAGGTGGTTGGCCAGGTGGCGGCCGAGATTCGCGCGTATCGGCGTCCCGAGCCGTACAAAGGTAAGGGCGTGCGCTATGCAAACGAGCAGGTGATCCTCAAAGAGACTAAGAAGAAGTAGGGACGGGCCATGAAAGAATCGAAGAATCAGGCGAGATTGCGCCGCGCGCGGCAGACGCGCCTCAAGATCGCGGAACTGCGCGTCGCGCGCCTCGCGGTCCATCGTTCGAACGGACATATGTACGCGCAGGTCATCGATGCGAGCGGTGCAAAAGTATTGACGAGCGCCTCGACTGTCGAGCCGGAGCTGCGCAAGGCGGTCAAGAACGGCGGCAACATCGAAGCAGCGGCGCAGGTCGGCAAGCGCATTGCGGAAAAAGCGAAGGCGCTTGGCATCGAAGCGGTCGCATTCGACCGCGGCGGCTATAAATATCACGGTCGTGTGAAGGCGCTGGCAGAAGCTGCGCGCGAGCACGGGCTTAAGTTCTAGTCAGGAAACCATATGGCAAAACTCCAGGCAAACAGGATGGCGGGCGGGGAAGAGCGCGGCGACGGCTTGCGCGAAAAGATGATCGCCATCAACCGTGTGACCAAGGTCGTCAAGGGCGGCCGGGTCATGGGTTTTGCGGCCCTCGTCGTCGTCGGCGATGGCGATGGACGGGTGGGTATGGGTAAAGGCAAGGCGCGCGAGGTACCGGTATCGGTGCAAAAGGCAATGGATGAAGCCCGTCGCAAACTGGTCAAGATCACTTTGAAGAATGGCACGCTGCATCACGCAGTCATCGGCCGCCATGGCTCGGCGCGTGTCTATATGCAGCCCGCATCCGAAGGCACCGGCATCATTGCAGGCGGCCCGATGCGCGCTATTTTCGAAGTCATGGGAATCACGAATGTGCTGGCGAAGATCGTCGGTTCGACTAATCCATACAACGTGGTCCGCGCCACGCTCAATGGCTTGCAGGCGATGAACACGCCGTCTGATGTCGCCGCCAAACGCGGCAAGTCAGTGGAAGAAATAACGGGGTAACCATGGCCAATCCGAACCCGCAAAGCAAAACTGTCAAGGTGACGCTGGTGAGAAGTCTAATCGGCACCATGCAGTCACATCGGGCGACCGCCCGCGGCCTCGGTCTGCGCCGCATTAATTCGAGCGTCCAGCTTACCGATACGCCTGAAGTGCGCGGCATGATAAATAAGATCAGTTACCTCTTGAAGTGCGAGGGATAGATGCAACTTAATACGATCAAACCGGGCACCGGCGCCAAGCACGCCAAACGGCGCGTCGGGCGCGGCATCGGCAGTGGGCTGGGCAAGACTGCCGGGCGCGGCCATAAAGGCCAGAAGGCGCGTGCAGGCGGTTATCATAAAACCGGCTTCGAAGGCGGACAGATGCCGTTGCAGCGTCGTTTGCCAAAGCGCGGCTTCATTTCTCAGACGCGCGGCGACACTGCGGAAGTGAGGCTGTCGGACTTGAATGGCCTCACGGCGGATACGGTTGATATTCTGGTTCTTAAAGAGGCCGGTGTCGTGCCCATCCATGCGCTCACCGCGAAAGTGATCGTGTCGGGCGAGATCAAGCGCAAGGTTGCGCTGCATGGCCTGCTGACCTCGAAGGGTGCCAAAGCAGCGGTCGAAGCGGCAGGCGGCTCAGTTGAAATGCCGGTCACGACCGGCGAGGCAGCCGCCAAGAGCAGTAAAAAAGATACACGCAGGGAAGCCGCGATCGTAAGGGCGCAACAGCGGGCGGCGACTACGTCGGCAACGATTGCCGAAGAAAATGCCAAGGCGGCGGTAAGCGCCGAGGCGAAAGCTGAAGCGAAGAGTAAAGCGAAGGCCGACGCGAAAGCTAAAGGCGAAGCCAAGGCTGATGCCAAAGCTCAACCCAAAACCGGCGGTGGCAAAGAGAAAGCCGCGGGGAAGAAAGCTAAGAAGGACGAGTAGCGTTGGCAAACAGTAATTCAATGCTGAGCATGCAGGGCAAGATGGGCGATCTCAATCGCCGCCTGCTGTTCCTGCTCGGCGCGTTGATCGTGTATCGCATCGGTGCGCACATTCCAGTGCCCGGCATCGATCCCGTTGCGCTGTCGGAACTGTTCAAATCGCAGCGCGGCGGCATCCTGGACATGTTCAACATGTTCTCGGGTGGCGCGCTGTCGCGTTTCACGATCTTTGCGCTTGGCATCATGCCGTACATATCGGCGTCAATCATCATGCAGTTGATGACGGTGGTGTCGCCGACGCTCGAAGCGCTCAAGAAGGAAGGCGAATCGGGACGCCGCAAGATCACTCAGTACACTCGCTATGGCACCGCCGGGCTGGCGCTGTTTCAGGGCATGGGCATTGCCATCGCCCTCGAATCGCAACGCGGCCTGGTAATCGATCCGGGCATCGCATTCCGCCTCACGACGATGATGACGCTGGTCACCGGCACGATGTTCCTGATGTGGCTCGGAGAGCAGATCACCGAGCGCGGTATCGGAAACGGTATATCGCTGATCATTTTCGCAGGCATCGCGGCCGGACTGCCGAATGCTATAGCTGGAACGCTTGAGCTGCAGCGCACCGGCGCGTTCACAATTCTGACGATCCTAGTGATTGCTTTATTGGTAGTCGGCGTCACGGCGCTGGTGTGCTTCGTCGAACGTGGCCAGCGGCGCATCCTCGTCAACTACGCAAAGCGGCAGGTCGGGCGCAAGGTATACGGCGGACAGTCATCGCATTTGCCGTTGAAGCTGAATATGTCGGGCGTGATTCCGCCGATATTCGCTTCTAGCATCATCCTGTTCCCGGCAACGCTTGCGGGCTGGTTTGGCACGAGTGAACACATGCGCTGGCTGTCGAATATCGCATCGACGCTTCATCCCGGCGAGCCGGTATACGTGTTTCTGTATTCAGCGGCGATTATATTTTTCTGCTTCTTCTATGCCGCACTGATGTTTAATCCGAAGGAAACTGCCGAAAACCTGAAGAAGAGCGGCGCTTTTGTCCCGGGCATACGTCCTGGCGATCAGACCGCGCGCTACATCGAAAAAATCATGCTGCGGCTGACGCTGGTCGGATCGTTTTATGTGACGCTGGTATGCCTGTTGCCGGAATTCCTCATCGTCTGGAAAAAAGTGCCGTTCTATTTCGGCGGCACCAGCCTTTTGATCATCGTTGTCGTGACGATGGATTTTATGGCGCAGGTCCAGGCATATGCGATGAGCCAGCAATATGAAAGCCTGCTCAAGAAGGCGAATTTCAAAGGGGGCGGTGTGTTCCCGACTCGCTAATGGCGAAAGAAGAAACGATTGAGATGCAGGGCTCGATAGTTGAAACCCTGCCAAACGCAACATTCCGGGTCAAGCTGGAAAACGGTCACACGGTGCTTGGCCATATCTCGGGCAAGATGCGCATGCACTACATCCGCATTCTGCCCGGCGACAAGGTCACGGTTGAAGTGTCGCCGTATGATTTGACGCGCTGCCGAATCACCTTCCGCGCTAAATAGCGCGGCAAGTAGTCAAAGGAGCAATTTATGAAAGTGCTGGCTTCGGTCAAAAAAATCTGCCGCAATTGCAAGATCATCCGGCGTAAGCGTGTCGTGCGCGTGATCTGCAAGGACCCGCGTCATAAGCAGCGTCAAGGTTAAATGGCCGTTTATGCGTTTACTGTTGCAAATGAACGCGTTATAATTTCCGGCTTTGCAGTTTCCGCGCATTTCGTCTTTAGTCGAAGCACGCGATACAGACGTGCAATTGAACGCAAAAGGTAGAGATCATGGCCCGTATTGGTGGCGTAAACATTCCGAATCATCAGCATGCCGAAGTCGCGTTGACCGCGATTTACGGAGTCGGCCGCAGCCGTGCCCGTGCGATATGCGCTGCAGCCGGCGTGCAGACTACGTCCAAGGTCAAGGATTTGTCCGATACCGACATGGAAAAACTGCGCGAGCAGGTGGGCAAGTTCGCGATAGAAGGCGATTTGCGCCGCGAAGTTTCAATGAACATCAAGCGCCTGATGGATCTCGGCACCTGGCGCGGACTGCGTCATCGCCGGGGACTCCCGGTGCGCGGACAGCGCACACGCACCAATGCGCGTACGCGTAAAGGTCCGCGCAAGGCAGCGGTGAAGATACAGAAAGCCGTAACGGCCTGATCGAAGTGTAGTTAAACGGAAAGCGGAAAGCATAATAAATGGCAAAGGCAAACACGCGGGTTCGTAAGAAGGTCAAGAAAAATGTCGCCGAAGGCATCGCGCACATTCATGCCTCCTTCAATAACACCGTGATCACGATTACCGATCGGCAGGGCAACGCGTTGTCATGGGCGACAAGCGGCTCCGCGGGCTTTAAAGGCTCGCGCAAGTCAACGCCGTTTGCGGCGCAGATCGCCGCCGAGCATGCCGGCAAACTGGCGCAGGAATGCGGCGTAAAAAATCTGGAGGTCCGCATCAAAGGCCCGGGCCCCGGCCGCGAGTCAGCAATGCGGGCGCTCAATGCTGTCGGGTTCAAGATCACCAGCATCGCCGACGTAACGCCCGTGCCGCACAATGGATGCCGCGCGCCGAAGCGGCGTCGCATCTAAGGAGAACGAGTTCGTGGCTAGAAATCTAGACGCAAAGTGCCGTCAGTGCCGCCGCGAGGGCGAGAAACTCTTCCTCAAAGGCGATAAGTGCTTCACCGATAAATGTCCGATTGAGCGCCGCAATTATCCGCCGGGTCAGCACGGTCAGAAGAACAGCCGCCTTTCCGGCTATGGCGTACAGCTGCGCGAAAAGCAGAAGCTGCGCCGTATCTACGGCCTGCTCGAGCGCCAGTTCCGCAATGTTTATCAGCGCGCGTCGCAGAAGAAAGGCATTACCGGCGAAGCGTTGCTGCAGATGCTGGAATCGCGCCTCGACAACATTACTTACAAGATGGGCTTCGGCGCCTCGCGCGCTGAATCGCGCCAGATCGTGCGCCACAACGGCATTCTGGTGAACGGTGTTCGCGTCAACATCCCTTCCTATCTGTTGCGTCCCGGTGACGTCGTCGAAGTCGCGGGCAAGGCCAAAGAGCAACTGCGCATCAAGGCCGCGCTCGAAGCGACTTCCGGCCGCGGTTACCCCGAATGGCTCGATGTGGACACCGCCGCCTTTAAGGGCACCTACAAGAGCATGCCGCAACGTTCAGACCTGCCTTCCACCATTAATGAATCACTGGTGGTCGAGCTCTATTCCAAGTAATTGAGAGGATTAAGCCATGGCAAGCAGCACTTTTCTTAAGCCTCGCATCATCGACGTCCAAAACCTTTCGCCGTTTCACGCGAAAGTGACGATGGAGCCGTTCGAACGCGGGTACGGCCACACCTTGGGCAATGCCCTGCGACGCATTCTGCTGTCCTCTATGCCGGGATTCGCCGCGACGGAAGTCAAGATGAGCGGCGTCTTGCATGAATACTCGACGATTGACGGCGTGCAGGAAGACGTCGTCGACATTCTGCTGAATTTGAAAGGCATTGTGCTGAAACTGCACAACCGCGAGGAAGTGATGCTGACACTGCGCAAGCAGGGTGAAGGCGTCGTGACCGCCGGTGACATCGAGCCCATGCACGACGTGGAAATCGTCAATCCGGATCACGTGATCGCACATCTAACCGCTGGCGGCAAGCTCGACATGCAGATCAAGGTCGAGCACGGCCGTGGCTATGTGCCCGCCGCCGTGCGCACGAGCCGAGGCGAGCAGATTGAAGGCGCGATCAGCCGCGCGGTCGGCAGCATTGTGCTCGACGCGTCATACAGTCCGGTGCGCCGCGTCAGCTACCAGGTTGACTCTGCTCGCGTCGAACAGCGCACCGACCTGGACAAGCTGATCGTTGACATTGAAACGAATGGCGCCATTGAGCCGGAAGAAGCGATCCGCTATGCCGCACGTATTCTCGTCGACCAGCTCGTGGTGTTTGCGGATCTCAAAGGCACGCCCGTGCAGATCGAGCAGCCGAAAGCCCAGCAGATCGATCCGATCCTGCTGCGTCCGGTCGACGATCTGGAGCTCACCGTGCGTTCGGCGAACTGCCTCAAGGCCGAAAATATTTATTACATCGGTGATTTGATCCAGCGCACCGAAACCGAATTGCTGAAGACGCCGAACCTCGGCCGCAAGTCGCTCAATGAGATCAAGGAAGTGCTCGCATCGCGCGGCCTGACGCTGGGCATGCGGCTTGAAAACTGGCCGCCGGTTGGCCTCGAAAAAGTATAAAAGGGATTTTTCATGCGTCACCGCCTCGGCTTAAGAAAACTCAACCGCACCAGCAGCCACCGGCTCGCGATGTTGCGGAACATGACCGTGTCGCTGCTGCGGCATGAAGTCATCAAGACGACGCTGCCGAAGGCCAAAGAGCTGCGACGTGTTGCCGAACCGATTCTTACACTTGGTAAATCGCCTTCGCTCGCCAATCGCCGTCTAGCGTTCAATCGCCTGCGCGATCGCGAAATGGTCATCAAGCTGTTTGGTGAGCTGGGTCCGCGTTACGCAGCGCGCAACGGCGGTTATTTACGTATTCTGAAATTTGGTTTTCGCAAGGGGGATAACGCGCCGATGGCGGTCGTTGAGCTCATTGACCGGCCGGAAATCGCTGAGGATAAAAAAGACGAAGCAGTCACCAAGGCTGCATAAAAATAATCAGGAACATTTGAAAAGCCGGCGCAAGCCGGCTTTTTTATTTGTTGATCGCCGCCGGTGTTTCGTTGTATGACTTCGCGCTCGACTACTGAGCACAGCGCATCACTGCTAACATGCATCGATGATTTTTTTATTCACTGACTTCGGTGCCGCAGACATCTACGTGGGCCAGGTCAAAGCGGTGCTCGCTGCGCAAGCGCCGACGACACCTGTAATCGATTTGCTGCACGATGCGCCGGCATTCCAAATTAAGGCGGGTGCACATCTACTCACGGCGCTGGCCACTCGTGTGCCGCAAGGCGGAACGGTTATGGCTGTCGTCGATCCGGGCGTCGGCGGAGCGCGGGATGCCGTCGTCTTGGAAGCCGATCAACGCTGGTTTGTGGGTCCGGACAATGGCCTGCTGTCGGTGATTGCTGCGCGAGTCGCTACATGCACCCGCTGGCGAATTACATGGCGCCCGGAACGACTCTCGGCCTCGTTTCATGGACGCGATCTGTTCGCACCCGTTGCTGCGTCGATTGCACGTGGAGCGTTTCCAGAGGACAAGGCCGTGCCGGTCGGCAAGTTCCACGTCGACTTCGGCCCAGCCGATCTGGCTGAAATCATTTACGTGGATCATTACGGCAATGCGGTCACCGGACTGCGGGCAGACGGCGTAGCGCAAACGGCGCGCTTCAGTATCGCGGGTTACACAGTCGGGTACGCCCGCGTATTTTCCGAAGCGAAAGTCGGCGACTCGTTCTGGTACGAAAACAGTCTTGGATTAATCGAGATCGCCGCTAATGGATGTAGTGCCGCGCATGCTATGAAGCTCGAAATCGGCCAGCCGATCTTCCGGGTCGTTTGACAGGTCTGCTGCGTAACCCGACAACGATAATGTTGCAGCGATTGGCGACCGTTTTGTATGGCTCAGCGCGCCTCGGAATCGCTCTCGCATGGCTGCTGCCTGCCTGTGCGCTGAGTGCTGACGCTTATCCAACCAAGGCGATCAGACTCGTGCATGGTTACGCGACCAGCAGCTCGATGGACATCAATGCGCGAACCATCGCACAAAAATTATCGCTGCTGCTCGGACAGCAGGTCGTTGTCGATAGCAGGCCCGGCGCCACCGGGATGATCGCGAACGAATTCGTTGCACGAAGCGCTCCGGACGGCTATACGCTGCTGGCAGCGCCCGGGTCGGCGCTTGCGGCGACGCCCCATTTGCAGAAAGTGAGTTTCGATCCTTTGCGCGATTTCGCGCCGATTGCACCGATCGGCGAGTTCTCGCATCTGCTCGTGGCGCATCCCGCAGTGCCCGCTAAGACTGTGCGCGAGTTGGTTGCGCTCGCCAAAGCGCGCAAGGGCAACCTTTCATACGGCTCCAACGGTGTTGGCAGCGCTTATCATCTGGCCGGCGTACTCTTCTGCGCGATGGCAGATATTGACATGCTGCACGTGCCATATCGCGGCGGTGGATCGACCGCGATTAGCGATCTCGTCACCGGTCGCGTCGATCTCATGTGGAACAGCCCCGTTTTTCTGTTGCCGCACGTTTCCCTCTCCCGTTTACGGGCAATCGGCGTGACGGGACCCGCGCGGATTGCAGCGCTGCCCGACGTGCCGACGATCGCCGAAGGCGGCTTGCGCGGCTACGAGCTCGTTGGATGGCAGGGCATTCTTGCGCCGGCCGCGACGCCGAACGAAATCATCAGCCGCCTGAACAGCGCAATGCAAACGATTCTGTCTGCGCCCGACGTCAAAGAGCAGTGGACTGCGCAGGGCATGGAAGCAGTTGCGCGCACCCCGGACCAATTCGCCGCCAGGTTGCGTGCAGACTATGAAAGCTATGGCAAGCTGATCAGCAGGATCGCGGGCAAGCTCGATTAAGCGCGGGTGCTCGATTTTCAGCCGCGGGCGAGCGCAGCATCGAATGGAACAAGATTGGCGCCAACCGGCTCAGACTGCGGGTGCTCGCCAGCCCACCAGCTCGCCAGCTCGCGTCCGGTTGTAAAGTAAACGCCGGGATGCCGGGCCATATACGTAATGAATTCGTCGACGACCCGCGCGCGGATCGCGCGTCCTGAGCCGTAGTCGCCGCGCGGATGCAGTGTTACGTTCACGCAGTGGCCAGCGCTGTACATGGCATCGAATTCCTCTTTCCATACCTTGAGCACGCGACTGTGCGAGTGGCGCGCGTTGTAGAACGTCGCATCGGTCAAGGCCTCGAACGTCGGCAGCTCAACGAGCTGGCGGCCGCCGCCGCAGTCGACGACGTAGGGATAGTCATCGTCCTGAAAGCTGCTGTCGTACCGATAGCCAAGATCGGCCAGATGCTGAAATGTCTCGGTGCTGAGCAACCCGAACGGCGCGCGCCAGCCGACCGGTTTGGCGCCCGTGATCTTCGTCAGCACTGTATGCGCATGCTCGAGCGTCGCACGCTGCAGTGGCCCTAGCCTGCTGTGATCTTCGTACGCATATCCGCGTGCGCCGACTTCATGGCCGTCCTCGAGTATCGAGTCGATAACCGCGCGATTGTTTTCAGCATCGAGTGCCGGTACAAAGAAAGTCGCATTGATGGCGTGCGCGCGAAAAACGTCGAGCAATCGCGACGCGCCCGCGCGCATGCCGTAGCGTCCATACGAATACCGGCCGTACAAGTTCTCCCGCTTAGCTTCATGCAGATCGACGGACTCGGCGTCGAGATTGACTGTGATCAACACCGCGCAGTTGCGGCTGTTCGGCCATATCGACGTGTTCGCGGTCATAGCATCAATCAAAGTGTTGCCGGTTCTGAAGACACCACTTTGCGAGTCCGGCCACAGAAAAAAATTGCACGCCTTCATGCTGCTTGATGAAGCGGATCATCTCTTCCATCACGCGGGCGCGCGCCGGAGTACCCGAACCCCAGCCGCTGCGCGGATGCACCATGAGCATGAAGTAGCCGTTCTCGTGATACAGCGTTTCGAACTCCTGCTGCCAGTGCGCGAGCACTTCTGACGGCGGCGTCATGCTGAATTTGTAGAAGGGATGGTCGTCGAGACTGAATGCGCTGCTCGGCAGCTCCATCATGCCTTCAACCGGCTTGCCGTCGACGCGCACGACATAGGGCAGGTCATAATCCTTGTCGCTCGAATCGTAGATGCAGCCGAGATCTTTGAGCACTTGCACCGTGCGCCCTGACTTGCGTCCGGATGGCGAGCGCCAGCCGAGCGGCGCGATACCGGTCAAATCGGTCAGAATTTGGTGCGATTTCCTGAGCAGCTCTTCTTCCTGCTCGCCGACGTCCCAGCTTTCGTGCAGATAGCCGTGGGCGCCGACTTCGAAGCCGCGACGGGTAATCTCCTTGA